>JAAUXT010092780.1_pt1 | contig 40293 bp, 35 predicted proteins | sample 7278171 | NCBI WGS metagenome assembly JAAUXT01 (sample SAMN14350112, study PRJNA611818) | marine sediment metagenome | isolation source: surface marine sediment (1.8m) | place: French Polynesia: Moorea | collected 2018-08
CCCGATAATACAACTTCCAAGTACAGGTTGATCTCACGATTTATCACAGTCAACAACATCGGGATATGTATTGTTTTCATGGCAGAACAGACTCTCACTCACTCATTGCTCAGTCTGCACCTTCTACCATCACCACAGTCCTTGCAGTAGATCTATTTGGGCTCAATTCACACACACACACAAACACACACACACTGTGTAATGAAAAAATGTGAAAAATACCTAAAACACATTTTGGCCTGTATCTCAGCTTCTACTGAATGGATTTTTGTGCTTTAACTTGGAAAACGAAGCTAATTTCAAGGGCTACATGCTGGATCCAATTTTGAACATTTTCACCACCAGGGGGCACTGTACGACATGCACGCATGCGTGTGAACACACACACACACACACACACACACAGAGAGAACATCCTCAGAGGGCTGCAAGCTCAACACACACACCCACACCCACACACAGAGAACATTGAATACAATTACAGTGTAGAATCCAGATCACACATATCACCCACACACCAACTCAACTCAGGAAATCTTTCACGTGTACAATATGGCGCACCGGATGTTCGAAGCGACCATCAAGGTTCCCGTAGAACTTCTTGTTCAATTCTTGTGTGTCTTTCACCCCGAACTAACAGATAGTGGTCCAAAGACAGAAACGCTCGCGATGACGTTGTGAATCTGTGCCAAGAAGATGCCGCCACCTTCCCTGGACATGCGAGATTCAGTGAGTGCGGTGGGGGACCCTCAGGTTCTTTTGCGAACTTCTTGTCGTTGTTCTCTTCATCTGAAACAATATCTCTCTCTCTCTCTCTCTCTCTCTCTCTCTCTCTCTCTCTCTCTGCCCATGCCACTTCCAACCACCAAGGCACAACGACACTGTCAGTGATGAAAGATTTGACTGTCTCCAAACAGTCACAACAGAAATCATCGCAGTGGACACAACTGATCAATCCAAGGACCCAGGGAAAGTTACATTGTATTATCCAGGGGTTTCACTGCCAAGCCAAAACTGCATAACAATTGTCTGCATTTAATTTTGCGAACAAATTGAGGCCAAGCTTTGCAAACAGAGATGAAACCGTGTCAAACCCGACCACACAGTGATGGAAAAGTGAAGCATTTCCCAAGAACAGCGCAACGTACAAATTTTCATGGGCAGCTCTGCTGAACGTGACTTTTTCACCTGGTCTTTGATATTTTGGGGTGCAACATGGCACCAGAAATGTTGACCATTAAAACCACAATGGAAAGAATGTCTCCTATGCGCAATCAACTTTTGCAAATATTTTCATGCCGCGTGAAGTAATTGAATCCAACAAACTTCAAAAGGAACAGTGAGGGCAATATTTACTCAAATCATCCATTCAAAAGGCTCGCAAATATGATTATTATGCAAGACGATACTTCAGCACCGAATTCCTTCATTTTTTGATCTCCTATATGATTTACAGTTTAATTGAAAATTTATTCACAAATATGAATTTGATAGTTTATTGACGTGCAAATATTCAGATAAGAAGGACACAAATACACGGTGGATTTGAGAGCTTGGTTTTTCTGGCCCCTGGGCATGGGCAGAGGTCGTGCCTCAGCTTGAGAATTGCATATTCCTCGTGTAAACAATTTTGTTTGTCCGAGGCTCAAATGTTATGGCTACTCCTGGCTGACTCTGCCAAAGCTTTAGGTGTTGCCAGCAACAAGCAAGAACATTGTCAACGTGCAGACAACGAACTATAAATTTTGGCTTGTCTCATCAAACTGTGTAAGTCTGCAACAAAAGTTCACTGGAGTTGAGCACAGGGGATCATCATGTCCATGTCACAATTGACCCGAAACTTCAGAGCCGGAAGCCACGAATCCAGATGATGCAGTCCAGATCCTCAGACCTGTCCAATTAATCTCCTCGTCTCTCAGATGTTTGCCCATCTGGCACGAGTGGTCACCAGTGGACACTGACACCTCATCCGCGGTGGTCCCTTTCATGTTCCACAGATCTGTGATGGATGACAAACGGACACTCCTCTGGCGCAAACACCAACGCGTGCTCTTCAGAAAGTGAAAATTGTTTACCATCAGCTTCCCATAAATCACGCGCGCATGTTCCAGAGTTTTGTCTCAGGTCAAACTTTGAATCTCGTTTCACAGAGACAAATGGAGACTTTTCTGTTGTTGTTGTGACCAATCTGCTTGTCTTCGCACTCAACAGTCGGCAACAGCGTGTACAAAATCAACTCGAACAAGTGAAGCTTTTCCTTTGTCAGATTGACAACAAAGGCTGTTTGTGGCGAAATCAAATTCAAGTCGAAATGCTTCGAAGAAATAAGGAACGAAATGTGAAGAGAAAACTGACAACATTTGAGCGCCTAGTGGCACAGTCTTTTTTAAAATTTGTTTCCGTTGCATCCTGTTTTCAAGACAAGACGTGTTTGAAAGTGTCTTGCCTGATCTTGTTGCCGGTCGGGCGCACACGTATGTTTGGAAACAACGCCAACCGCAGAAGCGGATGGTGACATATGTTCCTTCTGTGTCCCAACACAAGCAAACGGGTACAAGAGTTGAAGAAGCCAAAAGAGAAGCGAAGTGTTTAGGTAATAATTTAGCCTCAGGGTCAGAACATATTTATCAAAGCGCACCCTGAAAAAAGCATTTTACCAACAGTCTTTCTTGTGCAATCTGTGACCGTGTATCGTATTTCAGTTTGCATTGAAACACATTTCAAGCCACAGCCAAAGAAGACAGCGTTGTGTCCGTCTCCAAAAAAAGTACAATACGAAAAGATAGAAAACCAAAACCAAGAAGACACGGCACGCTTGTTTTGAGTGTGAGTTCACGGGTGACGTGATGTGTGGATGTTTGTTCACCTGTGCCGGCGGAATGCGGCGGGACGAAGCGTCGCACCATCTGCTGTGCGTCTCCAGCATCCGCCTCGCGCCGTGTGCGTCAGAATCCTGTCCTGAGAGGATCCTGTTCTTCACGACAACGCTCCATCGGACACCCACCATTTGATATCGCACCCTTTGCACAAAAGTAAAACAAGAAACCATGTCTGTGAGTTTTATCGCAGGGTTACGAGTACATTTTGTAGCAAAACGAAAATCAAGCAAAGGACCAAAAAGTAGTGTTTTTCACGCAAATTCTTGGTGTTGTTTCTTTAATGGGCCCTCACTGACACACATACATGCACGCACGTGAAGACAAGGAACGGGTAATGGGGTGCAGAACCCTTCAAATTCAATTTGGACTCTGAATTAAAATTCCGCGCGTTTTTTCTTGGTACACATTGAGAGGTATCCAGTTTCCTTTTTTCCTTTACGAGAACGTTCTGGTATTCAAACGACCACATTCCGACAAGTACATTGTACTCGATGTGTGTTGAGTACCAGATGCCCAGTCCAGCCTCCAGGCAGGACGGAATGTCGTAGAATTATTCGTTTGGTTTTGGTTCCAATTTTACATTTGGTTTCGCATTTGATGGCATTTGTTGGAATCACCTGGTGACTTTGCGTTGGTGTGTTGTTTCCTTTTTCGTAGTTGTTGTGGATTGAACTCGAACCATTCAGCTGGAATCTCTGCGCAAATCAACTCACTTTTATTCTTTGAATGGAATGCTCACTCCAGACAGATTGACAATCTTCTGAGAAAAGACGTTTGTAAAAAGAGACACTGGCAGGAGGAAACCTGAGGGGGCTGGTGTGACACAGGATTCACGTATTATTGTGCGTGATCTCTGAGTGGCGATAATGGGTCAGCGAGCGTCTGGCGGTCCATTTCAACTGACCCGCACGGGCCCAGGGTCCGACCCCAACACTGTCTGTCATTTCACACCTGAGAAAGTGCTCTTTGCAAAAACTGCAAATCTCAATGAAAATAATCAAATGCTAAGGTAAGGTAACCACAGACGGCAGGATTAGTATAGTAAATAAATGAAAGTGCAATTTATTGGACAGACCCTCAAATGTAGGTGACATGACCTTTGACCAACGTCTGACGGGCAAAAAGTGCTTGGGTACAAAAAGAACCCCGTTCGTGTCTTTGTGTGACGGGCTTCTCAAGTAGGTGTCGATTTTAGCCATTTTGTCCTGCTCAATGAGTTGACCAGGCACGTACAGGACCAATTTGGACTTCTACTATGACCCAGACGCGTCTTTCAGAACTGAGTCCCAACCTTGGATCACTGTCTCGTCAAAATCGGGAAGCTCGGGGCTTCAGACTCCACGTTTTGGTTCTCTGCGATTCGGAAAATATGTTCATCTTGATTTCTGGACAAAGTGAAATGCTGAAGTCACGAGCGAGGAGTTCGACAGCAGCTGAAGCGCACATTCAGGAGTTACGTGAAATTGAAGAAAAGACGCGCGCAAAAACACACGAGTTCACGATTTAGGATTCTGAAATTCGAGAGTACCTGCGAAGTTTGTTGTTCGTGCACAACAAAGAGAGATGTTGAAATGAAACGTGACGCACGCGGTGTGATTGGGAGTGCAACTCAATTTGAGCATCAACACGCAAAAGTCGACTTGACAGACCAAGGCGTCAGTCCAAAACTCAAATCTTTCCACAAGTCTTTGAGACCGCTCAAAACTGATCGCATCCGTGAACCGCACAGGGCCCACCTTGACCTGCAATGCCATGTCAGCATATGCCAGCAATTTCATTTCACACACCGATGTGAAATCCTCGTGAACACGCATTCCAATGGAGATCAACCTCAAAGAAATTCTCCTCGCTGAATTCAATTAAAGCTTTTCCCGTATCCATTCTCCTTTCACTGACATGTCACCCGTCCATCCAGACGAGAAAAGGTTATTTTGATGAAAATGAGAAAACGAATTGAGGTGACAAGGTTTGACACGAGAGCAAAAGGCCGGCCTCGATTACCTCTGTGATACTCCTTCCTAATCCTCTCAAGGAAGACTCTTCACAGCCAAGTGACGAAGCAATGTCGCCTTTGTGAAAAATCTATTGGAACCACTGGAAAAGCTCAGGATCACCTAAATCACACAGGTCACGATCACAACTTGGTACCTTTTACGACCAGTAGAGTTCTCTTTGGCGAGCTGGCAAAACATCAAAACGCTGGGCGTGTTTCCGCGCAAAATTTGACCCTCCGAAATCTATTTTTCACCAAGAAGTCAACACAAAAAGTAAAGAACGGCATCGAAGAGCACGTGAACACGGCATTCTCGTGCAAATGAAAAAAATAGTATAACGAGTCAAAAAAGCATCAAAATTCCACTTCAGAAGGGGCAAAGGAACAGCCAAAGCAACCGAGCCACCACGTCATGAATATCCAAAGGGACAAATCTGTCTCGAATCATCTCAAGGCGGTGCTTTCTCACCTGTTTGGCACAAACTACAGATTATTTACTGTGGAAATATTTGCATTGTGCTGGCAAAAAATTCCAGTTCTCCATCAAGCACATTGCTCTCATGAACGCTTCAGGCCACTCCGAGTGACACCACGGAGTAAAAGTGAATTTTTGTTTATTCTCAGCAAGAGAGATCTTGTTTTTCACACAATTTTCAAGTGACAAGACGGGATACAGTCTGCACTTTTGAAGGTTGGATTTTGGGGAGGACCGGAGTGTATCGGAACAAAACTAGAGCCAGGGGCCATGTGCAAAAATTGAAAGCGGTTTCTCAACTTGACCCCTTTGGTTTCCTGGATCAGGGATCAACAAGCAAATTTATCTTGCGCACAAGAAACACATCAGCCCCGAAGTCACACTCTGAAATAATTTTACTTCGTCTCAAGAGTAAAACAGGCAGTTCAAGCACCGACGGCAAATCATAACTGAACAAAAGATATCTCACAGATAAACATGAAAGGAGAATTGAATTCCCTGGGGGTGAGAGTACAAGTGAAAGGCGTACTTACTTGGATCTGATAATATTTTATACTTTTGTGCATGAAGTGTTGTTGTGGAGGTCCATGACATGAACCATAACCTGAAAACGTTTCTGTTTTCACCCAAAGGAAATCTCTTCTGTGGGCTGAACTGGAATTCCTTTCAAGCTTTCTCCTCGTTTGTGATTTTCCTGTATTTAGCACTTTAATCTTTGCACAAATTCGGAAAGCTTGAGGCAATGAAGAATCTACTGAAAGGCTTTGTATGAAACTGGCACAAAAACTTCTATGCGGACGTTGAAAATGGAGTCAATGCCTTGGTCTTTGAATTGTGCTTGAACTGACTGCTTTTGCACAAAATAATGTTCTTGCACATTTTGTTGTTGCAGAAAAAGTCGAGGCTCACAATGGTCAGGGTTGACCATGACATACAACGCAGGTCGTCTGACAAAAAAAAAAAAAAAAAAAAAAAATGCCGCGAGGCCAAAAATAGTGTGCACCAAGGGTGTTTGCGTGGTGCTTTCCAAGACAAAGTTTTAAAATGTGCAAGTATTTCCGGAACAAACGCATCCTGAGTTCCAGCCTAAAGCACCATCGTCAAGCACATGAAGGGTGTTTTCCAGCAGTTCGAACACAAGTGTCACCAGAGAACAACAAAACAAAACAGAAACACAAAGAAAGTGTGACGTCAAAATCCCACGGATCCACTCCAGTCATCCAGCAAGCAAAACTACACCCTGAAAACTTTACGCGACTTCAACCCACAGAACCTCGTACTTTTCATCTTTACGTGAATGCCCGTGAATTGTTTCTTTTCCCGAGTGCCAAAGCAGACCTACAGTGGCAGGCATGTTCATTCAAACCTTGACCAGCTGAAAAGTTGAGTTTCATTTGAATGCAGTTTGCCAATCCGACTTTGTTGACTTTTTGACAATTTCCAGTCTGGGTGTCAGTCGATTGATCCCACTTATCAGTGAAGCTTTTACAGCTGATCCTTCTCAGTCCTATCTCGCAGGGCCACTTCCAAATGCCACAACAGTTTTCCTTTTCAGTATCCGATGGGCGGACACGAAACATGGGGCCAACGAGAAAGTTGCACTCGTCTTTCATGATGACGATTGAATCTAACTGAGGAGACGTAAAAGCACAGCTTGTGTCTCAGAAACCCCTGGCCAATCGAAAATGCGTCAGCTCGGAATATTGGTGTTCTTAGTTTTCGAGTCAGTGTGTGCAGAGAACCCCTTGGTCTGGCTCGCAAGCGGTACTTCTTCAAGACGTTCAACGTGAAGACCGTGATTCAAAAGAGTTTCTTTCACTGTTCACCTCAATTGCAGTGTCGTGTTGCGCAAGAAGGATTAACAGGACAATTTTTTCACCCCGTCGGCTGTCAGCCAGCATCGCTGTAAAATCTTGACCCTTTTGTTCGGCATGAGCTGCATGCGTTGAACAGTTTTGGTATCGCATAAGTGCTCGGCTCTCATGTGTTCTGGACACTTTGCGATGTGACAACAATTTGTTTTGATCGAATCTTCCACCAAAGAGACCTGCAAGGTACGAGTATCTGGCTTTGCTTTAGTTGGTATGTTTGCAAATTTTGACAATGTTTAAATTCCCTCAACCTATAGAAATACCTCAGCCGGTGCTTTCAGAAGGTGCGCAGCGAAGCAAGAGACACGTTTGTTTTGTTGCGATGCTCGCTGAAAGATGGCTTTTTGCGAGGTGCATTCTTGCTGGCACTAAATTGCTCAATTGGATGTGTATCACCTTCGTGGGGTGCCTTGAAACTTGCAATTTCTTTCTTGAGCTCTTACGTCAGGATGTTACGAGATTGTCTGGAAAAATTTACCACTGAAGATTTCGAAACTTTGTGCACCTGAGGTGTGTTTTTCACGCGCGCACACACACCAGAGAGACCGACCGACCGACCGACCGACCGACCGACCGACCGACCGACAGACAGACAGACAGACAGACAGACAGACAGACACACACACACACACACACACACACACACACACACACTCACACACATACACACACACTGCAAATGCAAATTCTCAGACCGGACAAGCTGGCGAAAGCTCTCGCTCTTGTAATGGTGACAAAACAGGCGACTGCATGAACAGAATAAGCTTCACATGGAAAAGCCCGGCCATCGAAAATCTTTGTCATTGCGATTCAGCAGAGCATGCAGTCTTGGTCTGCTGAAAAACTCAGAAGAAAGGCAATCCTCCAGAAGGAGGACATTTGCATGCATATTGGCTCCACAGCATTGACGTCTGTGGACCCACGTCAGAAGGTTTATCCCATAGCTAAACACGGTTTTGTTGTTTGCACACCATCTCAACTCCTTCAATATCCTGAAGTGGGATCCTGAGTCATATGCACCAGTTAATCGCAGAAAAAAATGTTGTTGTTTGCCCCTGGTGTGTTTGTTTTGTCCTTGTGCGTCGTTTGAAGTATGTTTCCATGCGTCGTTGTGTGGCATGAAGAGATTTGCCGTTTTTTCTGACATCTGATGAAGGAAAGGGGCTTCAAAACGTCGCATTTTCAGCTGCTTGAGACTGATTCGAAGGGGACAGACACCCAAGAACGGAAAACAGCAAACAAGCGACTGGCTCACTTTCCGTCAAAGTGAAATGGGTGGGTTGGGCCTTTCGAAACTCTTTGTCCAGTCAGACAGAGGTCGATGGCCAGCGATAATTTCAACACAAAAAAATGTTCACAGCCAAGCGTATCACGCACGCTCTGAGAAAGTACTCGCAGTGTCACATGTTTGTCGCAATCTGTGCCCACACACAAAAAATGTACCATTGTACAGGTGCAAGTGCAAGTGTATGCTGATGTATGACCTTTCCATTGTGACCAAGGCGAACCTGTGACCAAGGTTGAAACGTTCAGCCCTCCCCCACGGACAAGAGTCAAGAAATTGTCCAGTGCAAGTTGATCTCGTGAATTGATAAGATGTGTTGGACACAATAGTTTCAAAGTGCTGGCGCAACTGGGGGATTTTAACACTGAGGTCAGGTAATCCCCTGATAACAATCTGCACTGTGATTGAAGAGGAATAGATTATGTGGACTTTCTCTCTTTGCTAAACTTGACCACAGGGTTCCTACAGATTCGATTAAGCCGAGCTTCTGTGTGAGGGTTGATTTCAGGATGTGCACACTGCGCTCCAACAATCTCTCAACCTCAAATGTGAAAGTACATGCAGAACAGAAGCAAACAACAGCTCATTTCACGTGGATTCGAAAATCTGGCAACCTTCAGAGACGTTTCAGCTCTTTCTCAAAATGGCCAAGTAGCATTTGCAATGGAAAAAAAGCGCAAGCAGTGGCTCGAGATTTCCATGTCAGAGCACCTGCCAGAGGCTCGAAGACAGTTGAGGTCACCTGTGATGAGTCTGTAGCATGTGTTGCTCCTTGCCGTAGGTCCCACAGCCGACACAACGCCAACAGGTGACGGCCCTGTTCAAAACTTGTGTGACAATGAATTACGTCCGACGAAAGTTTCACCAGTGTGAGCATCACAAGGGAAAACAAAATGGTTGAACGCCCCGACACCACGCAGCTTCATTTGTTTCTGACCACAGTCTGTCAGACTCTCTTGGGACTTCTCTTCGAGTACCAGGAACCTTTCGGTTTCATTAAATGAGGGTGAGACGAAAGTTATTGCCTCAAAATGCACAGACTTCAATTTTCTTTGTTCTCTCTGTCTCTGGCCTTTGAAAGCATCACAGTCTGAAAGCTTTGTAATGTAGCTCCGATTCTTATCAGCTTTCAGGCCTGTCAAAAGTTTCCAAACAATTTATTCTTAAAGGTAGAGGAGCCGCACACAGAAACTTTCATGCACTTTTTCAGAGCTATTTTCGCCGCATGCGGAACGCCTGAAGTAGGTGAGGGCAGACAGTCCAAACAGGATTTGCTTCTTTTTCCTGATTTCGTGAATCACTCTCAAGAAGGAGTCGCAGATGAACCTGTCCATAGTAAATTGTGCGTGTCTCACTTGTGCCGCATCGTGCATTTTGAAGGCACGTTGATCACTCTGTAGAGCTCGTTTGCGAAAAAAAGAGCTCTTGCAACACTTCCTCTGAACCATGACACAACCTCAGTCTGCGCTGAAAATGCTACTGAGAAGAAACAGAACGACTTTCTTTGACAAGAAGCTAAAAGCACGGGGGAAATGGTACTTGTCCATCTTGGACAAACAATGTGCCTCGCCTGTCTTTTTCCAAATTTTCAAGTGCAAGTGGTGTTTCGATGCGTCCATCGTGTCCACACATACCAACCCGAGGGTCAATCAGTCACATCCAGCAGGGCGGAAGAATCGGACCGACAGGGTCGACTCATTCAGACCTTTCTCTTTGCAAGAGCCCAGCAGGTCACTCAACTTCACGCACTCCCCAGAGTCCACTTCATAGGCTTTCAATGGACCTCCACCACCAATTAATTCACTCAAAGATGAACTTCAAATTTTTATACCCCTGGATAAGCTTGCATAATGCTTGGTCATTTGTTGTCAGCGTGCAAATTCTTTTCCCACTTTTGAAGCAGTGTTTCCTTTCTGTCAAACTGCACGTCTGCACATGACAGCAAATCTGCAGTTTGACTTGTGTAAATCATGTATTCGACGTTGTAGAAAATATCAAGTGGATCTGCTTGCACTTGTGACTCGTCGTTGTACTCGCAAAACGCATTCGTGCATGTTCAATGTGTGACATATTCATTCTCTCGTTGAATTTGTTATCAATTCACACACATCCATCCTGAGCCCGTGGAGACTTTTGTTCCGCAAGCAACGGCACAACGCCAAAGCCTCTGTGCGTAAGTAACGCCAAGTCAGTTCGACCCAAGAACTCGTATACGGCCCGCGTGACTGGTGCGAGGTGAGGAGGGTGCGCGCTTGGAAATCGTGCAGGTTGGAATGTGCAACTTGACCCGTGACCGTCTGAAGAACACACAGAGGCGATGATTTTCCCGAAATGTATCTCACAATTTATCAGTGGAGAAAATGTTAGCAGAGGTGCATGCTGCACAGCACAATTAAACCTTGTTGAAATGTCTATATCAGTATCAAGGGTATTCCTTTCGCGTTTTCGTCTGGTGGTGTGAAGGCACACATTAGAAGCTGCACAGAGTATGAGAATGCAGGGGGGCGGGGGGAAGGTCATAACAACCCAAAGATGAATATGTGCACAAAAACTTGGCGAGAATGGTTTACAGCGGTCCGTTTTGTGAACACATTTTGCTTTGCCAAAATTTACGCTGAACCTTGTGCTGAAAGAAAAGGTCTGCAGCTTGAACACACACACACACACACACACACACACACACACACACACACACACACACAAGTTTTACGCTTTTCGTGCAAAGACTTTCAAAAAGTATTTTTGTGTGTGTGTTCGCAGCGAAAACTTCTCTGTGCTCTGTGCTTGTTTCGTTCTCCAGATTTTTTTCACCGTCAATTGATGCGATGTAGAGATCCAGGGGCGTGGGGAATCTGGAACACAGTCATGAGAGACTCATGACAATCTGGAACACCAATGTTGGCTGTCACTTTCAAACTTTTTGTTCATCCCACCCCTTCAGCACGAAAACGAGACATTTTTCTGTTTCTCTGATCGCAGATTGACAATTGCATCTTGTGATGATTTGTTGGGGGAAAATCGCACCGTTTGCAAGTCATCAGCTGAATGTCAGATTCAAGAGAATAGATCTGCGGAGTGTGGGAATTGTTGCGCGCCTCGGCTGGAGCGGTTGATTCCCGCTGGTCGGGTCAGGACCTCGCGCTGCACGATCAGATCAGTGCTCCTCTCACACCTCATCCTCACCCTCCACTCTGAGAGCACGAACACGTCGCAATTGCCGCATTTGGAGTCTGATTTGCCAACAAATAGACAGTGGGTATTTTGGCAACCAGCTTGTGTGCGAGAGTTCTTTCAGCGGTACATACTTGTGCACATACTTGTGCAGTCCTTGCCCCACACAGCTCGTGGAGCAAGTGTCTTCCATTTGGTGGTATGTGACAGCAACAATCTTCAATTTCTCTTTGTTCATGAACATAATCACAGAGGACATGCACTGTTGATTTTTTTTTCGTCGAATTGAAGTAAATTTCGAGTTTCTGCTCGAACTTGCAACACAGAAAATTTTCAGAGTGCTCTATCATCCTCAACATCCCCATCATTCGCACACAATTGCCCTGAAATCTGCCGGTGCGAGGTTGTTCATCACAGCCCCGCGTCCATTCGCTCCCACAGCGCTGATTGCGCCGCAGATTCTGGGTGAATCCAAGAGGATCAGACGCTGGAATCGTTTTCACGATGGGACACAGTCGTCAACTTTCATTTCAAAGTCAGACAAAAGGCCTTCCGTGCACAGTCAGAATGGAGGTTCATACGTTTTCGTTCCGTTTGATCAAATCCTGCATCCGCCCCGACACCCTTGATGCCTTCGCAGTCGATTAGCATTATTCTGGCTTCAACTCCCTGCGGCTCGTGGAAATTAGTGTGACATATGAGTTGTGGGAATCATCATTTTCTCACAACTTATTGTTGTTCTGAAGCGGCAGGAATCTGTGCCGAAAAATAGAGTCGTTCCAGTGCATCTTTGATCAGAAAGTGTGAAACTAAACTTTCGTTCCTTCTTGGTGCTGTGTTTGTTCTTGGGGAATTTGTTGTGATAAAGACCCTGCGTGAATGTGGTGAACACAAAATCCAACCATACGTGTACCAACAGCCTGAAAGAAACATTAAAAAGTGGAGAGAAACTTGGTCTCTGCAGGGCGCCACCTCGGGTCGATCTTCCTTTCGGGCACCTCTGTCAGTGGATGAAACAAACACTCGAACTTGAGGGTCACACCTAAATTTACTTTTTTTGTAAGGTGCATTTCTTGTGTGGTGCGCTCTTGGCACCGGTGTGAACGATCCGAGGCCACCTGAGGATTTCAAAACTCAGAAGGCCGTGTTTTAACTACCTGCCCCATGTGCGTAACTGTAAACACGTGTTGATGTTGGAACTTGATCTTGGATTTCGGACGGAAACTTTACCTCCTGCGAGCTTGAATGTCAAAAGTGATTTTGGTTTCGGGATGGAGGTTGACCTGGCGTCCTTCAAGCGCAGAAATTGAATCGAAAGTGGTTGTGGAAGTGTCAAGTTTCACTTTTTGTGTTGAATTGGATGTGAGTTCAAATTATGACTGGACATCTGGATGTCATATTGAGCGGACACACCAGTAGCTGGGCAAAATCTGTGCCTTGTTCTCAGTTTTTGGCCGCAAAAAACGTTTGAAGGAAAGTCTTTTTTGTGTACTTTTTCATGTGTTGTTTTTTTTTCTGCAGAGCTGGTGATCCTTGTGTGGTGAATCGTGGGTTTCGAACAGGTGAGACAGTGTCGTGCTCATGATTTGCCAACAAGAAAGAGACATAACTTGTCACCCCGGAGCACACAAGTCAAGCCTTGTTTAAGGTTGGGCGGAACAATTGGTGTGCGTGCGAGGGGTGCGAGGGGTCATTTGGCTGGTGAACTGACTGCCTCGTCTCAACTCCTTTCAATGTACGAGTAATGCTTGCCAGTGTTGTCTTCTGCGCGTGGTGCACATTGAAAACGACAAAACGGTTCAAGGGAGTCTCTGCAAGCAGAACGCCATTCTGGTCACCTTCACACATTCAACTTGAAATTTGGCCGAGGTTGGTGAGATTGGGAAAAAAAATAGATTGGTTTATCCACACAGTATAAATGTACTCTGTCTCCAGACAACAAGGTGGATGCATGTGTATGCATATCCATGGATATTCGGAGCCACACTGATTTATATCTGGAAGTTTTCTCGAATGATTGTGTGGAACTTTCGATTGGTCTGTTGTAAATCTAATCTGTCACTGGCACGGCAAAACATGCCAAGGACCCTTCGAGAAGACGGTATCGTGCTCGCTTTTCGCGGGGAATTTCGCGTCTGACAAAGAAGCAGATTCAGTCGGTTAGCCGCGGCGCTGCAGCTGGAGGTCGTGATCACAGGTGTGAGCCTCACCGCAGGGTCAAGTGCCTTCCGCACACGTCTGCAGACATGTGTGCTCCACGACACCTTTGGCAACCAATATTTTTGATGGTAAATTCATCCGTCATATCAAATCTGTTTCCGGAGGTATTGGGCCACAGATGCCTCGATCACTTTGCACAAGTTCTGTCACACCACGGCTTGGTCCACGTACAGGCAGAATGGCGCACGCAACAAACACCACGAACGCAGAAACGGGCGGGCACAGATGGGGTCACAGAAACTCTTATCTGCAGCTGGTGCATCTGCTTTGGCTCTTCACAAGCAGCGTTTGGGAGTCGTGACACAATACTTGCAGTTCTCATAATGGATGTCACCGACCTCTGTTGAACGATGTGGGTCAAGATTGCTTGAAGTTTCACCTGTTGTGAAGTGTAACTTTTCAAATCAACCAGAAAATGTTCTGTGAGGAGTCTGGTATTTTGAAAACCATCATTGCAAGTGCAGATGACAAAATATTTTGTGCTGTCATCTCAGCGACCAGGCCGGACACAGGACTTGGTCGGGGGGTTTGTTCTGACAGTGAGTTTCGAACATTGAAACTGGAAGTACATGTACAGACAGATAAGTTTTTCGGCTTGTCTCCATTTCTGCAAGAAACATTGGCCCCGCTTGTGCAGGAGATGAGAGACCCTCTGGATCCAACAACGCAGCCTGACATGGCAGAGCCCCCCTGTGGCACCCACAGTCTGTTTGCATCACCTCTGCACAGGAGCAGACACACCAATTATTCCACGAAAAAGAAACCCTGGATTTTTTCGTTTCTCCTTTCTTCTCTCCAAGTGTGCCACACTTGCGCAACACATGTTGAAAGGATCCCAGAAGTGCTTTCAACCGCCCACATTCGGGGCACTGGGCCCAACCGCCGCAGAAGTGAACTTGAAAGAAAATTGTTTTGTTCAGTGTTTTCTCGCGGGGGGTCATTTTCTTTTTGTGTTCGACGAAGAGTTTGGACGGTCCTCAATTCTCTTTGAATGCAAACAAATGAAGTTGACCATTCCACCTGACCTGCAGGGGTGACTCACCACCAACAACAAAGTTCTCTGAATGATTCGCTCAAAAGCATCTGCCTTTTGTGGTTGACCAGCAGCTCTGAGCCGCAAGCTTTGGGCTTATATCAAACCAACGGACAAGAAAAATGTTTTCTGTGACGGAAGAGGTGGCACCCCAAGGATTCATCTGGACGCAGTTGGTCCGAGAGATTCAAAGTCAGAATGCAAACAGTGCCGATGATACAAGACATTTGTTTCAGTCTTGTTGAAAGATGTCCGATTTCGCTGTCAGGGCCGACGATGTCTTCATCTTTTGTTGTTGAGCGTGGGCTGCACGACATTCATATGAAAGCTTGCTTCTGAGTCGGACAGCATTACAGACGACGACACGCAGACAGATTCTCGTGAGCCACCAGGTCGCACTCACATCTGGAATCAGTCTGGAAATGAGAGTGGAGCAGAGACGCTCAGAGTGCAAAGTTCAAGTTGAGATGACACACTTTGTCCTCTGCTTTTTCATCTTTGTTTCCCCGACAACATACATTTGTTTTCTGTGTTCGGAGTTTGCCAAAGGACAAACATTTGTCTTTCAACGCTTGTCTTCTTGAGATGATCTTTGAATTTCTTTCGTGAAAATTTTCAGCAGACGACACATCCCGGTGCACTCGGTTGGAACTGAATCTGTGCAGAAGACGGCTCTTCGCTGTCATGGAGGCCGAATGTCGGACGCCACAGCAAATGCGAGAATTTTTGTGATCAAATCACTTCAAATTTTCTGAAATGAAAAACTCGATGTGAGGAATCACAGCGGAGTCAGTCGGCACGCATCAACAGGCATGCAACACTGAAGTGCGAGATCGCGTGATGGAGAGTGAAGACTCGCAGTGAACCTTTCAACTACCCCTGCATTATCCTGTCAACTACAGCTACAGGGTGACCACGCTAATAGAGACCGGGCAGAAAGTAGACTGAGTAAATTATCCGCCGAAATCACCGTGTTTCTGGTGCGCTTGAGAAATTAGTGGCCCGCGGGCTCGTCATGAGATTTCAGTTTTTGAATTCAAACCCGTGATTTGTGAAATGTCTTCTTTATTAGTGTTTCTCAGTACTCCAGAGGAACTTCAGTCAACGATGAATAAGGGTGTCTTTGCTGCAATTCAACTTTCGTGACAAGCCACGCCTTTGCTTGCAAATGAAGATGGCGACTTTGGGATGGGAGATACGTTTGCAGAGCAGTTGCATTTGTTTGTTCTTGGTCAGTTCAACTTGACCTGTGGTCACAGGTGGCACTCGAGAAAAGATCATGACCTGAGGGAGTCGCTGATGAGACTGCTAAGTATGTGTAATTGGACAGGTTCATCAACACCATATTTCAGGCAAAACATAGCTGGCGTGTTTCGCTGCAAAAATTCCAACTGAGTTCAGGCTCCTTCGTGAAGCGTTCAGCAGTGGAGAAGCACATCAACGTACATTTCAATGCACGATGAATTTGCAAAGGTTTTCAATTTTTAGGTTCGGTTGCGCGCCACCCGGGTTCGTCCGTCACGCGAGAAGCGTCCTCTGATCTCATATCCGTCCACATGTGCTCCCTTCACCCACGGGTTCACTGTGCAGACAAGCAGAATACACCAGTACCTGCCAGTGGCTTCCATATCCCGCGCTTATCAATACCATAACGTCGTGGGTCAACTGAGACGGCGCAGTTGATACGAGACTAGCGGATCGCGGATTCAGTTTCAGGGCAGCCATATGGTTCCAGTTTTGTCAAGCGGCGTCGATCAACTATAACTGCCTCGACCGTGAGAGAGACACAAAGTTTTTGGAACGCGGAACCTCGCATTTCCTATTCGCATTTCGTTGCAAATAGAAACCGAACAGTTGTGTTCCGAATCAGATTTTTTTTTATTTCACAGTACAAAAATATACACTGTTCAAATCACTGTCAATCAATGATTGTTAGTAGCAACAAGAAAACGTGAACATGCATATTCAAGTATACCAGAACGATCCGTTTACACAAGCGATATGTACTTGATACATGTTTTGAATGTTACGGGCAGTTACATGGCTCCTTGTAACAAAGGCTCTACATGCAACAAAAGGAAATACAATGAAAGAAAATCCGGAATAAACCATGTCCTTCACAACAAGCCAATTTCGGTCCTGTCTGTCACACCGTTGTTCCAGTTTTCTTTCGCCCAAGAAATGCAATAAAACGCAAATCGGCTTTGTGGGGTCGAGACAACTGACTTGGTGGACATCTATCAACCTCAAGGTGCAGTCGTGCCTGTGCACATACGTATGTAATCTGACAGGATTGCACTGACCAAGCTTTTTGCTGCGGTCTGGCAAACGTGTACGGAACGAGCCAAATCATAAGGACAAACTACAACGTCGCAAGAAAGTGTTAAGTACGTATTGCCGCGAAGTTCTGAGATCAACTAAGTTTCAAAAGTGACTAGAAGTCCAACTTCTGGGAGACAGCTCAAGACGTTGGTTTTCCTTTCCAACAGGCAGGTTGGGTGGATTCATCTCTTTGCCAGAGGCACTGCTGAAAGTCAAGCCGACGACCAGATTGTCTGAAGTACGCGCAATTTTACTCGTACCTGCTGCAAACACAGGAGCGTGTCTTCAAGTTGTTCCCCACCAACTGATACAACAAATTTCAAAAGAAGCAACAATTCACGTGGTGTTCCGCCGTGCACTGAACAGAACGTTTTTCTTTGGCTGTAACTCAGTTTGTAACTGTCAAAATATCACAAAACAACAAACGCGTACAAAGCAAAGCGGGGCCCGTCCGATCACCTCGTTCACTTCACGCCTGTTGTAATCACAAGTTCCAATTCACAGTGCACGGATTCTCCTGTTTTTCCACCGCTCGCTGCCACATTGCTGAGAAATCCTCCAGTCTGGGAGCACATTGCAGAACAGCTTGTCCCAGTCTGAATCTCCCAAGGAACAAGAACTGCCCACTGCCCACCTTCACTCCGCACTTTTTTGGCACCATCACTGCATCAATGTACTTGGTGGTCACCAGGTTCGAGTCTCGCTGGACCGTGTCCTGCCAATGGAAGCTGTGACTGTTCACTTCCCCCTGTTCGTCAGAATACTGAGTGAAGTGGTTTTCAATCTGCCTGTAGACGTCAACGACAGACACGTGGACGATCGAGTCCGAGAGTTTCGTGTTGTCCTCAACACTTTCAATTCGGCCGCTCACAACTGAAAGAGAATTGTTGAAATTAGATCTATTATTTCAGACGTTGGATCATGTTGTGAAGACGGGAGTCGTACAAGAGTGAGAGCGGCAAAAGTAGCTGTGGTTTCGCCCTCCAATCTTCACCAAAACTGTTGCGCCCCACACAGTTCCACCCCACTGTCGTTGGGACGGAGCTATGTGGTTGCGCGCACTTGTTGCATTTCCACGGTCACACCACGCATTGTGGCCGAACCCAAGAAAGAACCTTGCTGACCTGACAACCACATGCATACTCGTACGTAACGCCGAGAGAACACTCACCGAAGTCAGCAGTGCAGGCAGATGTCAACAGCTCCACTTCTGTACACGGCCGACATTCTGAAACGACAGAAACGAGTCAGTTCATAAAGTGTGGAAACTCCAACCGTATTTTCACATCTTGATCGTATCTTCAACAAGGTTGTTTCGAGCAGTCGGAACGGCTCACACTGTCAATGTTTCAGATTTGGCCGGGTCACCTGCGGGTGATGGAGGCAGGCACTGCGTTGGTCAGTCCAATATTGACCTGTCCAGAGTAATTTGAAGTTGGCTTGTCAAAGAGTGGCCCGAATGCCCTCCAGGTTCAAAAACACACTGGGGGTTATTTCGTGGGACAAGGTTCGTTCACAAAAAGAATACTGCTGAGTGTGTCTGCAAGTGCCGAAATATTCAGTGTCTTGTAAATCGAACAACCACAAACACACACACACACACACACGCACTTCAGTGTGGAGGGTTCTGGTTGTGCAGCTCTGTTCAACTGAAGACCAACAATGAATAAACATTACTGAAATTGGACTCTCACAAGCATTTGAATCTTCAAATATTTGTTGATGTTACGCGGACAAGTCAGTCCAGCAAATATTGATCTGGTAGTGATACTTCAACGTTTACGTGGTTTGTGCAATGCAAAACCCGACATTCACGCAGGTTTTATATCAAACTGAAGGCACGTCACAAACTGAATATTGCACAGTATCCGGTGTCTACATTGCGTGGAGTACTTCAAGGCCTCTCAGCAGTGTACCTTGGCATAGGTAAACAATATACACAGCTACGATAACTTCATACTTCCAGCATCTCTGTCACCTACAGTTGACTGCAAAACCGTTTCGAACTGTTTACATCAAACCTCGAGTGGGTCTCAACGAGCGAACTGCCTCCCTTTGAACCCAGTAAAAAGAAGCTTGGTTCCGGCTGCACCTTCCAGGGGCGTCAGAAGAATCTTACACAGGAACGCGAGATGACTGAGCGTCATGCCTCTGGATGCACAATTAAGTTAATTAACAATGCTGGATTCAAAACGAATTTTGAGTTTCTTCTGCATGAAAGCTCCCTCAGCTTCGGACACTGACATAGACACACACGGAGAAATTTGAAAATGCCACAGGAAACCGAAGTTCCATACACCACAGAATCGAACGAGAGAACGGACGAAACTTTCATGTGTCAAACGTTGAATCTGCGCAGTCCTCAATTGGACAAAAAGTACTTCTCGTTTTCGTCATGTTACTCGTTCGTCATTTCAAATCAAATATAATAGTCGTTTGGGTACCAAGCTGATTTGAGCCAATCTTGGCCTTTTCCCGTGTGATTTCTGCTCAGACAGGCAGACGGTGGGGTGGAGCCACTGAAAATGAACAAATTGAGCGCAAATTGGCTCCCTGCTTCTCCCACAATCAACAGATGAAGGAACCGGTCAGTCGAATTCCTGTGATTGATTCTCTGATGGTTGGTTGATGAAAGTGCGACTTTGGGGCTGCGAACTGACACGTAGATAGGTCAGCAGGAAGTATGAAATTCTGGCAAACCAGGGAATCACAGTACTCAGATAGACTATGTTCCAAATGTTCTGTCGCACAAAAGAATCGCCAGCACAAGATATTTGCTGAAAGAGATCGATGCACTGGCAAGAATCTGACTTCCCACTTTGCGTGGTCGTGCTTTGCCTCAGTACATACGATACTAATTGATACAAATGGTCAGTGCAACCAGGGGTTCCGTCCGAGCGGCTCGGATTCAGTCGCGGCCTGTCACAGCCCATCTCCCGCCTGGTCAGCAGTGGTCAGCGAGGGGCACCCCTGATCGCCAGCATATCAAAGGAATCCAGGGTAAGATACCCCACAATGACCGTCACCAGACCCAATGCCCTATTGGTTCTGCCAGCCTCCTGATGTCCGAAGGGTCAGCCAGGTGAACTCACCCAATATCAAATCTACAAGTCTTTTTGAACATTGACAAGCTCAACGTGTGATACCGACAGTAATTCGAGACCTCGCTCGTCAAGGTTTCACAGGGATAAATCGGCTGGTCACTGCACTCAATTTTTCACCTGCTAGTTAGCAGGCTGTACGGTTGTTGGTTTGCAAACAAACTACAAAGAGGAGAACAACTTCAGATCATAAGTTATGACCTTGCATACTCGCAGACACTGAGTTTTATGTCTGCTGTTAATTCGTGTGAATGCGTGTTTAATTAGGCCTACGTCCCTTAGTTTTGAAGTTGGATCAAGTTCTTTCGGACCAAGAGAAACAGTCACACTCAATCGTGTCATCCACAAAATTTTGCTTGGAATACAAACAGTTTCTGTGTCAGCAGTGGCTTTGCATACGCATCACATTCATGCAACAAATTTCAGCCCGTGACGTGACGAGAGTTCAAGTGCAAACTGTTTCAATCCAGAAGGTCAACTCACCTTCGAGTGGATCGCGGCTGAGTGCAGACGTCTTCTGCAGAGCGTCCACGCTGTACTGGATCTCCACTATCCCGATGGTGTAGGCGCTCGCGTCGTGGTCCGCTTCGACGTACAGCGTGACGGCGCCGCGCCGACTCCTGACGCACACCTCCCGTTCCGTCTGCGGATTGTCCAAATCCAGAGTGACTAGAGCTGTCAGCGGACTTGCGCGCTGCCCAAACTGTGACTGGTGTTCACTGGACACTGAACCATCAACATTTCCGTGTGACGCTGACTTGTGCGCGCTGGCTGAATTTGAGACGATGTGGTCTTTCTCCAACGATATTTTTGTCGTAGTGAGGTTCGATTTGGCCAGGAAGCACAGCTCGACCCCCTTGGAGTTCTTGGCACGGGTCTTCAATCCTCCGAGGGTCAGTCTGATGGCTCCGTACGGATTTCGCCATGTGACCAGACCTTCCTTGCAACTGGGCGACACTTGATGGACCCCTCGGTGCTGTTTGGTGGTGTCCCTGCAATGAAAAATACCAATATTTACCAGATGTGAAATCATACGAGACGCGTTGGCCTTCAATTTCTTTTGAAAAGGGAAACGCGGTGACTGTGACGAAAAGGCCAAGCAGACATCAAGACGCAAAGCCAAACAGAATTCAACCCACATCAATGAGACCGAACCGCCATAAATCCACCCAAAGAAAGTGAAGTGCTTTTTGCCGATGCCAGCGAGATAGATCTGTGAACATGACACAAGGTACGATGGCTTTGCTGTGATGCGAGATGTGGTGCTGGACGGTCGCATCCGAGACTCCCGAGCAAAATTTCATTCCACCAGACGCCGTCTCCCAAAATCTTTGAAGTTCAGAGTTGCAAGTGCTTCCGCCACAGCATCTCGGACGATGTTTCATTCTGGACACCGGGTGACTTGCATTTTGCAAGGAAACTGATCCCTTGTGCAAATGTTTTGTGCTGTCAGCAGCGGTGTGGTACAAATATCAATCAATTAGCGCCATCGAAGTGACAGCAATGAGCACACCCACGGACCAGATGCACACCAATGCAGTAGATCTATCACCTGGAATTGGTTGCCTTCGTTTTCAATGTGTTGTAACTTGTATTTCTCTGCTCAAACAAAATTAACACTTCTGATGTCAGCTTTACAAGACTGTCAAGAAAAGTGTCAATGGACACCAAATAGGCAGCAGATCAATTGAAAATTGGACCTTACTGAAAAACATAGTGATCACTTTGGCGACGCTTGCAACAGTTTGCGCGCAGGTTTTACGAGGTGCAGGAAGTGAGAAACAGGCGCCACCGTGGCTTTATCTGTCAAGTTTGATCGAGTGGCCCAAACACGCGCCTCAACAGCCCGTTCCTCCGGTCATCTTCCGATAAAATTCTTATCACAAACAACCGATGAATATTTGTTGCGATTGCATACTGGAATATAGCATTCTCATTGTGATCAGCAGTACAAAATGTGTGGTCCACAAACATTTTTGAAACGTGTTCCAAGTTGCGCTGTTGTAAACGCAACTTGATTTGCATCCAGCAAAGACGCACCCTGATTTGCTTCTGGCAAAGATTGAATCAGGAAAGAAAAGAGGCAGAACTTCAAACAGAAGGAGCAATTTCGTTCACATCGATTGCTCTTGTCAACCAAGAAGTTTTGCGGGTGTGTCCACGTTCTTCAAGAGTAGTTTTTCCACATTGGTGTTGTTCCACAGGCACCCAAAACAAATTCTTTGTTCAATCTTGATACCAAGAAAAAGCCGTGTTTTTGATTGAACTTGGGGGTGTTTGTCCCTCGATGTCGTGTCATTGAAAATTCGGGTTGGGTCTTCAAGCGAATGAACATTCTTCGACAGTCTGAACTGACACGCAAAGCTGCGTTGTGTTCTCGCGCAGTCACCTTTGTTCTGGAAATGCACAATGCAAGACCCAACATGCAAGTGAATCACGACAATGCATGGGAGGCCAAACATCCGTTTCCCACTTTGTGCTCGTCGCCAAAAATGCATCTTTTTCTGACGCATTGAATTTTTTCACACCAATTCATTTCCTTTCAAGATTCCATGGAACTTTTCTCCGCACCACTGTTCTCGAGTTGTGATCATGCGGATGGTGAAAAGATGATATTCGTCAAGACCTGTTGTGACCTTCTTCTCTGTGGCTGTGGCACAAGATGATTCAAACGTTCAGCCGCAGCTGTACAGAAATCCCCCCGCGGTGCTTCCCACGCCAACAGCACACCCCAGCCTTCTCCTCACATCACCCCTGCTCGCGCGTGTCACTGAAGGCACCGTGCCCTCGATGCGCTAATCTCATCCAGAATTGTGTAGGGGTGGCTCGCCGTGCGACTGAGACCGCTGAGACACGGCAGATGTGTCACGCGTTCGTGAAAAAGTGCGAAACGTAAACGGTAAATCTTCGGTCGAAATCAACGGACAGCAGCAGAACACGGCAGAACACCTCGCCACAATGAACTTTGCTTGATGAAAGTTTCAGTTCCCTTCTGCACGACACCCTCGAGAGAGCAGTCAAACGCTGACACCGTTTCGGAGGAGCTGGACTACCTCATGTCGATAGGGAAAGTCCCTAAGCCACAAAGTTGCAAAAACTTAAGTGGCCACACGTTTTCCTGCAATTAGTTTTCGGGCAGTTTTGTTTTCACAACGATGAATTGCGTGACTTGCGCTTCATTTTTCACAGATTGAGCTCCTTCTCACACCAATCAAACAACTGACAAAATCCCTCATTTGAGACATTTGTTTTCGTGGCAAAAAGTGGCATAACAGAGTGCTTTGTTGGCTTCTCCATCAAATTAGTCCGGTGCTATCAGGGTTTATCTCGCTGCACTTTTCAAATCTAATCACAACACGGTGAAGAAATGCACGTGTAACGTTCTCTGTGAGGATCCAGAACACATCACTTCAGGAAGAAACGCGAAAACAAAACTCCAAGCTCGCCATTTTCTGTCAAATGTGCCTCTCTTGTTGCCAACGCACGAAGGACAATTTTCACGCACCCATCTGTTCGCAGTTTTAGCTGCTTCCACTTCCGAAAAGCGAAATTTTACACTCGTGCGGCTCCTGCCAGCTGGTCAACAGAAGCAGTGTGGAGGAACCTCTTCTCACCCCTGCATGCCAAGCTGCTGTGCAAATATTTGCTGGACAGTTGGCCGTTAATTAGTGACCACTTCTCACTTAATTGGCAAGCGTGCCGCCCGAGTTGCTGCGCGTGTTGCGCTGATGCCAGAAGAACGTGACGCGAGCTGCGCGCGCGTACTGCGCAGCAGACGACTCGAACCGAAGACAAGATCCAGATTCTCCCGAATCCAGGGTTGCGTTTTACCCTGTGATCCGACAGTGGTTCCCACGCCAAACTACCTGCCCCGACACATACCCATTCCAACCTCTCAGCTTCGTGGCATTTCACAAATACTCTCAACCGCAAGAAAGAAATCTGACAACCGTGCAACAAAAGTCTGTTTCTAATGATTCCTCGTTGTTTTGCTGAATTTGTGATGAATCTACTTGGTGTGTTTCTTGCAACACGGGTGCACACAAAAGACCCTGCATTTGTGGAGAGATGTGGCTGGAAAAACACCAACGCCCCTCCTTCAAACACAGCTTTGTTTGTGTAGCTTCTTGCGACATGTCAAGAATCACTCAGTCAATCACTTCGGCAGGATCCCTCCAACAAGATTCCAGCTTCGAAATGAACATTCTTTTCAAGGAAGGAAGTCTTTTGATTGTCAAAAGGGCAACAGATTCACTCGCACCCTGCAAGATCCACGGAATTCAAAAAGAAAAAAAAATTTTGGTTAAAATTTTCCGCTCGTGGACGGAATGCACGTTTTCAACAAAGCCAAACGGACACAAAATCGAGAAAATTTAGCTTTTATCCAGTCAACTCCCGGTGCCTGGATTGACAAAACTTCTCAGGGGTTATTGTTCTGACAATTCCTCCGTGCTCAGAAGACGTCTCTTGTGCTCTATTATCCCATCATCAGAGCTTTCGCTGGGTGCCCAGGGCTGTCTGTCGGTGGCGTTTCTCTTGCCTTTTCTTTTCTCGGCCAATTCTCACAGGAAAGGTGAAAACCGACACCGTTGTGTACTCGGGACCAACACAGTCGAATAGCTCGCAATTTAGCCGTTCAGGCTTGCGTTTCATTACTGGTGCTCACTGCACCGCCACAGAGTCTGGGAAACATTTTGCTCTTGGCTATTTTGGAAATTGATTAAAACATGACTTTGCAAGGTGGTCTATCTGAATCTCGTGTTGGCTTGGGTGACGCAGTTCAGTTTATCCAGGTTCAGGAAATTTGAAACTACATTTTGGGCCACATCGCAGTGGAGTGTTCATTTTCAAACTGCAAATGGACATTTTGTTGCAACACCGCCAGCACATTCCCAGTTTTCCAGCAGCTTGCAGTGGCAATTTTTGTCTGCTGACCGTCTTTTCTGGTGTGTGGGAAACGTTATGGACACTTAAAATTGAAAATCCTTCAGTTCTGGACTGCACAAGGCGTCTTCCCGAGTTTCTTGAACCACATGAAAGCAGCCTGCTGTCCCAGTTCGTTGACCAAACCACGCAGTCTTCAGTTGTCGGGTGAGAGCGGGCACGAACAAACTTTGTGTCACGACCAAATAGAAAATGTCTCCCGATCTCACCAGCACAACGAAATTTACTGGTCATCTGGACCCGGATCTACACAGCGTGTTTTTGTCGATTTCTTCGTGAATAGATCTACTCACCAGACCGTCAACTGGCACCCTTCTTCTTCAATGAATGCTTGTTTTTGTTCCGTGACGGAGGGGTTTGCCACCGGCAAGGACAACCCTTTCCGAGGTCCATTCCCCAAAACCAGCAACACGACGGTCCACAAAAACAGCGACCGCGTCAAGATGCCAACAGCCGAAGTCCAAAGACGTTTCATGACGGTTCCTTGAGAAGTGTTCAAATCCTACATCATGGGGAATCCAAAGAATTCGCTCGACTTCGTCCGACACTCCACAACCACAAATTCTGTCAAAAGTCTTCTTTCACTGGACAATGTTCAGATTCCTGAATTCCTTTCATTCGTACAAAACATATCCTCTTCTCAATTCAAATACTTGCAAACAGGTGAATTCAAATCCAGCAAAACAGTTCAGTGCACATCGCACTCAAAAACACTCGCACTAAACACTAAACACGGTCCTTTCTCTGGGTTGACAGCAGCCGGAGTGAAGGTATGCCTGCGAGTGCGTAGCACAGACCAGCACAGTGCTGAGTGACACGGGGCTTCGCTGTGGCGGCCGCTTGACGGGCCGAGCGGCGCCCAGGCCCCGCCTCCCGCCGCCGCGCTGCAGCCGGGCACGTGAGCGCAGACAACCACGGGCACTCTCAAAAATCACGAAAACGTCATTCCAGTCGATTTTCTCGTTTTACGAGATTATTCGGGGGAGGGGGGGCTGCAGTCCGATCTTTCCAAAAAATCCAAATTTCGCCCGCAGTTTGTGCCCCTGGATTCCTACGTTGACAAAGTGACTGGTTTTAATGGTTTATGGTTTTGATGTGCGGCCAAGTGATTTGGCGCGCTTGGAAAAGTTACAGGTTCGAGGACCAAGAAACTGCGAACAATTGTCTGTCTGTCTGTCTGTCTGTCTGTCTGTCTGTCTGTCCACTCCGAATTCTGCAACCAAGGAAACAGGATTGTGCCTTCACAAATTGGTGTGGGAGGTCTCCAAACTCAAAATGAAACAGCAAATGGGTGAGCAAGTTCTAAACAGACGTCCATTGACGATGGAATTTCAAATCTGGTCAGTGCATCATTTTCGCCAGTGAATTTAGAATTGTTCGGTCAGAGCAGGCATCTCTTGCAGGATACACCAACAGGGTGGTTTTCCCCTGAAAAGGTCCACATCCCAAACAAGAACGCTTGCCAGTGTTGAGACGTTTGTATTCTTTATGCATTTGTCAACGTGACAGGAGTTGAAGAGTCTTTTCTAGGTGGGGGTTTAGGTAGGGAGATGAGGTTGAAGTGACAACTGGGTTTCACCAGAGACCAATGTAAAACCAGGCAACTTTTTACACACTGCTGAAGCATCGCGCCAAGAATCTGCAAACCCTGCGATGTGTCCGGAATGTTGAAACAGGGGCCAGAAGGGGTTATCTCTGGCAACACCCCGCCCGGTTTTCCGAGAACAAACCGTCCCACCGCCCACAAGATTTTGGACAAGGCCAACCAAGACAATTTCTCAGGCCCTCCAAAACAAGAAAAGAGTTTTGAACATGGACGCGCTCGAGCGACCATCAGGTTTACGTTTTCGGCTGGTATTGTGGCGAAGGTAAGGGTGATTGCACTGAGCGCACGGCGATAGCCGCACCTCGCGCTTGAAAAAAAAATCGTGTTCCAACAAACGGCCAACCTTGGTAAACCGAGACTCATGCACGAGCCATCCTGGTGACATAATCAAACTCGACGCGCACCAGCGCAATGAAGTTCAATCCCAAGCACACTCTGCCAACCGCAAAGAGGTCAGGAAAGGACTGCGGTCTTGGGAAGTTCCGGGAGACATTGTCGCGTGATCAAATCGTTTCCTCCGTGAATCTGCCTCCCTCCTGTGTTTCAGTGTTTGGGTCCATCAGTTAACGTTTTGCAAGAGCGATTCGTGTTGGTTGTTCAGTTCACTTTCCCGTCGAGTTGGTTCCTTTCCACCAACCTGAGTCGGTCGTCGTCGAAACACGAGCCCCAGAGTTTGTGCCAAATTTTCTTTCTTACACGGGTTTGTTTTCATTCTTCTTACTTTGGGCCCTGGACCAGAAATTAATATTTCCTTGTCACACTTCCATGAGCAAACAAAATGAGATCTTGTTCCTCTGTTGGCAACTGACCAGTTCATGTTATTCCACCAAGATCGTGTTGGCAAAGGCAAAAGCAAGCAGTGCTTGTGTCATAACACTGTTTATTGATAATATTTTTTGCAAGTTCTTTTGTCTGGTTCAACAGAAAATTAATGGGGCTTATTTCCCATTTCTAACAAGGTGTGTACGGTTGTCCCGGCAAAAACAGGTTCATTTCTTGTCTGTGCCACAAAACAACAGTGGAACAACAAAACAACAAGCACTCTGATCCACCAGCATTTCAGACGATAATCTTGCACACTTGTTGTTGGACACAAGAATTGCGCGCGTAAAAACATCCTTGTTTCGCAACACCAAAACTCCTTGAGTGACCCCTGGTACGACAGCAATCACGATGGCCAAACCTTTCCAGCCTGACAAATTGATATATGGCCCGAAAATGTGGCGATGAATCAACTGGACGTGGGACATGTCACGTGAGCAGAGTCTTGTTTGATCAACTGCAGGAGGAAAATTGGACGATTGAAGGGTCTGCTCAAGTTCGCCTCAAACAAACGAAGTCGGATCTTTTCAAAGCTGCACAAGTTTCAATGAAACGACACAAGGCGAACAGGAAGGAAACGAGCAACATAGATCTGACTAGCACCAACGAAGACTCTCTGCAGCTGCTGTGAACACATTCAACACCCTTTTCTGGGAATACAACACGAACAAGGAAACGTTGGGGAACTTCCACTGACGTCCTGGTGCGTCGGACGAAAGGGTGCCTTGCAAAATCGAATGTCAAGTTGCCAAGCAGCGGTTGTCGCTCTCTATTGGAGACTAGAGCGTCGGACTTGGTTTGCCATCCTGAGTTTAGTCACGGATATTCTGGATGACCCTTTGTTTACAGTTGTCTTTGCCACGGCTCTGACATCCTTGCTTGACCACTGATATTCTTTTTGGTGTTCGCGAGCACATGACTGAGCTTCACCGCAGTGACACAACATTTTCAACCCAGTGATTTTTTCGAATCTTGGATGTTCAAAGACGCCGGAGGCTGCACTTGGACGCGCTTCAGTCCTGCTTGTCCGAGTCGGAGGCGGACCTGTTCCTCCGGCAGCGCGGGGCGTCAGCGGCGGCGCCGTCCCCGCCGTGCAGCGCTAGTCAGGAGCCGGCCGCCGCTGCGCCTTCCGACACCAGCATCCTCGCCTGGTTGAGGTGCGACACGGTGATTTCAGCCGGGGTCTGCTCCCAGGGTTCGCCGTCCACCTGCATTGGCGCCTTGCCTCCGCTCAACGTTATCTGAAAAATTGACATGACATGAGAACATCAATCATATTTTCGAGTCACTCTTTGAAATGTAGAGTGGCGTGGTAGCTCCAAATAAAAAATCACTGACAAAACGCAACCACGCGGACAGAGCAGCAGAGACAAAACTCTGTGTTGGAGCACCGAACTCACCCTGACGGTTTTGGCCTGGCCGAGTCGGAGCGGCTCGGCTAGTCCGACCTGCAGCTGCGCGATGTGGAAGGACGAGTAGAGCGCGAACACCTCCACCAGCCCGTCGTCGAACCTGCAATGCGTCGAGCTCAATCATGTCCGTCCCTACCGCGTCGTTCTGTTCAAGGGTTTCTTTGTGCGAGCAATCTGCTAGTGTTTTGCCAGGCTGTCTGTGCTTCCATGGCTGACTGACGCTGCTTGTCAAGAAGAACATCGCGCCGAGTTGCCTCGGGGAGCAATCGAGACCACGAGTGTCCGTCTTCTTTTGCCCAATCGTTCCGTGTTCGTGGATTGAAGCGCTTACTTCTGCTCGGGGACGTTGGCATTGCCGTTCGCGCCGATCATCCAGGGGCGGCAGCCCGCGCCCCAGCTCGAGATGTTGAGAACTACGATCCCCTCCACAGGCGGCAGCTTCACGCGCCGTCCGTCTAGCTCCACCTGACGACAAGAAAACGCGTGCGAAGGTCAATGGCGAATTCCAGTTCGGTTGCGTTCGTTCTTGTTTTCTAAAAAATCTGAGCTTTCTGAGGAATTTAGGATTTTTGTCTGAAGCGAACACCACTCCGTCACGGAAACCTGGTCTTCAACAAACCTTGATTTTCTTGTGCAGGTCCTTGCATTCCCTCTCAAGTACGTCCTTCGTTCCGTACGTGAAGTACCAAATCTGAAGTGACAAAAGACAACACGGCGATCAGAATTGAGCTGGACACGAAACTGTGAACGTGGACAGGATGTGCCACAGAAGAAGCAGTCGCCACGAACGTGCCGTGTGCGACAGAAGGTACGCAACCAAACGGAACAAAATTCACGACCACCAGCTTCCGAGACGTTGTCAAACTGGAGCACCGACTTCTCGTCAGTGAAGTGCCCACACAAACGCACAACAGCCGACGCACGCATATGGTAAATGCGTGGCACACCTTGATAATTTCTGAGTGGGAAAACAAAAATTATCTTGTCAGACATTACTTCTTCCCTCTGGGTACTAAGATAAGGGTGCGGAGCCACTAGTCTCCATCACCGAAAATTTTTGGGGCATCAGATAGGCGACAACATGCAGGTGGAAATTCAAAAAATTCTACCCTAGACATCTGTCACCATGAAACAAACTGGCACTTTCAAACAAACTTCTTTTGCAATTGCGTGATGTTATCTTGCTCCCAACATCCAGTCTTGATTTGGTCAAATTGGGGCCAATAAAGGAGGTGCATCAGCCCCGACGCAGACAAATGATAAAATCTTTGGCAGAGTTGTTGGAACCAAATTGAGTAGTTTGACGACCAGCGTCACAATGTCACCTCACAAATTGCTGTAAATGTTTCAAGACTGTTGAATTGTTTGAGTTCTCTCATATCTGTCTCAAGATCAGCAATCTTGCTGGTAGTTTGCGACTCAATTGTCTGGTCAACCATTACCACGTACAACAAGAGCAAAACTGAATCACAACTCGACAGTAAATGTCCTTTTGACAATAAAAGTTTCGGCACAACAATGGAAACTTGGGTGGTGGCAACAGACCTGCCTGTCTCAACCGACCGGGTCAATTTGAAGAGAGATTCCTTTGTCAGGCAGCATCGATGGTTTCAGGTTGAAATCGTGACTGGCGTTTGACTGTTGAACTGTCGTTCTCCCCCAACCACAACCAAGCACACTGCACACTGTTGGAAACAAAAAAAAACTCCTGCATGCATGCCGTGGCACTGCAGGGACAGACAGAACGAACACCGTGAGGTTGAGCGTGCCACAGGACACCAAACATTCAAAAACCCTTGCTTGCAGTCACCATATTTGATGAAAAATGCCAAACTGGTTGCGCTTGTGGATGAAACTTTTCGACAAAGCTCAGGTATTTTTCTCTTGGCAAAACATGAGGGTTTATGGCGTCAGTTCCCCACCTCTCAGTTCAACCTTGGGAGTCCCTGGGAAGTCTCCCCGCCAAACGTCTCATTATCTCCTGCTGTCCGACGTTGGTGCTAAGTTCTTCCCCGTCACCCTCGAGCCAAACGGTGAGCACTTCAGTTCACAACCCTCTAGCATTGTTCTTTTTCACTTTGAGACGAGGCACCACACCAAAAACACAGCCACATGTCATTACAAGATAATACATCGCACAACTTCCAAATGGCCAATGTGATGGTAATTTTCAGGTTGGCGTTTGATGGCGCAAGGACCTTATAATCAGAACGAGAACAGCACTTCCTCTCTCGATTCACATCGGATTATTAGAGAGCCGCACACAGTAGCCGCGAAGCAGCGTGAAACGTCTCCCACCTCGAGTTGATGGGATTGCCTCACAAAAAGGCAGTTCGGATTTTCGAGCGCCTCTCCAGAGACCGGTGAATTGAGCAGAATTGCACAACCTCAAGGAAATCTTTTTTTCCCCAGAGAGCAGTGGTCACACTGTGTTGCCAATGACACTTCCAGGCATCCGTTGCCAATTGCTGTGTCATCGTCTTTCTCTGACTTCGCCACCAAGCCAAACTTGAAATTATGCGTTGCATTCCTGGTGACAAACACCAGCCTCGCCCTGTGTCATGTTACTGGGTGATTTCAACTGCACCACTTCTCACTTGTTGTTCGACAGGCAAGTCTTTCGGTTTGACACACTTTCTCGCCTCATCTGAAAAAGTCATCATCACAAGGCATGTCATTTCTGATTTCATACTCAAATCAGCCAACAACAAAGTGTACTTTTTCTTGTTGTCAACCAGAGGCTTTTCGTGGGTCTGGCTGCCTGTACGCTGTGAGTAATGGCAACACTGCAGATGGGAAAAGTAGGTAACTCGTTGTTCTGGCGACTGCGTTACTTCAAATTGTTCATTGCAAATGTAGGCACTCGTATCTCCAACACTGAAGATAACGTACATCAACATCACCCGAATGAAAACTTGTGCAGTGGCTTTGTGAGTGTCACTGACAAAGAACACGTGTGCCTTCAACTCATGACCACACACCTTCTCGTGGATCTGCTGCACACAACAACACGCACAGAAAAGGAGAGAATTTAAATCTCCTTCCATCGGAAGATGACAATGCAAACGAAACCATGATCTCTAAAACGGACAGAAAGTTCAAACTTCAAATGGACACAAATGATCACTGATTGCGTTGAGATCCACAGTGAAAAGGACCAAGTTGAGCTTCATGATTCTGCTTCTTTCAGGGGACATTGAGTGGTTTAGAGATTCAGTCCTTTCACCATCATTCAACGCCCAAAATCATGAAGTGCAGGTGTTCGTTTATTGTGCATGCACTTCTTTTTTGGCATCTTCGAACAGACCCGCAAAGAAGACATTTTGTGGTGTGCTTCCTTGGCCACTCAGCAACAGAGTTCAATCGCCTGGAAACAACCCATACTTCAATCTGCAAATTGCATCATGTCTGCTCGTGTTCTATGATGTTCAACATGAGGTGAATTTTTTCATACACATCTGAATTATTTGAGGCAAATCCAAACACGCCATATCTGTCTCGAAAATCTCGACTTCGAAACAGTCGACATCAAACCAAAATTTCTGCTGTCACAAACAAGCCGTGTAGCAATGTGACAAAAGAGCAGCACAAATTTTTGCTGTGAATTTGACAGTGAAAACAGGAGGTTTGGCATCATTCTTCTCCTCCAGCTTTCTGTTTCTCCTTCCCAGCATTTATTTTTTCAAATTTTCTCCTTGCTTTTCTGGAACAATTTTTCATTTCTCTGGACTTTTCCAGAATTTTGCCAAAATATCCATTTTCTCTTTTCGCTGACTGGAAAAGCTATCAAATTTCCAGGTTTTCCAGACCGTGCAGGAACCCCGCAACAACCAGAATGAGCTCTCTTCCTTCATCCCCTTTTCCAGAAATTTTTCGTCCCTAACTTTCAGGAGACTTTGTTGAGCGTCACTTTCCCGTACTCCATTTGTCTCACCAGAATCAGAGAAAACGCAAATCCAAAGCAAAATAAATCCAGTTGAGAAGCCACAGCGATTCCTGTCTTTGAATGCAAATAGCTGTTTCAAGGCAAGCTGTACGATTCTCTTTCAAAATTTGGGTGACAGAAAAAAAGAAAATACAACCAAAAACGAGCGCAAAGGCAATGAAAAACTCAAGGTAGAACTGCGACTTCTGGAGTAATGTGGAGTGAAGAGAAACTTTCGAAAATCCCCTAGGCATGTCGAAGGATTTCTTTTGACAATGTCGCACCTTCAGACACCACCCATCTGAAGTGCACGTACTAGGCACAGGTTTTGTACAAGAACTGCCAACGAGTTTGATGCTTTGAAAGGAAGGTGAAAGGAACACAACATTCAAAGATGAAACTTTTTCTCGTCAATGCCACTGTGCCTTTTTTGCCGCTTGCAACAAGATCACTAGGCATATGAAATACATCACAAATTTTCCATCTCAGACGACGAACACTTTTTGTGCTCAAACGCTGCAAACAAAACAAATTCATTACGGCCATAAATCTTTTTCAAAGAAGGAAAGGTCTGTGCTGTTGAACCGGACCAAACACAGGCATAACGCCCATTGTTCGTCACATAATGGCAGCCCCGAGTACAACATACCATGATGGGGACACACCGAAATCACAATTCACCTGAACACTCCCTTATTAGTCATGATTTTCAAACACCAAACACTTCTGCACACCAAAGGATACTTTGCTGCATTAATTTGAAGGATAACGACCAATAAACGTGCATTCTTCCCTCCTGTGCTATTTACTCGCTCACACAATGTATTGCAGTGAATAGGAGCAAATACAGCACTTAAAATTATTAAATACGCACTTTTGCCTCTCAAGAGTCCCCTCAAAAAATTCACATAATGCATGGGGCTATTCAGCCTGAAAGCGTACCACTAAAACGTGCAAACAAACGTGTGTGCTTCGCATTAATTTCAAAGATTAAAACACAACCTACTGCATTTCATCTCGTACAATTTCTATATTTGTCTTTGCAAAACAGCCCAGAAATGTACCATTTTCGTGTATTTGCTTGCAGTGTGCTCCAGAGACGCACATTCGTGTTCACGCATGAGGGTGAAATCTCGGTTGGTCGAATCAGAGATGAAACCTTCACTGCAATGTACAGATTCTGACAACGCTTTGTGTACGTTCATCTGAAGAAATGTCACATTCGTGTCAGACACATTGCATTCACAACAGTCCGTAGCAGAAGCTTGTCATTTTGATATCTCGACCACAAACGGACCTGTCCCATAATTGTCCCGACTGGGCCCATCTCACATAATTGTCCCGACTGGGCCCATCTCACAGCAAACTGCGAACAATACCCGCAAAGGTGCAACACACAAGACTCCGCTATCGAACACTTGAGATGACAACAGTTGTGCAAGGTTATCGCACATTCTATGACATTCGCAGATAACCTCAAAAAGACAGATATCTTGGCCTGCACGCTTGTATGCATGCCTCTGCACACACCTATTCAAGTGTCTGACAATATGAAGCTTCTAGTGACAATAAGAACTCGTATCGGCGGAGCTCGAGTAACCTTTGAGTGCACGAGGCTGTCTTCAAACCGCCGTCTTATCTAAATTTATGGCATGTGCTCACTCGTACTTTTTACAACCTTGGCAAAGGAAGCTCACTTTTTGTGATTCATACCATATTTGGATTGATGACAAGTGCGTGCACGTTTTGCGCTTCAACTGGGACTCTCTCCAACAGTTCTGCTTGATGAAAGGTGCGGTGTGCGGTCACCGTGGCACAAGCGGCTTTTCGATGCAGAACGCTCGTCTTCAGTCTCACTGCTGTTCCACACTTGTGCAGGACGAGAATCAGGCGAGTACGTTGACACACCAATGATGAGTGTGGGAATGTACTGGCTAAATCGCAATGGATCAGGCAATTTCTCACATTCGACATCCTCATGAATAAACGCACGTGGTGTTCAATTGGAACAAATGACTTTCAGCTGCGTGGAATTAGCTAAAATGTCATTGTTTCGATGTGGTCCTTTCACACTGAATAACCAAAGCTCTGCACATATTCTCATGGGAGTTGTGGACTCCACTGTTTCCCATGACAAGCACACCGGTATGCATTGATTCTGTGTTTCTGTGCAAGGCTCAAGTCCGAAACTGGACAACGCCAAGGTGGGTGCAACGTCGGAAACTGAAGTATAAGTCCGAGTCTTGCTGCTTGAGCAATTGCTTTTGCACAGGTTACGAAAAAAACTTCTTCGGAGAATTGTTCGACCAAAAGCATAGGGTCGCGTGCGTTCCCCATCTGCAGAAGTTTGAACTCAATGAAATATAACTCCCTCCCCACCCCAAAAAATCAAACAAAGCGAAGTAAAGCCTGATTCATCACCTGGGTTCAGAAGGCACGAGGGCTCTCTGTGTGCATTGGAAACCACACAAGACAAGGCAACAGAATATACTGTGTTCTTAGTAACTCAAACCCGTCAGGTCACCACGCATTTATCTTCCTTTTCGCACAAAGCCAATCGTACCAACTGCCACAAAGATTGATTCCACAGCTCAGGTGCGAGACTCCAGAAAGAGTGACATGTCGCTCTCAAGATATGGAAGATTCAACATTCTTTGTAGCTTCAGCTAACACAGCTTTTTTCAGTTCTGAAAACCAGAAGATTGACGAACTGCGTTTTGTGTTTCCGTCCGATCGCTTTCCTGCAAACAGACACGACCTGTTCGTCTGATCATACGCTCTTGTTCCTCCAACACGACACACATTTGCTTCGTCGCACAAAGCTTGACAAAGAAAGTCTTTCAAGCAGCATGAACTTGGAGAGTGCGAGATCGACGCCCGAGGTGAAAGTGACTGGAGACAGCGAGTTGGGGCTATTTATGAGTGGCGCTAATACCTTGTCAAGGCGTAATGTATCTGGCTTCCAACCGAAGATTAAAGTCAATCGTACGAGGCACCTGGTTCTTCGGGAAATACGAGTGACTCGGGCTCAGTTTCGTTTCTCTGAGGCAAGAAGTCACTGTGCCGTTAAATTCTGTACCCTTTGTGAAAGTGGTGCAATAAACGTACCTTCCCTCTCAGGTCTTTTCAAGTGGTGTACGTGTATTTGTTTTCTCGAGAACTTTTCACCAACAGCCGGAAGAACTGAATCTGACAAGAACACCAACACATTGAAGACATGCAGTCTCCGAACACGTTGCAAGTACCAAACAGTCAACAGGACACCACAGAGAATTGGAGTCACTTTCTCGTTGAACAATACACTGATGAAACACCCCTGCTTGAACAAGTTCTTCCAAAATTTCCAGAAAGGCACAGCGTGCATCGTGTGCGTGTGCCCACGGGGGTTTGCAGAAGGGCACACTTGGAATGCCCCATGACGGCACCTCCAGACGCTCATTTCAAACCACACCTGCAACGAGCGCAACAGACGCGCAGCGGTGCAAGTCTCGCGTCAACGTCAACTCTTGTCGAGGGCTCCAGCATGGACAAACGCTGCTCATCCACAGGAAATCCCACGGCTCTTTCAGAAGTCAGTCGAACATCCCTGGTCAAGGGGGTGGTGGGTCAGCGTTAAGCTTTCTGACCTCTGCCCAGCTCTGTGTGGCTTACACTCAATTAGAACAGGATTAGACTTCAATGTGTAACGTGAGTTTGTTGAGAGTACACACCGCGGGCTTGTTCTGGATATTTGACCACTATCATGTCCAAATTTGTCCAGTCAAAGTTGACCTCTGAAGGTCCGCCATCGTGACTCAGCCAGCAAACAACATCAAAGGTGGACGAATTTGGAGCCACAATTGAAGGGTTTGCCGCTGTAACGACTGCGTTCTTTTTTTTTGTGAGGTTTGTCGTGAGAAGCTTCAAAACATGGGTATCGGAATCGTATCAAATCTGAACTGTGGGAGAGTGAACCGACGAGCAAGATGTCTCAGGGACCCACGAAACGTTTTCTCCACTTGCGGATAGTCAACTGATCCGTGAGAGGCAGAAAGGCTTTGACATCGCCTGTATGCCACGCGGTCACTCCACTCGGACACGGCAGAAGAATGCCTGGAAACGGCTTTGAACAATTGGCAAAATCACCCTCGTTCCGTGAAAAACAAGAGGTTTGCTGAAGTTCCTCCTCACATTGTTGTTATCGTGGTGATAATTTGATGTCGTCAACCACGACCCGAACAAGGCTTCAGTTGTTCCGCGGTTTCTTCGTTTTTCAGCTCGACAGTTCGACCTGGGCTGTGACACTTGCAGCTCACTTGGCATTTCTTGATGTGTACAGATGCCAGGTTGGCATTTACACTTTGTTTGGGTGCACAGGCTCAAGTCACACTTCACATCACCTCACATGCACCGAAAACAAAGCCAGCACTTTGGGAGCTGTTTTCTTCCTTTTTTCATCAACGACACTGTGCATTATTCTGCCATGTCTGAGTTGAACCTGAGGTTCCTCCACAAGACACTGACACTGATGCCAGTCCCCACCTTTCATTGAGTCACGCTTCAAACCTATTTGAAAAGTTTCTGGGTGCAAAAGTAGAAAACAGTGCAAACTTATGACATCCGACACCTGACGTGCGAGCTCTGTGTCATCTGTCAATTTTAAACTGAAACGCAAGAATATGCACACCTAATCCTCCACTCTGTACGAAACTCAAAGTAATGCTCTGTTGACAGTGGGTTTATTGTGGCCAAAGTGACATCCAACAAGCATCGCTTTGCCATCAGTGTGCTTCGATGCTCTTGTCAGCATTTGTGGAGATTCGTTCCACATGTTTATCAATCCGCAAATTTAGCTTTGAGTACGACAATTTTTCCAAAGCCCTTTCAACAAGAACACTTTTCAGTTTGGACACTGTGGACAGCGAAAACAAAGTTTGGTGAACATTTTTGAGTGGTGTCGTAACATAAGAAGCGTACGGCAGTTACTCAATCCTGCAGACAAATCAGGTTCTTGCCACGTGGCAACACAACCTCACTCTGGATCCGGTGCTGGACCGAACGAACCACCTCGAAGTGCATCAGGTGGAGCAACAAACCCCCGAGGGAGACAGACCACTGCAACGCAAAGTGGCTTCTCTTCCCGCAAAACGGTCACAGAGAGGTTCGTCAAAAATTGCTTCCGACCATTTGAAGACTTTCAGGACCACCTCTGTGTGGTCAAGCTTTTGAAGAATATGATGAAATGTGTGTTGAAATGGGCATCAAATGAACTCCCTGAAGAACATTGCCCATCAATATTCACGTACAGGTGCATCCTTTCGAATTTCTTCATTGACAGACGAGTTGTAAAACGATCACGTTCCACACAAAAGGTTGCACACCTGCGCGAGAACTACCGTCTCCTTCTTTGAAGAACCAGAAAAAGTGACAAATCCACAAAAACGCAAACTGCAACAGATCGGATGACATCAACACGGACAGTGCTCATAAACATCAGATGAGTCCGTGCGGCACCTCAGCCTGCACTTTGGGACACAGGACATCTCACGCATTACGAGTATCTGCACGCTTCTTGCTTGTGCGTTGGCGGACAAAAAGTGCGAGCGCAGACGATTCCACGAACCCTTTCTCCATGTGAAGACCTGAGACGAAGCAATTCTTGCACACGAAAACACATGGACATGTCTCCAATTAGTCTTGCTTTTGTTTGAGCACTTTCAGCACTGTGAAAGTGAAAATAGTTTCAATCTTGTTGCTTCTCTTCTTGGCGAAATACTCGCAGGACCGGACGTCACGAGACCTGCAGCAGGTAAGGCGCAATTATTTTCAGCGCTAACGAGTTCAATTGACGTCTCAACTGCCCCCACTCATTTTTGACCGCAGCTACACAATGGCAGTGTGGGGTGGGTCAACATGCACAGGTCAGGGGTTAAGGTCGAGGGGTCGTCGACCTCCCGGGATGACCTCGCAGTAACTGGCGTGCCCGCACAATACTGGCGCGGCTGTATGAACCCCAACCTCCACCCGCCGGGTCATGCCACCTCCCCTCCAGATACATCGCTGGGTTAATTCATGTTTGTGTATCTGGCATATTTATCATAATTTCCGTCCAGTAATACTTGACACTGGGGCAAAGTTGATACCGAAATTGATTCCTGAAGAAATGTTGACATGCATTTCACGAAATTTATCGGAAATTGGTTCTCAGTGGGTAATCGAGCAGTGTTTACTGCACATGAGCCACCGATACCAACAACGCTTCGCAGCGCACTTCTGAATATGACAGGCATTTTGCTTCCTGATGACCAGGAAAAATGTGACAGGTTTTTCTGAACAGTGCGCACATGAGATGACTCGAGATGACTCCAATTCGCATTTTTGAGCTCATCCAGTGCGCAGCGCTTCATATCGCCTCAATGCTGACAAGAAGGGACACAGAAACAAGCAAGGTACACCCGCCTTCTGCAGACATTACTCACAAAATCTGCTGCAGTGACCGTGGGTTGCAAAAAGAGTGTCAGTGAGCGTGGACTTAAAGATGCGGTACTACCATTACGTGCTGCACAGTGGCAACACTTCACATTCCAAGACCTTGATCATTTTCGTTTTTCGTCAAACTTTTGATGTTTCACCACCAAAAGGAGCCACCATAATTTTTCAGGTGGGCAATGGGGTGTCTGATGGCACCCAGAAAAGTTTGCAGATTGTACCTTGGCTGACGTATGAGTGTACGCGTACTTGCGTACAAAGATGACAGAAGACTTCTTTTGACGTTGTCAGGGTTCATCCATCTGTAGCGTGGTGCGACTGCAAGATCGCACCACGTCATTGCGTCGCAAGGGCACGGAGGTCATACACGAGTGAGCGGCAGCAAACGAGTGCGTGAACTGCGTGCCTGCGTGCGTGACAGGCGTGCGATGAGCATGTCGCGCCACGCTACTCATGAGTGAAGTCACGTCGATGAACGGTGGCCGCTGTGTCCTGAGCAGTGTGTCGACCTACATGTGCGATCACTACTCATATGACTCAAATGACCATACAAAAGAGGCACACTGACCTCATTTCTCTCATAAACAGTTTGACTTTCGTTGCGAGCATGTCCAGTGTCATTTCTTTGAGTTGACTAACTGAAGTGTGGTTGTCATGTCTGACGACTCATCGGCAGAATCTGTTTTTGAGGAAGACACAGATTTTCCGTGTTCGCAGATGGACCAAACTTTCCAGAAAATCGACTTCAACCCTGAATCAGAGTAAG
>JAAUXT010136237.1_pt1 | contig 40280 bp, 48 predicted proteins | sample 7278171 | NCBI WGS metagenome assembly JAAUXT01 (sample SAMN14350112, study PRJNA611818) | marine sediment metagenome | isolation source: surface marine sediment (1.8m) | place: French Polynesia: Moorea | collected 2018-08
TAGAGTGAAAAATGTGGCCTGAGGAAGCAATCTCATTTTGTTTGTCTGAAAACCTCATGCTTGGATCTTTCTTCAAAGCAACAATTACAGGAGATGATAAACATTTGAATAAAAAAGCTTTTTCTTACATCTGACCCCAAATAGATGAGAAAACCCAAAATAGCTGCACCATACTTGAAGGCAAACTTTGAAGCTCTTGTTTCATTACTTTGCTTTGTAATTTTGGGTAATTATTTACAGTTTTTGCAGATCATATATTGTACATTGAGAAGGCAAGGAGTTTAGTGATTAAAAAATTCAGTTTCAGTGAAAATTTTGAGTGGATCGGTTATATAAAAAGCGTGCCTCGTAACACCGATCCTTGCAGCATTTGTATGGACTCGGAGTCCCTTTAATGCGGCTGTTAATAGCGCCAATCCATCAGTTTACCAGCAGAGCGCGCCGGGGCGCAGCCGCAATGATCCGTCACACGCAGCTCGTCTGTTTCATTTCCATTAAACACGGGCTCCAAACACAGCGGGTCTGCGCCCGCCCCGCCGTCCATGCACACGAAGCCATGTGGAAAGAGCAAACGGAGCAGCAACAACCCGTTTTGAGAAGGAAAAGAGAAGAGTACGAGTTCCTGGAGCAAAGGTCCCAACAGGTTGAAGGGCCCTGGAAAGGTGGAAACAAATCACAGTCAGGCCAGGCCTGAAACCCAAACAGGAAGCGTGGCCCGATCACAATCTCACAATGTGGCAAACGAAGACGCTTGAGTGAGGCTCGCAAAAGTTTCCTGCATTCAGTTTCACTGTCAAAAAGACAAGGTGAATCTTGTTGGGTGTGTTTTGTTGCTAAAGAACCCGGTCGATCGGGCAGGGTTTCAAAACGACTTTTGAAACTCTACTTGTTGGTTCCTTGGGCGTTGACAGCAGGGCTTCGTAGACCACAGAGAAATGAGAAATGGGGCAACCGACGGCTTCAAAATGATCCCAATGCACATGTGCAAGTTACATCTTTCGGAGTCTTCAGCTTTGTAGGATTGTGCACACAATCATGCACCTTGCAAAAACTCCAATTCAAGGTTTTCTACTTGGTTAGAATGCAGAAAAATGAGTCTTTATCAAATGAAGGCATTGTCCAACACTTGCAGACAAGAAACAAAACACACAAAGATTCCGATTTCCAACACACAAATGAGATAGTATACTCTGCTGCCCGCGTTTAGCAAGAGGACAGATCTACGTGGATCTCGTTTCAATTTCATGCATTGAACAAACTCTGTATCTCATCTGCAGGCACAGCATGAGCCTTCGGCTTCTCCCTCTGACATGCACACAGTGAGAAATCATCCAACGCTCCCTCCCAGTCCCATGTACACAGGCGTAAACCTCTCACTTAGCAGCCCATTGTTTGTAGTTGATTTCACCGAGGCCTCTTAAATTGGGCGATGAAGCTCAAATCTGAAGTACATTTGCAGACCGGACTGGTCGGTGTGTTGGCGTGGAGGCCATAAACTGTGAGCTTTGGGATGCGTGCGTGAAATGGCCACAGCAAGTGGGGATGCTTCACTGCAGTAATTGGAAATAAGCTTGCAATGGCAAAGAAAGAGTGTTCGAAGTGCTCTTGCAAATGATCAAACGTACTCTTGCCAGTCTTCTTGAAGCACAGGTTGAGTTTTCTGTACCGTCTGTAGATTTCTCTTGTAACCTCCAGCCTCTTGTTGTGGAAAAGAAAATCTCCTCTGTGGTTCGTGCAGGACTTCTCGTTTCCTGCACTGAAGATCTTCAGACAAAGAGCAGGAAGCCACAATCTTGATCTGTCGCAGAACCTCCTGGCGCTGTTTCCCCTCAAAATGCGAGTCCATTTCCTGCAGCCTGTGTCAAGGCGTCCAGCCCTTTTTTCCATCACCTTCCTTGCTCGCCTCACAACACAGTCCCGGGAGATGGCAAATATTAAGGTTCTCTTGGGTCCTTAGCACCGGACTTAAGACAGGCCTTTCCATTCCTTGAAGGAGGAAAACTTCTCACTAAACGCAGATCTATGCGCACGTGCTGGTTTATTCACCACACGCCAAAATGTCTTGGGCACACCAGACTTTCTTTTGTTCCAAAGCTGAAGAAACATAAAGAAAGAAACGTCTCACTTCTCTGCAGATGGGAAAATTTGCACAGTATATGCCACAGTGCGAAATCTCAAAGCAATGTGTTTGTTGCTTGATGAAAACAAGAGCACAATTAACTGAGTTTCATGTGTCTCCACTCTCCCCAGTTTCGAGAGCAAAGCTGAGACCAAAACACGATCAGATATGTGTCCCATTCATTTCAATTAGGGAGATGATTCATGCAAATGGTCCCTGGACCTACGCAACGTTGAGCTTCTCTTTGCGAACCAACGTTGCGCACTCTCAAACACACGAGAAAAAAATCGGTGTGAGTTTGCACGTCAGGAGCAAGTTTGCCATAGAAGCACTGGGCAAAACCTTTGGAAAAGGAAAAGCCAATCGGACTGAACGAGTATTGTGGTGAGTGAGAGCGGTGGTTCCGACAGAAAGTCGTGGGGACAGACGGACCATCAAGTCCGATGCTTATGCTTCACAGACTCTCGAGCCGAAACAAATATCCTCGCAAAGGGAAAGCATTGCATGGAGATTGCCATTGCAAGGAGATTGCGGCTTGCTGAGGTCCAAACCAAGGTGTGTTACACAAAACAAATCACAGAAGGAGTTGCAAGTTTGGCTGTACATATATCTTGTTCAGCGCCCTTCGAATCAGCTTGGAGCCCTGTTGAATATACACCAATGCAGAACCACTGTTTGAAGTGTCAACGTTTTTGTGCAGCTCTTGCTGATGACAAACTTCGTGTCGACCAACGAGCTGAATGTCACAAAGTCACAAAATGAAAACGCGTGTCTTCTGACGCCTAGTTTGACCGAGAGCACAGTTTTGTGGGGCATTCACGCCGAGGTCGCCTTTTTTGGTCAGCGCAAATGGTCCAGCAATGTGCATCCCAAGACAGGGGACCAACCTACAATTTTGCTGATTTGTTACAAGACTCAACCGTACAGCTGCAGTTGTAGCAGCAAAAAATGTCCCACTACACGATGCATTCAAGGCATTTTTAATGGAGTGACACACACTTGTCGCTTGGAATGAACTCCTTGTTTAACAATCCCGGGTACAAGGCAGAATGCTTTCCTGCCCGAGGTCCCTACAACTACCCGACTTGACCTGAACCCGGTGTCTCAGGACCAGACAACGACCGTACTATTTTTCCGACGTCATTGTGTGGTCCTAAAATTTTCAGGACCAGAGAATGACCAAATAGTGTGGTCGTTGTCTGGTCCTGGTCGTTGTCTGGTCCTGTTACACTGGGTACCTGTGAAAGCCATACAGCCTTGCTGCATGGTCCATGACACAGCTCGTTTGTGCTCAGAGGAATCGACTGATGATGCAGCAAGAAATCGAAGCCGCCACAGAAGGCTTGCCGAGAGATGCCAAAGTTTCCCAGATTCCAACCAACTGGTTCAACGAAAGCCAAGTCATAACTTCTTCACACATGTTCACACAATCTTCATGAGCTGATTTCATACAGCACGATGTTGGTTTCGTACTGCCCGGGGCCAGACCTACATCAACGCGCCTTTTAATGAGAAGCAAGAGTGGGGAGGTCGACTCAAGTTTTCTGCATGATCAAGGTCCAAGTTTCATGAGTAATTTGTGTGGGGAAGTTCTGGAGCTGCAAGAAACGACTTCGACAGAAATGAGAGACACAGAACCTTGCCAGTTAAATCAGCCAAATTATTTTGAAGCAGCCCAGACGCTCCAAGAAGTCGGCGCGGGTTCAGGCCAAATCTCTTTTGGATTTGAAGCACTTGAGACGCTTCTTACGCTCACAAAACAAAAACTGTTTGCAAGATAGTCAATCTGGAACTGCAGAATCTGAACAGGGAACACCTAGTTATGCAGGATCTTCGTTTGTTCATCAAGTGTTCGGCGCACAGTGATCCGCAAGAATTTACTCACTCCTGAAAAAGAGACCCATTCAGTCGATTAGTCGACGTCTTCAAGAATCTGAAAAGATCGGGAGACACTCTGGACTTTTTGAGAGTGCGCGACTAGTCCTAAAGCAGATCAGGGCAACATGGAAAAGATCGATATCAGTAACTGAGATTCTTCTTTGATTTTCTCCCCCTTGGAGAAAACTTGATGCCAAACACAGCAGTAAATTGCTCGAGTAAATTTGGCTGATTTTCTCCAATGGGCAAATTTGAACCGTTGTCATGTTTCCGTTTTTGGTGCTGAACATGTTCTGTTTGCGCACCACTTCCACGTTCGAGAAGTACAGACTTCCGGCGTTCTTGTTGTGCGTGCGTGTGTGACCTGTTACGAGCTTGCACACGTACATGAATTGTTCCTTGTGTGACTCCACTCAAACGGGAAGCTACTTTTGTGAAAATGATGATTCTTTTTGGTTTTTAGGGGGGGGCAGAAACCAGTGGCCTGAAATCCGGACTAAAGTAGAGACTCCACACAAGACTTTGTTGTCACAACAGGTTCAGGAACATTTCACCGTGGGTAAGACTCGTCCTCTGAACACCAGCATCACTTTTGCTTCTCTGTGCTTGTTCCACACAAGAAACGCCAACCCATATCTTGCCAAACTCCCCGCGAAACCGTCCACATACATGTGTATGTGTGTCTGAGAACGACAAGCAAGATTTGCATCAAGATACAATGTTCCACGGAAGAACCTGGCTGACATGATACACGCTAAATTTGTCTTGGTTGCAGTGACATTTTCTTTTGCCCTGAACGTTTTGTTACGTACAGTTCGGAGGAGACTAAACTCTAGAAAGGTTTTTCCACTTTGGTCCGTTTCTTGTTTGGGTTCAAAGCTCGAGACATGGACTGAGCAGCCAGACTCTGCACAAGAATCTGCGGGAATGTTACAGAGAGCGCTCACAATGCTCTTAAAATGGCACTTAATTACAGGGCTGAGGAGCTGCGAGGGGCAGACTGAATGAGTCAAGTCAAGCGGGAGATCCTCTGTAAATTGGTTCAAAGAAACGCGATTCGTCTTCAATTCGTCAGAACGCAAGTACAAAGGGACTTCGTTATCTGTTTATGAGGCAGATCCCAACAAGGGAGCTTGCATGGTCTGGTCATGCAACTCTTCAGTGAAAGAGTCTCCCGTTCTGGAAACAGTTCACCAAGACGGCGTGTCCTTTCTGCAGACGTCTTGAATGACAGCTTTACCATGATCTTGGCCACGCTCAACCAACTGTCGTAAATGGATTTGTCTTCATTTCGACCCCCACTCTCCCATCAAACCGGTATTCGTAAGTCAGGCACCTTTGTTCGCTTTGTTTCTCCTTTGAACTTTTCGCCTTTCGCGTTTATTTGGTTATTCCAGCGCACAGATCTTGAACAAAAATACTTTTTTTCTGTTCCGGATCCGCAAAATATGGATGGTGAAGGCAATCATTTGAGAGAATTCCTCTGAAGACCCCATCTAACAACGGCCCTCCCTGACCTCAGCTTTCCTGCGGCTACTGACAGACGCTTTGACAAAGCGCGCTTGACAAGTCTCACCCATCTAGGAGAATCAACTTCTGATGCGCTGCGGGCAACTGTGGATGAAGGCAGGAGGAGCCGCACTGGTGGTGGTGAATGAAAACATTTTTTGTTCACTGGCTGATACATTGCCCAAAGGAAACACATTAAATTCAACACGTTTGCACTTCTGCGACCAAGCAGAATGACATACAGGAAAGTACCCACAACAAGACACACCCATAAACAACATACAGTCCCACTTTATCGTTCTGGTTCCAGTGGTGGAACTCAAAATGATCTGAAACCAAGGTTCCTTACCAATACGATGCGAGTCGCCTGGACATTGTGTGGTCACGGATCACGATCAGAACGTAGAATCAAGCTGTGAAGCAACAAAGGCCAGAAACGAGTTCCGCCTGCCGCACATGTTATCGAGCGACAACGGCTGCGTTTCACTTCATTCGTCTTGAGTGAGCCCCTTCAAATCCTGTCTGGAGGGAAAGGGACCTTTACTTCAGTGGATGGATGCAACTGTAACGACATTTCTGGCGCGTCTGAGTTTGCATTCTGCAGCGCACCTGGAGACACCGCGTGGTCACCACTGATTGCGGCAACGCTGTGAAAACACTTCTGAAGACATGTGAGCGAAGCGTTTCTCAACAACTTTTCAATTCACAAAGCGTCTTCCAGAGTGGCTTGCAATGTTTCATTGTTTCGAACCATTTCTCTTGCACAAACGTCTTTTGATCATTGGCTGGCCTTTTCTTTCTTTGATTAAAATGCGCATCGGAAAATCGAACGATGCGAGGAACACCCCAGGCGTACGTTTTCAGCGTGAAAGATATCGTCCTCAGTCTTCCGTCTCCGCAAAGCACTGTGGAGACATCCAGTTGTGATCAGCATGTCATGTCCACGAAATTAACTGGAGACAGGGAAGGGGACCCTTCTCTTGTTTCAGTTCAAAAGCTTTTTGTCACCCCCAGCGGATTCAAGAGATGGACCCTGACGTCGCAAGAAGTAACTGGCTCCCAGATTTTCACCACATGTGCCGCTTCTTGTTTCTTTTTGCGTGACTTCCCAAAGTCGGGGTTGGGAGCTCCGGGTCGGATCCTATTCAAGACGCCCCGTCCCTGCAACCACGATCAGGCACGAGTGCCTCTTCCAAGGCTTTTCTTTGGTGCTCAATGCTCAATTTGTGAGCATCAGTCTTTGCGTGTTGCAGATTCCATTCTTCGTCCGAGAAGCTTTCAGCAGGAGCGTCAGCCCCTTCGATGCACTCCTGGTTCTGCTGATGGCGACAAATGAGATTTGTCATCCGCAGCGTATCAGCCTCGCCAGATGTTCGTGAGTGCGCAACTTAATTACGAAGCAATTGCCGGAGATACGTGCAGCAGCAATCAGACAACGCTGCGTGCGCTCTGAGAAAAGTCGTTCCTACGAGAGCAACAGGAAATTCGGAACTGACACCCACAACTCCTGACAGTTTGTGCCACAGTTGACATGAGTCAAGCTTTCTTGTCCCCTGGCCATTTCGCGGACTTTTCGTACTCACGCCCCTTTGACCGACAACACTTGTCCCTTCCCCCTGTCTTAGGGTGAGCTGGAGTTCATTGAAGGTGATATCTTTTCACCTCTGTGAACTGTCAAGAAAGAAAACAAGGTTTCCAATCTGGCTCTGGATCTGAAGTGTCCAGAATTCGTGAATTCGTTCAATATTCTGGTTCTGATAGAGCTCTTTTTTGTATTCCCTGATACAGAGCCCATTTTTTGCATGTGCCTTCTCCAGAGCCTGTCGTCAAGTCAAACCCTTTCCAACCCTGTCAACAAACACAATTTCACAACCCCCTCTCTCTCGTACAAGTTCTGAGATGTTCTGAAAGGAAAATCTGCATTTCTTCTGTGATAACACGGGTCCCATGGCAGAGGTGGATCTGTTGAGCACTGACGAACTGACGAAAATCAGGCACCATGCTTCGAAATGACGGCTTCACCCCTTTCCTCAAATTGCAATTGGACCTCTGTTCACAGTGACTTTGGAAGCGTTGTGCAACGAGAGTCCTCCCTCGAAATTAGGAATTTCCGAATCCTGGCAGAGCCCTGGCTCATGATATCAGAAACCTAACAGCACAACATTGAATGACCGTCCTTTTGGCTTCAAGATTCCCACTCCCACTCAGCGACAACTCTGTGGATGCGGACACCCATGCCGTTGTGGGTCCAAGCCTCTCGCCCAGGACAAGTTTGTGAAGCTCACCCCCGCTGTTGCGTGCAGTACCATGACCTGCAGCAGCGATCAATCCAGTGGCGTTATGATATCCACAAATGGGTCGAATCTCTCACTCGATGTTCGTCAACACCTATTTTGCGTTTCTGCCCCACAGTGCCGTGGCACATTCAATCAAAGAGACACATGTAGTAGTGAATTCGATATCCTCCAAATCCGACTGGTGCCTGAAAAATGTTCCCTGCCTCACATCAGCAAAGATTTGTGAAGAAGTGAACATCATCACCTGCACTGACCGGTGAAGTTTTGGAAAACAGCGCTGATCGTCTGTCTCAGTCGGTCGGTTCTCAAGGCCTTCGACAAGAGGTCTCTGGTTGTTCGCCACACACAACACACGATGTGTGTGAAAAGCTGCCTCCTGCCAGCAATGCTCCAGCCAAAAACAGCAATTTGTATTTCAATCACATTGACAGCCTTCAAACCAATCGCTAAAGAGGCCATTAAAGTCGTATTTGCGGCGCCAAATCAAATGGAGACCAATGGTTCCATCAATTGGGGGCAATTTTGAGCAACGACGCTGTCAGTGTTCAACGCCCACCAAATCTTGTTGCCATTTTCGAAAGCGAAAAATTCCACAGCTCTAAATTAGAGCCATAAACTGCACAAAAAGAAGGCAACACAAACTCAAACACATCAATCAAGTTCACACCCTGGTGCTCGCATGGGTAGGGGTGAGTTCATACTCCCAACCATGTTCTCCCGGAAAGCTGAAACACCACCAGGCTGGTGAGAAGCCCTCAACCAAATATTTTTTCGTGTTGTGCAAACGCCAGCTGCAAGTGGGACGTGGAAAACTGGTGTTGAGACAATTGTTGTCCATCCGGTCTCTCCAGGAGCCAGGTGCCGGGTCTGGGATCGGGCACTTACTTCACTTCCAACTACATGCATTTGTGAGTCGCCGGAATGTCGTTTCGAGATTCAGTTGTTGAAAGACGAAACACTGTTTTTGAATTCCGAAGACATGTCCTAAAGTCCCCAACGCGATGCTCAAAAGCTACTTTCTCAGCTGCGCACTTCGTAACCTGACTGAGTGTGAAACAGCGCGCGCGTCTTGTCTTTGCACCAATAAAAGACTTTTATGAGTTGGGGTCTCCCTATTTGATTTGACGAACACTTCCCTCTCGGCGGAAGCTTCACGTCTCCCGATTCGCAAAGCGGCTTTTATTCCACTCATGCACCTGATGCTGACGTCGAAGGAAAGTTGCTGAAAAACAGCGGAAGTGAATTCCCACCACACCAAATTTGTGACGAAGAAACAGTCTTGCAGTTTCAGCCCCAGCCTTCCATGTTCTCTTCACTTGAGGTACCCCGGCAAAGTGCACCCAAGACAAAGATCTGTGCGCTGTTCACTGTGCAGTCCGCTGCTCCACTCCTTGTCTTGCCTTGCGTTCTTGACAGCCATTCAAGATGCCTCTTCTACGTACAAAGGGCTGCAACGACTGACATTTCCATTTTTTCGCCTTGATGCGAAATCGGCTCCTTCACGATCAAATGGCAGACGAAGACAGAAGTGAGCCTTTAGGATACAACACGTTCGTTCCATACGATTCACCGAACTTTCCTCAAAGCTGGCAGCCTTTGGGTTGGAAACTGTTGTTGTCAGTGTTATCATCCGGCTATGTATGAACTGGCACCATTTTCGCGACATAAATTCCTTTCAGAACAAAGGTGAAGAGCTGTGACAACCACCATTAAGGTTTCTTGCAGTGGCCTCTGGGGACACACAGAAAAGGACTGCTCTGCAAAAGCACTGCATTATTGAAAAGATATAACTTGACACCTTGACAACCTTCATCTCCAGGCGCTTTCATCGGACTCGCAAAACGGGAAAAAGGCGCATCTCTTCGTCATTGCTGTCCGCTCAGACTGCCAATTTGTCGCCGGACTGTCTTCTTTTATCCTGAAGATCGTCATGACTGAAGTGTCTCTCTTCTATCGATTCAAAACTCTTCTTGTCTCTTCACGGAAAACACCCAAGTTCTGGAGACAATGAACGACCGTGCAAGCGCGACACAGTTGTCATTTTCCCTCTGGTCTTGAAACAAAACACCTGGGACAAGTTTGAAAATCATTCTTTTTATTTTCTGCCCGCGTTTATCACAGATTGTCGCAAATTACGAGGCGCGATGAAACTCCCTGTCATGAAGGAGTCACAAGGTTCAATCAAAAGAAGCGAGATTTCTCCTTTGTGGTACTGTATATACTTCATGGTTACAACATGAAGACCCCACTGTGAAGTGGGTTTACCTGCGTGTGCATGCAGACCATTCGGACAAAGCAGTTGCAGCAGTGCACTTCGAGCAGCTGACAAAATTTTTTCCACACACACTCATGCACGATGCACATCTCGTTCCTGTGCAGGGTTCCTACCAAAACAAACTGACAAAATTGCATGACTTTTTCATGATTTTTCCAGGTTTTTAAAGAAATTTCCAGGTATCTTATACATTTTTTGTGGCATCAAATTACATTGGGGACAAGTTTTTGCACAAAACTGAATCTTTACTGCTATCTACATTGCCCAAAAGCAAAACCTCCCTTGTAGCTATACCACAAGCTTGTGGAAAAGTGAAGGTGCCTGACTGATTATAAGTTAGTTTCTAAGTTTTCAAGAGCAGACAAGCTTCAGAAAAAGAGGTTTTCAAATCTCAAGAATTGTACAAGGCAATCTTTACCTTTTTTCAGCAGGGAAAAACAATAAGCAAAGAATAGTATTGACCATAGTACTATTTCAGAATAATTTTGGTAGTATCCTGTGTTTGGAATAGGCTTATTTGATTATTACTTCTGATTGTCTACAACATATCAACCAAGCAGTTTTCTTCAGTTTGTCTTAAATTTGCTGGATCTTTCCCACAAGGCATTTGATTTGAACAGCAAGTTTTTCTTTATGAAAACTACAAATCTAACCAAGGGGTTAGGGCAGGTACCATACCATCTTGTGAATTTGACACACTCATGTATGAGATGTATCCCAAGTTTTGAGTGACCAAACTGCATGTTTTCAACATACTTGTGTACAAGACACACCCCAAGTTAAACTTTTATCTTGATTTCCAAAGCCAAGTTTAGCTTTAACAATCATTTTCAAAAGCCATCAACATGACTCAAAATCACTCAAATTGAGAATTATTATGACTGTCTCCAAATAAACAAGGGGTATGAACACTACATTTTAGCTTGATTACTAAAAGCTAAAACTTCAAAGCTATTTTAGAACTCATCAATGAAAGAAGAGTCTTTTTTACTCTGCCAAATTATCATTTCTCTCTTTGTATCTCTAAAATCTGAACATACTCATGTATAAGATGCACCCCTTCTTTTGATGCCTGATTTTGGGGCAAAAAGGTGTGTCTTATACATGAGATGGTACAGTAATAGGTTCGCAAGGGCTGCTCCTGCAACCAACACCTTGGGAATAGAGTTGGGACTCCAACCTTGACCTGGTAAGGTATCCTTGTGACTTTAGGTTCAAACCCTATTTACTGTGTTGGCCCTAGCCTGGCCCCACCTAAAAAGTCACTTACCCAGGGCACAGCCCTTCAGAGGGAAACTGTATTTGTTGGTATGCAACTATTTTGAAAAGTAACAAAACAAGAGCTTACAACACAAAATATTTTGGGGGATTCCCATATTCAGTATTGAGCTATGATAGGGAAACCCCATAAAAAATACCAAAAGCTACACCTGCACAAGAAATATTTTTCTAGGTTTCAAAATATTCTTCCAGGGTTTTGCTGATAACCCCCTGTTTTTCCAGGTTCGATGTCATTTTTCCAGGTTTTCCAGGTCGAGTGGGAACCCTGCCTGTGGTAACCGAAATAGCAGGAGCGACAGCAATTTTGCTTACAGCGAAATTGGAAACGAACATAAATTTCTTGCTGCAAACGGATGGCCTTTTTCCGTCGTTTGAAATGTGATAATTTAGAAACCCAGATCGACAGGATGTTTTTGAAATTGAAAAACGAAATTGTCCTTGCTGTGTGAATGAGTCTCTTATTGAATTACGCATCTCGTAAATTCAATTTCAATTGCTTTGAAAAAAAAACTTTTCCACACGAAGTTTCCAGGCTTCCACTTTCTTCACACAATCACTTCTACACTGACAAATTACGGACGGTTCTGCAACATTTTGGAAATTGTTTGCACGCAGAACTACAAGCAATTCCCACAATCAACCAAGTGACTCAAAAACATGAAACACGAGAATCACGTACGAAGAGACACGGACGTGAAATTGTGCACCACCTGTGAACTTCGTCCAGGAAAACAAGACATCGGGTGATGGGCAGCTGCAAGACAACGTGATTTTGATGTATGTTTCGTTGAAGGAGTCGGTGCGTGTGACAAAAACCCAAGCCGAATTGCGATGAAATGAAAGAGGAAGAATTTCAAAGACAGAACAAAAAAGAAAGCCCGGATTTTGCGGTGAGCGGTCCTGGATGGGGCCTGACATGGTGCTTCTAGCCCTCCTGGAGAGGAGGGGGGGCTGACATCAGGTGCTGGGTGGGACCAGACTTGGTACAACCGGCTACCCGGGGAAGGGGCCTTGCAGTAGCCTAACTCACGTCCCAAAACTGACCCCCTGGTGCTACTGCTCAACCCATCAGCACCAGGAACCCTCATCACACGGCTGCACCAAACCCGCGGAATACGAAAACAGCGAGCTCACAAAAGATTCAAATGACACTGTATCGTGCCACTTGGAAATACTCCAAAATATTGCCAGCTAAACAACTGCTGAAAGGAAATGTCTCCCACAAATGAAAACAAATGGAGCAGCCTCCTGTAGCACTTGGCAGCTAATCGGATGAAGCTTGATAACGGGATAAGCGAACCGGCGACGGGCTGCGTACATCTGCGGTGTCCAGGCTCGAGATGCGTGACGTCGAGACTCCGTGAGTCTCCCTGACCCAAAAGCGCGCGGACGCTGGGTGAGAGGTTCGCCAAAACTTTGTTCTCCTCCTTTCCCAACTTCAGAAGATGCTTCTGAAACAGTCGTCGCTCCCATGGTGCACAGACCTCACTCGGTGGAGACTGCAGATGACAGTCCAATCTACTTCTCTTCATCCTTCTTCTGTGCAGCGGCAACCTGGATGTGGAATCGAAGAAACAAAATGTCAGTACCTCCATGCACGAACACTGACTTGTATCACAAACAATAATCAACGGCGGACAGATGTGTTCATCATCAGAACAACGTGTTTGCAGGGTTCAGAATATCCCGAATCTTCTGGGCTCAGCAATGCAGCGTAGTCCTTCAAAAAACTGTGGGGGGATGTCACGGGACAATTTCAAGCATAGACAGACAGGCAGGGACGAAATTCTGGCGATCCATCAGAGTAACCTCTGCTTATCCCCCACACAAAATCATGGTCCTCTTTTTCAAGTTGCAGAGCTCTTCCAAAGGCAGGCTTATTGGGGGGGGGGCTAACTCATGCTGTTGCCACCACACTCGTGAGGTGAGGTTTTGTCGAAAAAGCTCAGTGAACAGCAGCCAACTGCCAAATCCTTGCTTCGTACAGCGGCCAATTACAGATCAACCTGCCACAGAACTGCAAAAAAACAAAAACAAAAACGAGCAAGTGTCTCATCACGCACAGATTGTCGAACACGATGGGATAAAAACTCAGAACGTACAATCAGTCTCTCCCAGAGCCCATAATCTACCACAGCGAAAGAAAAATGCAGAGCAGGAGCAATGACAAATCAGTTGGAAAGCGTGTAATCCGCATCTGATTGATTGATTGCGGCGATTTCGATGCCGCACATTTCGCACGACTGCGACAATTTTCTCTAAAGCCTTTTGTCTTGGAGAAGATCTCACTGCGTCCAGATAGAAATCGACGGATCCAGGCTGTGAAATTATCAAAAACCTTGACTGTGAGGTGGAAAAATGGTTTCTTCAAAGTCGCCATTCATATCATCTGCTCTTTTTCTCCACGTCCCAGCAAAACTCCGATCGAAGAGAAGGGCAGACGAGAGGTCCTCGAATCACGGGCTCCTTCACGCGAAATAACAGAGCAGAACCCTCATCCATGTGAGCTTCGGAAGAGCGCCGAGGTGAAGCATCCATGGGCTTACTTTTCGCAGACAAATGAAGTTTTTTGTCAGTCTGGTGCGTTGCGATACGCAGTTGCAAAACGAAAACAATTCAAAACTTCACCCACACTGAAACAACAGAAGAAAGCAAAACTGCACAACCCGCACGCACTATCCGTGGATTGCTCCACTGGCCTGCAATTTTCTTTGGTTCTGAGCAAGGTCAGATGGAATTCAAGACAACAACAGGTCCACTGGAAACTTGCGGCCAATTAAAGCCCGTGGCTGAACACGTGCATCTGTCCAACAGTTTGACACACTGGATTTCTTGCGGGAAGAGAACATTCTTCAGCAGGGAACAGCAGGCTGGAGCTGCATGCATAATTAATGTTCACAGACAAGAACTCAATTATCAAGCCGAGACCGGGAAAAACGCTTATTTGTCTCGGGTGCAGGCACCCAAGCGTTTGAAATGAAAACAAAGAGGCTGACGCTTTTCGAATTCTGGAGCCAACGAAACACCACTGCGTGCAGAGCTCTGTCCGAACGATCCGACAGGTTCCTTCGTCACTGCGGCGCTGAGCTGAATGTTTCAACCCGATGTTCCTTCCTGTGCGCAAGCGCTCTTCCTCTTCTTGAACTGTGCTACAGCCGGGTGCCAGTTGATTGATTTCTGTCAGGGAAATATTGTTTCCTCTGACGTTGTGCCAGGTAAAGGGTAACACTCAAGGTGCCTTTACTATGAGGAAATCTCGACTCCTCACAAGAACAACCTTCTAATACCAGTTGTTTACAAACTTGTGATGAAAAAAGGGATTTGATGCAGCTGTAGCACATTGCCACGTAAACAATATGGCATTTATGCAAATGAGTCAACCCAAGCATTTGTGTAATTTATAGGATGAGTCACTCACCTGGCAAGGTATGAATGAACACACAAGCAATTGTGTTGATTCAGGGCTGAGGTTCACAGCCCTCTTCTGTTGATACTGGGTGCAGAAGAAAAGTCAGCATTTTGCAAGCAATATGAAACATTGCATGAAACCTTTGCAAACTAAGATGTTGTTCACTTGACACACCCTTGCATTCTTTCAATTGTTCAGAGTTTTTCATTTCATTGACTTGCTTTGCGGACGAGGGCACCAGAGTTTGACCCAGAGGCAGAATGGGCCTGGATCCATGCAGAGGTCCTCACAGAGGTGAAAGAACAGGAACAGAGTGCAACAGCCAAGAGGAATAAAGAAACACCAGAAAACAGGTTGTGCCTCTCCATTCTACAGCAGAGTTCAGTATGCTGACAACAGCACAAGGACAACAGGAGTTGTTCCACTCATTCTTGTCATTCATTGCTATAGCCACACCAAAGTCTGGGAAAAATCCAGCGACAAGACTGTTTAAAAAAAAAACCCAAGCACTGTTTCCAAATTGGTCAAACACAAGTTGCATGAGATGTCAGAAAGCGAAGAGGAGTCTGCAGATGAGAAAAATACAGAACCAGGGGAACTCAAAAGATGAGAAATAGATGGGTCATGATGAGTTGCTGAAACAGCTGCAGGGAATGAAAATGAAGATAGACAAAGACCTCACAATGACTGAGATATCTGTAGATCTGCTTCCTTTGGTTGTCGAGTGGTGGCAAAAATACACAGCATCAGACAAAATCACCAAAACTTTGGAACAAGGTGCAAGACCAAAGAACACAACTTTTCTAATCCCAACAAAGATCATGCTGAACTTTTTCAAAGACTGCCAAAACATTTATGGGACACTGATATCACTTTGAGATACATCAGCAATGCGATCTACAAAGCAGGAGGTTCTGCTGTTCACGCCTGGTCAACACTGATCAAAGTAGAAGCGACACTGCTCACAGCCAGAAAAGAGAGTGTTCCTGAAGAAGAACAGAAAGATCTCATTGGTGAAGATGTAATCTTGGAAATTCCCAATGGCATGCTGTTGAACATTTTGGACCTTAGAAAAGCAATGTCCATCACAGTCAAGATTTTGGGACTTGTTGTAGTCCAGGTGGGACAGAAGAGAAGACTGGATTTGAAGGCTCTTCTAGATAAGGACCATCACCTGCTCTGTGACAAGACACAACCAGTCAAAGAATTCTTGTTTCCGACTGTCCTGCAGAAGGAAATTGACAACATCATAACAATCAACAAACTGGCAAAGAAAGTCTCCAAGAAGCGAAAACAACAGGGGAAAAAGCATTTCTGTGGAACAACTTGCCAACATTCGAATTTTCTTTTGGGAAACCAAGGAAGACAGGATGGATTTTCCAAGTAAGATTCATCAACAACAGAGGCAGAAGCTTCAGAGACAGGGGCCAATACTGGAGACAGGGCAACACGCACCAGAGCCACTTCCACCACAGCCAGTCCCACAACCTTAAACTGAAGATATAGGAGGGAGGGACATCGCGGAAGTAGTTGTTCCAAACCCTCAGGATGTGGATCAGGCCTTGCCCATGGACATGAACACAGACATGGACAGATCACTCAAGAAAATGGTGAGCATACCCAAGAGGACATGTTCTTTTTGTGTATTTGGTTGATTCGTGGATGAGAGGTCTGGACTAGTTTGACTGTCTCACATCGGTGCACGTAACACTGGACAAAATGTTGCAACTGGGACTTTTGCTGCAACCAGAAAAATCTGCTCCAGTGCCAGTACAATGCATTGGATTCTTAGATTTATTGTGGACTCCATTCTTGTGAAGGTACAACTGGAATCTTCAAAAATTCGAAAAAAATTTGAAGCTCTGCATTGAGGCCATTCACATTTCCAATTTGATACTTGGCGTGGATTGTTGGAAAATTGGTCTCTTGCTTCCCACAGGGGAAATAACATTACAGACATTCGAAGAGATTGAAAACAGCCGCATTGCTCAAAAATCAGGGAGATTTTGAGGCTCTTTGCATATTGAATTTTCAGTGTGTAAAAACCTTGAGATGGTAGATTTGGAATTTACCTGGCACATATGCCCCCATCTGGAGAGAAGGGCCACAGATCACTCTTTTTACAGATACATGTATGGATGGTTGTGGGGCCCACCTGCAAGGTATGTCAGCCCAAGGCAAGTTTACCTTGAAAGAGAGCTCATGGACCTTCAGTACTAAGGAAACCATGGTGGTATATTTTGGGATCCAATCCTTTTGTGCTCAACTGGAGAAGACAAATTTTCTGGTGTGAAGCGACAATACCATTACAGTGCAGAATGTGCACAAGATGGGTATGATGTCTTCACTCTTGCACAACAGGTGTATGAGGGAAATTTGGAGGTTCACCTATCAGATGGATTCTTGGCCTTCCATCAGCTGGATCCCAGGGAAGGAAATTATAAATGCAGATAATGCCAGTTGGATCTTCAAGATCACAACAGAACATACATTGCCTCAGAAGAAATTTCAACCACTCTGGGAGCTCCAGAGATGGATTTAATGGCCTCATGCAACAATTACAAAGTCAAACCTTTCATCAGTTGGAGCCCACAACCTGAGGCCTAGCAAATCAATGCCTTCTCAATATCTTGGACAGATATTTATGGATATTTGTTTCCACCTTTCAGTTTGATCAGCAGGTGCCTTCAGAAGATAAGGCAGGACCAAGCAATAGTTATCATGGTGGCTCCTCTCTGGACAACACAAGGGTGGTTTCCACAACTGCTCAAGCTATTGGAAGGAAGAATGATGCTCCTCCCTCAAAGCACATGGTTGTACCTCCTGTAGAATCCAATGCACATCCATCTGTTGCAAGGATGCTTGACTCTTTTTGCAGCAAGACTCTCAGACAAAACACAGAAGCAACAGGACTGGAGCCGAATGTCATCTCCCATATGGCCATGTCAGTGCACTTTGTAACAATGCAACAAAACCTCACTGGATTCTAAAAATGGAAATAACATGCTGATGCTCAGGGATTCACTGCACTGCATCCAACTGTGAACCAATTGTTATTGTTCTAGAAAACACTCACAGATGAACAAAATTCATATTTTGTCATCAGACACAGCAGATCAGCCAATTTTTTTGCAGAACTAGCAGGCACTGTACAAGTTATTCAGGACAGAAGACTTTCACAATACATTACAGTAATGTTCAATCAGGCCCCAATTGTGGAGCATGAAGTTCAAGACTCCTGGAACCCATCCAGTGTTCTCCACTACTGGTGGACAAGGCCCATGCATTCACAACTGGGGGAGAAGACTGTTCTCATCATGATGATGGCAACAATGTGCAGGATCCAGAACTTGGTCAGCGTGAACATCAAACAGGTTTCAATTGACCATTTCAATAAAAACGTTCAATGCTGGAAACCAAGATCCACAACTACAGTCTTTGCTCATTCTAAAGATACAGGGTGATGTGCTCTGCCTGGTGACACACATCAAAGCCACTGAGAAAATGAGAAAGACAGATCAACTTTATGTGACATGCATGGCACTGCTGCACACAAAGAAACTGTTTCATGCTGGTAGACAATGGCATTGCAAGTGGCTGGGGTCAACACTGAAGTTTTGAGCATATTCTGTTCAACACACAATAGCTTCATTGAAACATGCACTGGGTGTATCCATAGAACAACTGCTCAGGAAGGCAAGGTGGATGTATCACCGGCTTGCTTTCTGAAGTTCTACAAGAAGGACATTCCAGCCATGACTGAACCCACAGAAGGGATGTTCGACCTGATGACAACAGACACTTCTTCAGCACCAATGGTGGCAGCTTCACTTTTGGGCCAGGTCAAAGCTAGTGTCTACAGAGCACAAGTAGCAAATCTTTGAGCACCACATGTTGTGATGGAGAAAGCTGCAGCAACAGAAACCATGGCACAAGCAAATGAGCAAACACCACTGGTTTGTCTGGAAAATGAATGATCAGCATCAAATTTCATGAAGTTTGACATTGCTCTGCAAACAGACATTTGGCCTCCTCAAGAATGCAAGTATTCCAGAGCCACCCAAACCAGCCAGTCTAGCTTTTGTCATCAACAACTACAAGCCAGCAATCCATTTCAAGACATTAACAATTTGAGAATGGTCACAGTGACACACTGGAATCAGAGCTGTCAAATCAACATCTGTGGAATGGACCAAGGGATACAGACAACACTACTGGCACAACAACACCAAGAAGTGCAGATGTGGCTGAGAGGAGACAACACACCAGTTCTGGTGGTCAGACCACAGTCAAACCTGGGCTCAAAGAAGTCACAAGTCACCCAGACAAAGAACAACACCATGCCAGTGCTGGTAGTAGCCATGCAAAAGAAAACTATGGCACAGAGGTTACTGGCCACTCAAACAGACCTTCATTCCCAAGGAGTGGTCAACCACTGTCCACCAAAAGCAATGTACAAACAACAGACAAAACAGTCTGACAGGACACCACCAACAATGCACCTGGTGGGATACAGACAGGATGGCAGAATGCTCAACCAGGACAGAGTTTGCTTTGCTTCACGAGAGATTTCACAGGATCTACATCAAGTGTCCAAGCAAAGGTGGCAGTGACACCTCCAATGAAACATACAGCAATGTTCCTTGCTCATCATCCACTGCAAGTAGCTAAACCGAGGAGACAACCAAACAGCTCCAACATGCCACAAGCTATAATCTGAAACAACTACTCAAAAGCCAGAATCAATAGATTTGGTCATGAGAAATAATCTCACATGGAGACAAACTCATGGACAAGAAGCACTGTGGGAGGAATCTCTGGCTTATCTCAGGATCCAGGAACTCATGAGAGAAAATGCAAGATTGAGAGAAGAATTCTTTCAGACGCAACTGGACATGCAAGCAAAAATCCTGGACCAACAGGCCACTTTGAACAAGAAAGAAGAGGAAATTCAACAAATCCAAAATTTAGTATTGAAAGGAATCACACTGAGCTAACCTCCCAACATGGGAGAAGGGAAGCAATGAGGTTGCAGAACTCTTGTACATAGTCACATTTTCATGATCTTGTGCACACTGTAATTCTTTTCTGGTATTTTTCAGGGCTCATCAGCTACAGGGTGCACCCACGTTGGGCACTCAACTGTCTTTGCCCACTGTGGAGTGGTTCTTCAAAACATCGGGCTGAAACATTCAGCTGAACACCACAGTAATGAAGGAATCCTTCACTCACCCAAGGATCCTGAAGGGTGGGTGATTGGTTCTGAAGCTACAGTGTGTCAGCTAGTTTCAGACTGCCCTCCCTCACCACCCTTGGGAGGCACCACCAGTGGCACCACCTGGTGGGGTCTGAAACCAGCCCACTCCACAGCAACCAAATATTAAGTGAGGAAGAGCGCCTGCGCACAAGAAGGAACATCGGTCTGAAACCAGCTGACGCGCCACATCCTCGGAACCAATCACCCACCCTTCAGGATCCTCGGGTGAGTGAAGGTCCGTCAAAAGACAATAACATCCGAGTCGTACAATTTGGTTCGTACAAAGAACTTTGTCTTCCCTTGTTTCAGGCGATCCCCTTGAGGAAACTGACAAACCAACATGAGATCTTGATCACAAAGGAAAACGACCAGCATAAGACAAATCCGCATCAGGCGAGGCGAATAGTCTGGACAGTTTCCCAGTTCATTGTCGCTCCGTCGGCGATCAAAACGAGACAAGAAGTGAAGAGCCTTGAATTTCACACGTGCTTGTGTGTGTTTTCCCACAATGCCCCGTCCGTTACCCACTTTTGGCCTCTTACTCTTGTACTCATCCCACTTTTACCTTCACCCTGCAGCAAGAACAACCCACGATATTTTCAATTTGAGCTTCGTAAATCGACCGTGAGAACGTGTCTTGTGATGGGAGAGATTTTGCCTGCAGTTGGGAGTCCGTAAAAGGACACACTCCTCGAGAAGTATCAAAACCATCTGAGTTGTGCTGAGATGCGCTCTGAGATCAACACGGTTTGAACCTGTCTGTTGGCCCCATCACGAGCTGCCTGGAAGAGGGACTTCTGTCTGCTTCGCGGGTGAAACCTATTTCCTTTTTGTCGGACAGGCAGGCTCTTGGCACTTGGCTCAGCTGAACGAACAGCAGAGCTTCCAACAAAGCACGAATAATGTGACGGAATAAATCAAGACTGCGCCTGAAAGAAGACTTCCTGTTGCTGACAGTCCCACAATAAGCACAGCTTCTCACCATCACCAGGTTTTGCTTTCCATCTTGGTGAAAATTTGTGATTGATGAACAAGTAACCTTTGGTACGAAAACTCATGCTGCTTTGTGTGGGAGATCATTCGCGTCGACCACTGCACGAATATCTGACCTTTTCATGCACTTGGGTGTCTCCTTCGAAACTCTTCGAGTTCTGTTTTGTGCCGAAGGAAGTGGACGACATGTTCACTGGCCATCACTGGCATTAAATTGATTGGAATGAGACTCGAGACTTTGGAGGATGTGCGTCTGAGTGGTCAAGTTCAGTTGTGAGCACGTCCTGTGGTACAGGTTCTGAGGGGTGACAGCGAAACGAGTTTGGCAGCACACGTCAAACACCCAGAAAGTCCTTTTCAGCTCACTGGATATACGGTTCGGTGGAATCTGTCAGCTGCCTCGAAATGTCCAAATAGGAGCCAGCCTGAACCAACCAACGTCAGAATCAACCCAACAGATCTGAACCAGTTTGCATAAATTGCAACATTTGTGCGAGAGAAAACAGCAGCTCTCATCCACAGAGAAGAGACCCCAAGACCCGGAACAGGGCAGCTATTGCACGTGTTGTGATGTACGACCAGTTCCATGAGGCTCTCAGGTCAAAAGCTATCTCCGCCGCAGCCCAAACTGTTTCGTTCCATTACAGAGTTGCCCCTGGGGCGGGAGCGGGGGAGACAGGACGGGTGAAGAGGTCTCTTCATCTGCGCGACTCGGTTCCATCACGCGCCGCCTGTGGTTGACGGATAAAAGTCGGGAGTGGAGCGGACCTCGTGTCATGCGCGTCCTCCGGACCTTTCCCTGCGCAAGGCAGATGAGAAGCCCTGAACGTTCCGCTTCTTCTTCACAAGAGGCCGACTTTGTGGAGAAACAGGACAGTGTTGTGCAAAGACGCGTCACTTTTCCAGTTCAATCAAGCGTACCTCGCGTACACCATACTGAGGGTTACTCAGGACCTTAACATCCCGAATGGAACCTGGACAAGAGTCCAACATTTCTGACCAGAAACAAACGTTGCCACTTCACATCATCTTGGTTCAAGCCAGCAGAGCGTTTGTAGATCTTTCTTTGAACCCTGAACACGTTGTGTTCTTCACGGATCAAGGCACCTTTTTGCTTGGGGTTGTTTGGGTCTGCCCTTTCTGCTCTTTTGCCACTTTTGCAGGTGACACAAAGAGAGGAAGAAGACTCAAAAGACTGAACCACCTCTCACAAGAACAACAGGCATACAATGAAGAAATGAGGTATTGACAGAACACACAAGGCAGCACTCCAAACAACAAAATGAGATTTGTTTTCCTTTTTTCAACATCAATTTCCTTCCAGCTAGCATCCTCTCAGTCGTGTACTGTGTTGGACGGAGAAGAGAGGCGCCTCCGTCCTGTGACCCTCAATGCGCATTTGGGCTGGTCACGTTGAAACTGTTTCGTGTCTTTGCGAAAGGACAGAGTCAACTGATCATTTTCGAATCAGGCAATGTTTGCTGGTTTCACGTGCCCCCCCCCCCCCCAATGAAACACACCACTCAAGTTTCACACCTCGAACTACCTTTTCTGCCACAATCAATTGAAGCCGAGTAGTGTCCAGCAGTCAACCAAAATAGCGTCAGACGTTCGAAACTTGTGTCATTCGCTGAGCTCTCCGATGCCAAACATTTTGCGCCCACGTTCTCCTGCACCCACACTGGCAAACACGCACTCAAACATGATCCTCACCAATAAACTGCCACATACATCAAACTTTGCAACACCTAATACTGGTCACGGTGCATTATTCACGATATTGTCCCAGAGCTGCGGAGAGCGATGTAATACATCTGCGAGACAATGATGCCATCATCCCCTGCACATCCGAGCCGATTCTCATTTCGCCAGGAAATTTTATTGGACGCACATTAACCTCAGCGGCTGAGCGCTCTGATGACAGAGTAACAGGCAATGTGCCGTTTCGCTGTGTGGACACTCCTCACACATTCTGCAACCAGATTCGCTGCGTTTCCGACAACGTTGTTGTGGAAACATGTGTGCTGGGGGCTGCGCCTCGGTTGATTGCAACGACCCTGGAATCTCTGAAGATGGTTCGAATTGTTGTTACTTCACCCTCACGTGACGTTCAAGAGACCAATGACCTGAAATAAGAACCTCGTGCAAACATAGGCAAGCTGAGATCCTTTCAGTCTCACGAACAGATCCTGCATAAGTTTCCAATAAAAGTTGGGGAAATGCGTCCATTCAAGCACATTAAGACAACCAGCCACTTTCTGTGCATTTAGTCCAGCCAAATCCTGCTTGCCTTCGGAGGCTTCTGCAGTTAAGGCCTCCATTAGGCATTCTGCTCATCTCAACAGCCAATCAATTTAATATCTTTGTCATAATTACCATGCCTGTCAGGGCCACTCTATCAATCTTGAAGAGCGAAAGGGATGAGCGAGGAGGCCACACAACAATACACCTGCAAAAGCCACAGGCTTTGTCGCAGACAAATGTGTTCCAAGATTGGATGGAATGTAATGATGAACAAGACACGTTTTGCAGCGGGAGACAAACACCTCAACAAGAACTCCAAAATCAAGAGATCTTTGTCCACATTGGGGAGCAAAAGTTCACAGGTTGACATTTCAATCCAAAGTCCCTGTCTGGGGCTCTTGTTCACTCACTTGTTTGCTGTGTTTTATTGTTGCAAAACATGTTGGCAAAGTTTCGGGGGTTGTATTCAAATGTTTCTTCCACCCAGGGACGTGAGCTCGTCCAAGTTTTTCTTCTGTTTGTGGACGCAAGCAGACTACGTTTGCAGTCGCCTTTGTGGTTTTTCAAAAGATTGTTTCAAGCTCAAATAAACCGTTTTTCGTGTTCCACACATCTCTTCCACATCTATTCAACACCATTTTGCGCCATCAGTGTGAGCTTCCTCCGAGGGCCCGCTTCCTCGATTCTGGCTCAAACTTAATTTTTCACACACACACACACACACACACACACACACACGCACGCACGCACGCACACGCACACACACACATACACACACACACACACACACACACACACACACACACACACTGCTGGGTAAGTGAGCATTTGCTTTGTCCACACCACACTGCATTGGACCTGCCACTGCCAAACAACAAATACCGAATCGAAAATGTCCCGCAAAATAGAATGAATGTCCCAACTCTGATCGAAATTTTCACTCTTTGAAGAGAATCTGTTGGGTGAAATCTGTGGGTGAAAGAACAAATCTTTCCACGATCTGATCTTGGTTTTTGCCATCTTCCTTCTGCCTGAACAACCACTGGATAAGATGGACCTGAGCAATCAGGCGCAAGTCCAACTGAAACTGCGGCAAACCTGTTTTTCTCCTCATTTGCCTCGAGACGTGCGCCTGTCAACTGATTCGCCCACTGCACTCGATCTACGCAGCTCATCTCAGCAGACACACGTCAGTGTTAATGACGCAGAGGAACCGGGAATTAATGAACACCGCTCGACTTCAGGAATCTGCACCGTCGGTGAGACCAATGAGAACCTGCGCATGCACTCTGCCATTTCTGGTTTCAGTTGCGCTCGTACCTTCTTCCAATTTTGATCACAGAAGTGTTTCTGAGCCACATGTGGAAAACACTCTTTGCCAACAATTCCCACCACTCGTGTGCAATTTGAAATGAGCCTTCAAGCTCGACACGTGAAATTCGGAGCAGACGTTTTGATTTCCCAACGCGGTCTGGTTTACAAAGGCTTCACATCCATGGGTTCAAGCCTGGAATTAGGCGTGCGTTTCTCAGACTTCATTCCGTCAGGGAATCAGTGAACTTAGCAGAATATAATGCCCACACCTCTTGACAGTAATCTGCCTGTCGACCACTTTGACACGGGATCACTTGCATGCTTTCATGTTGACAATACTGACGAAGTGATGTCCCTTTCATTAAACTATTTCCCGTTTTCTTCACTTCACTTCCTTTATGTTTCGAGAACTATATCGATGACTTCTTCAACAACTGTCCACGACAACAGTGCCTGTGACATGAAACCTGCTGTCAGTGCAGACTCGAGCGACTGGTTAGAAGTCGAAATACGCTGAACTGGAATTGAGGAAGTGTGGAAGATCGCACGGACTCGTGTTGAGACGTGTGACTGCCATGTGTGTGCAGCAAGCACGCATCAAAAACAAAAGGGGTGAACAGCTTGGACTTTTCTTGAAGTGAACTTCCCTAAGGCATCAACCTTCCACACGAGTGACTCCCCACCAAGGTCAGGGCATTTCTACTGAGTCAAGTTCTTTCAGGGAAGATGGGTTCCTTCTCGACATACACACGAATGTCACCACGGGATCACACAGGAAACGTGACCACTGGCCCTCGTATTCAGAGTTCAAAATTGTTTTCAAACTGCCGAAGGGAGGACCATAAATATTTCGCTGGTGTGGTTTGACCACCCTTCGCACGAAAATGAAACAGAGATGGGCGTTCCTGTTCAGTCGGCACGGATGGCACTGGCGTGATTCCTTTGGACACACGCTTGGGCGTTTGGCAAACTTGGTACGCGCACCGAATCAGTGGTGGACAATTTGATGACTTGAAGCTACGAACTGTGAACTAACCTTGACTGGAACTGGCTTTGGGACATCAATGAGGTCGCATAGTTCATTCCTGATGGTCTTTGCTTCCGCCAGAGACTTGTCCCTGAAAGAAGAAGTCACTGTGAAATTTTACTGTTGGAAACGAGATCTGGCTGCACCGGAAGTCAGCAGAACCTGTTCAGAACCAACAACTCAGCTTCATTGAGCATCGTGACAGTGCAGAACGTGTGGAACGAGGTTCATGTCAACAGAAACAGATAACGTCCTGTCGATAACCACACATCAAGCGACATGGCAATGACATTAGCGCACGCATCACTGAACAACATCCATTTGAAACTGGAGAAAGTTGGTCTCGCACGACGAGCAACACTCAGTTTATGGTGTTTGCACAATACCAACCAAGCAACGCCGCCGCCGACAATCGTGTTCAGTCTCATTCAAACGCAATGAACACGAAACGGATTTGTGGAACGAAATTGCCTCAGAAAATGATACCCTGGAGACCACCTCAACAAACACCACTGTAATGACTGGACGTGGCAACTGGCAAATACTGCTGCACAGACTGACATTGAAGTGGGAGGGGGGAGGGGGGAAGCCTTTCCGTACTTGACAACAAATCAACAAACTGTCACGGCATGATACTTTGTTTGTCAGGGAGCCGGAAAGCAAATGTGATTTTGCCAGCCATGTGCCAAAAACCTGTCGTCGGCTCAACAAAGGTGATGCAACAAGACAAGAAAACGACCCGTCTTGCTGCACACTCCGCCGTCACTGTTTCTCTGCGACTTCACCTTTCCGCTCATCGAGCACCTCATCACACGCGGTCCGCCTCGCACGTCCAATGACCATTGTCCACACCAGTTCACACATCACACACCCCTTTCCTTTGATTTTCCAAACCCCACCAAACAACGCCCCTCTCCTTCCACTTCACAACTGGCATTCCCGCTATCCGTGTTACTGCCTGCCCTTTGTGCACCACCCTTCGAATCAGCTTGATGCGACAGCAAACTTCTGTCTATTCTGTGGTGAATTGGATGTTCGGCCAAGAAGAGCAGCACAAATGTGAACTGACCACTGCGTCTCGCTGAGCACGCCCATGACCTGCTCCAGCTTCTCGTCCTCCACGATCCCGTCGTACGTGATGAGAGCCTCGTACAGTTTGTAGCCCGTCGCCTTCCGCACCTGAAACGTGAAGGCGGCCCTTCTAAACAACCGGTCAACCGCCGACGTGCAACCTGCACGCGCAGAGGGTACAGAGAAGAACAACTCTGAAAAACAACTGAACAACAGAGAAACTCACAATTGGGAACTTGTGACCAAGGAGCAGCATGAGCGAGACAAGAACGCTTTTTCTCACGTCTCCGCTGAACTGCAACAACCCACACAACCTGAAAAAGGAGCTCACCTTCAGTCGAACACACCTCACACAACAGATCTGCAGACCAATGTGGCATTGACAAGGCCAGATATTCTTTGCATTGAAATCTCTCCTTGACATTAGTCGTGCACTGAGGTCGAGCACTCACACATCGACGCTGGCGAGCAGTTTCTGCGGATCTCCCACCTTCCGGATCTCGGCCTTCACCAGCGCGAGCAGCTCAGCCGGCCACGTGTCTCTGTGTGAAGGAGGTACCAATCAGCGTGCTCAGTCCTCAGTCGACAAGAGGGGAAAAGTTTCCGTGAGAGATTGACTTCAGTTGATGCCACACGAAGAGCAAAATCTCACGGAGCGAATTTGCTTTCGTGAAAATCGTTTGTGTGTGTGTGTGTGTGCGTGTGTGTGTGTGTGTGTGTGTGTGTGTGTGTGTGTGTGTGTATGTGTGTGTGCGTGTGTACCAATTCGTACACTTACTGTGGATTTTCGACGTAATAACTGAAGCAGCCATTGGCCAGGAGCTGATCGAGCACCTTGAACATGGGAACTGTGACCCTGCAAGCGCAGCGACAGCTTGAGCAAAACATATTCAATTCTGGACAGCAAAACTTCTGTCCACTTCCCGAAACAACTAAAGTAAGACAGCAAAGTACTTCTTTACTTCACAACTTCAACCGGTTGTCTCACCTGTCCTGCTTCAGGTTGTCCCGAAACACTTCCAAAAGCCGATGAGCGAAGCTTTTCATGTCGTCCGAGTCGCTGTCCAGTTTCCTGAGGTAGGACAGCAGCGACAAACTCGAGTATCGAACCTACAGAACAAAGAGATTCCATAGGTTCAGCAAACATATTGTAGTGGGCAACATGGGGCAAGCAACAGGACAGGCAACCATTTGGCGCACGGATCAGCAACATTTTGAACATATTTTCAGGACGAACCGCTCAAACAAGTGTCGATGACAGTGCGTGTGTGTGACTTCAAGACGTTTGCGATGCGCAAAGTTTCCGGCAAAACAACGAAAACAACAGAAAGAGAAAAGCTCACCAGGGACTCAGTGAGGCCGCCGACGCTGACTGTGAGACCCAGCAGGACGTTGTAGGTATACGTAGGCAGCGCTAACAAGTCCACGAACTTGGGGAACGTTGTGGCGGGCACGGCCCAGTTCATCTCCAACACCTCCTCGCTGATACAAGAAACGAAAACTCACTGTATAAGAGCGCGCAATCAGGTCGTGCACACGGCTGCTGTCCCCCCGCCCCCCCCCCCCACACACACACACTTCTTCTTGCCCTCTGAGTGCAAAAAAGTTACAGAGGCGCAGACATTGGCATTGACAGTTTCAACTGATGGCATCAAACACGCGCGCATTGGTTTGTTGCACTGAGGTGAACCAACGGAAAGTCAAACAAACATTTACCGAGGAAATATCCGCATCAGGTCGTCTTTGTGAGGAATGTGAGGTATTTCTGGTCTGAAATGCAACACGAAAATATTTGGGACAAATCTATTCGCGTCGTCGAGAAACGCCCCAACACCACAAAAGAACTTCGTTGTTCATGCTCACTCGTGGTACAGTAGATGAGCAAAAATTTGCCCTGCGTGTGCTCGTGTCCGGTCAATTTTCTCCGAAGCTTGTTGCACCAAGTTACAGAAGAGGCAACGCACCCTGAAAAAAATCGCAAGATACAGTTGCGACAAGTCCAACCGAAGTGACATGGCGAATAAAACAGATCACCCGGCACACAAGTAGTTGCCAAGGTTGTGGGTTGGAAGCGTGTTTGGTTGAATTCAGTTTCAATGCTACTTACATCTCCGGAGTAAGCAGAGACGAATCTGACAGCACGGTGAGCACCGACACGGTCTTCAAACCCGACATGCTCGCTTCACGTACACTGAAAATAACAACGAACATGTTTGCGTAAGTATCTCAACTTCACTCAGATGTGTAACAGACAAGCAACAAGCAGTCCACGATGTGCGTTTGACGCAATTCGACTCACTAGGTGCCAACGTCTCCTCTGCTGTCCAGCGTGTAGTCTTTCAGGGTGAGGAAGTAGGCATCGAACACACTCTGCAGGTTCTCCGCACAGATACAGGCGTGCTGACTGCCGTCCTTCACCACTCCCACCGTCTCACAGAGCCTGCCAACACCAATTTTCTTGCACATGAAGGCACAGTATCGGTCGACATACAGTGACATTCGTTGAAAGTTGCGAGTCATGAAAATCAAAGGAAGCGGAGCCGCCCAAGTGAAAGCACCTGGTGATGGACTTGACGGCGTCGCCGCGCGCCTGCGCCCACTTCGTCTCTTTCTCCCGAATTTTGCAGGCGGCGATCAATCTCTCAAGGACCTGGTCCAATTTGCCTTGCAGGAAAAACTTGGGCAGAGCCCCCAAAGCCAGAGTGTAACCAATTCTGAAAAACACAGGGACACTTCAGAGAAGACGAATAAACCTGTCGCAAACAGAACACAAAAATCTTGCCAAAAACAAGAGGGCAATGGTTCAATTACGACAGAGCAACTCTGCACTGAGGTTTCGATGACCGCAATCTCACCTAGTGGTCTCCACATTGGTGTCAAGGGCACCAAGGTATTTTGATACAATCTGATCTGGAAAAGTCAGAACAGAACAGCAATAAGCACAATCGCACGACGAGACAAATCAGACAAACTCAAATTCGTCCGACACAACGCGCAGAAAACTTTAGAAGTGTATCTTTTCGTTCGAACGTCATGCTGCATTCCTTCAGCGATTCCGCATTCACCGGCGGCTCACCTTGCATTTCTGCCACGGCGGAACCATCTGGCCGGCTGTAGTACTGCGTGAAGAAGGACGGAATGGCTGCAACTGCTGCGTTTTGCACCTCCGGCTCCAGGTGCTGTAAACAGTCATCCAACAACTCCTGCCACAAACCTGCAAAATTCAGAGTGGGACAGACACATGTATACCGGAATCTTTGGGCTTGTGGTGAAAGATGCACTTCTGTCAACACAACGGATTTCTGTGCGCAAAGAGCACACCAAGACGACTTGTTGTCACCACTCTAACTTGTTGCTGGCGTGGCGCGCAGCATTTCTCATCGTGTGTATCTGAGTCCCGGAAGCAACGTACACACCTCAACATTCACACAGTTTCAGACACATGCCAAATGGTGACAATCAAACTCTCCGCAAGACGAAACAAAACCGACCGATTATGGGATCGTTGTGGAATGGAGCTTTTGCCAGAGACAACTCCTCGATGAGGCAGCAAGCTGAAACGTACAAAATGAACGAATCACTCATTTCTGGATCCACAGAGTTGTCACAAAGACACAATTGATGTACCACGAAGGGAACACAAGCAGGTGAACTGACACGCAAGTCCTGGGCTCACCTGCTTTGCGCATCAACTCCCCGCCAAGTCCTTTGAACAGGCCTCCCTCCTTCAGCTGGAAGAAACACACAGGGGAATGAAGTCAGACACCGGATGACAAAACCAAAACACGAGCTTCAATACAAACAACCCACAAACCTTCGGGGTGATTTCTCGTAATTTTTGCAAAGAGGCGTCTCCAACCACGTCGCGGATATTCCTGTTGAAGAACTCGTGTGAGACACAGCATCACCTGATCAGGTTGAGTTTCAACGAATTGCTGTATTTTGCTTTTCAAGATTCGCTGTGTGTCTTGACCTACCGCTTTTCAGCTGCGGAAATCTTGGCGAGACTGTGAGTCATTTCGACAGCTGCAAGGATGGCGCCGTGGCGCTCGTTGAGGTCAATGGTCGTGCACCGGTCTAACACGCCGGGCAGCACGTCGGACGCCACGAACTCTGGCGCTCGCGTCGTGAGTCGGTGCAGCGCCTGCGCCGACAACTCACGAACCTCGCTGCAGTATCCAAACAACAAAATCACCGTTGGTTGCTCTGAATTTGTTTTTGAAAAGGTAGTCACAAGGCATGAATGTTGTTACAAGATGAGATCGTACTCACATGTCCCAGTGGTTTATTTTGATTTTGACCAGATGTTCAATCAGATTGAGAGTGTATTCTTCAAACTGAGTCACAAACATACTGCAACAGTGCAAAAACAGGAAAACAATGAAAGGGTGTGAGCTGAACTTCAATTTTCGTGCACGCCACAAACACACACGTAACGGACCTCAGCTCGAGGTAGCAGTTGTTTCTGTTTCCTACTGCAAAGTAGTCACACTCCGTCAGAATATCGATGCCATGAGGAAACTGACCCTGTCAACAAAAGACAGTGAAAGACTCTTCACTGAACTTGCACATTGTGGCCACAGACTGGTCTGCAAATTTGTTATTTTGATGTATCGATTAGAAGTGGCACAGAGACAATAGATTGCAATCGTACCTGCCTGCCGACGTTTTCCTGAAACGCTGCAGCGGCTGCTCGTCTCACGTTCACTTCTCGGTCAAAAATTGTGACGATCACCAAGAAACTGAAAGTCAGTAGTGAAGTCATAAACCAACTTGAAATGATTTCTTTGGTTGTCACAAATGAGTCGGGTCAGGTTGACGCGTTGCTGTCCACGATGTAAATCTCGGTTTCTCCACCTGGCGATCTGGTGGACGTAAGGCTTGAGGTCCTCCGGCTCGTACGCGCGCGCGAACGCCCAGCACACGTAGCACGCAGCGTCTCGCACGTGCGACCCAATCGAGAAGTTGCCCTTCTTCTCGTCGTACGTCAGAGCGCGGATTATCACAGGAACGACTGTCAGACGCAGAAAAGGACGAGCTTTGAAGTCTCCACCAAATCAAAAATTTTGTTCCGACCACGTCAGTGTTAAATATCAGCGCCATGTACCTTCTGGAAGTCTGTTTGGCAGCAAGAGTCCTCTTCGTCCCAATTCTGCCAAGGCCAGACAACCTGAAAACAGGAAACCACATTCACGAAAGTTCGCTTCCCAACTAAATCAAGAAAACCAGTACGGAAAGTTCTTTTGGGTTTGTGTCACCTCCGTGCCAAGCCACATCGGTCTCCGCGAGGGTGAACAGTTCCATCAACGACCCGACAACTTCGTCCGCCAGCTCCCTAGGCAGGCGACCAGTTATCCGTCCGATTCTGAGGAACCACGAAAGAAATCACAGGTCACCTTTTTTTTCGTCAAACGCGTGAAGAAGCATGAACACAACTTGATTACCAGCTCTTGTCGAATGTTCACAAGCGCAAATGTGCGGCAATTTTCACGGAGCACAGAACTGAGAGTTCTAACCCTTTGGCTGCGGACCACCTCACGATGGTGTTCGGGTCCCTCAATCCTGTCAGCAAGCGCTCTGAAGAGTAACAGCAAATTTATTTTCAAGGCACAAAAATTTTGTCGCCAAATTCATCGTGGCGATCAGAGAGAGCCGCGCAGAACGCACCGATGACGTCCTCCATTTCCTCAGGCACATCGTACTCTTCTTCCGCCTCGTCTCCGACCAGTGCGGTTCCCGACATGGACGTCGCCCGAGATCCGTCCGACGTCAGGTTGTCCGCCAGCGATCGGCTTCCTCGTTGGTACCTTGAGGGGTGATCAGATTGATGCGGAAACAAGGCTTCCAGACTTATGGACGCAGCCAGCTTCCAAAACAACTTGCTTGTCAAGTATCCATCGCAACCTCTGCTTGTTCCACGGTTGTGATCAATTTTCGCTACCACATGAAAAGATTGCTCGTGCACTGGTGTCCAGAGAGCGCCTCACCTCCAGGCGGCGACTCTGGCCTTGAGGAACGTGAGGCCGAGGCGCTGCAGCAGCTTGATGCCGAGTTTGCGCAGCACGGTGTTGTACGACTCCAGCAGTCCGAGTTTGACCACAATTTCCAAAACCTGTGGCGCTGATGTTGAAAATAAATGTCATGTTTCGATGAGACCAGTGTTTCAGTTCTGTCACGACGCAACACTAAGTCTGCTTCAGGGAGAGACGAAAACTCAGACGTTTCCGTTTGATTGTCTTGAATCACGAGCTGGGTTAGAGTGCAGAAGTGTTGTCGAAGAAAACCACGCCAGATCAACAAACTGCTCACCACAGTGAACCAGATCTTCCCGTTTGCCGTGTTTGAACAGGAGCGCCAGAGTCGTGAGAACACCTGATGTCGCGATCACCCCGACCATCGACTCCTCTGCAAACGAGACGACATTGCATGGTTGTGGAGTTCAACACACAGGTCCAAACTAGACTTTCAAGTGGAACATCAGCCGCACAGCGTTGATCGCTTGCGTGCCCAATACATCAAAGTGACAAGATAAGTCTGGTGATCATGACAGTATTGCAAGTTCATCCTGGGGGGGGGGGGAGGGTGTAAATCAGAAATTTCTGAATATGAATTTCCCAAATTTCTGAATTCGGGGGAGGGGGTGTGGATTCTAACTCAGAAATTCAGTACTTTGGAAATTTCTGAATTTTTAACATTTGCAAGCGGGCAATTCATAAATTTCCCAGTTGCCCCCTCCAGGGTTTTCGGGAAGAAATGCATCAACTAGACGTGCGAACCGAAAATTCCGGAATCAGGCGGACTCCTTCGCCAAATGTTCAGTTTACTCTTCACGTCAACTCACTGTCTGCTTTGTTGATGTAGGCAAGAGACCAGTCGAGGTACTCTGGAAGTTTGTCCCTCTTCACGTCTGGCCGGGTCATGAAGCGAGACAACATGTAGGCGGCTGCGTCGCGTGACTTGTCACTCACATCGAGGTACAGCTGAAAGTATCAGCAAGGTCTAATTGCACCATTTGTGAAGGCAGTTTTTGAAAAACAATGATCATTCCGAAAAATGTGCGGCCAAACCCAAAGCACAAAAGCATTTGTGCAGCTGCTTTCTCCGTTGTTTGTCACTGTCTGAGGTTCAGACAGGTGTGAAAGTATGGTACATCTGTCAGAATGATCGTGTCCACAGTAACGGTGTCGTCTCTGCACAGTCTCATCGAATGCATCACCTTTCCAGTGTCGATGATTCTGTCCATGACAGGTTTCTTTGCCTCCCCCGTCTCTGTGCGCAGGTTGCTGTCGAGGCGAGACATGTCGAAGGGGATCATGCAGACGATCGACAGCCACAACAGCAGCATGTATCGCGTCTCCCAAGTCTGCAAGTAAAGCACATGCTGGATTGTTTGTCGTTCCATTCCTTTGTTTGTGTTTGGAGAAGAGGCAGTCGCCAACTTTGTCAGCTCGCACAACAACGCACTATCACTGAGATTGAACCGCGATGCAACCAAAATGGAACAAGTGAAGAGAAATGCATCTCATCCACCTCGATCAGTCCTCCAAAACTGTCGACACAAAAAAGATTTGCCTCGAAATGCAAACTGTTGAAAGAACATTGCTCGTTGGTCCGGAAAACAAGGCCCGAAGAGGTGGGTCAGGATTATGCAGAGGGGCCAGCAAATAACCGCCTTCCACACTCTTGAGTTTCTCCCAAAGTTTCTCCCAGACACTACTTGATGTCCAATTGTATCCTGTGACAGGTCGGGGAAACTGTTACATCTACACGGCCAGTTGTTTCTGTTGTGCCGTATGGCGTACCGCTGAATCCGCCTTGTTTTGTTGGTTGATCATAGCCAAGACGGGTTCCACGTCCGCCACCTCGTGAGGCATGAGGCGCACGATAACCTTGTGACCGCGAGTCTGAAATTGGGAGTGTGAAGGAACGGCACTGGATTTGAAAGAGAAGATTCGGTGACCAAATGACCGTTCAGCGATGTTACAAAATCCAACTTCCTTTCCAACAAATTCAAACGATCGTGTTCCGCTTCACGAAGTCCAGATACCGCTGAGTTTTGTGACGAATGGCAGCGAGTTCTCACCTTGGTTATGAGATACAGGAACTTGCAGGCAATATGTACGACGGCAGGGGGATTCTTTGGGTCTCGAACGTGACCCAACAAAACGCCAATCATTTGTTCTGCAGAGTAAAAGCGACACTTTGACAACAGAGTTGAGACTCATTTGCAGGCATTTTACGTACAAACACGAACGTGCAGAGTCGAATACGAGTTGCTAATCCTCCACCAATGTTGCAGTCATCAGCAAGGCAAGTGACCTCGAAAACACAACCTCCCCAGTCAATTTTTGTCCCAGAATCATCTGGACCAAGCTGTCCACGGGGAGCCGCCATAAAGCTTTCTGAAGACATGCCCGGATTATCCACTGGGAGGAACGGATGCAAATACAACTCTGAACTGGAACCGAAACTGGGTGTGATGGTACTTACCCAAGTGGTGATCCAATAGATGTGGCTGCTCTTGGTAGAAGTCCATGATGTCTGAAACGCAACCACCACGAAAAGCTGTTCAGGAAACAGGTGATTCACTTTGTTCACCGACCACGGCCAAATGTTCAGGTTGTGACCTCGGGTAGATGCAAAGCGGCCTGACCCAGAGGACCCCCCCCCCACCTCCCCATCTTTTGCTTCGTTACAAAACATTCATGACACCAATTTTCGCAGTGAGCACCGGTCATGGGGGTGGTTGTCCTCCACCAAATTCGGATCCTGGCCCACAATACCTGGCAAGCGTTTCAAGTTCTGTGATATGCTCGTCTTCACAGAAGCCAACGAATCATTTGCAGGAAAACGTTCCAGCTCTTTTTGCAGGGGTGCGAGGTCTCCCCAAAGGCTCAATTTCTTCCTTCGACTGGCTGCAGTCATGTTGCATTTGCAACAGTTCTTCAAAGTAGGCTTGCCGTTATTCAAATTCAAATGGACTGGTAGACTGCGAGTCTTGCAAGCCTCTCAAACGCAACTGGAAGCTTGACAGCATGGTGACTCATGTCACAAACATAGAAATGACTGTCTTCGCTCCAGATCTACTCACACAAGAATCGTTCATATGTGGTTTCCTCGGCAACCTGGTTTCCGCAAACTCCTGGAAGGCTTGACAGAATTCCCATGACCTCTTCGTGTTCTTTGAACTCAGTGACACCCACACTGGCGAGTTTGGCCAGTTCGTCTGCATTGTTCCTCTCTGCTGTCAATTCTACGACCGGCACCATGTTTCCAACTCTGTCAACAGGCGCTGCACACAAATAATCTCGCAACCTGTCCAAACGGAGGAGATTTCAAACAATTATTTTTGTCAGTAGTACATGATAAGTGGTTGCATCTTGCTGTTTTCATCTGTATCAACTGAATGGTAGGAAAGCAAAGTCTCCGTATTTTCCATGTAACTTTCTTTTCGTGTCATCCTTGGAGACTATAAGCGTTCACGCCAACGGCGGTCTAACAAAAAGTTGAATTTTTGCTTTTTCAATTTCTCTGCCGTTTCGAGAGTACCGCTGGACTCTGATTCAAACAAGAAAGTAAGTTTGTTATATTTGGTCGGATAAGAAATGTGTTGTGAATTCAAGTGTCCCTTTAACTCTTGGGCGATAATACCAGGTTTGATGAAAATACGTGTGATGTTCTGTTGCCGAACCGGTCTGTGATCTCGGTCTTCGTCATTTCTTCACTTTCCCACATTCTCGCCGTTCGACATTCTGCAAAAATAGTTCTGTTTAGACTCTACATGTCTCTTGCTGGGGAAAAAATGAAACATCCAGGTGGTTGGACTTGAGCAGTTCGTCTCGAGTTCCTGTCCTCGAGAAGGGATGTCAGAGGCTGTCACCTCTCAAACCTTTGTTTCAGGAAAGAATGGAAGATGTTACACTGTATTCAGTGTGCAGAGAACTAAATAGCGTGGTGCCATTGGAAGCAGAATTGTTGGAAATAAATTCACTGACCAGAGAGGTCATCGATGCAGCTTTCTACACTAAACTTCACCAGACGAAAGATTTGTTTTTCCGATCAGAATGGAGGAAGTGCTTTCTGAACACACGATTGTTGTTGGACATGACATGGGAACACTTGAACACTGGTCATTGGAAGGATGTGTCAATTCAGTGGCGTTCAGCGTACACAATTCTCTGTGTGTTCTCCGCAGTTTGCGAGTACGTGGAGTTCAAACTGACTTTGGACAGAAATTATCTCACAAACTCTGTCAAAACGTGTGACATGGGCTTGCTGATGGGTGCACCGGTTTGTGACAACATTCTCACAAAACTGGTGACAGAGTTGCAGAAAAGAAGCTCGCGGCACGAATCACGAGATCCTGCGACGGGAAAGAAATCTGCAGTGGTGACGACCAAGAAGCCGAAATCTGTGGAAATGCCTCTTTTGGACCCCAGCAAACAAATTAGTCGAATAAAATGCCCGTCTTTGGAACACTTCAAAAGAGATTTTCTGGACACGGAGACTCCGGTAATCATAGAAGGTGCGATCGACTACTGGCCAGCCTTTGGACAGAACCGTTGGAACCTTGAATACCTGAAGGCCAAAGCTGGGTGTCGCACAGTTCCAATAGAGTTGGGCTCCAAGTACACGGATGATACGTGGTCCCAGAAGCTGATCACTTTGGAGGATTTTATTGACCAGTACATAGAACAGAAGCAAGAGCACACGCCTGTGGGATATCTGGCGCAGCACCAGTTGTTTGATCAGATCCCAGAGTTGCAGATGGACATCAGTGTACCCACCTACTGCTGTCTCACGTCTGAGGACAGTGACCAAGACGACGTGAACATCAATGCATGGTTCGGACCAAAAGGCACAATCTCGCCTTTGCATCACGATCCACAAAACAATCTTTTGGCTCAAGTCGTGGGCAGCAAGTACATCAAACTGTTCAGTCGGGATCAAACGGACTTGCTGTATCCGCATGAAGGACTTTTGGACAACACAAGTCAAGTTGATGTTGAAAACGTGGATTGGAAAAAGTTTCCGAACTTCAAGCAAGCCAAAGCAATGGAGTGTGTCCTGAAACCTGGAGATTTGCTGTTCATTCCACCGAAGTGTTGGCACTACGTGCGATCGTTAGAAATCAGCTTCTCGGTCAGCTTTTGGTGGAAATGATCATGTTTGCCGTTTCGGTTTTTGTACCTGTCACAGCGGAAACAATAAAGAGTCACGAAATTGTTTTGCGTGTTGATCTTATGTTCGAGACGAGAGAAATGTGGTTCGCAGCGTGAGCAAATTCGAAGAGACAGAAACACAGACGTACGCGTACTTGGAGATTCGATACTCTGGGGTGATCGCAACTCCCGCCTGTCCCGCACCGACGGCGAACGGTCTCCTTTGAATGTGGCGAGCGGTTTCTTCTGAAGGTTCAAAATTTACCTGTCAATACTTGCACAACACATGCGTGTGTGAGGCCAAACGTCGGCGTGTCACACTGGTCTCTGGTCGCACTGGGCGAGGGGTGCAGGGTGTGTTGAATCTCTTCCAAAAACTCCGCAAAAACGATGGTGGAGTCCTGGGAAGATGTTTTCCTTTCACTGTGACAGTGGTTTCTGGCTCAGAAGCGTGTTTTGATTAGCTGTTGCCATTTGAGAGTCTAACTTTACTGGCATCTCAAAATTTTCCTTTCCTTTGCAGAATGCTGGAGCGAGAAAACGTGCTGAGGATCTACATTCCTTACAATCTTCTGACTGAGCCATCAGGGGTCATTCTTGGCTCCTGGTCAGATGATCGGACAGTAGCATGTGTCACTCATCTGGATCCGCCGGCAAAGTTGGTCAACGCCCTGGAAAGAACTTATCCCTGTGTGTTGGGATTGTGGGACACATCGCTGGAGTCCTTCGAGAGTAGTGAGAGACATTTTGACTCGAGACACTTGCAGAGGATTTTGATGAACGACACACAGAAACACTGGATTTTGCTTGAAAAACAGGACTCATATTTGCCCACGTGCACTGTTTCAGATCAGGAATATTCTTTTTCTGGTGTTGTGGTGATCGTGTTTGATGCAGTAAAAGTAAAGCAGTCTCACTATCTCATGAACAGTGCTCACAACCACTGCACAGGAAACGGAGTTCAAAAGGGTTCGATTGGGAATGGAGCAAACAGTACAAACATGGAGGTACTGGCAGACATGCTCAGTGAGAGTGAAAAGATTCAACTGGGTGATGAGAGTAAAAGTCTCGTGACTGACACGAAGGGCTTCCTGTCGCTCGTGGGATCAACGCTGGAGTTTCTCAGTTTCTGCTTCATCAAGATTCACCACGCCGTGTCCGCACTTTTCGACAATCGGTGAGTTGCCTGTCGAAACGCCAGCGCCACTTAAATTTGATCTGCATTGTAAACGATGTCTCACCACAAATTGACAACCCTTTGGTGATCATAACTGTTTCCTGGTGCAATACGGAATTCTTTTGTGATTTTCTCGAGGTTTACGAGAAGCTTTCTGGTGCGCCGACTGACGGAAATCCCAGCCGTGTGCACTCAGCTGCGAAAGAAACACACGTACGTGTCGCAGGAGCTGCCGCGAAGAAACGGCTCCCCACACCACGTACTCAGGTTCGTGAACATCCTGTTAAATTGATGAATCTGGGGGCAGTGTTTTGTCTGTTCAGAACCTGAAAGGAAATGTGAAGCTCGAAAATATAACCCCAGGTCTGTTCAATTTCATAAGAAAGGTTCCCACGTTGCCTCTGTAATTTTGTCTCCCCACAAACGAAGCACGTTTTTAGGAATCGTAGCCTTGGATGCGTTGACGCCAACTGGTTGTTGGCAGGGCTTCACTGCTTCGTTCGCAAACGGCAATACAAACGTGCCCTGGGGCGGATCCAAAACAGGTGTGGGACCTTGGGGGTTTGAAGTTCAGGGAAGAAGGGTGCACCGCTGAGGAAACCTTTCCAACACTGTTCGTTTGGTCCTGACCGCAGTGTGTCGCAATTATAAGATGGATCTGCCAATGGCAGATTGAAGTGCAGAAGTAATCTCGGCGAGAAATTTTACTGTTGTGTTTTGTCACTTTCGGCGTTTAGGTACAAGAATTGCGCGTCTCTGTTTTATCTGGACATCCTGTGTGGAGTGCTGCTCATGTTGTGGCTCTTCAACGCGGACAGAACGTTGCATCTGGCTGAGACCATCATGCGATGGGCAGACGTGAGTGAGCTTGGTGACGGAGCTCTGCGAGAATGTCAGTCCGGTATGTCAGATTTCAGTACGGTGTCAGGAATTGATCAATCTGTCAGAATTTTGTCCTGTTTGTGTTTAGCACGTGGTGTCGGAGCTGCAGATCCTACTCGAGTGGCTGATGGGTGTCCCGGCGGGTCTCAAGCTAAACAGTCAGCTGGACCAATTGCTGGGAAAGTTCTTCCAGTACCACATCTACCTGTGGACAGGTAAGTCTGTGGAATTGGCGTGCAGTGGAATTGACTCTGAAAAGATTTTTCCAAGATTCGCTGAGTCCTTTGGCGCGTGCATGCGCTTGTGTGTGTGTGTGTGTGTGTGTGTGTGTGTGTGTGTGTGTGTGTGTGTGTGTGTGTGATATAAATTGGCTGTGTTTCCCTGA
>JAAUXT010117903.1_pt1 | contig 40260 bp, 48 predicted proteins | sample 7278171 | NCBI WGS metagenome assembly JAAUXT01 (sample SAMN14350112, study PRJNA611818) | marine sediment metagenome | isolation source: surface marine sediment (1.8m) | place: French Polynesia: Moorea | collected 2018-08
CTGACCTGGTTGTTGCGTTGGAACACACTGAGGCAGGCTGGTGCTCCAGCGTCCGTTGTTCTCACACCGAACCCTCGCCTCTCCGGCAATCTGGTAGCCAGATTGGCATCTGGAAGACACAAAAAATGTTGGTTTACGTCACCTGTCTGCGTCATCATCTCTGAGCTGGCGCAAAAATTCTGAACTCGCCATTCAGGTGATGAAAATTTCTTTTCTTTTTTCTTTCCTGCAAACATCAACCTTCAAATCAGCATGATACCTTCCACATCAGTTTCAGAGGACCACAACTGGTCAGGGTTCTTACCTGTACGTGAAAATTTGGCCGATCGGATAGTCTCTGTTGTCAGGAACAGAGAACGGGATGTTGGGAGGCGATCCACAACCGACTGCAAAGTTCAACGTGAAATCCAGGCTGTTGTTTTGGTTTTCTAACAACAATCTGAGAACTGCGAATTCGTAACTCTGAGCAAAAAGAAAGTGCAAAGGTGTGACGCGCACACATCTCATTTCAGGGAATGTCCCTTTGTTCGGCTGTGCTTGGAAATAAAATGGACACCCACCGGTCTGAACTCGAACACACTGTGGTAGATTGGTGCTCCACCTTCCGTTGTTCTCACACCGAATTCTTGGATCACCAGCGATCTGGTAACCGGACTGACAACTGAAAACAAACATGATATTTTGCACCCACTGAACTTGGGAAGAAGCAGTGAAAGGCACACACATCGCACAAAGGCCATAATTAAGCTTTCATCAGACGTTCGGTGGATACGTTCCGTATCAGGGCAGTCTGTTCAGAATTTGAAGAACAAGAGCCAAAGATCGCGCAAGAGGAGACAGCACATGAAATGAGTTCAGGTGTCAGGTCCGCATCTTAATTTGTGCTGAGGACATAATTGTGCTGTTCGCTTCTCCAGTGTCGCATCAAACCAGGAACACGTAGCAAAAAGCTGAACAGCGCTGTTGCACAACTTGGTCAGTTGAATGCGACAAGAACGTGAAACGTAGAATTCCCTTTCTGCTTGAACTCCGCTTGTGATTACACAAACATCTTGTGTACCTGTAGGTAAAGAAAGCTCCGATCTGGTAGTTCCTGTTGTCGTCGTTTCCGAACTGAATTCTAGGTGGTGCGCCGCAACCTGCAACAAGTGAGTGTATTCAGTAAATTTGTGGCATGCTTTCGGTCTCGCCTTGAAGAAAAGCACCAGAAGTGGTCCACATAACTTTTAACATTGATCATCCAAGGGACACTGCCTGGCTGCAGTTTGTTTTGGTTCTGTGTTTCTTTGACGTACAGCACAGCAAGACTCCAGTCTCACTTTGTTTAATTCATTTTTTTGCATGGCAAGACGCCAATTTGTTTCAACATGTTGAGACGACGTGAGTTCACCTGACGGCTGGCGTCTGGGAATGCAGTTGGGGATGTCCGCGCTCCAGACGCCGTTGGTCTGGCACCGCAGACTGTCGACGCCGTTTATGTTGTACCCGTCGTTGCAACGGTACGATACTACCGTGTTTTGTCTGCAAAATTTTGGATCAGTGGGGATTACAAATCAAACTTCGCGAAATTACCGTAATTTGCAACACGCAACTCCAGTGTGTGTGATCGTCACCACACCAAGTCAACCACAGTCCAATCAGCGTTGCTTTGCTCTCCACTGCAGACATTCTGACACCTGCTTCCTTCGTTGACGGCGAACGTTTTTTGACAATATTGCGATTTCAGACCACACGCGTTTTGTACACCAGACTTGAAAGCAGATCAACTGTTTCGCTTGTCAATGTGTGTCACCTGAAGGGTGGCTCGGTGATTCGCAGTAGGTTTGGATTGGGGCTGGTCCCAGGGTCCGGACAAGTCACTGAAACAAATGCACAATTCCACATGAGACTCACCAAACGCGTGTTAGCTTTTCGGAACCAAAATGAACCAGGAGGTACTTCGCCACGTGCTTAGGTGCACCACACTAGGCAAATCGTGCAAGAATGAAAATGTCTTCTTCCGTGCAGTGAAAGGACTGTCAGATATTGTCACACGGAGGTCTGTCGTTGGCCGTTCCACACAAGTTTACTTACCCACACGAATACACCTGGGTCTGGCTGACCACTGCCCACATGAGCACGTGACTCGTCCCTCGCCCTCCATCTGAAATTCGCTCCTGCACGTGTACGTCACGGTGTTGGTCCGAGGGTCCCCGCTTCTGTCCGCGTTGTCAACGCTTCCCGGATCCCCGCACTGAACCGCTGCAAAAGTACCGACAAGATCCGTGTGTGACGAGTGTGTGAAGTGACTTCGCGAAAGACTGAGACTCCCGTCCGTGGACGTCACCACTGGCTTTCTTCCAGCAGGCTGCGTACGTTGCCTGGTGCATGAGACAGATTTTCCTGTCCACATGTCCAGGGTACTTACGATCACATCTGGGCAGCGGCTGCGGGTCCCATCTTCTGTTGTCCCTGCACGTGATGGTTCCTCCACCCTGGTAGCAACGATCGCACTCGTACGTGACCGACCGTCCGGACCTGAAGTCATCTCCGCGACGACGCGCGTTGGCCACCTGCCCGGGGTCGTCACACTGCACAACTGCGAAGCAGAACCACCACAGAATCACGGTCCATAAATCACGAGTACTTTGTGACTTGTTTTACCCGTGCGCAAAAGTGAGAAATTTTGGTTCAAGAGCAGGAAGGAAGCACGTACACACGGGTTCACACGTGGGCAGCGGCTGGTCGTACTGGCCGTTGGTCTGGCACGTGAGTCTCTCTGCGCCGCGCAGGTTGTAGCCCCGGTTACAGCGGTACCGGAAGGAGCTGCCGCACTGGTTTGGAGTGCCACTCTCCGAACGAGCTGAGTTGGGGGGCGTGCCTGGCTCCCTGCACGTCACAGCTGGAAATTATATTGCGAACAATTGACATGTGCGGCGTCAATGACTGAGACGAGTCAACACTGAATCACGGGAAAGATGTGCCAAAAGGGCAAAGACCTCCAAGACTAAATAACAAACAAGTCCATTTGACTGCACGCTTTCTCCCAAACACCAGAGAACACTCCTGCAGATCTACACTTCAGGCAAGCCGCACCGCTAAGTACTCACGTGCGCACGTGGGTCTGCCGTCCCAGAAGCCGTTGTTGGTGCAGCGGATGGAGCCGCCTCCGCTAAAGCACGAGTTGCACGTGTACGTGACGCGCGCGTCCAGCAGGAAGGTGCGCTGCGTCCCCGGAGGGTCGCGCCGCGCGTTCTGCACGGAGCCGGGGTCCGCGCACTCTATCACTGCAACCAGCGTGGCGCGTCATGTGAATCTGCCTCTTGGAAAGGACCAGCCAAGCAGACACTTTCGTGGACAACATTGAACCAAAATAGGTTGGACAGAACCAAAAGGGCGCGGTTATTCAGGTTTGTTTTGAACACCTTCAAACACACAATCCTGGACAAACCACGGACATCGCTGGATCCACAAAACCCCAAAGAATGCCTTCCGGTTTTCCACGGGTCGAAAATGTTGGATTTTGTGCAAGGATCCGCAGAGTGCACCCACCCTGTCTGATGCAGCGGGGCGGGCTCGAGTCGAACCTGCCGTTCGTCTGGCACGTGAGGCGGTTGGGCCCTTCGAGCCGGTAGCCGAAGTTGCATGAGTACGTCACGACCGAGTTGCATGTGAAGGGGGAGTTGCCCTGGCGCTGCCCGTCCTGGATACCGCCCGGGTCAGCGCACGTCAGAGCTGAAAGCACGTGCATTGCAGTCGAACAATACAGCTGTTGTTGGTCTCTTTTTGCCTTGTGGGAATGTTGTACGATCAAAGGCACCTGTGTGCTTTCAGAAAAATCTGCAACCTACGTGAGCACGATGGTCTGTTCTCCCAGACACCGTTGCCCAAACAGCGGATGGGGCCGCCGCCGACGAAGCAGCCGAGGCAGGAATAAGTGACGGTGGCGCCGACGGGGAAGCTGGCGGCCGCCTGAGGGTTCCGCCCCGCGTTGTTCACCTCTCCGGGGTCCCGACAAGCGACTGTGGGAGAAAACGTCAACTTGTGAGCCGTGACCAGAAAGATGGACTGCAGTGCGCATGTCAATGCACTGGAGAAATTCTGAGTGGGAACAACCTGACAATGCAACATACACGGATAAATATTTCTATGTCGTTTTGCACCCGAAGACTAATGTTCATTATGCACAAAATCCACTGGTGATTCTGAACATGTGGCTGATCATACCAATCCTTTTGTAACCAAGACGATTTCAATGGGCACAGTTCGCACCTGGCGCTTGGCATGTGGGTACGGGCGCGCTCCATCTCCCGTCAGGTTGACACGTCGCCTGGGACGCCCCTCGCAGTGTGAAGCCAGCGTTACAGCCGAACGAGACCGTCTGACCACACGCGAAGTTCGTGTCCCGTACGAATCCGTTCGCGATGCCACCAGGATTCCCGCACTGGATCACTGAAGAAGAAAACTCTCCTGACTCCGACTTTACGGACTGGGCAAAACTGTTGAGCATCACAAGGAAGATGTCCGTTCCACACACAAGCAACGTGTCCAAACGAAACAACGGAGACACAACGTGTCGTCAAAGTTACACTGCTCGTTATCTCTGAAGCTGGCCTTTTCAACTGACCGACACACACACACACACACACACACACACACACACACACACACACACACCACACACTCACAGCCGCAAGTTGGCAGGGGCCGTGACCACTGTCCGTTGCCCTGACACATCGAGCTGCCTCCGCCCCGGTAACAGTTGATGCACGTGTACGTGGCCCGCTGATTCAGTCGCGTATCCGGTGCATTTGTCTGCGCGTTCACAACCGATGGTGGCGGCCCACAGTCGATCACTGCCACAAGAATACAACACGTCCGTGTTGCAGCCAATGTCAACCTGATCACGTGTTATTGAATGGAAAACACATGCTTTCACATTGACTGTGTTCCATCCTTCTTGAGGTGAAAATGACAAACGACATCTGGAGTCCAGACGAATGGCTGGAAACGAGTGTTGACGGCAGGAAATTGAAAGCGGAGAAATTACCGATCGGGACGCACGTTGGGACCGGAAGGTCCCATTGCGCCAGCCTCTGCGTCTGCGCCGTGCACGTGAGTTGCGCTGCTCCCTGGAGGCGGTAGCCCTGCTGGCAGCTGTAGATGATGCGCGTGTTGCACGTGAGCAACCCCACCGGCACCACTTGACGAGAACCGAAGTCCAGGGTTCCTGGATCGCGACACGTCAGCGCTGCAACAAAAGGAGACGAGGGTCAGGACAAGGCCTTCGAGATCCAAACCCACTTGTCCTGCAGTCGTTCATAACGTTCCGAAGGAAAGGGGCGCGAGATGGTATTCCCTTGAAGCTTGCAACGAACGAGCATCGCTCCCCACCGCTGGTACCGCCACTCCTCCAGGCAACAGCGTCATGGATACGGAGCGAGCACTGATCGCGACACTCACGTTGACAGTCGGCGGGTTGCGGCGTCCACCGCCCGTTGCTCTGACAAGTGACGGAACCGCCGCCGCTGCTGCAGCCGCCGCACGAGTAGGTGACGACGCCGTCCTCGGTGAAGTCCGTCCCCAACTGGGAGGCGCCCGACACCACGGGCGGGGGCCCGCAGTTCACAACTGCAACACGAATGGTGTTGCCCAAAAGTTGCCATTTCCTGTTTTTGCTTTGTGTGAGCTTGCGGTGATGCCAGAAAAAAACGAACAAAAACATTTCTGTATTATCGTCACTGTCACTGTTTTGACAAAAGTCTGTCATGGTTGTGATCCAAACCAACTGGTGAATTGACTGACTGAGACACAGACTTGGGTTGTCCCGAATAAAGAGAAGGCTCGAAGACTGCGCTTTTATTGTGAATTGGCGACTCGACTCACTGGTGGCGATGCAGATGGGGACAGGCCCGCTCCAGCTGCCGTCAATCCCACACAGGATGGTGGCGACGCCCTGCAGCCGGAAGTTCGGGTTGCACGTGTGCGTGATCTGAGCTTGGCAGGCGAAGTTGTTGCTGCTGCGGAATCCATTGATGAGCTGTCCAGGCTCTCCACAGTTCACAGCTGCAATCAATAAGACACTTGTTCTGGTGAATCTGTGTTCGTAACTGAAGCCCAAACAGGTTTTGGGAATGTGAGAACTGTGCTTTTGGTTTCTTCTGAGTGTGTCGTGGATTGAGCTGCTCATGTAACATTTTTACAGAGAGAGAAACGACAAACCTGCGCACATTGGCGGCGTCGGAACCCAAACGCCAGGCGACTGACAGGTGATGGTGGTGGGTCCTGAGCTCACAAAACACTCGTTGCAAGTGTAAGTCACCTGGTCGCCGATTCGGTTCGAGTCACCAAACCGTTGTGCGTTGGGCACGAACGGCAAGGCGGGACATGTTACTGAAACAGAACACATTGAGCAATTTAGGAAAGTGAAGTTTTCAAAAAAATGTGCTGATTCGATCCATCTTCTGGTTGTCTTGGCGTTTTTCTTTTCATTGCAGCGTGAACGGAATGCAAGTGATCCATCATTTGTGAAATTTGGGTCTGCACGATCGTCTTCGGCGCATGTCATACCTGGCACACACGTGGGTGTGCTGCCGGTCCACTCTCCGTTCCCTTGGCAAGTCCGCTGCTGGTTACCCTGGAGACGGAATCCCTGGTTACACGTGTAGAAGACAGTGCTCTCGCAACTGAAGGCGCCAGATCGGATACCGTTGAGGAAACCAGTTGGTTCAGGGTCTCCGCAAGTCACACCTGCGCAAAACAAAAATAAACTGAGTTCTGGCGGTCCTGTGTGAGTAAAAACCTTTGCACAAACCAGTGATGACAACAGCAGCATCCAAACTCGTGACATTTTTTCTTGAAATTATCTCCAAAAACACAAACGATCCACACCGAAAAGATATTCCTTCTCCGTGCACATCCGAATCACAAGTGAAATAGATCACGTACTCATGCACACGGGCATCAGACTCCATTGGCCGTTGGCGCCGCAGAAGATGGCGCCACCGCCGATGAAGCACGAGTTGCACTCGTAGGTGGCGACGGCGTCAACCGTGGTGCCCCCGATCAGCGACGTGCGCCGACCGTTCACAATGGTCGGAGGTGGACCGCAGTCGATCACTGCAATGAAAAAACCCCCAAGAGCTCTGGTTTCCCAGGTGCTTCAGGAATGATTTGTGAAGTTGCTTGGGTTGAGACGAAGTTTTTATGTCGACCTGCATTGGAGTAACAGTGGATTGAGATACGTACGTAGAGGTCTGCACGTGGGGAACGGGTTGTCCCATTCTCCGTTCAGCTGACATCGGATGATGGGCGCGCCCTGCGGGAGGAACGTCAACGTCAAACAATGCAGGCAGCTTTTCTTTCATTGTGTGTTGAGCCTTTTCTACGTTTCGAATTTGTATCTGCTGCAGCAAAGGGCACGACTACAGGGCGGAACCTCTTCAGCAAACCCCCCTAACAATCGTGCCCAAAGTTGGGCAGGGGAGGACAGAGAGAAACGGACATCGTCACATTTTCACTGCGACTTACCAAGAGCTCATAGCCATCGTTGCACATATGCGCAAGTGCGGAGTTGCACTGAAAGCTGTTGTCGTCGCCCTGACGAACACCGTTCTCGAAGAAGCCAGGGATGGGGCACGTTACAGCTGCAAGACGAACAGACGTCTCTTCAAAACTATCAAACTGCACAAAGAAACTGGACATGTGGATCTGGCCACACGGTCCTTGATCCTCTAAGTTACGCTCCGTCAACCAGACGAATTTGAGCGTCTCCCAGCGGCCCCACCCATTTCTGGCCCAGGTTGGTCTCAGGGCCTTGACTGCATTTTGAAGGCGAAGCACTCACCAACGCATGTGGGCCGCGGAGTGCTCCAGAATCCGGTGGGCAGGCAGGTGATGGGGCCTCCGCCCGTGAAGCAGTTGTCGATGCACGTGTAGGTGACGATGGCGCCCTCCGTGAACACGTTGCCGAGGCGATTGGCGTTGAGCACTTCACCCGGCTCTCCGCAGTCGATAACTGCAGCAGAAAAACTGGCGTTTTCGGTCAGTGCCGAAAAGTGAGGGGCGAGCATCGGGAGACCAGACGCACACGCGTAGATCGCAGCCTGGTGTTCTGGTATCGTCAGGAAGTTTCTCGCGTCACCACTCAACTGTATGTCCAAGAATTGCACCATCATCAATGTACATACCTGTCAGATGGACACCAGAATGACGTTCGTCTCAATCAAGAGCTTTGAAAATATTGGAATCTAACCCTTTTCCAATTTTAACCTGCTGTTTCAGATCAAATGGCTGTTCTGACTCCGAACACACGTGCGCACACAGACAGAAAGACACACACGCACACACAGGCACAGACAGACAGACAGACAGACACACACACACACACACACACACACACACACACCTCGGATACACGTGGGTCTCGGGGACCAGATTCCTCTGTTGTTACAGGAGATGACATTGGACCCGTCGATGACGTAGCCGTCGTTACAGATGTACTCGGCGAGGGACCCGCACGTGTACGGCGACGACGCCTGGCGCACGGAGTTGGCAACAAATCCGGGGTTTGGGCACGACACCGCTGAAACGGGCACACAAAAGGCTCCGTGAATTGTCCAAGAGGTGACTTCGTGGTTCGGACGGAGCAAACTTCAGAGATTCCTCACGTTCGCAGACAGGCGCAGAGAGGGCGCTCCACTGCCCCGTCTGTTGACAAGTGATGGAGGCGGCGCCCACGATCTGGAAACAATCGTCACACCTGCAAAAACATTGAATTTTGTTTGATTGCGATGATACATTGCTTGAGGATGTTTGAGTCTTTCGCTCTTGGTCAGTACGTTTGGGAAGCCGTGGATCCTGTGGAGATCCAGGAGAAAACAAGTTCTTCCACCACAGCTTCTCGTTTGCAGCAGTTGCCGGTGAGGGGACCGACGGAATCATGGTGCCTGCCAAGGCTCCAACTCGTGTGACAACGATGTTACGCGAACCTTTCACCTTCGTTGCAACAAAAATGCGAGGATCCCAACATGATTGGCTCACAAACAGGCAGCTACCTGTAACTTTAAGCTTGAGTTTATTTTTCTAGGGGGAGAAGCTGTGAACCAGAAGCACAAATGAAGAACTGCCATTGGTTGAACCAAGTTCAAGGTGAGCCTTGCACGAAGCAAGTTCTGGTCTTCCCTGATTTGACGAAAAGGAAGTTTCTTTGGAGGACGCTCTTTTTCAGCCAGTTGAAAAGATGGTTTACGCACGTGTACGTGATCCTGTTGTTGCAGAAGGTTCCCTCGATGATGCTGTCTCCGTTCTGGATGTTGGCCAAGGCGAACCCAGGCGGCGGGCACGTCACCTCTGCAAAGATCGGTCACAGCAGCTGATAGTCGCTGTCTTGCGTGTTCACAATTTCTCCAACAGCAGATTCAGGCTGCTTTTTGTTCGCAGAAGTTCAAATGGGCTGACGGGTCGACTCACAGCAGGAGGTTTGACCAGAGACTCACCGGATATCAAAACACTAAACAAAACTCAGCACACACACACACACACACACACACACACACTTTCTTAGCGGCTCTTCTCGGACCGGAAAAGCGGACAGAAGAGTTTGGCGTCTTACGTGTGCACTGCACGGGACTGGTCCAGGCCCCGGACGACAGGCAGGTCCTGGTGCCGCCTCCCGTCCTGCAGAAGTCGCACGTGTGGGTGACGGAGGAGCCCTCCGTGAACACATCACCGATCCGCGTCCCGCCGATAATTTGTCCAGGGTCCCCGCAGTTCGCAACTGAAATGGAAAAGAGCTTGTGAGGATAGAGTCTGTTCACGATCACTTGCTGCATGCAAGAAGTATGTGGTGTCGCTCTCGTGGATGTGGAAGAACTTCTCTGGTCGCAACGCGTTGCTGGTCTACTCACGCTGTCTTCTGCAAAACGGCAGACCGCCGGAGAACTGGCCATTGGTTTGACACTGGCGGCGGTTGTTGCCCTCGAGTAGGAAGCCGGGGTTGCAAGAGAAGACGACCTCAGCACCGCACGGGTACGGCGGGAACCCAGAGCGGACGCCATTGGTGATGCTGCCCGGGTTCTGACATGTGACTTCTGCAAACGGAAATCAGGTTCACCATACATATGCGGTTCCATTTTGCTGGGGTTTTAGTTGAGTGTTCCCACGTCTGCTTGACTCACGTGTGCACACTGGTCGCGCAGGTACCCATTGCCCGTTGCCCACACACGACTGGGTGCCGCCACCTTGGTAGCAGGAGTTGCACGTGAAGGTGACGGTGCCCCCGACCGTGAAGATGCCGTTGGTCACACGCTGTGCGTTCAGCACAGTTCCCGGGTCTCCGCAAGAGATGACTGCAATCCAGACAACAGGAATCACTGTTTTAGCAACATCTCATCACCTCGATGCTCGAGTTTGACAATGTTGTTGCGGTTACGCACAATGGATACCAGATCAGCGCAGCACAACTCACTTATGGGCGCGCACTGTGGGGTGGCGCCCCTGTATCTGCCGTCCGTTCCGCACGTCAGAGTCGGGTTGCCGCGCAGCTCGTACCCCTGGTTACACGCGTATTGCACAGGCGTGTTGCAGAAGAACGGTCCAGTCTGGGGCGTGAAGAACCCATTGGCGATGGTGGGAGGCGGCTGACATGTCTGGACTGAAAGAAGAACGAGCGGGCGTGCAAATTTCATTTCAAAAGCTCGTCTCCACGGTCACGTAATTTTTCGGAATGCGTTATGCCGTGAGTGAATGAGCCAGGCAAGATTCTTCATGCTCAGAAGAAAGACATTGCAGTCATGTTCAGCTCTCCTTATTCATCACATTATTCACACCCAAAGCACCCGTCGGCCGTTGGCACTCACGTGTGCACGGGGCAGCTGTCGTCCAGCGCCCGTTCTGTTGGCACCTGATGGGGCCTCCGCCCTGGTAGCACGAGTTGCACCGGTACACCGCCTCGGCGCCGAACTGCGTCCCGCGCGACGTGTCCGCCACACCAGCGTTGAGCACCGTCGGCGGCAGCCCGCAGTCGATTACTGCGTGGACACAAAACAGCAAAGTATTACGGATTCTTTGTGCATAAGACGGAAAAATGAACCGTCAGGTTTCGGCAACCCTCGCAGTGCAACGACATGGAAGTTTCGGCTTGCTTTCTTGACTTGGTTGTTGCGTTGCAGGGTTCACTTACTGATGGGAACACACGAGGGAAGCGGTCCGCTCAGCTGTCCGTTCTCCTGGCAGTCAAGGCGGGCGTTTCCGCGCAGTTCGTAGCGAGCAGCGCACGAGTACGTGAGGACGGCGCCGCACCCAACCACGCCGCTGCCCGGCGCAGTCGATCCGCCCGTCACCTGCCGAACACCGTTGGGTGGCGTGCCGGGGTCGCGACACGTGATCGCTGTGAAAAAAGAAACCGGGTGAAGCATGAGCCACCGCATTGTCCAGTGAAAGGTGTGAAGTGCGAGAGTTTATATTCAAGATTCTTTGAGTCAATGTGCGCCACGTGTGGTCATCTAAAGAACAGAAGAGATAGAAAAATGTTGTTTTTCTTGAACTAGTCTCTTCAAGCTTTTGTGGTGAAATCTCAGCAGTTGACCTTGCATATGACATCACGAACACTGTTTCTTTTTCCACTTTTTTGGTGTTCACAGAACCAATCGACTTCGACCACACTGGACTCCTCCAATCGACCTCACACAATCTGCTCCACCCAATACTCACGCCCACAGGTGACGCTGCCGCTCCACTGGCCGTTGCTCTCGCAGCGCACGGTGCCGCTGCCAGAGAGACAGCGGCCGCAGCCGAACGTGACGGTCGTGCCGACGGGGAAGCTCGGCGCGTTGGGCCGGTCCGGCGAGGCGCCCGGGAACGACGGAAACTCGCGACAACTCGCTGCGGGGAGAACACCACGAACAAGCTCAGTTTCGTGGATACGAACTCAGCTTTGTTGTTTTGCATTCTACTTTTCTGCCAAGATCATGCACTGGGCCTCAGTCTTCGTTTTGGCGAAATTTTGGTCAACTTCAGGAAAGACTTCCACCCAGCAGATTTTTGGATCTTGTAACCAGTGACGTTTTGTTCGTGGAAATGACAACTTAATGATTGAAAGCTGCAAGGTCTGGAGGCTTCACCCAAACAACACGGACGGACTCACCCTGGACGCACTGCGGGTTGAACCCGTCGAAGGCGACGCGGTCCTGTCCGACGGGGCGGCAGGTTCGCGTCGGGTTGCCCCGCAGCGAGAAGCCGGGCAGACACGAGAAGGTGACGGTCTCCTCGCAGCCCAGCCCGCCCGTCCACTGGCCGTTGGCGATAGTACCGGGCTCCGTGCACGTCAGTCCTGGATTAGATATGGCCGAGTTTGGCTTGTCATTTGGCAAGAGAGGAGAGGCAGACCGAAGTCAGTTTGGCCCGTGCCCGGCTAACGTGGTTGTGTCCACAGAACAGATTTTGTCACGGTTGTAGAATGTTCAGCTTCTAAATTCCTTTTCCATCGCGTTGGAAGAGGCCACCTGACCCTCTGCCACCAAAACCTTGACACTCACGGACGCAGGGCGTCGGAGTCTCCCACGCTCCCTCCTGCAGACACCGGATGGGGCCACCGCCCCGATAGCACGAGTTGCAGGTGTACGTGACTGTGGTGCCGACTACGTAGCGACGATCCACCGAGTTGGGGTCGATCTGGCCGCCCTGCGCCTGCGCGTTGGCGACACCAGGTGGAGGTGGGCAGCCGACAACTGCGGGCAGGAAACACGGTGCCGTGAAAACAATACTGCTTCTAATCCACACGAGTCCTGCCCGGTCAACGCCTCATCCAACCACGGGGCAACTCCTGGTCTCTCGCCTGTCGTCAAACTTCGAAACCAATTGAGGGTTGCGTGTTCATTTCAAAGTGAAGACGTCTGCAAAGGTGATCTGGCGTGACCTGACCTGTCCGTCCTGTCCACTCTGTGGTTCACACAAGAATCAGGCTCAACTTACTTGAAAATGCATTCAAGCACACAACACGCAACGAAACACGCACACACACACACGCACACACACACACTTACTCTGTGCGCACGAGGGGACTGAAGCGCTCCAGCTCCCGTCAGGGAGACACTGCAGCGTGGGCGGCCCGTTGATCCGGAACCCGGATTCGCAATTGAAGCTGACCGTGTCGCCCGGTGTAAAGTCCTCGCGAAGTCTCACGGCGTTCGGAATGTCGCCCGGGTTCCTGCACACGTCCACTGCAACAGAAACGGAACTCACGGTTCCAGGGCGTACGGAAGGAGAAAAAAATCAAACGACCAGTTTCATGTGGCCAGTACTCTTACCTGGTGGTGGAACCGGGACGGGCGGCACGCCAGGGCACGTTCCACACGTCACAGGGCAATCGCGCACCACCACCTGATCGTTGCACCCTCCCCGACGTTGCAACGCAACGCAGTCTGGCCGCGTGTCTCTGCAGACTAAAGTAGGGTTGAAAAGATCAACCAAGTCCAGGAATAACATGGAACTGTGCTTTTCAAGGCAATCATACACTGAACGGCTCCGTCAAAACAGCCAACAAAAACAACGTTCACATGTAGTGAACTCCCGAACCCTCGCTTTTCGCAGCTCATACCTGTCGGGCAGGTTCCACAAGTGACAGGACACCGTGGTGCCCAGTTCACATCGTTGCACAATCCTCTCGCCCGCACTTCATTGCAGTTTCCCACCAGGTCCCTGCAGGCTGAACACAACAACAAAAAAGGTTCTAAACACAAGTCTCGCACGTCAGATGTGGGAACAAAGGTGGAACTGACCAAACGAAGAGGGTCCTTTGAGCTCGAATGAGTTTCATGAGTGTCTGTCACAACACAAAACTTCAGAGACATATGGTTTTCAAACCACAAGAAGTTCAGACGCCATTTCTGTTTTCAAGTGGAAGAACACATCCACTCGTCTGCTTCTGCTTTGCTTCGCTGTCCAGTCCAAGTACAACAAAAGGTGTTGGTCAGAGTCAGCAATTGACGCAATATGGTTTTGACATCGAGCATATCTGTGTTTAATCTTGAAAGTGCAGCTGCATCTTCAGGTCCAGTGCTTCAACAAAGGTGTTTTCTGACCCTGAACGTACGTTCAGTTGGATCTGTAGGACACGTGTTGCACGTGACTCTGCAGCCTGGACCAACCACAGGGTCTCCACAGAACCCAGCCGTCCGCACTTCACCGCAGTCGTTTCTAGTGTCAACACATGCTGAAACAAGCATGCACGCACAACAGGCGTAAGTATAGCAGATGTCAGACTGGTGAGCAAAAGTTTTGAAAGCTTATCGACTAACAATGGGATCAGTAGATCAGTCTGAGATGAGCAGAAACGTTAGGACACCAAGTCTACGGCTTTGTCACATCCGAAAACTTTTGAAGCAACTCCAGTGACTTTTGCTTGAATGAAAACCAAACACTGTGTTTCGGCTCGTCTCTGCTCAAAAGTTTTTGAGTGTTGTAGACTCTACAGGTACTGAAGCACCTACGTCCTGCAGGAGGGCCCGAGGGGCACGTGTTACAGGTCAGTCTACACTGAGGCCCAATCACGGCGTCGCCGCAAAAGCCGGCTCTCTGCGCAGCAGCACAGTCCGTCCGGGTGTCTCTACAAGCTACAAACGTCACGAAGAGGCCAACATCAAAACGGGAATTGTGTTACGAGTACCAGTCTGCTCTTCATGGGAGTTCCAGATCAAGACACAAACTATTTTATGGAGCGATGGAATAAAGTGTCAGTGTTGTGTTATGTTCTCAGCGGTACTTTCTGTTTGGCTATTGAAGAGAGAACACGCAACGAGAAGATCGACAGCGAAGAACTGAAAAGGTCAGAAACGAACAGCGAAGCTGACGTCTAAGATTCCAGTCAACTCAGTTTTACCACTTGGATCAGGGCCAGGAACAGGAACAGGTGCAGGAACAGGAACAGGCGGCGTGCAGGCTCCGCACGACCTTCTGCACCCACTGCCAAATAGCGGGATGTCGCAGAACCCAGCTGTCACCACAGTGTCACAGTTATCGGCCGTGTCCACACAAGCTGAAAGGAAACAAAGACAATTCAGGCAAACGAGTGAAAGTGAATCACACCAAACCTCATAGTGTCTTGTTTTGTGATTCAGACTTTTGCGCCCAACAGAATGAGGATTGACCTGAATACTGACGCCCAGGTAACCCACACACGAAGCCCAAGATTGTGAGAGGTGATGACCTTCCTCATTGTTGAACTAGGTTCATGACAGTTTGGCGGAACTGGGGTCATTCCTCAACGCCTCGAGGTCAGGTCATCCGGAGATGTGCAGGGCTGCCCGGATCCCTCGGGGCCCGAGCGAACCTTGTTGTTGACCTTACCCACGGGAGGCGGGACTCCTGGGCACAACCCGCACGTGATAGGACACTGGTTTCGGACCTCTGCTACCGTTGCGCATCGGTCGCGGACGGTCGGACAGTCCGTGCGCTCTGGACGATTGCAGTTTGCAACTGCAAAATACAGGATAACAACCAGTCATTTTCATGTGCTCACTCACATGTCTCTGTCCGTTAGTTTCTCTCTCCCTCCCTCTGTCTCCCTGTCTTTGTGTCTCATTGTGTCTTTCAGATTCTGTCTGTTTTGTCTGACTCGAGTAATTGTTGTTTGAGCTTGGGGAGCTGGAGGTGCACGTCTTGTTGACTGCACACAGCGGCAGTCAATTTTTCAGCACCCCACTCCAACGAATGTTTATTGCAAAGTTGAAAAAGTTTTCACCTTGACCATTCACACCCGCGACCAGAAACACCTGCAAAGAGAATGAGAGCGTGTCAATTGAGGCTGATCAATGTTGTCTCGACACCAGCCATATTTGACTGGTACGTTTTCTCACTCGGTGGAAGAACTCACGGATTGAAGGTTTGTACCGCCTGTCCATTGTACGAGCTTGGTGTGGACACTGTTCCCAATGAAGGACCTCAATGCTGACACACAACGAGGCTTATGGGGTCCTGGTAACCAACGTTACAGACACCAGGACACGGTTGTCAAATCGTCTCTGTTTCCACTTGAGAAGAGCCTGGACTGGACGAGACCCCCAGAAGCCGATGCACTCACCAGCAGGGCTGTGCAGATGATGTGTGCCTCTCCCATCCCGCTTCTGTCACTTCACACCAGCTGGCGCCTCCGCAGAAATCTCACACCAGCAGGTGGCGTCCAGGTCTCACAGGATGAGGACTGCAGTTGTCCGACACCGCCGCTCTCTGCCATTGAAAAAGCAAATGTGTGAATTTGGTTCACCCAAGAACAAGCCGTAGCAACGAATTTGCTCCCCCTTTGTCGACATGTTCTGCATTGCTGTTTTGGCTTTCTGCATTGAAACGCACGATACCTTGTTCTCCACGACCTGCTTTTTAATTCCAAATTTTCGAATACACAGCAAAAATACTTGACGCTTCTTTCTTTTGTAAAGTGTCCACCTGTAAACAGTGCACTACATTAAAACTTCCTTCGTCCAGACGGGAACGTCCTGTTGGTCACACAAGTAGGTCAAGTTCGCGCTGTCGCAGTCACCTTGTAGTGACCTGCCAATAGGGCCATTGGTCTCGCAGCTTGTACGAGAAACAGCAGAACCAAAAAATTTCGGATTTCGTTGCTTGTCCACTTTCCAATGTTGCTCTGAAGGATGTTTGCAAGCGATATTTTCTTCTTTTTTGTAAGGTAAGCTTGCTTTTTGACGCGGTTCGAAGCCAAAGGAGACTCGAATGCACGCAACTTCAGGCCGTTTCAGTCGTGTTCTGCACAGACTGAATCTTTTTTGTCATTTGGGGTGTCATCAAGTGTGAACTGAAGTCAGCTGTTCTGCACGGTTTCATTTACGAGCAGTTTGCAAGTTTTGTTGTCGCGAAATGGTTTCCTTGACTGTGCTGGGCTCTAATCTGGAGTTCTGCTGAACAAATGAAAAAACAAGTTCTCATTTCTTGGTGATGTCACCCTTTCCAAAGCAATACGAGTACCCCACTGTGATTATTTTTCACTTTCTGTGCAAAGGATTCTCAATGCGACACGGCAAGAACATTCCAGTGTGCAGAACGACTGATTCAATCCAAAGCGAATCAATCAAAAAATGACACCTTTTTGACCATTGTTTCATTGCACAAAATGTTGCTTGAAGTCGGGACAAGCGGAGTTGACACCGAGTTTGGAGCATGTCATCGGATAAATTGGCAGGACTGAACACGCAACAAGCGAGTCCCCATTGTCGCTGATCGGAGAATTTACAGTCTGATTAGCAGGAGCAAAGACCCTGAGCACTGTGAAACCATGACTCTTGCCTCACTGAATCAAGCAGATCCAGGTCCTTTTGTCGGTTCAAAAGTCAGAAAATTTAAACAGCGCAGCAAGTGGAGTGAAAATTGTTGCGGTCAGGATCCTCGCTGATGACTGGTTTGAATTTTCAGTCCAGTGTCATACTTTGTTTTGTCGTGAGAAAATACTCGACTATGCCCAAAACAATGCGCTGAGATACAAGTTTACAGTGAGGTGAACCGTGCAATATTTTTGACCGTCCAGTGTCCTAAACAGCAAAATTTTCAGCGAAGCTGACGAACTGCAACGCAATCGCCGTCACCCTCTCACCACACCCATTTCAGCGTTGAAATCACCCCGCGCGCGGTCGCGGTCTCACAGCGCTGTGTCCCATGTTATTGAACCTCTCGCTCCACACCCGTGCTGAACAGCCGTACCAGGCTCGCGTTAGCATCGCGGCGCCGCTGCCCTTGCCTGACTTCTTGGCTCGTTCACAAATATCAGCTCAAAACAGCGGAGAAAAAGCTTTTCATATGAAGAAATTCAGGAACACAAAATGTGAACAACCCGCACTCCAAAAGTCCACCATTTTTTTTTGTCAACATGTGAATGTCCTTCAATGAGGTTTTGGAAGCTCGTAGATCTACATTCTCGTTTCGATGAGACGCACACTGCAGCCCCTGGATGGTGGCAGAACCACTCTGGAACAGCTCGGCGACAAAATTGATCCAGTTTTGTTCTGGATGCGATCTTGTCAACGACAACGCACACACAAAAACGTTTGGGATCCTCCGAGCAAATTGAAGCTGGCGAGAAATCTTGTTTTCTGGGTGCTCGCAGATTTGCTGCAATTGCTTTGTGTGAAAATGTCTTTGTGAGGTGACATTTTGTTTGCTTTTGCTTTGAAATGATATTTTTCATCAGTGTAAGCGTAATTCTGCCCGCCTCTTATTTACTCTCAGCACCTGTCAGTCATGCGAGGGATGCTGTTCATGAAATTGATAGAATTCCCACCGTTTAGAAAGGTATCGTGCAAAAAGCGAACATCGCTGAGCAACAGGTGGTGTTCTTATCATGCACTGTCAAGGAATTCTTACTTCTTCCCCCACCCCCTTGCAACGAGAAACAGAATCTGTACTTCTCCAAAACACGCAGTTTGCTTGTCTCAGAAATGGCTTTTGCAAGGGTAGCTTCTGTGGAGAGATTAGATTCTTGAATCTGTGGTTTGGAAGAACTTGATGTTTCCCAACATGAAAGAAATAATATGCATCTTGTTTTCACCGGACAGCTCCATGACTGACACTTCATGCAGAAAGACTTTTCACTCAGTTCTGACACAAATGGACAAACTAAAGTCTCAGTAGGGTGATCCTTTCGACCTTGTTTGTGATTTGAGATTTTTGCAGCAAAAGCGCACATCTTTCCTCTTTTTTGTGACCTTTTTGGATGACATGTTCATCTTCTTCTCCAATGTTGCAAAGAGGATCAAAGTTGTGAACACATAAAGAACGTCGAGATCAAGCAAGTCAGCGGCGCGTTTGAGATACGAGGCGTGTGGATGTTTCGCAAGACCACCCGGTATTCAAGTTGTCAAACTTCAGCAAGGAACTTAGATGGATATCTGCATCTGTGTGAACGAACTGGCATTCGTCATGCAACAAACTCTCGAGATGCCAGTTCCCTGTTTCGACGTGTTTTGGAGCTTTGACTTGGTCCTCGAGGCGGAAACATTGGGGCCAACCTGCCATTGTCTATCTACTGTGTGACTTATCGGCCACAAGCGAGAAAAATAAAACTTCAGATGTCTTTGTCGGCCTTCCTGCGTTCATGGACCGGTGGCACAAAACTTGGCCAAGCTTTCCACTTCAAAGCAACAGTATTGGACTCAAATGTTTTCAAAACCGAACAATCTCTGGGACAGAAATTTCAGCAAACACACGGTTGTGACATCGCCTCAGACTTGTAAATGATCCCTCATATCAGGCCCCAGGCATTGTGTGGATTGGGGCTACAGACCCGCAGACAGAGCACTGTTTGTCCAAGAAATCTGAGTGCAAATGGTCCTCAGGACACCCCGATAAAAAGTGCTAAAGTTGCAAAATGTCAAACAGCACGCATTGTCAAAACGAACACTGTTGAAGAATTCGTCTCAACTCAGGAAACCACAATCCAAACGTGAGTGCACATTGAAATTCTCCACCGACTGAACCCGAAACTTTTGTCTCCGTGCAGTCGCATTCTACCGGAGTTCAAGTAGTTGTACACGTTTTATTTTGAACAATTAATTGTTTGCATTTCTGCTTCCTCGAACAAGCTTGAGCCCCAGTGAGCACTCGGGGAAGATGCGCCCCCGCAGATAAGATTCTTACAGCATCGGCCAAACATGGCAAACACTGTACTCAAAAACACACACCAGACACACAAATTCTGCACCCAGGAGCAACCAACAACATGTGCTCTTTTGTTTGAAAGACTTGGAACCAGAACAAAACCATGACAGGGGATCAGGAGAGGCCCCTCTTCAATTTTAAGTGCCATAAACGAACTTGATACGTGCACGACAATTTGAGAAGGAAAAAGTACTTTCTTGCGACAACTCTTTGTTACATGCAGTTCTGGCACCTGTTTCCTCTTGGTGGGGCCACTCAACATCCATGTACAAATGTGTTGAAAGTGGCCTGAAAACAAACAGCGCGAAAGTGTGCAACTTACCTTGCAAGGTGAACTTGATACTCCAACAGACATGCAATGAGTGAGAGCCTGTTTTCAATGCGGGTAAATGGTTTACCCTGGGCACACAGCTAAACTCTGCTTGCTGCACACATGTGTAAACCATTTGGTGGCATTGTCCAAATTTGGATAAATCTCAACGACTGAAAGACGTCCAGAAAGATATACCCCCCTGCAATTCTGTTTCCAATGAACCCCCAACGCAAAGGCAAGAAAGGTCGTGGTAAAGATAGAAAAATACTCTTCCTCGGTGCACTTCAAGACCCTTGGGTTGGGAGCAGCCGAGTGATGCCAGATCCACGAGTTGTGCAAGAAACTGTTCTCAGCACGATTCAACTGGCGCAGAGATTCAACTGGGTCCTTTACGTACAAGTTTATATTTGAAAGCTCTGATGATTGAAAAAAGTGGAGTGGAATGTTGACTCAGTGATTGGAGAGATTCGACTCGGTGCCTGAAGCAGGAAGTCCAGGTGAATGGAGGTTACCCTTCGCTGGATTGCGACATGTTGGGTCCCGTGAAAAACGTGTGGGTCAAAAAAATTGTTGATTTGTACATTTCAACAACCGTTCTCGAACGAAACAATATCAATCTTTTCTTGACAGACCTTGGCACCTCAAATTCTCTGAACAGCCAGCAGATGATGGACCTGTTGCGAATGCACTTGAAATCTATCCCTTTGTTTGGAAATGGCGTGTATTTTTAGTTGAATCGTGCTCTCTTCACTCATGAGTGCTTGTCTCCCGTCGGTGGACTTCAGCTCAGTCCGCCTAACACAATTCTCCCCTCAGCTGCCAAAAACTCGGTCAGCTTGTGCATTTGTCCTGAGGTAGCGTTGCATACTTTGGGGGATTTTATAGTTCCCTTTTGCAGGAGTTCTTTGAAAATGAGAAACTTGGTTTTCAGAAATCGTGTTCTTGTTCTGCGCTGCCCTCGATAACACCAACCAGGACAAGAGCAGCACACACTAGAGACTTGTGTTCTGCTGCAAATCAAGAACCGTAGAGGAAAGAAACAATGGCTCTGGAACAGTCCGAACCTCAGCAGCTGGAATCAAAAATAAACTGGGCGAATCCATCTCCGAACTTGGTTGGCAAAATCCCCCTGCAGAAGCAACAGCCCCGCCGGTGGGCCCCAAAGCAACTGCTGACCCAATGAGTCGAGGCCGTCTCCCCTGACCCCCGAAAACGGAGCGACACAGAGACAAACCTCTACACGTCACTCTCTGTGTTTCTGGAACTCACAGTTGGAGTCAATTGAGAAAGACTTGCTGCCCACATCCAGGACCCCAGAACTGCCTGGGGAGCCTCACGAAGAAGGGGAATGCCTCATTCGGAATCAGGGTTTAGTTGCCGGAATAGTTGCACCCCAGAACGCCACGTGACTTGCCGGGGTAAACAGTTGAAGACTGCGGCTCACGGCGTCTCGTTTGCATTGCATGTGTCGTGTGTGTGGAAATTCAAAACGGGTTAATTTGTTCAGCATTTCCTCGTTTGGTGTCTGTCCGCGCACAAATTGCAGGAAGCCTGCTCAATCATGGGCTGATTGGCTGATTGGAACAGGGTCTCCGTCACCAACACGTGAAGGATTCCGAAAAGGCAGGATGGAAATTTTGAACATTCTTTTTGGCCCTTTGGAAAAGTTTGGAGAAGTGCTTGCGTGTTTCCAAATTTGGAAGATCATTGAATGTGAGGGTGCACAGGAACCTGAGGGGTGTGGTTGATGGTTATGCAATTCACACCGTGAATGCACGTACCATTTTGATCACGTACAGGTCTGGACTCAATGTGATGATGCAAAAACAAACTGTGTGTCTTGCAAGAGCCTGATGGATTCCAACATGGCCAGATTCGAGAATTCTGTCTTGCTCTGATGGCTTCAATCAAAACCTGCCCCAACTCCTCCTGCTTCCGCACTTTTCCGCTGGCACAACCGAATGCATTGCGCGGTTTGTGTCAGCCTCTGCATTTCCCTGTCGAAGGCCTTCAATCTTTAATGCTGATGTAAGCTGAGCACACTTTAAACAATGCCCTTCCCGATGCCCAAATTTGGGACGACTTCGATGAAGAATGCTGTGCTTGCAATGTGGTGGTTTGTGATTCTTGGAGCCAGCTCATGATTTCCAACAGAACACAAAAGCTTGTGTGTCGCGATCAGCAGTGACTCCAGGATGAAATCTCTGGGGAGTGGTTTGGTACGGCATTGTGTCAGTGTCATTTCTTTGGCACAGCAGATCTGGAAACTTCGAGACTTGACTTCGCAGGAGGGGAGTTCTCCGTTGTGTGTCCCAACACAGAGGTAGCATCAGGATGTGGCTGTCCAGCCCAGTACTGCCTGAGGTCCGAGAGGAACAAACAGCAGAAGAAATCACCTCACCTGGTGGTGCAAAATTTGAGGGGATGTCAATATGTTTGAGAGTCAGGTCTTTGGCATCGTTGGAGTTACTCTAGCGCACAATAAACTGAAGTGACAGGTTTCACATGAAGGGTCTTGATTTTGACCTGTCGGCAGGTTGCATGACATACACGGATTCCTTGAACGATTCCATTGCACGCTTCTCGGACACTCCACTTCACATGGGATGTTCTGAAATGTCACCTGAATGTCTTGCGTGCACAGATCAAATGTTCTTTGTAAGCGCGGTCGTTCACTGACAACTGACGGTGAACACTTCTTCAGTCAGATTGGAAAAAGTTCCCGAAAGGGAACCTTGACCAGGAGGTGAGACTTGAGGCATCATCCTTGCTTGGAAGGCATGTGGTCGAGCTCTGAAGACAAGCTCACGAAATTTACTTCTGTTTTCGCCCTTTGTCGCAACAAAATGTCAGAATGAACACAAGGCGCGTGGTCCATATCTCACAGCGCCCACACAACTCTGGACGTGCTCTGCTGCATTTGTGCTTTCTGACAAAGGCAAGGGTTTTTACACGGTACAAGTACCAAAGTACTTCTCATTCAGATGTGCGCGATACGCAGTACGTACAAAGTCGGTGCATTGTCCAGTCAGGTTGAGCAACAGGTGGCTTGAAAATTACCAGTCTGTCTCTGTTCCTCAGGTTTCTTTGTGCACAAAAAATGTTTTCATTCCAAGAAAAGAACAGAGTCATACACTGCAAACTTTTTTTAGCGCACATGTTTAACTTTGACACAACAAAAACTTTTTTGGAGGCTCCAGAGTTGATTTCGTGTCGCAGCAAAATCCCCTTTGAAAGAGAAATGAGAAAACGAGGAAGTCCAAGTGTGAAGCCAAATACCGAGCGCGAACCCCTCATGTCAGTCACCCATCCATCTATGACTTTTTGTCGGAGCGTAAACAGTAACTTTTTCTGCCTTTATTTTCCGTCAATACACTTGCTGTGTTTATCGCCAGGTGAGAGACAGTTACGAGTGTCTCGAAACAAGAACGGGAAAAACTATTCTCCCCAGACACCTATTCTGTTTCCCAGCTTGTCCTGTACCATCTGTATTTGAGAGCAGATTTGTCCTTTAACGGTCAATTTGTTGGTGTTCAACTCATCTTTTTTGCCTCCACTGTCCCTCATTTCTCACTGTTTACACCGATACAGATTTTTATCTGACTCCAACCGAATCGATCTGTTTTTTCAAGCAGAAGGGTACAACCTATTTTTCGTTGTCCTCTGTCCTTCGTTGTGCGCGTGGTCAAAGTCTTGGGCCAAAGCCACTGGGGTCGAACAACATGGTTCACAAGTGCGCGATCACATTCTGCCAGTGGTGGCCAACAAAACCGAAGTCATTGTCCTTCTTGCAGTGGAGGACTCTGAGTTGAGTCCTTTTTCATGTACCTGTACCAGAAGAACGCTCGCACGAAAGCCATGTGCACCCATTGCACAAAAGGCGGGGAAGCATAGCCGTACCTTAGGAAAAGCAGTGTCAAATTCAGAATTTGTGGAATCCACTTTGACCTTGGGTGGGGAAGGGATGCTGTGTGCTGAGGGAGGTCACTGGGTGACCTGGTGAGTACAGATGGTCTGTCGGAAGAAATACGCACGTTTGACTCAATTGCTGAACAAACAAGTCAGCGAGGAGTCAGCAAAATGTGCAACGACAACAGGATGTGCCCAGCGATGTGTAGGAATTCAAGACTGACCGCCAAAAAGTGGACAAAGAATGTCAACTTCGACCCAGGTGAGATGAAGTGGACCCAAATTCTAAAATCTTGATACGGTTCTGCAGTAGCTTCGACAATTTTCCCTGAAAAAAGTGGCTTGTCATCATCGCAAAACATGCGCATCCATCCAGGACAGGCAACAAGCACACAGCTGTAAAAATTATTTCACACAAAAAAGGAAGAAAATAGTTACCTCAGGGTAAACAACAGTCTGCACACCCAGTATCCGAATTGTGGTCCCACTGAGTTGCTCTTCTTTCCAAATCTCACTCACTGAACGAACTTCCCTCCAGTCAGCTCAGGTGAAGGAGACATTTGTGGGTGAATTCCTCTTACACTGTGAGGTATCGAAGTGCTAAAAATCTTGTCCAATGACTGAAGGTTCAGGTTGTTGTGAGCAGAGTTTCTCAAATCGTGTTTCTTTTCGGTATGGTTTTCTGATGTCGTCACAGTTCACATCCAACGATTGGCTGCTGATTGGCTGTGCCTGTCTTCAGATGGGTTTGTGCAATTCTGCCAAAATCCTCGTTGGTTCCTTCGTTTGGAGATGTTGCTTGCCTTGCTCCACTGAATCTCGCAAGAGACACAAACTGGAGACACCAAATCGACCAAACTGCACAACACACGTTTTTAGGAATGTTCCCTTTTTGGGCAAGCCCTGCGCATCGGAATGTTTTGGTTTCAGTTTTCACAGTGCGCGTTTTGGTTGACCCCGCACAACATTGACCCCAAAGTTCCCTTGCGCTCAGGACTGTGTGTCGGAGTCGTGGGTGAGTTGAATACTGGGTGCGCACATGCATGAAGCTCTCATTCAAATCCGACTGTGGTAAAATCCGACAGATTGAAGGATGCAGGTCCACACATTTCAATCCTGTCAAAAAATAGTTGACAAGTTCAAGATGAAGGAGTGGTGCAGGTCAAATTTGAAAAAATTGCTTTGAAATTTTGTTGTTATTGGATAGATCTGAACATTCGCATTGATGTGTGCTTCTGGGATCCGACACAGGGACAAAAGCAGTCTGGATTTGCTGGGTTACACCGCTCGTTCACGTGCATGCACGTTGTTGTCCCTTCAGCTCCACCTTTTCATGCGATGGTGCGTAGCAAACATCTCTCCGAAACTGTCTCCGTGCTGCAAAGTCAACGAACTATTTCTGACCAAGCCAACACTTCTTGAAATTGGTCACATAAAATACTAATTAGATTATAATTTTCTTCAGCAAGTGACATTGCTCCATTATATTTGGCAAAAAAATGTTACAAAAAACTTGAGACACAAATACAACCGCGACAAAGACTGACATTTATGGGCAAGGATCTCTTTGGGCAAATTTATACTGTGACTGCACACAGGCTCCGAACACACACCGAACGACGGCATTTTCCTCCCCAATGTGGTTGACAATTTCGTTCAGCCACTTGCCAGGTGTGTCTTACTCACCAAAACAGTGTACAAACCACCAAACCAAACCATTTTGTTCCACACCAAAAATCCAGACGTTTTTCTTGCAGAAACCTTTTTTGTGAGGGAGCTCAAGTTCTGTATTCAGAATTTTCTCTGCATGCTGATCTGACAGGAAAATCGTTCTGTTTGTGTGAAGAAAAATAAATAGTTCTGCTTTGTCGTTCTCACGGAACAAACCTGCAAGAAGTTCAGATGAATTGCTTTTTCCTGCAAAACAGCTCCAAATCTTGGATAATGCCCACAGAGCGACTGAACATGCGCAGTGTACGAGGGCCGTCCTTTCTTTTCTTTTTTTTTGCTCCAGGTCTGCACCTCCACTCAGAGTCTTTTGCTGTGGCGCAGCGGAAAAATTCGTGAACAGTCCTGGTACAACCTGAAACTTTCCGCATTTTCGAAGGTGTGCTTTTGCTTCCATTGAGACGTATTGAGAGGCCAGTGCACTCCACAACTTTTGAGAACAAAATTGTCAGAAAAATTTGCAGCAAAAAAATGTATTCGAGGCCATGTACACGAATAAATATTGGGTCAGTGTACAAATGTCGTACAAAACTTATTACAACACGTACAAAAATGAGCAAGTTTCAACAAATTGCGTCGCTGTACGTGGCTGCGTAAAATCACATGATGCTACGGTGCAAATGGGCAAAAAAAAAAAAAAATTGAAAACGATTTCCACAAGCACCATTCCGCCAGATGCATGAGTTTTGTGCCTTTTCACTGCCGGACGCAACGGGCAAAAGTTTCTGGCCACTGACGTCACAACGGACGCAAATCACAAATGCTGAAAATGAATGACTTCATTTCGGAAGACAGAAAGGGCAGAATAGTTATTTTTTGCAGCGGCAATTTGTGAACGAAACCAGAATCCATCACAAACTATAGCTGGGCGAGGAAGACGATGAAAAACGCACAACAAATTCAGTCAGCCAACGACCAGAACAGTTCCAACACACGAGAAACGCACGCTGTCATTCATCGGACCATACGAAGGTGTTTGCAGACGTGATTCCTGAACTTTGCTCTTTTACGCGCACGAGGAAGCAGCTGAAAGTCCCACCCAGCAGCAGCAACTGAGCGCGTTCTCAATGGAGATGAAAATCATGCAGTCAAACAGGAATGCTTGCGTGCCTGGGGGCCTGATCATTGCGAAACCCCAAAGCTCCAAAGCAGATGCGTCGCAATGCGAGGGGTTCTTGGTTCAGTTCAAGTCTCACAGTCTGATTGTGTGCGCGTGCGCGCAGCTTTGCTACAACAGCCCCATATTGTATCCATACAAGTCCAGGAGGTGGGAGTACTTGTCGAAGTCGGCGTGACTGTGATGGTGTCCTTCATCGAAATCATCAAATCTGAAATAAACAATTCTTACTTGTCTAAGAACTCAACTGCAAACAAAAAAGCAAAAAAGCAAAAAAGCTTTGAATGCAGGCCAGTAGCGAGGCACTTTTACTGGACCTGCCTCATTCAGGGGCAGGGTCATTGTTCTTTCCGTGGTCTCCTGCTCGGACAGGACGGACTTCCCCACAAAGGTAGGCCACGGGGGACATACCCTCATTTTCAAGGGAAGGCCCTACCACTGTCACAACCTGCCAAGGCAAGGAGTTTGGCTTGATACGAGAACTTCCCCTGCAAGTTCTTTCCCAGGTCCTACACTCTAGCTATTGCCGATGCATGGGGCAGGCTCGACCGTTTGGACGCGCCAGTGTTAAAGCAAGCCAAAGCCCAAGCAGCTCGCTTGTGATGAGATGAAGTGCAAAGCAAGCTGTCGATCGCAACCAACCCGATTGGACAAAAATGTTTAAGCACAAAAGTAGACAACGTTATTTTTGCGGTCAACAGGGAAAATGATTCAGGATTTCTGCAGGATTTGCACGCCAAGTGCTGAGCTCTTCGATTCTCCTCAAAAGATGAACCGGAAAAGTTGGTGGTATCAAAGGCACCCACACAATGATCACGTACGAGTTGCATTGTGTTGGATTGGCCCGGCAGAAAACACAAGAGCTGACGGAACACGTCTTGCCAAGAAAATCCCTTGCAAACACGCGAGTAACTTTCTGCAGGTGTGAAGGCAAATTCTCCTGTTCACACAGAAGGGGAAAAAGTCATTCTCGTTGGGAGTTTGATGCACAACCATCATTCTTCTTGGCCTGTTCGTCGCCAAAAATCTCAAGCGACGAGTTGCCTTGACAGATCGAGAAACAATGCAAACCCAGTTGTGTTCTCTGCTTGGCCCCAGAGAAGACAACTTTCAGTCTGGGCGACGTGGACGTGGAGTTGAACTCACTTGGGTTCGTCGCTGTAATCGCTCAGGTCGAGATCAAACTGTTTGAAGAATTCCTGCAGGGGGTTGGAGCTTTCCTCCTGCACTTCCTGCAGCTCCAGATCGTGGTGCAGTGGACTTGTGTTTTGTTGGTGGTACCAGGACTTTGGGCGGCTGCTGCGGCCACGATGGGAGCGCCGAGAGGAGGAGAACTCCCGGAGTCGGGGCGGCGGTGGCTCCGGACGGGGGTGCAGAGGGCGCGGCGGCATCAACACCTCCCGATCCAGGGTCGTTCTGGAAATTTCCTGCAAACAGAATGGTCTTGACCTTTCAGCGAAAGCGGCAACTTTGACAAGTTGATCATTACCAAACGACGTCTGTGTCCAGCGTGGCGAATGTTTCGCCCAATCAGACGACGCCAACGTGTGTGCCCCCAGACCTGCAGACTAGAACGGCCCATCACCCCACCCCACCGTCACTCACACCAAGCCCCATCCATCCCGCCCACCTTTCTGTTGCTGTACAGCGGCGTGCTGAAGCCAGAGGACGACGGACAGCGGACAAGTCCAGGGAAGCCGCAGACATGCAGGCTCGAGCTGAACACCGTGCCCGTCGGACAGCGTTGCGGCGTTCCCTCCCCCGAGTGGCACTGCAAACAGGAGTCAGTGCAAGGAAAAAATTTTGCTGCCGCAGTTTGCGTTGGGTGTTTTTTTCTTGTTCTCGTTCAGTCTGTGTGCACTGGTGAGATTTTTATATTCAGTCAACCAAAAGCCGTGACGATGCTGGTCCCACCTGGTAGAAAATGTCGCAGTGTTTCGGGTGGCGGTAGTAGCCATCCGGTTTGTGCCTGCAGTTGAAGCTCTTTCCCTGCTGCTCCTCCTCCTGCAGGTGGTGCGAAGGTTGCAGGGCCCGGGGCAGCCGTTCGCCCGGCCCCTCCGCTCCCGGGAGACTCCGCTCTTCTGGCCGCAAAGACCCACCCGACGCCGGTTCTGTGGGAAAATATTGTTTGTGCTACAATACCGACACATCGCAGACTCACATTTTGCACTACTCCTTTGCAGCTGACTTGAGAAATGTTTGCAAGTTGCAAGTTTGAAGAAGGCAGGAGCTAAACTTTACAGGTAGTACCACGATCAAACTTGATTTGTGTTTTTGATAACATGTGCAGCATCAAATTTTTCAGAATTTTCCATCATCTTCTCAATTAGAACTGTCCTGAAAACTGAAAACTGAAAATCACCACGTACGCGAATATCATAACCAAAACTTTGCATCAAAGACGTGAACACCAACGATGGGTATTTTCAGATTCATCCCTTGTCACGACGCCGAATACAAACTTCCTTCACTTTCAAGAACATGGAAACACGAGGTGTGCTGTTTTCCTCGAGTGGCGCGTGTTCTGAGGATGCATCTTGAAGTCCCCAAGTACGAGTCATGTTTATGTACGCGTACCATCTGCGGTGTTGGGCGGCACCCAGTTGTTGTACGCTGCACTGAGGCGACTCTGCTCAAGCGGCTCACTATACATGGGTTTAGTCTCTAGCCTGCAGCACCACCCACATGTAAAGGAAACAACACAACATGTACACACAAATTGACAACACAGCTGTCATGCAGCAAATGAAATACACCAAACGTCTCCAAATGAAACACTATTTTCTGGGTTGCGCGGCGACTGTGCAGCGCCACCGCTCGGAGGACGGCACCGTAACGCACCCGGTGGGGATGAGGCTGCCCGGCGTGAGCAAAGTGCCGCCCCCGAGCTTCTCGCTGATGGTCCGCATCAACGGCCACTTCTCCGTCCCACACGTCCCGACGAAGTCGTCCAGATCCAGGGCCCAGACCATCGTGCCCCCGAACCCCTGACTGCGGATCCAGTCCACCTGTGGCGAAAAGGGGCGTGCGCCTGTGTACGTGTTGTCTGAGAGTGACGGCAACACCAGGAGTGACGTCGTTGAGTGTGTGAGCGAACATTTCTTATGACATTGTGTGTGTGTGTGTGTGTGTGTGTGCGTGTGTGTGTGTGTGTATGTGTGTGTGTCTGTGTGTCTGTGTCTGTGTCTGTGTCTGTGTGTGTCTGTGTGGACAGGGAATATTAGTTGAGTGACTGGTAGTTGAGAGGACCTGGGCTCATTGGAGGCAGACATGGCCTCGGTGGAAGCAAAAGAATTTGGCATGAGGAGGTTTTTGGCAGAGCCGTTTGCGTCTCCAAACACCAATTCATTCCATGGAGAGACTGCCCCCCCCTCGCCAATTTCTCCATTCTTTAGAAATCGTCACACCAGCTCGTACCTTGATGCCGAGACTCTTCTCGTCGTCGTACCCGACCCACTGATCGCCCTTCACGGCGTAGGGGACCCGCTGCTCGTCCAGCCAGAAGCGCTCAGCGCCCTTATTCAGCAGGTCGCACACCTGCAGGTGAGTAGGGGTGTGCAGCTGCTGAATACACTTTGTAAAAAAGATTGATACTTGCGCTTGTTCGTCGGTATGACAGAACTGCTTTCCAAGATGTTTGCATGAATGAACTTCCTCACACAACGCGGGAACCAGCCACTCACCTCATAGTACGCGAGGTAGCCCTTCTCACGGGTGTACTTGCCGGCGGTGCCGCCGCCGTCGCGGGCGGGCGCGTTGATGCCGGACTTGCTGGCGTCGCTGAGGGTGAAGGAGCGTCCGTACAGCGGCAGCCCCACGTTCAGCTTGTGGCGGGGCGCGCCCTTCTGCACCCAGTAGTTCACCGCGAATTCCTGTCGGACGTGAGAATCACATGTTTCACTTCACGATCACTCACTGAAATAGTGTAGCAATGTTTCAATCACACAAGCACAGACGCCGCCACTTTTTTGAAACAACCTGCCCAACCACTTTTGTATCGTGAAAGGGGGAGCGCTCGCAAAAGAGATGCTGCGAACACAAATCTCCCCCACCATCCCAAACGGACGCGCACGAACCATGTTGAGTTGCCTGGCTGAGCCCTGCTCGTCCTGTCGCGGGTACAACGGACTGTTGTGGCCCGTTCTGCTTTCCCACTTCCCGTGAAAGTCGTATGTCATCACACTGACGAAGTCTAAGTGTCTGAAAATAGAAACTGATCGACCTCAACAGTTGCTGCAAAATATGCTTTGTTCCTTCCTGAGACGCTGTGGAACGTGCAGGTAAAAATTTGCCACCACCAACCCAAAAATTTGCCGCGTCAAACAACAAAGGTACGTCCGATGTCGGATTTTACAACCGGTGTCAACTGCAGTACGAAGGCGCAATTGAGCATTCTGAGACGCGCCACGGGTGAGTTCTCTCCTTCCGGCGGAGGCCTCGCTACTCACGGGATGAGTGCGGGGACGTCGTAGCCGCCGTCGATGTAGGACTTGCCGGCGGGGACGGCGGCGGTGAGGAGGAGCGCCGGGCGCCGCGAGGACCGCGCCTCCGCCTCGAACGCGACGCGCATGTCCTGTGCGTGCAACGGGTTCGTTCAACTAAATTTTCTGAGCCACGAGTTGATACGTTCATCGAGACGAGCAGTCGCTTGCACCACCTCCGTGCAGTTTTTTCTGCACCTTCTTCAGGTCGTTCTCCACCCCACACGACAAGCTCTCGACTGCTGCCATCCATCACTGACCCACCAAGAAAACTTCAGAAGCCCAGTCGGCACCAGCTATTTCAAGTTTGAGCACGTGAGAATTTGCGTCCGATCAGCTGAGGAACTGACTAAGCCAAAAACGTTGACGTCATCTGACGAGAAAATGCTCCCGAGGCACCAAACAAGATTGGTTCGAATTTGCCGGGGTCGGTTGTGCGCACCTTGACGAGCTGTGCGAACTTCCACTTGTCGCCCTCGCCGCTGCCCCGCGCTCCCGGATACTCGAAGTCGAGGTCGATGCCGTCAAAGTCGCGCTGCCGCAGGAAGTCGATCGTGCTGGTGATGAACTCCTCCTGGTTCTGAATTACGAAAAGGTCAAATGCTTCTGGTGATACCGGAAACACGCACGAGTTCACGACTGGAGCCAGCTTCTCAGTGTCATTCGAGCACGCGTTGGTTTCATGCCAAACCTGCGCCTGTGAGACCTGCTTTCTCTGCTTCACAAAACAAAGGTGGATTTTGTTTTGACAAAACAATTGAGTTCTGTCTCGTAGAGTGATAAAGCAGTCAGGTTTCAAAGTTTTCAGGTCTTGTTTTACATCTGGAATTCGCAGCGTTTGAAAGAAAATGAAGGCTTTTGGAAGACCCCGGTTTGAAAAGAACAATTCACCCACCGCCAAGAACAAGTGGCGTTCTGGCCGTGAAGTAATGGAGCGCGTTTACTCTGAACAGGCAGCCACGGTTGCTTCACCAGTTTTATCATCACTCGCAAATGTGTGTGCGTGTGTGCACGCGCACCTGCTTGGTTCTCAGCATGGCGGTCATCTTGGTCGTGCCGAAGTTCCAGCCCCCGACCGCCAGCAGAGTCTTGAGCCCCGGCTGCGTCTCCTTCAGCTTGTTGAACCGCTCGAACCTGCGAGGGAAAAAGCCAATCGAACACCGTGCAGTTTTCTCAGGGTCCTGTTGGCTGAAACCTGGGTTGCTGATGCTGTCACCAAGAATGTATCCAATGTTCAGTTGACACGAGCTGCGAATGTTCCACAATTTTGCATGCGTCGCATCGCCACGACACATTCTTGTTCATTGTACGTCTGTCAACTCGCTCAGTTCCAGGTCAGTTTCGTGGACTGAAGTCTCCCAAACAGAACGGAATTCAATGGGTCGTCCACGTTGAATGTGGACAAGGCAAAATAGTGCTGTCATGCTTTTTCACGCAAGTATTGTTCCTGAGTGATTGAAAGAGACAAATAGGGATGCTATTGATACTTCCAGATGAGACGGAATGGCAGCATCCACAACATCAATTCCACCAACACGTCGAACTTTATGCCGAGCACAACCACGAAAAAAATTACACGTCTGAGTCGTACCATGGAACACGCAACCACAAGCCACACACACACACACACACACACACACACACACACACACACACACACACACACACACTGCCTTGACGTACACGTTCCCTCTCTCCCCTGTCTCATTGGATTTACTCACATGCCCTTCATTCCGTACGAACTCTCATCGTTCCACTCGTAAGCCTTGAGCCGGTTGCCCTCCATGTCGGCGAACGCGTAGATGAGGTGCGAGCAGTGCTGGGCGGGGACGAGCTCCGGGGTGAAGCGCCCCGTGCCTGGGCGGTACTGCGACCAGTTGGTGTAGTAGCACACCCTCCGATACTCGCACAGCGCTGAAGATTGAAGATACGCGTGTGAATGGAACCTCGATGAACGCAAAGTTGTTCAGGCCCTGGACACTCGGGTACCTTTCCCATCGTTCAAATTTCTTTCAAGCGATGTTGGGTGTTCATGTGTACAAGCAATTTTGAGGTTGAAGGGATTGGATTGGAGGTCTTGTTTGTGCCGTTTTGTCACGTGTTCCTCTCTGGGCCCATAACCTGTGAGGGACGGAGTGGTTTTGGGCAGAGAACCTCAACATTGAGCAACTCGTCTCCACTGCCACTTTTCAGACACCTGCCCCACAATGACACCTATTTGCGTTCATTTTTCACCAAGAGAAGAGATGAGAACAGAGATGCACGTGCTTCTCAGATTCTTTTGGAATTCGCCACCCAAAGTCCACCCTCTGACAAATTGTGATTCCAAAAATTCTGTGGTTTTCAAAAGACCTGCACGGTGTCTTGCTCAATAAAAAAGTCTGCCCTTCAATTTTTCTTCAACCTCTTTCTCTAATTTTTCGAAGGTAGAGCACTCCCTGGTAGTTGCCATCACTCCTCCCATCATGTTGTGCAAGACGTTTCGGGGCAAATGGACGCATTTTCTTCTCAGATGTTTGAAGCGCACCTCCGCCAGACCCTTTCTGGTTCAAGCCACGAATTGGATTTGTGCGCGACTTCATGACAATCCGTCTTTCCACCTTTAGCAGTTCCACTTTCACAATTGATTTGCACCCCATTTTTTTGTCTCATCCCAATGGAGATCGAACTCCTGCAGGGAAACACCCAAATATCCTCTTACCTGCTTTGAGAAAGAGAAGAATCAGTGCGTAGAGAATCTGACTAGACATCTTGTTTCGGGATATACACAACCTGAAAGCAAAAAAGCAAAACAATCTCACACTTTCTCGTTGTTGCAAGAATTTTCTGCAAAATACTCCACAGGTGAAGTGATTGGGTTTTTGCTGAAGATCTCACAATTGTGAACGACCCACTCACTCGTGTTGGTTTTTGTTTTGGAAAGAAATCAACAGATTGAGCATGGCACGTGTCTCATCGTAAACAGAGGAGAAAGAGACAGTCGTGAGTGTGCTACAATTAACACAACCTGACAAAAGAATATATTGTTTGCATCATATTGAAGGTGTCTGTGATCCGTATGGAACTCAGGGGCGACAAAATGAAGCGCTGCACAGACCAGATTGTTAGCCTCAACAATTGCAATTGTTTTCGGACTGCTTCGTGAAGAGAACTTTGTTGCTGTTTTTCAACTTGTTGTTGCAAAGTTGTCCGATTTGCGAGTTCATTGTGTCTCTGAAAACAATTACTGCTCGCTCTCGGACAGTTAATGAGCAGTTGTGCGACACGAGAGTGGTGGGATTTGCGCTCAGTTTCGGGCAATGCGGGCCCATCCTGCTTCTCACACAAGTCAGTGATTCCCACGTTCACCGTGCTTCAGGCAGAATCTGACGCACCTGGGAGCTGCGTTCCCACCCTCCTCAGGTTGAGGCGAGTTCAGCGTTGAACTATGTCCAGCTCTTTCTTGGCAATTTTGTTTGTGTTTTCACGACCGAGTCACAAGCGCAAGACAAAGTCGAAAGAGACTCTTGAACAGTCCTCAGAACCCGTTGGTCCCTTGGCGCAGACGAAAGTTTGCGTCGTGGTGTTTAGAATGGAGACAGCTGACAGAACGAGTTCTCATCCTTGGTCGTTTCGTTCTGTCTGTCACTCAAAGACAGACTTCCAAAAGGAGGACAACTCTGAGATTCGCCAACTTGAATTTGTAGACGCATCAAAGGAAATAAAATTCATTCCCGTGCATGTTCATGTAGTGCGCTGCGCCCCAAATTTACTTAAGCTCCAATTATAATCACATAAAATAAAATACAATAAAATTTGACATCCCTGCGCATTTTTGATGTTTATGGCCTGAAACTCCGAAAGGTATAAACATGCAAATTATGCTGAAATAATTATGGTTTTTGGGCATAATGATTGTATGACTTGTGGTCGATAACATGTAAAGTTCACATCAGTCCACCTGTTTCCCTTGGCCATCTCCATGTTGACTTTATTTCAATATTTTAAAGAAAACCATGCTCATTAAATATTCCTTCTCAGGTGTTCACAAAATTGAAAATGCGTGATGTCTTTCGTTTCACAAAAGAAATTTGAAGACTGATGATGACTGTTTGGTTGTTGGGAAGGCTTTTCTTTCTCTGTCAGTGCTTCTTGCTTTCTTCCCAAACGAGCCAAAAGAGAGTGATTGCGATACATTGCACAGATGCAAGCCCGGCTCCACGGAAGCGGCACCTGGGGCGCGCCACACGGCTCCGACCCCAGCGTCGCTGAGCGGTGTGAGGGTCACCAGCGTCGCGTCGGGACCCGCTGTTGGCAGTGAGAAGCATCGGTGTGCAAACCACCATCTGTCTTTGAAGTGACTGATGCCCTCTTGTCAGTTCGGACCCAGGTGTCTCAGAAATAATGATGCTGCGGGTGTCTTGTTGGAGCACCTCAATTTGTTTTTCTGCTTTGCAATCGTCGTCAAATTATTCACCCCATTGAAAATGCAGATTGAATAAAGTTTGCTTGCTTACCTTATTCACAGCTCTTTTCACAGCTTCATGTACAAATGAAAAAAAATACAAGGTACAAAATTGGTATCCTTGTGTGATTTGGAAATCAAGATCAAACACAGCGGTCCGCCAATATATTATTATCAACAAAGATCCTCTTGCTGTATTCCATTGGCCGATTCACTGGATATGTTGGTTCCATTTTTACGTAAAATTCTTGAATGCTCTGCTGTGTGCGATTCAGATCCCTCTTCGTGCATCTGCGTCAGGAGTCAAGTGTCTCATTCGCGCTCGCACTGTGAAAAAGCGACGCACGGACGCACGGTCGGGCGTTTGTGTTGCATTCCTCCAAATTTTATGTCGAACAAGCAGGCGCTTTATGGGACAATGCGCTCGCAGCTGAAAAGTGCTTCAAAACAGGCAGAAGTTTCAGATGAGAGTGACGGGTGCCATTTACAAAGTGATTGGTTTGTTTGTTCCACGACTTCGTTCTGGTCTCCTGGTGCCATGGAAACAAACCTTCGTGAGTTGCAGTTTGCTGGTGTTCTGAGTTTTCCGAAGTCGTGCACATGAGGTGAACAGCGACTGGCACTCACGTGTTTCGAAGAGTTTTCGCCAGGAACAGGTGTGTTCATGCACAAGCGACACAACTTTTCGCCGGCAGTTATTTTGCACAGTGTGATGAAGTCTCGATAAACGCGGTGACGGGACGACTCGAATCACAGGTGCCACCTCCTCACGCGTGCGCGCTGTGTGCACACGGGAGCTGGACCTCCAGTCGTTCAGTCTGACTCCGGCAAACAAACGGAGCTCTTTACCAGTGGGATGGCTGTTTGATTTGATGTGGTGCTTCGCCAGGAAAACCCACTCAGATGACTTGCCCTTGTCGCAAAACCCCACGTCTTCCGTAAATTGGCGTCGGACTGTCAAACTTCGTCACGAGTGTCAATCCCATGCCCATATTTTGGTGCACATTGATAATTGCGTCCAGTGGATTCTCCGTGTATTTTCAGACATCCGAAAAGACAGTTCCGCAGTTTCCTCACATTGACAATAAAGCCCCCTCAAAACTCAGACAAAAGATTGTGAAAGCAAAATTCTTTTGTCAAAGTTCAACAAACACAAAGCAATAGTCTGAGCATTAACTTCTAAAATTAACGAAAGCACCCATTGTTTGCTTCCAAATAGCGCAGATTTGGAGGATGTTTTTTTGCGAAATGGCGTCCTCCACGGAACTTGGCAACATAAGCAGCAAGGAATGAATGTGGTGAAAATTTTGTTCAGTCCCACCATTTCTGTTTTTCTATTCTCCCTAACGACAACGATCAATCTCCACAGTGCTTCACACACCCCGATCCCACCCACCCCCTTCTGTACCGGTGGTTCAGTCCCTGGTTGTCTTTCCCCTCTCCCCTCTGACCTTCATCACCATCATCACTCCCAGAACACTCCCTGCTACAAGCAACACACCCAGCACAGCTATCACAACGATCAGAATCAAGTCGCATCCGCACTCTTCCGTAACCTCGGTCCAGCTGCCGTGGTTGGTGTTGATTGTCCGAGGTCGAGGGATGGAGCGAGTTTCGCCAGAGTCTGCTGTGGAATGGAACAAACATTGCGGATGTGTTTGGGTCGGTATGACCAAAGTGAAAAGCAAGACATTGTGCAAGTGCCAGTCTTGGTGCCAGAAAAGCAGCATCTTCCTTGCCAAATGCCTTCTCTTGTTCTCCGCCCTGCCCTGCCCTGCCCTGCCCTGCCCTGCCCTGCCCTGCCCTGCCCTGCCCTGCCCTGCCCTGCCCTGCCCTGCCCTGCCCTGCCGGCCCACTCACCGCCTGTATGCACGGGATGGAACTTGGCCGGTGGAAGCTGCACAAACAGGGTCGTCTCCACCTCGGTGAAGGTGCCGTCCTCCTCCCACGCGACGTCCCGACGCCGCCTCCGCCCGACCGACTGATAGTCTTCCATGTAGTCCTCACCATCACAATCCTGTCCGTGGAAATCAACCGTGGGCAGTGCTTATGTGTCACACGTAGAGAAAGAGCGTTCCCACGACTACTGCGTTGTTCAGTTTTGGTGACTGGACATCTTGTCATCGCGCCCACCAACGGTTGACCCAGCCCAATTCCCAGCTCACCGTGACGTTGCACTGCTCTGGGTAGTCGACCTTGCACACGCGGATGTGGAATACGAAGCCGACTTCCTCGGACCCGATGAGCTGGAAGGCGGAGTAGCGGAAGCTCTTGACCCTGCCGTCATCGCTCTGATCGAAGCCCTTCACCAGACTCTCCTCCATCCGCAGCGGACAGCTGGAAGAAAGAGCAGGTCAGTGCTGAGACTCGCTGTCTTGTTCAAGTCGATTCTTTGTCTCTGTTTGTTCACTGTTCACCAATCTGTGTTGTCTTCCCTTGAATGAAAGTTTGGACACGCCCGAAGGCTAGAGCCCAGGGAACACAATCCGCCCCAGGCGTAAATGTGACACTTTATGGGTGCTACCCTGCGAATGAAACTGTCAAACATAAATTTCGGGGAGAGTCAGAGAGACACTGACCCGTTCTCGACGAGGGGAAGCTGGATGTCGCCCGTTCTGTCTGTCGTGATGATCTTCTCCACGATGTAGCTGTCGTAAACTGCAACCACCACCACCAGAGAGAGTTTACAGACATGATCTGTCGTTCCATTTCCAACAGATGACTCAAAATAGAAACGCTAGAGTCTGGTGGACGACCGGTTTGTGGTGGAGACCTGTAGAGAGAGTGCGCGCATGACAGACTGAATCGAAAACGAAATGAGTGTTTGATCTCACCGTTGTCTTCATCTTCGTCCAGAGTGAAGCGCAGCTCGACGGTTTCCCCGAGCGCGATAGGCACCTGCGGGTCGACTGGGTTTCCGTCCTCGAGCAGCGCCTCCACCCTGACCGTCACCAGGTCCTCCTCCAGGGGGTCTTCCTCGATGCCGCTCTGCCTGCCAGGGTCACGAGGGGGAGCGTGAACAATGCGACGAGGAAATGTGTGAGACGAATGCGCATCTCCCCATGAATTCGACTGCTCAGAATGTTTCAATGACAGTTAAAGGTCGCAACTATTTTCACTTTTTTGTCAAGGTCAGAGAAAAGTACGACTCGTCCAAGCCTCGCCTTGCCTACTGCTCTGCACTGCTCTGTCATTCCCGGACGCCTCACCCAACACAGACAGACAGTCAGACAGACAAATAGACACACACGACACCACACACACACACACACCCACACACACACACACACACACATACACACACAGAGATCACTCACTCCGTTCCCGCCGCAAACACCGTCAGCTCGTCCACGACCGTCTCCCCACTCCGGGGGAAGATACAGTGGAGCGGCAGGCTCACGTCCATCGCGCTGATTACCGGCGGCCGGTACAGGACGAGGAACGTGAAGCCCTTCACCTCGCGACCATCCGTCTACAATGTGGACAGCCGTCTGACAAAAGAAGCGTCAGCCTTGGACAAACAGCAAGGAAATTTCTTGCCGAATTCAATCATTGTCAGTCACACTTGTAAGGACTCACGTTGTTGAACGTAAACGCGCTTCCACAGCTGTCATACGGGATCTCCTTCGTCAAAACTGAAAGAAAGAACGATGCAGTCGTTGTGAGTGGTGCGCTTCGTAATGGACAGTGAAACGGACATGTTTCTCGCCTCACCTCCCGGTCTGTCTGGGTCCGCGGCCAGTTGGCACTCGTCTCCGTCAGGCTGAAAGTCGCCCGGATATTTGACCATCACGAGGCCGGAGAATTCTCCCTCCGTCCCGACAGGGGGAGCGATGGTCACCGTCATTCCCGTCTGCGAACACGAGTGGCTCACTGCAATCAAAACACAAGGAAAAGTGCGACGTCCATGAAAGCGCACCTTTGTTACATCCAACACACGCTCGTGTCTGTTGAATTTTATTGAAGGATACTCAAGAGAGGCTCACCCCTGGGTATGTCACACAGGTCCCCAGTGTAGGACAGATCGCAGAAGCACACCTCCATACCGGAGTCGCCCACGGTGCAGGTCCCATTTGCACATCGCAGGGTACAATCCACATCCACGGTTGCAGCTGCAAACACGCGTCGAACAGTCAGAATATCAGAGTGTGAGAAATCTCTCGATATCTTTCGTATTTCATCAGTCGTGAGTTGTGTCTTGCCATGGGCACTGTTCCAGAGAACCTTTGATGCAGTTGTCAGTGAACTTGCAAATCCTTGTGGTCAGCCCCTCCCCATTTTCTCATTGATTCTTTGCAGTTTTGTGAAGCATACAAAGACAGACGAGACATTTCAGTCCCTTGGAACGCCAATCAGTGGTCTGATCTGTACCGAGTTTATCATTTGCTTGAAAGTTGGACAGATGGTTCAGCCCTTTGCAACTTTGAGTTCTGGCTGTTGGTCAAGGACCTGTTTATCCTGGTTCTCGGTGTCCGAAAGCAATCCGTGTGTTACGTCACCGTTTAGATTTGGAAGGCAAGTACGAGGGGGTTTTCACACCTGGGGCGCGCTGCATGTTGTATCAACTTATGTACTGCGGTGTTAGGTAAGGTGTTTAACCTCCTTTCTTTGGTACACACCGATGTCATCC
>JAAUXT010041071.1_pt1 | contig 40214 bp, 27 predicted proteins | sample 7278171 | NCBI WGS metagenome assembly JAAUXT01 (sample SAMN14350112, study PRJNA611818) | marine sediment metagenome | isolation source: surface marine sediment (1.8m) | place: French Polynesia: Moorea | collected 2018-08
GTCATGTTGAGAATAGATGTCAAGGAGGCCTGACCTGTGTGTTGAAGGTTTTCCAGTGAACCACACGAAAGATATTTACCGGAATCGGTTATATAAATTTCGTGCCTCGTAGGACGTCAAGAATTGTAGTACATTCTGCAAAGTTGAGCATAAATATTTGATTCAATGTCTCGGAAAACTTGGAGAAATATACGCCAAGCACTCGACCTGAACTGAAATAGGCATCTCAGTTCTTTGATGAGGACATAATTTCACCGAGCGATTGTTCTTGGCAAGTGGTATTCTCGAGCTGTAAACTCGGAGCCGCAGCAACACAGGTCACGGCACCAAAATGGATATTCCGTGTAAGAAATCACCCATATATTCACATCTATGTCAGTTGCAGGGGACCCCAGCAGAAGGCCTCCTTGTATCCTAATGGCTTTGTATCCAGAAGGAGATGCTCTTTGATCTGCCTTCACTTTGAGCACAGATGTTTACAAGATAAAAGTCTCGCTTCCTGTTAAATGTTTGATGTGATATTTGTGATACCAGCAATTATAGACTGTGGACTTGGAGGAAACTCGTGTTGCGTGTGGACGTAGTTCTCAATCCATACGTGAGCGTGCGTGCTTGGGTGTGTCTCAGTCCCTGCTCTCTCGCAGCAATCTCCATCCATCCGGGAAAGACAGGCGTGCACCTTCCAACTAGCACAGCCTGACAGCACCGGACCTTAATGTCGCCATCATTGGCACATTAAACCAACAACTGGATTTGAACGAGATATTTTGACAGTCATAGCAAAGTTGTGAATCACACATGGACGGGACCTCCCATGGCCGTGCGAGTTCTCTCTGAGGGGGAATAAATCAGCCGTCATTTAATTAGGCTACAAGGATATTTGGAACATAAAACTCGTAAAAAACGGGTAATTACGAAGAAGTTCTTGGCGATTTGTCATCTAAAACGGTGGTGATGTTTCACGACGCGCCGCTGATGGACACTGCTCATAATTTTTGCGATATATCGTCTTTGCATAAATTCGAAATTTCCTTTGTTTTGCTCCGATTGAGACAAGTTCCACAGTTATTTTTTTCTTCTCTTCGTGACAAGAAATACCTTTTTCTTGTCGTGAGATGTGGCGCGGTCAAGCTGTTTGCAAACAACTTGGGAACCTCAATTACAAAATTCAATTACTCCTACGCAAAAATTTGTAATTTAGCAAACTGTTTTGTTTGGTTTCCGTCGTTGGATTGAATCGTGAGTATCACTGCAAAAGTCCAGTTGCCAGGGTAAAGCCATTCTTCTCTTTCATTTCCAAGAATTTTCAAGAGTTGGATGAAAAGGATTAATTTCTCACGACAAAACCAAGAAGTGTTTTCGTGACGACGAGAAATTACCGCCACTCCCTGATGAACATCAATTGGACGAGAGGAAGCAGAGAAAGTGGACCCTGCAATTTTAGTTGCATCCAGACCCTGGGGATCAAGACTTGACACAGTACCCTGTTACATGATACTGGTTCATCATCTCCAATAGCATATTTATGGATTAGAAAGACAAAGAACATGTAATTAAGGGAGGATCCTGTGTTCATTACGCAGCCCTGCAGGCAAATTCTACTTCATCACATCCCCTTTCTTTGTGGCCTTAATTGCATAATAATGAATTTTCATCGTCTGTTTGATAGCACATGTAATTATCAGTGTCGACTCTCTTTTGCACGATTGTTCATCTTTGTTGCAACACGAGCGCCACTGCAAACGAGCATTTTCTGTGACAAAAAACTATCTTTGCCGGTCTATTTTGGATATCGGAGAACTTGCGTTGTGTTGGTGGTGTGTACGATTGTAGATTGACATGCTCGTGCACAAAGGGCAGGAATCAGTGTATCAGTTTGTAACTGGTCACTGAACCAATATGGCAACCAAATTGAAGAATAATATGGAACTAGGCTTGTGGGAACTTGGCTTCTGGTCAAGCATTGGATCCTCTGAGCCTGGCAAATCTTTGGATTCAAGACCAAAAGCTTGACTGCTGATTTGAGATCATTGTTTTTCAGTCAAAATAACCATGACCCTGCTTCTCAGGACAGAGACTCACTTCTTGTGGTGGACTCATCCAATCCAAGATGGCTGCCACATGGAAGAAAGGGTACCCACCCTGGAAACTGTTGTTCTTTTGCGCCATGGAACCATTGCAAGGGCAAAAGATTGTTGTTGTGCAAATCTTCTGTTGCTGGAGAAGAATGCAGCATTCCAGGCACAAGTGTTGGTGCGATGCAAATGCACTCTTTTGGCTTTCACAGAAAGATGACATTGAACCTCTCTGTTGTTGATCAAAAAGCTGAAATTGGGCAAAACGCACAATTTTTCAGGCTGTGTGTTTGGGTTGCTCACCAACAGTCAAGAAAAAACTCCAAGAGCTGGGCGTCTGGTGTGTTCCCTGCTTTCTTTGGTTACCAGTGTACGAGTCCCGGTATGTTTGACTGCTGTTTCTCGTGTACGCACAGCTTTTTCTCACGGAAGAGGAAGTTCTGTGTTCTTTGTGTTCAAAAGTAGCTCCCGTGCTTCTTGGGGCAAAACGCAAGTGTTCAAATCACCAAAAGACATGGACTCTAAGTGGTCTTGCTGTTACTGCACAATTAGCCGTGATGAAATCAAACGGGACATCAAAGATAAACAACCTGAATTGACAGGAAATTTATCATAAAAGACGAGCCTTCTCTCAAAGAACATTTCTAATTGTTCCCCCAAGCATTTGGTTACATCTTGCGCGAGACAATGATTTTACGGTGGAATTTCATGGTTATTCTGATTACACGGATGAATAGCAAAAGCACTTCCCGTTCAGAAATGTCTCCGTTTCAAGCATCAAACGCTATTCTGCTCGCACATTGTTGGAGAATCTGCCACACGACAATTCTTTTCTGTTGTCTTCACGAGAAAACGTCTGATAGGAGCTTGGGAGTCCGTTTGGAACTTGCTGCAGGACACTTGTATCCGTTTTCGTCGAACACACAAAGTTGCTCAGAACTTTAGAAGATCTCGACGCCGTTCAGACCCATCTCCACGTGGCGACTGAGCAACGACATCGTCAGGCCAGGAACGTCGATTTCTCTAGGGTCCATTTGAGCTGCGGTTGAGCGTTCTGACTCCTGCCGCTCAGGGGCTGAGTGAGTGCTCTTCAAATTTCAACAAGTTTTCGTGTGCCCTCTGTCCGTAAAATGATCGCAGAAATGAACCCTGATGTCTCTCAACAACCCTCGAAGTTCTTATCGAAATCTGAAAACCATTTCCACATGGATTCAGTTGATCATGCATGAAGACCTGTCCATGTTTGTTGTAAACTTCGTTCTCGAGGAAGGTGTCTGTTTGAGGGTTTTCTCAGCTTGTCCCCGGGGGCCACCAAGAGGTTAGGACGCTTCTCAAAAGTTTGTGCTTCGTTATGGCGTGTTCCTTGTGTGGAACATTGTTGGAATACACGCCGCCCATAAATGTCTCTTTTTCTTGTAGACGGCTTACTGTGTCTGGCGAGAGGCTTCAAAACAAGAACATCTTGCTGAAACGTCGAGACGCGAAAGGCACTCTGCACTCAACTACCTGACGAGTGTATTGAATGATCATTGACAGCTGCAAAGGAAAAGCAACGTCAAAGGTTTGCTCACATAGTTTTTAATGACGGAATTCCACATCATTAGTGGCAGTGAGAACCGTACAGTTTGCCTTGTGAACTTTCGCTGGGGAAAGTTGTTTGTTCATTTGCGTTTTATTTTCTTCAACACAGTTCTATGTTCGCGGAGGTGCCAGACGTTTTGTGCAAGCTAAAACAGAGAAACAATGAAGGTAATGAAACCGTGTTTGTGTTCTCAGTGTTTTGTGAAGAATCTCCATTCTTCTTAAGTCATCGACTGATCTTTTCAAGCGAAGCTGTGGGTTCCAACAAAATGGCTTGGAAATGCCAACAAAGAAATTACGAGCGCTTTGGTTCAGCATCAGTCTTTGATAAGAGTCAACGCAGTTTTGCAAGCTCTTTCGACATTCAGCAATTCCGATTTCTTTTCACCACGGAAAGAACCAGCTGGTTCTCAAATTGTTCTCATTTCATGTCCTCTTCACCTGACCATTTAGATTTGGAATGCTCAACCGGAATGTTGGTGACAAATAGAACTTCAACATTCGTCTTGTGAGTTTGCGGGTTTGCGTGTGGCCGCAACCAAAGCTGTACGATCTGCCCACACTGAAGAATTTGGTGAAGAAGAAAAGGCATCTGCTGTGCAAATATTGATCGTTGCAGCAATTGCTGCAGGGAATCTGTTCATTGAAGTATCCCCATAATTCTTGATTTGTCTCGATTTGTGTAAGTGATATCAACTGCCCGTCGACAAGTACAAGTGCTGCCACTTGCCTCAGCTATCAAGCGAAGGAGAGGTTTCGCTTCTCCTTCTTAGTTTCAGGTCTCCCAGGAACAGCTCGGGTCATGTTCAGGAAATTGTTTCTGATACCTGCAGCTGGCACTGTGTTGTCAACACTCAAAAACATCGCACTCGCAAGGGTCAAGGCATTCTTGTTTGCAATTCTTCTTTTTGCATCAATTTTGAAACAATTATGGTTGCAAATACTTCCGTAAAAAGTACACAAATTGTGACGACCATTGACGATCAAGTGCTTGAAAACTGTTTTTGCCCAAACTATAACAAATACATTTTCAATTGTTTACCAGACCAACCTGGCCCCAGGCACATTTCGGAGGAAATCTGAAAGCAACGTATTGTTTCCTTTCCATTCTGCACCCAGTGCAGTTCTTTGTTCTCGATCTCTGGCAAATGGCAGTCTATCCGCCCAATTTTCTCGTATCAGCTGAATTTTTGGCCACAAATCGACAAGGTTCCGATATCACTCAGTGCCTCGCAAAGCCAATTATGGAAACGTTATTCTTTGTACCCAGCAAACCTTCTAATAAATAGTCACTCCAGGTTGGCAACGTTCCGAAGATGAGTCAAAATCAATCGAGAACAAAGGAACACAAGTTGATATTATGATCAAGGGAAAACTTTCAACGGCAACGATTTCTTCAGAAGTTGCGCAGCGTTCATCACGAGGGACAAAGGAGCTCCAAGCTCTGTTCACTTGTGCTTGCATCGACCAGAGGTTGTTGTTGACAACTGGTTTGTCAGGTTTGATCTTGTTGGCACTGGTGCCAGGTTGCATTTTGCCAGTCAGTACTTTTCATTTGCTGTCTGCAGAGCGCACACATTTTTATTCTAAACACATTGTGGAACACGAATGTTTGCGGACTGCGCTCGCACCTGGCAGACCTGGCGTCATATATATTAGATCTTGAACGTGGTTTTTGTTGAAGAACCCACATGAGCTTCTTCACATGTTTGGTTGAAAATTTTTATTGCATGGTCACACAGGCCAGCATTCCTGTCAGGTACGGCTTTGGACGGAGTTTGGTCTCGTGTCTTAAAATCTTAGGCTTGATAATCTGCGAATGCAGGGCAGGGGCGTCAAATACTCACACAATTGCTGTTGGGGAAGGAGGGTATCTGTGCCCTTCTCCGAAAGGTTTGTGCATCATTCGTGCACCAACCAATGTGATGCGTGTCCTTTGTGTGGCTTCCTAGTCGTACAAGCACTCAAACCCTTGATGCAAGCAGGAGGCCCAATCTGTGATCTTTTTTCAGCAATGCCCAATCTTTGTTCATATGCGCTTCACTGAAATTCAACCTGGCTGCTGCGTTAACCCTCGTTACCGAGAAGGTCACATCTCAGCAGTCACCTGGGCTGCTCGCCTTCCTGTGCTTCGTTGCATGCTCCATGTCAAGACTACCTGTTGCTACACGGAGAAGTCGATTGCACTTTTAGACCAATGTAAATTGGTTGGTTTCTAGATAATAAGAGCTGCATTGCAGATAAAAGTCATGCAATCTGTAAATCCACAACAGGAGTCGTCCTGTTCTAATGAGGGAGCTTTACGATAACAGTGTCAAAGCGCGACTGCAGATCACCGCTTCGACCCAGAGAGCAGAAAATAGGTCAGATGCAGATGCACTCGACGGCACCGGGTGGACGCGGCCGCCGACGATTGGGGGACCCACTGTGAGCAAGTAGAGGTTCCCCGCGGGAGAATCCCCGTGCAATACGAAATGTCACTTCCAGACCGCAACATCTACGTAGAACTTTACTGCACTCGTAAGTTGTTGCTCTGAGGTTTGGCGTCGGCCAGGTCTGTAACATATAGAGACCCATGGTGTTCCAAGCCAAGAGAAAAGGAAACCACATTGTCAGTTAGGTTGCACGGAAGTTGTCCGGGATGTCTTGGTCTCTTCTGTGAATGACAAACTGCAAACTTTCTTCAAGGACAACCGTCACGATCCAAAGAGTTTCCCCGCAAGTGACGCTTCGGGCTGATACTGACGAGATTGCCCAAGTCGCCCAAGGTACCTCACCTGAATGATGCGGGGCATCACTTATTTCAGAGACAGAATGAAGGTTAATGGCAACATAAAGACTGGACACTAAAGCCTCGCGGTCGCCTGCAGAATGCTGCAGGCAGCTGCCGAGGCGAATCCTACACAATTGTCAGCACAACAGGAAATGCCGGAGCTCAATTTTAAAATCTCGAAGTTCTCTTTGGGAGAATATGTGCAAGGCTGTTTTGCGTGCGAATGTCCAAGATAGGGCACCCCATGTGAGGACGGTCCTTGTCGAGGCAAAGAAGCTGTCGTGCACAAGGACAAAGCCTTCGCCGCACACGGGAACTTTCCCCTGCCTTGGTGTCATTTGTTTTCGAAAGTTGTGTCTCGTTCGTGTTTCTGAGCCATTTGTTCAAATCAGGATACAACGGGAGCTTCTTTGGAAACATTGGAATGTGAATCAGATTCGAGGAACGGAATAGACATGTGTCCCACAGAAGATTTCGACTGAAGGAAAAACACGACTATTGGGTAAAACTGGAGAATTGGAAAAACAAAGAACTTTGACCTGGGGCCTATCTTACGCCATCAAGTCGCAATGAAACAATAAAGAGTAATGGCGTCATGAAGCTTTATGCCGTGCTTGGTATGCCGATCATTAGGAGGAGCCGAGGAAACCAGGCAGTATCGCACCATCATTTGTCTCCATCTGCGCGATAATGTTAGAACCTGAAGCTCATTCTTGTCTCTTGAAGATTTACACACTTTCTTCCAGACGACGAGACGGCCTTTGTTTTCTCAGAAGGAGTTTTAGTGCCAATCCAACGCGTGAAAATCAAAGGCGCCTTGAACTGTGTACGCATCGGAGTCCTGCGCTCTATGGTGGAGGCAAGCGAAAGGAAACATGCTGGCAACGCCAACCAGCATTTGAGGATGGATTTGCCTGAGAAGATCATAATTGAGGTCGTGATGAGAAGCGCTGTCCACCCATCTCCCTCGCCCGGCCCGAACCTGCCCGCGACGTGACGCCTTGTTTATCAAGGTGGCGCAGGCGAAGCGGCTTTGCACCTGATCTGAATGCGCAAATCACGCGCCGTCCTTTTGTTTTTGTCTTTTTTATTTCAGGGCCATCACCTGTGCCATGTCTGAGTTCTTGGGCCCACACTTCCGGGGATTCTGCTCACGAAGCTGCTCCCGCGAATTGAAAATGAACCGAGGATCAGATTTCACAGCTAATTTGAGTGGAAGCAGGTGATAGCACTTGTTGAGATGCTGGTTCGCGCTAACTTTGATCGATCCAGATAATGACTTAAACTTAACTGAGATACAATCCAGTAGAGTCTTTGCACATGCATTTTTGCCTCATGATTTAATGTTTTTAAAGAAACATCACCGCCTCATTGCAATTTCAGAAAGTGAAAGCTGCGACAGTTTTTTTCCTTGTTGGAAAACCATAGCAACATCAACACCAGAGTTGGGGTTTTCTCCCCAGGTTTTTCAAATGCTGACACTGTGATCAGGCTGAATAATAAACTGTTTATTTTTCAGAAAAGCAATTTGTTTCATAGACACACAAATGGCCTTGAGAACGGTGTCTGATGATTTTTGAGGAGTCGTCACCCATCAAGCTTCTGTAACAGGAACACTTGTCTCCAGAAACAAAGACAGTGAACAGATCGGAAACATGATATTTGGCATTGTCTGACTGGACAAAACTACGCTTCCAAACTGGAACGTGAAACATTTCCTTCCAAATGTCAACCACAAAACATGGAACCTGATTATTTTTGAAAAGGCGACGCAACCTACTTTCCACACCACAAGAATGCAAACGGCACACCTGAAAGGGCAAAAAGAAACAGCTTCAAAAACTGGAACTAACCTTGTTCTCTTTGTCGGAGAAAAAAATCGTGTTCCTTGTGGCCAGCATTACTCATCCGTCGCCCATTGTAACGAGTCCATCTCATCGTGAGGCGCTGGCATTTCATTTAGCAGTCGGATTGTACCGCGAGCAGCGTCCGAGAGCCGCGTGAAGTGGACGGAAATGAAAGGCTGCAAATAGACCTTTAGAAATGACCGGTAAAGTAAGATGAAATGATAATTGATGGCTTCCTCGGGCGTTCCAATCATTATTAATGATCTCCACTTGTAAATGGAACATGTCACTCAGAAAGCATGTCTTTCAAAGAATTCCAAGACCAAAACCCAGGTAGAAGGAATGGCTCAGAAAGAGAGGGCAGAGAGAAAGAGACAGAGGAAGAGAAAAGTGGGAGAATCCAGTGCGTCCAGCGTTCGACCATTCGAACGTGTGCCAAGGATTGTTTCGTGGACTATCGACCGTGGAAGAAAATTTTCTGTGACATCATTTGCGCAAACGTATCAAATTTCATTCTCAGTTTCCATGTGAAAGTTGTTTTTGTGTCTCGACAACACGTCCCAGGTTTGATGCTACACTTGTCATCCCTGGGATTGCAAACTATACACAGTTCATACACACACACGTACGTACACAGTGCCGACCAACTGACAACCATTTGCTCGGACCCCTCTCTGAACAAACTCAGGCACAATCATGAAATGGTTTTGAAGACACAAACAGAAACCGCCAGCTCCAACTCTTACCAGGGAGGTTTGTCCGAAATTCAAGCCGATGGTCATTGGATCGCTCTGGTCATTTCGGGTTGGGACCTGAAATGAAGACACGCGTGTCTCAAGGTTTCAAGTCCAACTTGAAATGGTCAGGCACCCCTGAAAATATCACACCGAGCCTTGCAAGGGTGAGTGTTTCACCATTTCAGGTTGGGGCTTGTTGGCTGTGTCCTTCGTTTCAGGTTCAACCAACCAGAAATGGCCAGGCACCCCCCCAAAAGCACCAAGAGCCTCGATGTGTGCTTGGCATGCTTGCAATTCCAGGCTGGGACCTGAAAACCAAACCTCTGCATCTCTGGATTTCAGGTTCATGAAATTTCTACTTGGAGGCTTCATTTGAGGCTGAACCTGAACTGATCAGCCCCCAGAAAATTGGGTTCGGGTCCAACTTGAAAGGGCTACCCACGTCCTGGAAATACCACTTGGTGCCTTGAGTCGCGCTTGTTGGTGTTTTGCTTCCACAACACTTGCTCAGGGGAAGGCACGCCCTCTTCTCTGTTTCTTGCCAATATTTCGCACTGAGATCTTCACATCACACCATTGCGTTGTCTTGCTCGTGATGTTGTGCCCGCCGGGACTCTCTCACCAGGATTTATTATCCGGGTCTCCACATCTGTGTCTCTGATCCTCCGCTTCTCTGCTTCATGATGTCTGTTCACATGCGCAGTGGGACTCTCCAAATCAGGATTACCCACATCGCGCTGAAACCTGCGTGTGCGTCTTGTGTTCTCCAAATCACACAACGATGTTGTCACAGTTCTTGTAGTTATTGTTGTTCAAGATGAAATATGTGAGTGTTTCTTCTTCCAATCTCCTCTGTGGTGTCATTACTTTTCTCCGCAGAGAAAAGTTGAGATGCTCGACGTCTACGTTCTTGGACAGAGATGGACAAGACTGGCAAACAGCAGACCATGAGGTTTTTCTCAAGGGTCGGACAGAGTTCTTTTCTTTGGGTTGTCGCGGCGATTCAACAAGAGAAACAGTGTTTCGTTGCTTGCAACAGAGATGTGAAAAAATGTCACACTTTGGACGGACTGCATGGAAAGCAAGTGACTCGAGACGTGACTGTTTCTGACATGATTTCGGATGATAAGCTGGTGGAACACGAGACCGAAAGCCTCGCTGTAAGACGCTGAGAGAAGAGCTGGAGAGGGAATGCGCGTAAATTGTCTGTTGCTGTCAGGCGCTGCGCACTTGAGATTTTTTCCAGGTAGTTAGCGACTATTTGGCGGCGGTTCCTTCCTGTGCCATTAGACACGACTGCTAATTACACGCAATTTGCTGAGCACTCGGCACCGATGTAATCTGCCTCACAACGCCGACCACATTCAGACCCTGTTTTTCAGCAAATCTGGTAATGTGAAGATTTCCCATGTTCTAACTTCTGGAAGGCCTTCCCTAACAAGGATGCAAAGCGCGACACTCAGAAAGTTTTGCCGTGGGCAAAACACGTCTTCTCTTCTTCATGGCATCTGCTGTGCGGGCTTCGATAGTTATCTGCAAATTTCGAATCACCTGAAGTTCCACTGCTTGAGCAATCACGAGGACAGAGCGGATCACCTCCGGCTTTGCTTGATGTCCTGCGCTGGGTGAAGACGACAAAAGCAAAAAAATTGTTTCTCGTCAGGATGCAGAATAGTTTTGCACCCATCTGTCTTTTTCATCAAAGAATAAACCAGAGATAAGGTCTTGTTAGGAGAAAAGATTGCTCACTAAATTCACACCCGTGTTCTTTATCGCGCTGCTGCTCTTTATTCCACGCGGAAACAATGGTCATAGCTGATGATGTAGGAGCAAATGCGTCATATAAATCTCTGCTGAGCCTCACATGGCCTTTTGGAACAGGCACCTTTGGACCTGAGCAGCTTGCTTTCTTCTATTTTTCACCTTTTATCAAGACCATACAAATTGGGACTTGTTTACGAGATGACCAGAATACCAATCACCACAAAGAGAAGACAAAGACTATTGGTCAGGAGAAAACACATCAGAACTTTGTGGTGCGGACATTTAAGATAAAGGTTCAACCGACAACCACTGCAAAACGTCCACCAAGCTGACAACACGTATACTCGTACTTTGTGCAACACTGACAGAAAAATAACCAGTTCCAAGGAGCTAACGAAGATACATGTCTTGCAGACCTGTAGTCCTTGCTGTGTGTTGATGTCCTCAGGCCGACAGGTAATACATGTAAGTCTGCGGGTAATATCCGATTAAAAATATTACTTACTGTCATCTGAGCGGAAGCAGTTTTCCTGAGAAACACAAATGGGTTTCACGAGGATGGCAAACCTGTCAGACACTAATTGAAAACTGAAAATACGTTCTCGTCCTGCTTCACGCTGAACTTCACACACACCTTTCAACAACAGAACTTGCAGTCTTTTCAAAGATTTGTCTTTTCGTCGTCGTCCCAGATTTTCTGGATCAAGGCAAAACACGTTGGAGGTTGAAGTTCAAATGCGCGTGCATATTTTCAGCACCACAGACACGCACACACACGCAGACACGTTTTTGGGCTGCCTTTCACGCGAGTGAAAACTTTTCGGCAAGCTTCTGCCACGGCTTTGAAAAGCGTGCCATCCATCCTCAATATTTTTGGGATGCAGTCAGCTTCGACTGCCTCTCGACTTTGGGTCACGGTTTTATTGTGACACTGCGACGGTTCTGTGACATGTGACCCCAGCACAGCTCCGTCTTACTGGCCCTTCTTCCCTGTCGCATCAGGTCGCGCAATCTATAATTGATCAGCCTGCCCTCGGCAGAATACATTATTTATGCCTGTGATATAACTGCCCTTTGTTCATCTTCTTGTTCGAATTTCTTAATCTAATTGCTGCGCTCGTCATTGTCTGCCGCCGAGACTTCTAAATTTGAACCTGTCTGAATCACGAAGGAGCGCGAGACGTGTGTTGCGGAGCGTGGCCCGTGCGCGCCGCGCCGCAGGTGTCAGTCCACCAGCTGCTCCGTCCTGCGTCTGTAGCTTCGTGTGCAGTTTATGTTTTCTCGGCATCATGAGGCATTATGCGTTTCAATTGTATCAGGAATTGAAACATTTATGCCTTTATTGTCGCATTTGCACGACTTCTGCCGAGTGCTTACGTCGCCTTTGTCAGCTGTTTGCGATTAAAAATGACATTCCGATCATTTTGTTCTTCTTGGTATCTGTGCGGTGTGACGTTTTGCTGGAAGGTCACGCATTCCTGTCTTTCTAGGGTCAGCCCCCAGAGTGCTTGGCTTCTGCAAGGTTCTGAACAACAACTTTGGGAAGCATTTAGATTGAAAGAGACGATCAATTTCCCGATACCTTTTCAAATCTTTGAAAGCGAGGAATGTTGACACAAATGAAGAGGTAGTTTGCGACATTTTTTGCACACATTGTCAGTGGAAACTGATTTATGAAACCACTCTCGATGCCTCGGAGTTATTTTCAGGGTGCTCAAAGCTGCAAAGAACGTAAATTGCATGTTTTCTGTCAGCTAACTGTGCTTTTTCATTTCAATGATGATATCTCTTTTTGTTGAGCTAAAACCGTTTTGGAGTAAAGGCAACGGAGCCTTTGAATGAATATTCTGTTTGATGAGGTTCGCAGAAAATAGATAGAGTCAGGAAAGGTGATGAAGGTTGACACACAAAGCCAATCCAGGGATAAATCATCGTGAAATTGTACGTTGGGTTTTGAAAGGAAAACACATTTTGTCTCTGCTACTTTCACCACCAGTGCAACCCACAGTTAACCAGTAGGTGACAGTACATATCCGGAAAGTATCCAAACCGTTTTTCTTGTATCAATCAAATGTTTTGTTTGCACCCACGCACAAGACCATTCCCCTGTTCACTGGCTTAAGAAATGTGTTGATACCAGTGAATTGCGCTGAAGGGGATCCACAAAAAGACCCCACCCGCATGACGATCACTCTCCAGATTTGGTCAAGCAAAATGGTCAGCAAGCAGAAAGATAAAAAAGCCACCTTCTGATGCAACACTAAGTGTCAAAAGCCTGACTGATGTTTTGTAGACAATTTATTTTGCTCCACAAAGAAACAACAGTAAAAGGTTGATACATTCATGTACAAAAACTATTTAATGCCATCATTATAAAACATACCCATTTGTGTACATGATTTGATATCAACACCTTGAGTTAACAGCTAATATGTTTACGCAGACATCATGCATGCATCGTAGTGTGGCCAACTTCGCTGAAGCCGATTTGAGAGACTCACGCCGCAGCACAACAACCACAAAGCAGCAATTCAAGTTTTGAAATGGAAACATTCTTCCCAGTCAGAGAGAAAGGTCGTGCTCTGAATTCGATTTGGGCGGATTCTGACCCTCATGAACTTTTGAATGTCGTGACTTGACACATATTGATGCTGACTCGTTCGTTCATTTTTGCGTTCTTTCGTTCGTGCAAGACAGAGTGTGCAAACATGGTATCACTGCGAAGTTGGGATCTTCATGGAAAACGTTGCGTTTCGTACTAGCATTGTGATAAAGAATTAAAAAGCAGCGCAAAAACAGAAGTCACGTTAATTGAGACGCACTCGATCGTTTCATTAATTCCGCGTATGCCACAGTGACAGATGATCAGTCAGGCGATTGTTGCGGACTAATCCAGCGTCCTTTAATTCACTGATCCTTGAGCAACAATGTTCTTTCTCGTATTTTGCAATGACTCAGATTTGTTTATCACATGAACGCACGTACGAGATTTTGTCAAGCAGCTCGAGGGAAACCTGTGCACGGGGTGGCGAGGACAAAGGGACACTGAGACAGGCTTGGGGCGAAACATGACCATCTGTGCTGCTCATCCAGAGGGAAACCTGAAACACTGGCTGTCGGACCAAATAAAAACAACAGCAAGTCCACACAAACCTCTGAGACCAACATTGGCAGGTACGAAATCGATCTAATTGATGCCGTAGAGACCAGGCCGGAGCCTGACACGTCTACACGATGCTTTGACGGGTAGGTGGAAGATCATCTGGACTGTGCGCACCATTCTCCTCAAATGAATTGATGATTTCTGTGGATACGTCCCTGGGCTCCTCTAAACGGCCGAGGTTCTTGCGCGGATATGACTGTCCAAACGTGTTCACATAGACGCTATCACCGCCCTCGGGGGCAATGCGCTGGTTGCGGTTAAGGATGGACCTCTTGTCGGCCTCAGACAGGCCGTTGAGTCTTTTGTGGCTGAGTAGGTCACTTGATAGACTTCTGTCGCCGTTCGTCAATGCAGGTGATCCGACAGATCCCGCTCCCGACACACCTGACTCGTTCATATTAGTCCTGCCGCCGGCGCTGCCGGCGCTGTGCAGGCCTGATAAAGTCGGCGCACTGCCACTGTTGTGCAGATGGAACTGTTTCCTGTCAATGGGCAACATGACTTTGACCCATTTCGGATTGGTTGAGCCTTCGCCGGTCGTTTCGCCAGTATTTATTCCTGAGCCGTTTTCATTAATACTGGAAAGTGTTGAACTGTGATACGGCCCGTGCAGGTCTTTTGGCAGTGCTGAACTGGCGTAGTATTTATGAGGGAGCTTGTCATTTTCACTGCTGCTGGCGAGCTCGTGTGAGAGGGACGGCTTGGGTCTGCTCCCCGGAAGGCCCAGACTGCGCTGCTTCTGGTCCCACAGAGAATCTGAAACATTATCAAGAACGCTGTGAACAATTAATCAGCGTCATGCATTATAAACGTGCGATTGAACGTGGCGCTGAATTTTCATTTCCCTTTCATGGATCGTAAAATGCATTTGAAAAAGTGCGAAAAAATAACACCTGAGCATGTGGGTTTACGAGCAAAATGGGAGTGCAAAATTGAAGAGTGATGGTCCGAACCGTGGAAATTTTGTGTTTTCTTTCATCACGGAAATGTTGAAAAAGGACATGCATCAACGAATCCAAACTGGACAATCAAAGCACGAGACACTGACCGTAGGGAGGCGGCGGTGAGTTGTGCTCGTCGGCGGGGGCGGCGGAGGCGGCGGTCGGTTTGTGGTGCTGCTGATGCTGCGCGCTGTCGCCGCCGTCCTCGCTGCCGCCGCGCCCGCTGTCGGCGTTCGAGCCGTCGCCCGAGTTGCTGTCCGAGTCTCCGCGCTGCGGCTCCCGACGCAACATGTGCAGCAACTGGTGCATCTACGAACCAAAAAACAGTTTGTTGAAAATTGATCAACAGTCAACCCTGCAAAAACAACCCTGTAAAAAGGGTCTCGCAAGACAGAGGAACTACGGCGTGAATATGCTTCAGCACGCAAAGGTCGCGGCTGATGCCGGGACACATTAATTTGTACACTCGTGTCAAGCAGGAACTCGCATCGCCAAAAGCTGTGAGCTATGTGTGGGGAAATCGGCCTTGACTTGAATCTTTCACACGTGGTGTTAACTCTTTCATCTACTCCCACACTGTAATCTGTGAAAGTGCTGACAAGCACAAGTTCCTCTGAATGACAAATTTGAATGTGTTTGGATATTGTGATGTTTTTGCTTGCAAGTCAAGAACCTCCCTTGTTTTTCCACCAGGTCAAAAATGTTGTGCCATTGTTCAAAGACGCCCATGAAGAGTATGTCCGTGGAAGATCAACAGCAGTGCTCTGCACAGAGGGCCACACCTATCACCGGTCAACGAAGTTGACCAAGGTTCACTTCTGCACTCTGGAGGATTGGGAATAATATTCTTTGGCCCACAGCTCTGGAACTTGTCTTGGTTGCAGATTTGGACGCCTCAAAACGTTAGAAAACCCCGTTTGCTGTTGTTCTGTTCCTGCGACGATCATGGTGCTATTGAACAAACTTTCTTCGCGCTGTTGCCAGATCGTTGCCTGTGTCAGTGACCCATTTATCTCCGATAAGCTGCTTTGCTCGAGGGAGTCAGAAGTGCTGGAACTTTACATTGAAAGGTGCAAGAGTCACAACGCCGGCTTTCCGCCCACTGCCTCTCCATCATGACGCAGAACGTGATCTCCTGCCCGTGTGAAACAATGACACTGCGGTTGGAGATAAAACTGCCAGAGACATTCTTTTTTTGCGATATTTTGGAAATCTTCAAAAGGAACCAGAAGTGTGCATTTGGTGAGCAGAAGGCAATCCCTACAACGCCCAAACTTGTTGTTTTGCTCCAGGGAACCACTTGACGTATGATCGTGTCAGCAATCCATGTCTGTGCATGAACCTGATCGGTTAACTCCATCCATCGCGTAACAGCTCAGGCCGCACGAGAAACACCAAGAGGTGGGAGAACTTTAGTGCTTTGACGAATGCTAAAGTGATCAGGTGGTGATTGATTGTTTTGATTTTACGTCGAGTGTATTCTTCGGCAGTTTGCGACATACGAAAAAAAGCGACGATCCAGTGACATTTGACAGAAATTGTCCCAAACACAAATAGAAACAAACAAACAAAAAGTGTCTGCGAGTCCTACCTCAATGTCCTTCTCGGTGAGGCCGCCAGCGGCGCCGGCCGCCCCGGCCGCCTGGCGCTGCTGCAGCACGGACGGGTCGAAGATGAGTCGGTGTCGCGGGAGGCTGCGCGACTTGAGCGCCTCGCGCTCCGCCGCCGTCGACGCCACTGACGCCGACGCCACGGGGTGACCGAGCGTCGCGTACGCCGTCGAGTGCTTCGGACTGAAGGTGATCAGACGACACTCTCCCTGAGCGAGTCCAGCCTTTGGGGATGAACTACATACAACCTGGAGGAAGAGATAGCACAGGGCTATTTGGAGAGATATTATGAAAGGCAGCTGACGCTGCGGAGTGTTCATCGCAACTTCATTTTTTTCTTGTGGACACTTTCGTTGAGTGTTCGTGGTCCATTGCAAAGCCACCCGTTTGGTTTTGTGTTTCCGCCTTCAGACAGAACCGAGTCCTCGAAACTTGTATCATCCTGATTTCTTCGAGGCAAATTGAAACATAAATCAGCGCGGCTGAGTGTGTCTGCTGCAGTACTTCATTCTCATTAAGCTCCATTTTGTCATATTTTCTCACCACCGAGTACACATCCATTTCAATTATTAGCTTTTATTTTTGGCGTCTCATGGCGCACTTCAAAACAACAACATGCTGAACCAAACCGAATCCAGACGCCGTCAGAATTGTCGAGCACATCTCCCACAGTGATTGTCAGTCATCTTTGTTGTGAAAGATTCTGTGAGAAAGATACTTCCGTTCATCAAACGAGTGCTGCAGCATTTCTTAGCTTGAAAAGGAATTAATGACAGAAGTGCAAAGACTTCATTCTACCTCTGAGGTGCAGCTGGGAAAAAGAAGGAAAACTTGTGTCTGACATTTGTATTCGGACTCATCCGTCACAGATTGGACACAAATCTTCCAGGACTCCTCGCAACTGATGACACCTTGTCATGCCATATCTCGTCCAGAACCAAAAAGAAGAGCTTCCCGCTTCCATAAGACCAGCTTTGCTTGATTGTCGCATGCATGCGTTGCTTCCCTCGTTTTGGCACACGTATCTGCTGAGGCTCAGGGATTATCTGTTGATGTATGACCTGAGGCCAAACAAAATTCATCCTCATATCTCGGGTCACTTATTTGGCTTCTTCACCATTGAATCAAATCTATAATTGATCAGTAAGTTTTCTGTTGCAAAGGATATTTATGTGCGTGATGATATCATGTTTTCCAGAATGGACCTGCGCTGTTCAGCAGGACAGGGCAGCTGCTGTGGGCCGCTTTCCGGCGACTTGGAGGACGTCATCAGAGCCACCAAGGAGGGATCAACTTACGAATTGAATCAAACTTGGTACAAATCAAAGTACAGTGAACACAAATGTGATAGTGACAATTTGTTCGGCATGACAATGTGTTTTATTTGTTGGTATGAATAATTTAGCGTGGGAAGTAAAAGTGTGTCGTGAATAATAGATTTGTCACACAATAGAAAGATAAAATGTTCAAGGTTAGCTTGCCGCAATTTCTGCGAGGCTCATCGTCATGACATCAGCGTAACAAATGGCGCTGGTTCCACCACTGTGACAGTGCAATATTTCTGGGCTTAGGCGCGATGCTCTCGTACTCTGTATTCCGTCCACCACGGCATTCCTCGGCCTTCCACATAATCTGTGCTAACTACGAACCCACTGCCCCGGACTTAATGCACCAAACCGCATCTCCTCATGCAAACAACTAATACCGAGGTAATGAATCTTTACTGCTATTTTGATGACCAGATATAAAATCATCATTAGGTCTGCTTAAGCGGGCAGATTATGTGCCAATATTCACGGCAAGACCTCGGCTGACTGGAATAATCTGTGTTCATGGAGCTGGGACCACTTCATCTCCGTGTTCTCGTGCCCGCTACACGTCCATAAAGGTGCGCGGTGGTGGTGCGGTGCTGGTGCTGTGAAGCTGCAGACGCGTAGTCATCCACCTCCGCAGCTGAAGACGAGCAATGCGTTCATTTGCTCATGATTTCCCCACAGTTGAAAGTTTGCTCGAAATAGACTTGGCTTCAAGGCAACTTCACTCTGGAATTCTACAATATTCAGAAGTTGTGGGTTGTGTCAGAAACCTGAGAATTTTTTTGTGGATTTTCATCGTGTGTGGTCCGGTTGTACAACCGTACTTGAAACTCGAGCATTACACACCGACTTGCCTTGTGGAAAGATACTCGTATGTCTCTGTGTGAAAGTATTTCCTGTTTCTGTGACGATACACGCTGAGGCTGCTTCAATGCTTTGGACATCACCCCAAAGGAAACCCTCTATTGCAGGGAGCCTTTATTGCATTCCACGCCTTACTTGTCCTGTCATATCTAAAGCATTTTATTTAGCAGGAAGACAGGTCTTGGAAGCCCCCATAAGAAGCGTCTGAAGGGGGAGGAAATGAAAGCTTGTACGCGGGAACCAGACGAATGACCAGGACACTAACATGCAACAATAATTGATGGCGCTTCAAAGCTCCCACTAAATAAATCTTCATTCATAATGTGCTGACGAGAGAAAGGGTGTGTGTTTCAAAAGAAAAGAGAAATCTGGCGCATTTGAGCTTTGAGTGAATCTTTGCATTGTTCGGTCAGAAGGTCTTATATCAGGGCCATCCCAGAGACACGGCTGCAATGATGCGAGGTGATGGGGCAACACCGAGCGTGAACCTTGTAAAAGCTTTCTCATTCCTCCCGGGAGTTGGGCACCGCAACATCGCCATTAAATTGGCTTATGGAATAACTGCTTTTTGTGTTCGGGAATTCTGGCCAAATTGGTGAATCATGTATTAATTTTAAAAGCATTTTCCCCATTTGCAGTCTCGCTCGCGCGTACATCTGCTGCAAAATAACAACGGTGTCTTGGTCTTGAGCCTCAAAGAGCTTGCAATCACGTCCTTGGCACACAAGGCAAGCGGGGCACTGCTTTCCGTGCACCTTGGCCTCCAACAGACAGCATTGTGACGGAGTCCTTCCCTTCAGGGAACTGAGGGGCCACTTCAGGTTTCAAAATGAAAACGAAGGACATCAGACAACCGTGCACAGTCCATCATTCGGCACAACCCGTGACCACGCGGTACCACCCGCTGGTGTGGCCACAGTGTCACCCGCCCGAATTTATGGATAATTGCTACAAACCACGCTGCTGAATAATAGAACGCCTTCGCTGTCCTGTCCCAAGAAGAACGTCTTTCTCGGGGCGGCTCTGCAGCAGGCAAAGCTGCATCACTGTGACTGTGACACTTCTCAAAAAGTGCTGCTTCAAAGAAGCCCTACTTCGCAGCAAAGTAATCACGAAGCGTGCCCAGACGTGACACTCACAATCCCCTAATTTCAGCAGGACAACCCGTTTCGGCGACTATCTCGTATATTAAAGGTTTTTGAAATAATCAAAGCCAAAGCTGCCTGGAGCATTATTTATGAGCTCGTGTTCTTTGATGAAAGCCACTCATTACTTAATCAAAATCATTAGGTTGTGATGTCCATAAAGGTGACGAATGTCACATTGTTCTGATTTAAGCTGGTAAAATATTAATAAGAGCGGATGAATTATGGCAGCATGTGAGGAGATTTATCGACTCGAATTTGGTGAAGAAGCGAGGAAGCGATTGAGGAAGTTGCGCTCGTTTTACAGATGGTCTGAGGTTCTGCTTCACATGCAGTGGAACACGCCGCGCTGTGCCGTGTTTTCTTTATGGCCTTGTTCGCTTTGATTAATACGACGCCGAGTGCCAAACTGGGACGACTGCATGCTGCATAACACCTGAAGCGATTTCACTTGGATCTAGTTTGTTTCAAAGCGCACGGGCTTCAATTGATTTCCAGTCAAGATATTTGTAACCAATGCCACTGTTTTAATTTCAATTTTCCCTCTCCTGGGAACGCATTTGAACAGATGGCAATGAAATGTTGAAGTTGTGTGGATATGAAACCCTGCCCCGCATTAAAGTTATAATTGAATTTGGTTGCTGCGCCAAACCGTTAATTTAGGTCCGGGGGCTGTCGCAGGTTAATCTGGGAAATTCGCTCTGAGCAGAACTCAGCAGAGACAACTTCGAAGCAACCTGAAACCTTCCACTTGCGCACGATTCTGTCGGCTGCGCGGTTTATTTTTTGAACAAGACGAGAAATTCATCGAGCATGCCTCATGTTGCTGCGACATCAGTGAAATTAAAAGTCATTGTTGTCCAAATCAAGACAGGAAGTGTTGATTTCCATCTGCTGCAAACAGAATGACATTGTTGGACCTGCTGTGGTCATGAATGCGCACAGCGAATGGTGCGCACGCGTTGCCAGTCGTGCGAAGTGTGTTGTCGACAACGCGCACGGTAACTTTAGATTCGCAGCTGCAATGAGATGCTGCTTGAAGCAGCCAGAGAAACATCCGTTTGGGTAATCAAACGATGCTGTGCGAGGACAAAAGTTGGGAAAGCGTGATGCTGGGTAGTTACACTTTAATGATAATATGAAAAATTGCACAGGGCCACACGACCTATCGATCGAGCTCACAAGAAATGTGTTACAATTGAACAAGAACAAGAGCGATGATGAATGGTTATTATGCCACATGCCCTGCATGGTACCCACTGCGATAATTGTACGACTGGTCATTGATAGTTCAGGTTCAGATGCACTTCAGTGCTCTTCGTAATTCAGCGACTCATTCAAGACTTGCAGAACGAGGCGACAGAGGCATCAGTGGTGAAACAGCTCAATGAAAAACGCGGCTCGAACCAAAACAGCGCAGCGGGAGACATTTTCGTTTTGTGTCCAAATGCGTGAGAAAACTGTCAAAACCGTCCAGGGACCCAATTTCGCCATTCACCCAGGATCACAATGTATCGTATTTCCTGCATTCAAACGATGCAGCTGTCTCGTGTGAAGTTGCACTGTGGCCACAAAGCCGTGAGGGCACCTACACAACTGCGGTGTTAATGTCACAATGACACAGTCTTGGCGTGATTAAAAAACGAAAGTACTCGTCTTCAGGCAAATCAGATAATCACCGCAACAATCAAAGAGAAACAGGACTCGCGAGCTCATTGTTGACCAGTGTGAGCTGACGGTACAGATGTCCTGTCCGGAGTCGACGCACCTGCTGATGTGTAGTAACTGTTGCCTCCGGATAAATCTTTTGTGTATTTGTTGGATTGAAATGTAGCGAGGACCAACAATACTGTGTGATGTGCTGTTAATATCCGGTGGATGTGACGCATCTTACTCACACACCAGAGCGTTGTGTTTGCCGGAAATTGTACGACAAAGAGTTGCAGCAGTTTCATTGATCACGTTGCTTTCTTTCAAATGCCTTTATGTTTTTCAACCGAGGAACTGCCAATTTCTCGCACGGAGCTGCAGGTTGTTGTTTGCAAAGCCGCATGGACAACAGAAGAGTAACGGAGATAATTTGCAGGAGTACATGAGCTTCGCCATGATTCCTCCGGTTTCGGCTTCGCTGCTGCAGCCGAGCGTTTCATTTGTGGCCACAATAACTCTCGTGTCCATCATCATTTCCTCGCAGATATGTATGTTTTTATGCAGCGAGGAGTGTACGTTCGAATCTGCTAAAAGCGCTTCTTATTGATCAGAACATTGTGAGCCAAAGCTCCATTCATCACAGAATAATCTGCACCTTGTTTCTGTGCCTTTAACAACTCGTGCTCTGCTAATACTGCCTGCTGACTTGCGCACACAAATGTCAGGCACACAACGTAGTAAAATACCAACTTTATGAGCGCACTCTATCCGAACATGAAATTCGGTAAAGGTTTTGATGGGTGTTTTTATTACCGATCACAATGGCGTGTGTGTCTTTCAAATGCAGTCTTGGCTCAGTACCACCCACCAAATGACAATAACGTTGGAGTCAAGAAGAAACGTTTCTGTCTTTCTGATGTGACATCGGATGTAATCCGCGGTGCATAAAACATGCAGCTTTTGTCAAGGGGACCGCCTTCCTCCACAAAGGTGTGTGACCGATGCATTTATTAAACACACAGCGCTGTTTAATGAAGCCAATTTGAATTGTCAAAAGAAGGCGGGTGGCGCACGAGAGGGGGTTGGACACCTTGTACGGGCTGTTTTGTATTCATGTATCCTGCCCTTTCCATTGCCTCGGACCGACGGTAAACTCTTAAAAAGATGCAAATGGCTTGTTATGTGTCCACATCCCCTCAAGGAGTAACGAACACAACAGAACCGCTGACAGATGGTTGCTGGCTTCCTTTCCATGTTTGGTCACCTTGCAGGATCAAAATTTGTGCCCAAACTGAACGAAATGACAGTGACAGATTCTGTCGGAACACGCGGATCTGCTTGGAGAAGGGTCGCCCTGATTCCTCTCGGGGAAGATTCGTCGTCTTCTGCACAAGATCACATCTTCCCCAGTGAGGGGCGGCCCAAGTACCATGATACCGATTTGCCTCCCCAAAGGGACTTTAGTGTAAAGCAATCAAATTATCCATAACCAAGTTTATATTGCAGCGAATTCCCAGGTGCTGCTTTCATGTGCCACTGTGAAATGAAAAGGCCCTACAGGAAGCAATGACAATTTTATTTGCACGCGGAGAAATTGATGATGAATCATTCTCCTGTCCCCGCGCTTCGTCTGAGGGGTTCCTTCCAAGTAAGGCGGATACCTGAGAGCCATTAAAGATGGCACCGAATCAAATCATTGTCATTAGCTTCCAGGCTGGTATTTGTTTTGCCTCTCTGATCGAATCTTTTGCCTGAGCAGCTTGTATCTTTCATGTTAATTTGCAAAGCAAGTATAATCTCGGTTGTTATTTAACGGTAGCTTCATCCGTGAAAGGCTTTCTGAAGCATGCGTGCGATTTGCGCGTGCATGGTGCGCAGCAGAACTGAATGAACGCGTCCCCGTGTTCGCACTCTGTCAACACTTGGAGTATTGAACAGTCGTGACAAACCGCTCACGGCTCTGAGGCTTGTCATCAATGTCGAAGCAGCACTTTTAGCTTGGATTCTCAAGGTACAGAAGGGATCGCGTGAGGCGTAAGCCTCACTGCAGACAAAAATTACAACTGCAAAATGCTGGATCACGATAATTGATGGGCTCTGAGCAAACGCAAAGAACGAAATACTACAAACACTACACGTACAAAGCTGGTCGATTGCCATTAGACAGATGATCAGATAGCCAGCGAAGCAACACTTGTTTTCACATTGCCTTTTCTTTCTGTTGATTCAACTGTTGAAGCGGATGTTGCATCCAATTCGCTACAGATATTAATCCATAAAGCATTGACAGTGAAAAGTTCAGCTTGACGGGAAAATGACGCAAATCCATTGCGGGTTGACATAAAACTTGCCTTTCAAAGAAATCCTCAATGGCGCAGGTATAGATTAAGTCTATATCTCGGTGCGTTGCATGTGGCTGACCCGATCCTATCACGAGGTTCCAATTTTCAGCAGAAAGGGGTCCCCGCCATCATCAAGCCATTAAAGGCCCTTCAATTGCTACATTTTGTCAGAATGTTTGTACGGGATTAGTCAATGTCGAAGCAGATACGAGGAAATGGAGGAAATGGGCAGGAGACGCAAAAATCCAGCTCGCCTAAGAAGGTAAGCCCGTCCATGTGAAAGCCCAAGGTACACAGACCGCGCCATTACGCTGCATTATCACCAGTCTTTACTTTCTCCGTGGAGGCTGTTTTTTTGCACCCCGACAGATTGTTTCCTTTGGTTGTTGACGCAGCACAGATGGGACGCGCATATTTGTGTAATACGGACAATAATGGTTTTATTCATATTGTCTGGGCCGCAACTTTTCGCTCATTATTTGCCTGAATTCACCGGGAGCTAGTTGGAGCTGCTCCCTGCGAACTTGCACGCTCTCGGCTATAATTCCTGCAGCTTTATGGCTTTCTTACCCAGTTTGGAAAAAAAGCTTTGGGAGCCTTGACATTATTTCACTTAGACATGTGATTTACATCTCCCTCGTGCACCTATTTCTCATTACGAAAACTTCCTCCCAAAATTTAATGGTTATCTATGAGCTTTTCATTTTTTCATCAAGATGAACAGAAGGGAATAGCTGCACAGTTTTCTTCCTCGTGCCGATTCACCTAATAAAGGAAGAAGCCTAAAAGCAAGTTGCATGCTACATGCACATTAAGTGATATATGGAGGCAAAGATAAAAGTCCGAGTGCACAGAGAGGCTACAGAAAAGTCATCATTCAGCGTGATGTAAAGCACCCTCGTTAGCTGTTCTGGATAGGTGCGATACCACTGCAAATTGCCCGGGCTCAACGCTGGCCATTTCACTGGTTCGGCAGTGCAAACTTCAGATTTTGGGAATCACCGCGCATTTATCACGTGAGCGAGATCGAGGCTTTTCGCGGGTGAAATTGATGGCAGGAGTGGGATGCAACCTACCTGTCTCTTGGGTGATGAGTGAATGGTGGTGGAGTGAGCAGCTGCTGGGATGTCTTGAGGCACCTTGGTTTGGCCCGGGGGAGGGGCGCTGCACGACAGCTCCTCGTCCGTACCTGGCTGCACAAACTTGGTGTACTCGCCGTCCTTCTCGTGGGCGTCCTCGTCGGCGGATGAATCACCACCGCCGGCTTTGTTGTTGCCCATCACCCGCTTGAGCACTTCCTTGTTGGTGAGCGCCCCGTCCACCACCGTCGAGGTCAGTTCGGTCATTTCGGGTTCGGCCACCGGCCCGTTCTGTCTGTGCGGGGACCTGTTGTTGACGTGGCAAATGTACTTGTACGTGTCGCGCTTCTCCCGACGCTGCTTGCGTTTGAGGCAAATGATGCAGCTGAGAAGGATGATAACGAGCACGAGAGTCGCAGCACCGATGCAGATGGCAATGGTGTGGTTCCGAGAACTGGATATGCGACCCAAGCCTGTGTTTCGTGAATTATACCCCAGATCGGCTATCACGAATGATGTATTGACGTGGACCGTCAGCTCGGCGACTGCGGTCTTTTCAGGAGTGCCATTATCACCCGCTTCCACCATCAGTTTATACCTGTCGAGTTTCAGATGTCTCTGATTCAGCTTCAGAGCCCCGGAGTAGGGATCTATGCTGAACGCGCTGCCTGAATTGCCACCGACAATGGAGAAGGAAATTTTCGAGTTCACCCCAACGTCGTCATCGTCAGTGGCAATGACGCGAGAGAAGATGTAGCCAATGGGTCCTTTATGAGGGGCCTCAACGGTGTTGTTTTCGAGACTGGGGAAGAGAAATCTGGGCGCGTTGTCATTAACGTCTGCAACATGCACCGTTACATTAGCTGTGCTTGTTAAGGAGGGTAAGCCCGGATTGGCGGCTAAGACTTTGAACGTGTACACAGGCTCAGATTCCCTATCAAGAATCTTTCTCGTCCTGATCCGCCCGCTATTCGAATCGATGGTGAATGCATCCCGCGCAATCCCTTTGGCTCGGATGGAGAAACTGAACACATCGTAGGGTGGATTGTCCACGTCATGAGCTGCAACGCCACCTATGTCAGTCCCAGGGGCTTGGTTCTCGAAAGTGACGAAGCTGTAGACGGGTCTGGAGAAGCGCGGCGGCTCGTCATTAATGTCCTGAATCTCCAGCTTGACAGTCGCCGAGGCCGATCTCGCGGGGGACCCTCCGTCAGTCGCTGTCACCCCAAATTTAATAAACGGCTTCGTCTCGTAGTCGAAGACGGAATTGGCCCGGATCACGCCTGTTCTGGAGTCAATCTCCACCAATCCCCTCGCGTCTCGTCCCAGCGTGTATGTGATTCTCGCGTTCTGGCCCAGGTCCTTGTCGCTGGCATTGACTCGCAGGATGGGGATCCCCACTGTGTTGTTCTCCTTAATTGCAATCTTGTAAATCTTCTGCGTGAACACGGGTGTGTGGTCATTCTCATCAAGGATGGTGATCTCTATAATCTGCCTCGAGGTCAGCGGGGGCTCGCCTTGGTCCTGACATTCGATGGGCAGCGGAATCACGGGAGTCAGCTCCCGATCAAACGACTTCTTCGTGATCACTTTGTACTCGTTCCTGTAGATGGACTCCACGTAGAAGTGATCGTCCTCGACGTTGCAAATGGCTTCTCCGTTGATTCCAGCATCGTCATCCTCGACCGAGATGTGCGCGACGAAGTAGCCGGGATCCCCATTCTCAGGAATCTCCACACGTCCGCTATTCGTCAGCGAGTTGACGCTCACCGTCGGCGCGTGGTCGTTCACATCAATCACGTTCACCGTGACCCTCGCGTGCGAAGGCACCGAGTTGGGTCCCTTGTCCTTCGCACTAACTGTTAAATGAAACTGCTTCTCTTTTTCAAAGTCCAGTGGTTTAGTGACCACCAACTGGCCGCTTCTGCCGTTGATTTCGAATGGGCCTGGGTAATTGGTGCCGCCTTCGGACATGATGGTATACTCAATTTGTCCGCTGGGGCCATAATCGGGGTCAGTAGCTCGCAGGCGAATAATGGGAGTTCCCGGGGAGGCATCTTCTCGAACGGCCACCACATAAGAGTTCTCATCAAACACGGGGCTGTTGTCATTGGCATCTTGAACGGCAACGTGAACTGTGAGGGTACCTGATTTCGGAGGCGACCCGCCGTCTCTGGCGACGAGCTCCAGTGTGTAGGAAGGATCCTTCTCCCGGTCGAGCTGCCTGTTGAGGCGCAGCCGCACATCAGTCGGAATGCCCGTGCTGTTATCCACTTGTAAGCTAAAGATGCCGCCCGGAGAGAGGAGCGAGTACTGTTTGACGGTGTAGGGGCTGCTGTCCGGGTCGAGAGCCGTGGGAAGTATGTACATGGCTCCGGGGGCGACGCTCTCAGAGATCTCGACAGCCACTTCACTGTCCGGAAACATCGGGCTGTGGTCATTCAAGTCGACGATATTCACGACCACATTGATTATTTCCAGATACTTGACGGGAACGGGTCGCACAGCGACGTCGAACTCGATATCGCAGTAGATTGGGCCATTTGGGCATAATTCCTCCCTGTCGACGGTCCTGATTGTCTTCAGGTTGCCAGTCAGTTGTTCTATTTGGAAGTAGGAGGCATAAAGCCCGTCCGGTCGGAGGAAACTGTAGCGCAGCTGGTTCAGGATGTCCGCGCTGTACTTCAAATCCAGGTCGGCGTCCTTAGCGATGTTGCCGATGAGGGTGTCGTCGGGTGACTCCTCGACAATGCTGTACTGCACGCGCGTCCTGATTTCTGAATCCTGACCCACGGCTGACGCCAACAAGTTGAGGTAGAACAGAACCGCTGCCAACACAAAGCCGCCTTGTGCCATTTTGCGAGAGAATGAACTTGTTTGGCGCTCAATCATATTTACCTCGGCATTTCTCCACCATCTTACTTTGCCCGTTGATGCGCATTAAACCACATTACCCTAAATCAAAAGTTGCCGGCTAAATCAATGTAAATCCAATTAGACAGGGATGTGAATGAAGCATGCAGTGACTTTCGTATGTCTTCACTCGTATAATCCACTCAAGCCAATAAGTTACTGAGGCCCCTGCCTAATGTCCCTGCACTGCTCCCAGTGTCCACAATGGGGAATGCATCAGCATAAAGTCGTTGCAGGTAACGCTTGTTGTGCAGCTTCGAGAGAAGCAGTAGTAAGTTTCGTAGTGGTGTGCTTCTTCCTTCGTCAAGTGCAGCTCCATTCACCATGAGGGAGTTTTATGCTTTTGCAGTGGACCCTTCCGCCTGGTTGGCTTGATAGGCAATCAGTGTGGTCACTCAGGTGCCCAGCCCCAACATTCTTCTCCAATGTCTCCCTGTTGTGCGCTGCATCAGCGATGCCCAGCCCTGTGTCTCCAGCGTGTTGTTCCCTCCCACACCACTCCGCACTCGTTCGCCTCTCCCTCGGCGCCGTTACCTGGACAGAAAAAACAGAGACACATCAATACGGAGCTTTGTTGTTCATTAAGAGCCCAGCCAGGGAAGCGCGGGCGCGAGGCGCGATGTGTGCCGCGACGCTCGGGACCAGACTGAGCGCGTCGGGCCATGTGACCTGCGCCCACGCTTCTGATAGGCTGCGGCGAGACAATGAGGTTTCAGCTGTCATTCAACACGGATCATTTTTGCAGAGACGGATGATCTTGCTGAGCGGCTTATAATCTTTGATGGCATCGGAGAAGCAGCTGGTTCTACTGAAGTGAATCTAATCCACATGCAGAACTCTCATCTTCACCATTTTCCTCGCAGAACCTGCTGCGCCGCCGAGGCTTTTCCTTCCTCGAGGAAACCTTGTTGCGGAGCAATGACTCTGGAGATGCGGCGAAAAGTCGTTCATGTTCATCAGTTCATTCATCAAAGTGATATGGGCTGCAGCTCATACGTATGCAGAAGGTTAATGCGAGAAGAAAAGAGATCTGTTGAAAGAATAGAAAGAGCAACCACAATCAGTGTGACGACCTGGCCTTGATGCAAGGCAGCGCGAGCATGTGCGAGTCCGGGAAAGCTTTCTTCCCATTAACATACACTGAGAAAACAGTGACAGAACGTAACAGGAAATCCCTCGTGACACCATTTTGCATCTGTCTTCTTTTGATGAGCACCATTGTGTTAAAATGGATGAAAACCAAGCTGTCACTTATGTGTCGACACTTACAATGCGACATCGTGACAAATCAATGTTGTCAACTAAGATGCGCCGAGTAAAGAGAAGAGCGGCTGGTAATTTTCTTGCTGACAGAACCTGGAGTGCAGAGCATTAATTGGGTGCTTATTCTGGCTTATTCCGAAGGCACGGACGGTTAATAGGGCTTTCACCTGCCTCCAAGATATACGTCTATTCGTATTCCAAAAGCCGGGGATTTCTGGACCTCTGAATTAGCCTAAAATTGCTGGACATTACGCCAATTGGCTGTGTTACCCAACATCGTGGATGTCATTTTCCAACAAGAGCGCGTCCCACACTGCGTGCAGACTTGCTTTGAAGCGGGTCTGTTTTCTCTCTGACACAATTTTTGACCGCCCCTCGAGACAAAATTCTTGCTCGGATTTGTTACAAAACCCATTGCTGGGCTTTCTCACAAAGGGTTCTTGGTTCTCCATCCATCTCAATGTCAAAAACAAATGCCATTTGTGTCAATTTAGTTGCCTTCAAAGAAGAATCCAGTACATGTTTACCTGGATTCTGACAAGTTACCTTTGTCTGTTTCCCGGTAAAGATTTCCAATAGCCTCCCGTGCTAATGCTTTGTATGCTGTGTAGTGAACTGCAAACATGCCGCTAAAATATTGACGAGAACCTACCCTTATTAAGCCCTCACATCCACGTCTTGCTTGCACAAATTTCCAATTTTCAAGACTTTCCTGCGAGGCTACCAAATGAAGATTGAGGCAAATCAGATTTTACGTTGCGGAGGGAAACACAATGCTCGTATAAGTGAAATGAGTGCCTTTCCCTACACCGTACCCGACTGTATTGATCACGGGATGCTCAACTCTAAAAGGATCCAACGACAATCGAGAGTCAGTCTGCAAAAAGCTTGTACACATTACCCTAACAAAGCACTTGTTTCCCTTATTCGATTGAAATTCCTGAGTGGAGAATGAATTGGTTTTGAAAAGAAGTTGGCGCGGCCCCTGAGGCTCTCGGGTTACAGGGTCTAATGCACGAGGCTCTCTGCAGTCTTGTCACCTTCTCTCAGGCCAAATGTCTAACTGTCCCCTCATTTGCTGTCATCCCTACCCTGTAATTACCTACAGGGACTCCAGGCTTCAAGAAAATCTGAAACCCAGAGTTGTCATAAAAATGTCAAACATAATCCTCAAATGTTGTGTCTCGTCGGGCCCATCCTGGCGAGATGAAACAGACTACTTGGAGCACGGAGCTCTTCGTGCTTCGGGAGACATCAGTGAAGGAAATAAGCCTCAAGTTCCAGCTTATCACCTTCCTGATCACTACCCAAGATGGAAACTTGCAAAAATGTTCGAATTAGTTCTTATTTTGACAGAAGACCTTGTTGCAAACTTTGCTCACATGTTTCAACTGATCGTAATCTGAGACCTTTGATGGAATGTGATGAACCTGAATGTCCAAAATAACTAATGATTCAGATAACATCAGGACATTGGTCGTAAATTAAGTCAAATTTGCAGAGGTGTCACCTCAACGTGACTTCTCGTCGGGAAGGTTTTTGAGGGCCCAGACAAACAAGGATTCTGAAAGACAAGAACTCGCTTTCTTGGTCTGGTTACTGCACTGCTCACGCTGCCATGTTCTTTCCCTCGGGGCCACATATCACACACGTTCTGCTGAGCCTTCTGCAACAAACGCTCCTGCAATCCTCCCTTCATCCATTTGCTTCACTTTGCCGGGTAATCATATCTCCAGGAAAGAATACTAAACACAGTATTATCTGGTGCGACAGATTTTGGTGAGATGTCACACGATGACTCTGTGAGCCTAATTGCCAAATCAAAGCCGAAGCATCTGTATGAAGGTGTGACGAAACTGTTGCTTGGTTACTTTTCTGGATGTGATGAGATCCCAAAGATAGTTTTTCCATCAAAAGACCATCCATCCACATGGTGTTTTTTTCATCAGTCCAAAACTGAGATGGTGTTTTGTGTCTCGTTTGATGAATCGGCGGTTCATACTTTATCAGACTTTCACTGTTCACGAACATTTTCAGCTTGATGATCTGAGAAGTGGCAGTTCTGCAGACAGGAAAAGAGTGTGAGATCAGACGACAAAGCAATGCCAGCATGCTGGCCATGTCTGCAGCGGACGATGAGTTGCAATCAAAGTGAAGATGGTCATTGTCTTGTCTCTGCAGAATCAAGAGGACCACCCAGGAGGCTTTCACAACAATCGACCTGATGAATCATTCTCCTCTACAATTATTTGGCAAAGTGCTCTGTGAATGATCATTGTCCTCAAATCTCAGCGTCCTTTTCCCAACCGAGTTTTGGTCGATGGGAGACTGGCAAAAATCCAATGGGACGCAGTTTGCTTGAGCAAAGACAGATTCCTTCCGTTCCTTGTACGACTTGTATTCTTTTCAGATCCGTGTGAGATGCACAGTGCATAATCTTCCCACGCAGGCAGTCACAGAATGCGAAAGCGCTTTTGTTCAGCTTTATTTCAAGTGAGTCTATCGCAGGCACGTGGTGGTTGCTTGTTTTCTGGAAGGTTTCGTGAACTTTCTTATTTCTGAACATAATTTCGGGTACTGAAGCATTTGTGGATGATTGGGAGTGAATTCCAGTCGTGTCACAGGGTTCGCTTGAAGGTCTTGGTTTAACTTTGCCACACAGGCCATGCACGTGGCTTCTCGGAAAAGTCGGCCCTGCCTCCCGACATGACAGCGCAACAGCCGAGGCGGTGCGCCCTGCGACACACGGTCATCTTCGCCTAATCTCGGGAGGCTCGTAGCTTCGCGTGAAGGAAGCTCGCTGAATTTCATTTCCGCCGTCACACACGGGAAGCCCTCCCAGTAATCTCTCTTACAATGTCCCTAATTTCCAGGGTTAAAATCAAAATCATGTTTTGCGCCGGCTTGATTCAAATGGCACACACAGAATGGAAATGTGTTGAAGCAAAGCTATTTTTCTGTGAAGAGGCAAAGAGCCCGACAAAAATTATTTGCTTTGCATAAAACGATACAGTCCGCGTCAATTCGTGGGTCAACGAAACTAATTTGCAGCTTTCCTGGGTTCATATCCCACTGTCAATACCTCCACAAGTTCAAATCTTTTGACAAACCACTCAAATTTCGTCGGGACTGTCAGAGGTGTGAGACAAGTCGGATCATTTTGCGAAATAAGTTCACGGACCACAGTTGTTCACGATATTTTGAATTTCTGACTTCGAATTTTCTGTCTGCTGAGTTTTTTTCGGAAGTCAAACAAAACTCTTGTTCTTTCACCGTTGGCTATTTGTGCGCACACAATGGAAGATCAAGTTTCCTTTCCAGTGTGGTGAACAAAATTTGTCAAGACGAAGAGGACTGGATAAAAAAATTGTCGTGTGCCCTGCCAATTGAGCTGTTGTGAATCTGAGAATTTCTTCACATTCTCCTTCGTCCTAATTAGCAAAACCTCCCGGCGTTACCTGAAATATGACACCTTTCTCTCCTGCTACTTTTCATTTTCGTTTTCCTTCATTAAAAATTTCCATTTGAGAAAAGCTCACTTTTTCTATTTCCAATTACGTAAAATATCAATTATCTACTTTTTGCCTCTTCCAGGCTTGCCACGTGCACAAGCGAAACTCTCCACATTTCAGCTCACAGCCTGAAGGAGATCTTGAAAGATTCATATCAGAATTGAATTTCAGCAAAAAGGAAATGACAGGTGTTACTTGCAACTGAAGACACAGCTTGATGGCTCAATGTTCCCATTTTCGCAATGGCTCGAGAGAAGAAAAATTCCCGTGTAATTATTCTTTTCATGCAAGAACTAATCGTCAGTTCGTTAAATCTCGAAATCCCAACTTGATTGAGAAAGAGTAATCCGAAAATGAACCTTGCCTCCCGCTTGGTGCGAGAGGAAATGTTTTCATTCCTGACCATCTGTCGCTCGTAACACAAAAGACTGAGGTCTCAGAAACTCAGGCCTTTGACCACAGACATTAGAATGAAATTGGTTTCATGTTTGTGCACGAAATTTGACACGGAAGACACCTCCGCTGAGAGATTAGGTTCAGCTTCAAAATTGTTCAAGCTGTTGAGACTGTTGCAAGTTTGCTGGACGATCTTGTGAAACTTCCCTTTCTCGGCAAACAACGACGTCCTCGTGTCAAACTTGTTGTCAACCAAAAGGACAAAATTGACTTCCAGGTGACTGGCACGTAATGGATTTGTCTTGTCAAGATCCAGTGTGATCTTTCATATTCGGCCCCTCGTGTTCCTGGCCTCATGCCTGAAGAGAGTTCCTGCAAGTTTCTTGATTCTTCACTTTTTTGCAAGCAACTCTGCTTGTTTGGTGGACTTTTTCAATACCTTTCAAAGTCCTTGAGTGAAATGACAAAAACGTGGCATCAAGCTTGAAGCAAATGAAAAATTAATGATTTGAAATTTCCATCAGAGAAACATGTGTTGAAGAACATTCGAGACTGAAGTTGACGACACTTGAAACTGCCTAATAATACGTGGGAAAACATGAAGTGAGTCTGAATTGAGAGACAGGATTTTGTGATGGGATGAAAAGATTAAAGGATATTCGTGCTTCGTATCTCAAATGGGAATAACTGGTCCTGCAAAATGAGCAGCTTTTAATCCTTTTGTAGTTCATATCTCACAATTTTCCCCTTCGTTACTCCACACAAAGTAACCATCGGGCGATGTTCGCAAATGGAGCAATTATTAGTTCCGAGCACATACACACTGTTTGATTTCAAAATCTTTCCCCAGAGAATTTGTCTGAAAGGGTGGCAAAGAAGGGTTGGCATTCAAGCGTGATGGCATCTGTTGGTGCAATGGTTGGCCTTCTTTCAACTCCTGACAAACTTTCAATCGAAGTTCTTGTTTTCCAGTGCAGAAATATGGACACACAGCGATTGACATACGCACGTCTCTTGATATCTGGAAGACACACCTGACAATCTTATGTGAGCTGGGCATGCTTGTTTGTTTTGGATTCCCACCTTTCTCACCCTGATCTTCCAGTCGCTTGTTCAGTGACAAACTCCAACGCGATTCACCGATGAAGCAGAATGGGTTATGGCAACAAACATCAACCACAAACAGAGAACTTGCAACGTTGTGGTTTTGTGCCAAACTCATTGACAAGTGCTCGGTAACATTTGTCATGTCTTGCTTGCCAACCCAGAAAGGAAAGAAACCTTGGGCATGTCCATGAACCGCCGACTGAAAAATATCTAACCCCAATCGGTGCACTGATTGGAATCAATGACAAGGGCCAGCTGCAAGGTGACACATCTCAAAACTAAATATATGTTTGCTCACCCAGGATTAATCAATCCAGAATATCAGTTTGCTCTTTGCAATTACGTTGTCAGCAAATCTGGCAATTACTGAACATTTCAGCCACTGTCCAGGCTCATTTCCACAATTACGGCTCAAATTTATTCTCAGGGTTTCGATTGATTATGATGAACGGTGTCAGAGCGAGAAATATTAGTTGATTGAATCTGACGAGCGGGGCATCATTAGGGTCTAATTACCATCCCCACTGCTTGATGCAGGCTTCAGAGAAATGTCTTTGTCAAAAATAAATTCGAATCCAACTTGCTGTTGCGATCAAAACATTGAAACTAAAAAAATCTGTTCGCTGCATTATTTTGGCTCTTGAAAAAAGCTGAACATCTTTGATGCCGAAGGAATTCCACTAAAAACTGCCGTGTTGCACGTTAAGCTGTTTCAAAGAAGCGCTCTCTATGATATTTGTGGTATTATATCACCTGAATGCTTTACCCAAAGGCCAGACTCTCTTTCATCCTTTGATGTAGATCCTATAAATTTCACATTGTTGGAGCTTCAGAAAAGCTTCACGCAAAGAGGCGCATTTACCGCCACTTCAGAGCTTCATTGAGCTTTTGCTCGGGAGAAACAGACAGAATCCGACATTTGTCCATTCGAAAAGGAACACATCTGTTTCCTGAAGGGCGTCCATTTCAAACTTTTGTGACGTGATGTTTGGTCAATAGTGGGAACCCCGAAGCAAAGCTGCAAAAAGCCATGAAAACAGGTGAAGAATCTACACGTTGTCACCAAACTTCTTCAGGTTTCAGTTCTGAGAGCACGCTTCAACCAACAACAAAGAAACAGCACTCGCTTGGAGAAGCTCCACTTCCAATCAACACACCAAAGTTCTGACTTTGTGTGATAATCGCCACTCTTTCCGAGAAGGTTGGAAAGATTTTTTCATTCAAACTCAAACCACTTGAGTTGTGATCTGTTCCCTTGAAAGTTCTCCCTGTTATGCTGCAATGAGCACTTTGGCAGCACAGTAAAGACACATTAGTTGATGGACTTGCACGGTGTCTTCACTGCAGATGCAAATTGGCTAAATTAATGTATGCAAACCTATTCAACACCGTCTTGCACAGAACAACCATGCAGCCCAAGTTTCCCACGACCGTGCCTCTGCTCGGACAGCATTGTCACACGAGATCAAGTGTGATTTGCGAAGCAACGAATTTTCTCAAGGCTCTTTTTGCGTAGTTTTGCTTTGGATACAGAAGAAGCACCCAGAACGTAATTTACGGGGCACAGCACCTGGAACCAGCAAAGAATTTTGTTTGAACCAACCGCGGCTAATTAATCAGTGGGAGCGAAATACCTGGTTTTTGCTTCTGTTCTGGCCAGAAGCCTCCTCCACAGGGAAAACGCATCATAACTCCGAACGTGAGGATTTGTCTGCAACAAAACACCACACTCGACGCGAGTCCTGTCAGTTCCCGGCACAGTTCGTGTCCCAGTTGGTGCAGAACATCCCAGGAGAAGATTCCTTCTGTTGTTGCGGTGAACTCAAAACTGTTGAGTCTGTGCATCACAACTGTGGAGGTTGTAGTCACAATTAGTGAGAAAATATGTCAGTTGCCAATGTCAGTGACATTCTTCAAGGCTCATTTTTTCCTGCACCTTAATTGGATGCTGGCAAAAGTTGTGTGCACGAGAGACACAGGCAACCAACTGATACTACTCTTGACCTTTCCAGAAGATACATTGGTTTTGCCGATGTTCATTCCTTCTCCCATTTTCAGTGACGAGAAGCACACATGTCCAATTTTGTTTTCAAGTGCTGTTGAAATTCAAAGGAAACAAAACCAAAGCGAATGACGGGGTCAAATCCCCGAGTCACAACCATAAATACCAATTGTGGCCTTGTGTGGTGTTTCGAGTGGCCGTTTTTCTCTGTCTCACAGTGGTGCTTTGATCGCGGGGCCACAGAGGTTTGGTCGTCACACTGCGACTTTTATCCTTTGGAGAAAAACCCTCCCACTTTCCACACTTCATAGAAAGTGCGTTTTGACAGAAGACCCGAGCAATTTGTGGCGCACCTGCCTCTTCCCCATTTGCAGCTGAACGTTACTGTCTCGTTTCACTGCTGTGTGTGCCGCCATGGTGTCAGTGTTCGCAAATGAATCAACGCGATGAGAGCCACAGACACCATCTCGAGAAATGTGGGAAGAAATTGCCAAACAAATAAATACGTCCCCAAAGGAGCGCTTTGTAGGATTATTGTCCTTGTGAACATCTCTCGACTTGGGTGAAAAAAGTGTTGTGCACCTGAGACAACAAACCCGTCACCGAGACGCGTTGGTCAACGTGCAATACAGCAGCCTGCGGTCAATTTCCTCAAGTTTCTGTGACATGGGCAAAATTCCTGAAACCGAATGCTGCAGCGATATTTATTCACGTTCTAACAATACACTGACAGTTTGCCAAACACAATTAAGGTGTCGAAATACCAATAAATATTCACTTTGCCCATTCTCCTCTCTGGCACTTGAAATGACAAATGACCCGAGAACACGAAATATCATTTGATCAACTCAAAAGAGCAAAGCATCATTAGAGCTTAATTGTGATCCTTCACTGCCAAATAATCCAGAGTAGATTTCTCTGGCATAACGAGTAGGTGATCGTCATGACAGCAACATTGGCAGGTTCGCTTCTATTCCCAGTTTGGGAATCGCTGTTTACAAAGTGCTCAGCAATAACTGCAACTTTCCGTGCAAAGTTGCAGGCTGGTCTCGCGCCAAACAGCTGGGCTGTGATCAATCAGAATTGGAAAAAGAACTCACGTTGAAGCATTTGTGTCCAAGCATCAAGGAAAACATGACATCCTCACCTGTACAAGTTTGTTGGCTTGATTTGTTCTGAAAACACGCTTTCCCTCTGTTTCTGACTGCTTTCAGACCTGAGAGAGTATCCGATTCTGCTCAGTTGCTCTCTTGGTGCCTTCGGTTTCTGTTGACTGCGGAATTCAGATTTCGGTGGTTTGTATCGGGTGCCTGTGCTCGTCGTTTGACATTTACGAGTCTGTCTCGTAATGGTCGCAACTGTAGGTGAGGCATGGAGCACCTGCACCACTTATTTAATATTTAACCAGCATGGGTCGGAAATTTCATCACCCGCAAGGTCATTTTCTCATTCTAATCCAAACTTGGATGAACAGTGTCATTGTTGTTTGACAAAGGAACGAAGTTGCTCAACCACAGCCGGGGGGCAACTTGTCGTGCTAGCATCCAAAATTAATTTTATGCACCCATACAGTGCGTCAAAAGTGTTTCGGACAAAGATGTCAGAAAAGAGAGTGGAGCCAAAGTTCTCGGCATCCAGCTACGAGGAAAGAAGCGTTCCAGTTTTGCGTATTTTCTGTCTTCTTCCAGTGACTCTGACTTGACACTCGCCTTTTGTGTCTGAAATATTCGGAAGTGTGCACCTGCATCTGCCCGGTCCATTTCACATATCTGATGTCCAAACAGGTCATTTCATTGACCCCCTGGCTTCGATAATTATAATCAACTCAGTGTTTGTCCAGGAAAATTGTTATTAATGGGGAAGAGCTCCACGGGTTTCTTCGTCGTGCGCCTGAAGGCAACTTTTATCCAAAATTCTCAAAACAAATAGTAATTTTGGACTCAATACGAGAGACGTACAGGTACAGTTGGAGGGCTTTGACTGAGGAAGCACCAATCATTACCTTTTCTTTGTTGCGTGACAGGGAGTAAAACATGTGGAATTTGTCCTCAAAGAGAAAGAAAGCGCTCTTTCATGCGGCCTTTGTCCTTTCTGTGTAGGTGGCTCCAACCAGATAGGGACATAATTCAAGCAGATTTGACATAATTGCTGCGTCCAGAGCCTATCATTGCGCCTGTCGTTGCTTTTTGATACGGACAATTGGGAAATAATCAGACTAAAATAATTGACAAATTGCCTATGATCTCCCAGTTTGTAAAAGCATTTCCCAAATCTCAACGACAAATGTTTGCCAACAAGTGAGTGAAGATGAAGAACTTTCCAGGGTTGCCGCTCTTTGAACGTTGCAGAAGGAAATTTGACAGATGTGGGTGGAAGTGGAGCGAGAACGAAATCGATGACATGTTCCTGCAGACATCTGTTACGGCAGGTAACTTTACCCTTGAGGTCCCTTGGGGATTATCTTCCCATTCGTCGCATCCGACGCGAGTGACTTGGCCGTTCACCATAAGCCTCGGAAACTGTGGCCTGGGCATCGCCACATCGTGATTCATGACTCACAGCCGAGCAGTTAAGGATGCGTTTGAGCTCCTCAGGACCTGTGTCAGAAGCAGAGCTCTGGATGATTTGCGTAATTGTTGTTGAAATGGAGTCCATTTGCTTCTCACAATGCTCTTTGCTCTGGATGTGCATGCGTAGCCTGAGCGTGAGGAAGAGAGAATCAAGGAGACTAAGAGACCGCAGGGAACTCACCAACTGCCCTGTGTTGCAGATACTTGACTAGTGAAGATACTGTGCGAATTTCCCTGAGTGTGTCATGCACAAAAATTGTCATGGGCAACGAAGAGCCACGCGTTTGGTATCTGTCTGTTGAAAATGGCTGAAAGCTGGCTGAGGCCCTGACAACAAGATTTTAGACTTGCCGCACCTTCGCTGAGGTGTTGTACCAGTGCACGGAAGATTCTTGATGAAATGACACCTTCACAGCAACGGTCTTTCAACACCAGATAAACGGCCGTTGTGCTGTGTACTTCTGTCAGGAATGCGAAAGCGAAAACAGCATTTTGAGTGCATTGGAAAGGAAGTGATGTTTGCAGGAAATGTTATGGAATTTCGCTAATTATGAAAGATGATATTGATGAGTGCGAATTGTCATGCACAGTACTTCTTTGAGAAGAAAAAAGTGACCTGGCAAAGCTGCGGCACTTTCAGTGGGTGTGCAACACAAATCAAGCAAATGATGTCTGCGTCAGTGGGCTTTGCACAACTTTCGTCGCCGATGAACTGACAAGAAAATATGTTTGTCATTGTCTGAAACCAAAGTTGAACCCAGCACACGCGTGCAGCACGGAAAAATCGAAGTGCAGAACGGCTTGCTCTGACCGGCTCCTGAACATGATCGCAGCTGCTTTGTTGAAGATCTGTTTCGCCACGCTGGCATGCCTGATCAATGAAGATAGACAAAGCTTGTCAAAACTTTTCCCACGGCAACTGGTTGTCAGTTTTGACCCTCACACAGAGTTTGGAGCACAACGCACGACTCTGCGTCAATTCTTGAAGGTTTTGTGTTGCAGAAAGCGATCACGGCGTCGCTTCACTGAAAATCAAGCTTTGTTCCTCAAACAATGTTCATACATTTGCACAGAATAGAATGCATGTTGATGAACACGGAAACAGATCGCGCCTTCACGCGACATTGGAGGACAGTCGTTTGTTCATGGAAATTCAATCTCACTGTCACAAACTCCACGCCACCGCTCACACATTTTGTTTGGAACCGCTCTGCGGATCATCGATATATCTGTGCAACAGGAAACTTGAGATATACGTGCTCAAAACTATTCCACTTGGCAGCAGCAGCGCAAACTTACAAGTGCAATTGGCTGGTCTTTTCTCATTGCGCGCCACCTCTGCTTCGTCGCCTGAACCCTGATGACTGCACGTAATTTGGATACTGTCGTCCCCGCTTAATTCGACCCCGGATAGTACGTCGCCCCGCATAATCAGTCGTTTTTTCCATGCCTCAAACTCAGTCCATTTGAAAAGCATTGAGTTCACCCCGGATAGTTCGTATCCTCTTAATTCGGACACCCCGCCTATTTCAGTGGTATTGAAGCAGAATCTGAGATCCTGCAC
>JAAUXT010048274.1_pt1 | contig 40204 bp, 38 predicted proteins | sample 7278171 | NCBI WGS metagenome assembly JAAUXT01 (sample SAMN14350112, study PRJNA611818) | marine sediment metagenome | isolation source: surface marine sediment (1.8m) | place: French Polynesia: Moorea | collected 2018-08
GGCACCATGGCACTTCACACTTCCTCCATCAGAAGATGTCTGTTTGGTCTTGGTCTGGAGCAGTGATGTTGGTTTGCCATCTGATTCCAGTTTGTCGGGGAACATCACCTCGAACATCCGCACTGGAAGGATGTTTCCACCAGCTCCAGAGTCAACCTTTGCCTCCACAGTTGTGATCCTTTTCTTTCCTGCACTGCATGACAGGCGGACGTCTGTGAAGATTTCAGTCCGTTGGGCCTTCTGAGGTATCTGCACCTCGTGGAGCTTGATTTCATTTGGGGCACTGTCAATGTCATCGTCCCCAACATGAACACATGCCACTCGCAGCTCGTCGGAGGAGTCATCTTCACCCTCACTCACATCAACTGCATGGGCTTTCCGGCTATGGCCCTTGGGTTTGTCTCACGAAGATGAGCTTGGATTTAAAGGAAGAACGATGTCGTACGTTTGAACGTTTATTCCAAGGCTAAGAGAGTGCATTATGGAACAAGCACCACCCCCAAAAACCTGCTCCAGTTCGATATTCATGCCTCCAAGAAAGAATGGCTGTCCCAACAACACGAATAATACACACAGGTTGAAATCGATTGGCTCCAAAGATGTCCATCTGAACTGGTTGACAACATTTGGGGTCAAGATTTTCCTCGAGTCGAAGTTTTGGAAAGTTGTGCTGCAAAAACCAGATACTGGCCTCTTGTCCCCTTCAAAGGCAACTTTACTTGTGAAATCCCCACTGTCTTTCCAAATTGAGAAATCCAACAGTTCTCGGTTGCAGACTGAGGTGTACCCAAATCCCAAGCACAGGCAACTGGATTCAGAACTCTCCAACTACATTACCCCCTGTTAAAAACGATCTCTATTTCCTTTGTGTACACTGTTGGCAGCACAACAAGCGAGGTTTCACAAAATAGAGGGCATTGGCTCAGAGAAGCTGCATTCAGGGTGTCTTGAATCATAAGGCAGTGTCAGACACTTTGGTCATCCGTCAACCAAAATCGTACACTCTGCGGAACAACATAGTGGACTGAAAGAAAGTCCCCCGTTGTCTGTGGTTAAGTGGATTGAAGCTTTCAATCGTTATCTTGCTCGACAGAACGCTGCAGTGCACCGTGTCATTTAAATTTCAAAACGTCAATTTGACGCCAAGTGGGCCTCTCTGAAAGATAACCTTGCATGCTTTTTGAGGGTTACAGCGGGTCAGTTGCAATCTATGGGAAGCAATAATCTGCGCTTGATCCTGCTTCTTGTGATCTGTCTTGCTCGAGAAATCTCCGCGTTCAGACCCAAAGCGAGACATTGATGAATAGAGCACGAAGTGAGATAAAGAGAGAGATAGCGAGGATTCGGGTATTTAGCTTGATGTACTCAACCAGCAAACCAGCAGGAAGAGACACTGCTCTGTCTTGGTCGTGGAGTCAAAGGCAGAAAACTAGAGTAAATGTTGATGGGGTCTTAAGACATCGGTGGAAGGACAAATGTTCGTTTGTGCAACGAGTCATGCAGACAGGCACGATCAAAATTCAACTGGATAAATCCGCTTGACGCCTCCAGAAAGGCTTATTGCCTGGACATGTGCTCCAGTTGCGTGTTGCTCAACATCAAATGGAGTGCAGCCGATGTTCAAAGATTCGCCTGACTCGAAATGATCAATGATCCCGAGACCAATTCCACAGAGTAATTCACTCTTTACCATATTAAGCGTGGATAGATTTCCCGCAGGTGAAAGGTGCCTTATCAATCAGTGGACAAAACTGACTGAAAATCATTGAAAATGGCCATAAATCCCCCATCAGATCGAGAACCTGCGAAACAAAAACGCACGAATTGTGTACGTTCACGTCCTTGATGCCTTTGATACAGATCCTGAAAAATGACACAATCATTCCGAGCCGATCCAACCAGGATGCAGTGTTCTGGTTGATCAGTCAGGAGAGTTGAATTCGATGTTTGCTTTGACTGGTTTGCAGCGCAATAGCTGACGAACGAATTGAACTGCCAAAAATAGTTTGATTGAATACAAAAGGCCATAGGTGTGCTTTGAATTGATACTTTTTGTGTCCGCAATATTTTTGCGTGTGGTGATGTTAAATTTTTGATTTGACCTCATGTACGCAGTCGCTGTTTGTGTTGTGAGGCAAAGACACATATTTCAGGCTTTTGGAAAAGTGTTCTGAAGAAGGACGACCACAAAAGCGAAAGATGAATGAAACCATCAAACTCAAATCTAGTCCAAATTAGAAACTAATTTCACAATCAGAAAGCACTCCTTCAGGAGCGTGACACATCATTTAATTTTGATTAACAGAGGAGGGCCGGATTCAGATTTAATTGACAGATGTGAATTATACATGTTCTCTGGAGACTCATACATTTCAAACTTTGACAGTCTCTGCCTCTTGCACGCTTTTCGTTGTTCATTCACTCAACAGTGTTCTTGGGGAAATGTGTCTGAAACTTTCCCTTTCTTTCTGGCAATTATGAAGGGATTACCAGCAGAAACACACACACACACACACACACACTCCCATACACACACACACACACACACACAATCACACATTTGAACTTTGAACCTCATTTCTTGTCCATTCAGTATCGTACATTTGCCGGTCTTTGCCAACTTCACATGAGACGTAAACACCAAATGAGTAATTCGTTCAGGTGGACGGGTGCAAAAGGAAGATTCAACTAGAGAGCGAAATGACCTGCGTTTCAAACAAACTCAGATCACAAAGTGACGCTTTTCCGCGTGATGACACATTGAAGATTCGTCTGCGAGGAAAACACTGGGTAAAAGCGTGGATATTACAGAAGCAGGCAGTAAAAATGCGGTGACAATGTTTTCCACTTACGGTCCATTACTGAAGTGTGGCTGTTGAACCATTTACCAAGTGTGCAAAAGGGAAGCAGCCTTTGAGGCTGGTTTCAAACGGCGGAAGATCTAACTGGCAGTGCTTTGTGAATTGTGGGGATGTCGGGTATTTTTTTGCAGAAAGAACCTCGAAACGCAAGTGATGTGGACTGTCGTTGTCTTCCATTTCTCCTCAAAGATTTTCTTCATCCTTCACCACCAAACACCAGGAAAAGAGTCCAAAAGTTTGACTTGAACTCAATCACGGCTCGTGGAGATTCAGTGCTTTGAGTCGTCGTGCGAAACTTTTTGTTTTCAGCAGAAGCTGTCCGGGGTGTTGATGTTTCTGAATTCGTGCGACTTTGCAATCCCACTGATGACGTTCTCTTCTTCCAATCAAGTGAAGCTCCAAGAAAGTTCTGTTCGAGATTGTCACTCCAGGGTGGACCCTCGAGTGAACAACACGATCTTTTCCGAATAAGGTTTCCTTCATTAACTTCTTGCGGTTTCAAATCTTTGTGCTTTCAGCAAGAAGATCAGGACAGAAATTTTGGCCGGAACAATCGCACTGCTGAAATTATTCTCTGTTTTTGTCCCATCTGCGGTTGTTTGATTCTACTACAGAGTTCGTTTGAGTCAGTGCTTTTGTTGAGAAAGCAACTCGCTGGGGAAAGTGTCCAGCCTGAGTTCGAACGAGAAGAACGACAGACGTGAATTACCTGCAGACTTCGCTGTGGTTGCAGTGGTTCCAGCCGGAGTCCCAATGGTCCTTGCGAGAAACTTCCTCCAGCGGGACCCGCTGCGTGCACAGACAACAGAGAAACCTGAGAGAAATACACACCAAATTTTCGATATTCCTCAGTGGATGTGCTATTTGGAAACTCCCAATACACTGCCGCGCAGAGCATCGCCTGAGGAACCAAAAGGGCAAAGAAGTGTCTCGATGACACGTCTCTCGTTGACCGGAAAAAGGTCCAACCTGTGCAGCGGCAAATTTCAAGTGTTAGGTCCCATAAAATCCCTTTAGTGATTTCGTGCACACTGCTGTTTGTGTTTCAGATGTTTTGGGGGCAAACAAAGAACCACCAAAATATTCACACACCCTGGTAGCAAAAAAATTGAGGACGACCAACAAAGATAATCCTGATCTCTTTTCTGTGGCATTGGACTATTCGGAGTTAAATCCTGAAATCCTCTGTCTGAAGAAGCTGACAAACTCAAGATCGAGTCAGATCATGAGGTGGCAGCTTCTTGCTTCAATCTTGTCATTTGTGGTTGGCTTCTGTCCTTGATACAGTTCAGTGAACAGTGTTGGGTCGGTCGTTTGGCCTTCTGAATTCTTTGGGATGCTTCAAGTTCAGAAGGCTAGCACAAGAAAGAAAAACGAGCTTTATTCAGAAGCGCCCTTCAAACCTGCATGCAAGCGATCTTGACTGTTGATCTGCGAGGTGTTCAAACTTGTCAAAAGCAGTTTGTTGTTTTGAATTCTCGTCGGGATGACTGATGTCCGGAGGTTGATCTGCCGCTCGTAATCTGACAGTGACACAGCGCGTCTGCCTGAACCTTCCCCTCCACCCACCGCCAACCTCCGCGTGTTATTTGCTGAATTAGCCTTTTCCAACCGATGTCAGACCTTCTGTTTGTTTTGCCTGACAAACTGGTTTGGCTTCACCAGCATGAACTGGTGTTGTGTGATTCGTGTGAGCAGCAAACTCAAAAGCACGTGTGGCCAGGCTGAGCAAGAACATGTACCAGCACACACCTCACCGTCCGTCTGAGAATCAACTGAAGAGCGCAGAACAAGCAGAGTCCGATGAAAAAAACACCCTGTTTGTAGACAGGATCAAGGAGCTCGACTACGAGACCCTCCACATTCGTTAAAAACGCTTCTGTAGGTCTTTCTGCTGCATATATTCGAATATATTCGCACTTGCAACGTCGACAGAAAGGGTCTCCCTCTGTACCCATTGACTGCAGTCACTGCATAGAAGTTTCCTGCAGGTTCGAGAAGTTTGCACCTTGACTTTTTTGTTGGGTCTTGCCTTTCCCCTTCTTCTGCTTCAAGCGGGAATTGTTCTTGCTCTCTCAGTTCCGTGTAGTGCTTTGGTTCCCTCACTGATACCATTTCTTTCGAAATGTGGAGGATCAGCGAATGATTTGTGGGTTGATGGTAAGTTACGATTGTTGCATGTGAGGTGAGTGTGCATGTGAGGTCCAGATTATCTCACTTGAATATATAGCGTGGGTCTTAGAAGTGGAGTTTGACTCGGCGCACAGAGTCAAAAACACGCGCGCACACACACGGCCAATCCCAGCCAGCGCCTTTTTTAGGACACATCTGACATGTGATCCTTTCAGACTTATCCGGACCACAATGTGGAGCAAATTCAGAAACTTAGACGAGTACGAGGCATGCATGATACGGGCGTTTATCAAACACGGGGAATGAGGTAATCTCTTTTGAGACTCCAGCTTTCCAAGCAACCGGCTCTGTCTTGAACGTTGAAGGTAAGTAATCCTGTGCTCAGCAGATCTGTGCACTTGTAAAAAGGTGGCCTGTTTTGTTGACATGTCGGATATTTGCGTGAGCTTGAAGTGCAGGAGAGGTGTGCAACATGGCTCATCAGATCTGGTCTGAAGCGCCGACAATAAAGACGTCCTGCGTGCATGCAAGTGTCTTCCTTGAAGTTCTGTCTTGTGTTTGATCCACTCAGGAAAAACAGCACGTCTCTTTGAATTGGTTCGCAGAACGGAAACACCATGGGCCCACAGCTGAACCCAATTTCGCGGTTGGTGTTCGTCTACCTGATCGCTCTGTTCTGGACTGCAACGCAAATTGTAAGTACACACACACACACACACACACACACACACACACACACGCTCTCTCTCTCTCTCTCTCTCTCTCTCTCTCTCTCTCTTCTCTCTCTCTCTCTCTCTCTCTCTCTCCTCTCTCGGACGATTTGGGAAGGACGTCCAGGTGGTCGGGGCATATCAGGGAGTCCGACCACCCGTCTCCTGGAACACAAAAGCAATACTCGCCCGAACCTGGATTCGCTCTCTTTGCCTGACTCTTTTTGTTCAAAGAGGTCCAAGGGAAACAAGCACTTCAGCACAAGACCAGCCGAACAAACTCTCCAGGGACTGGCAAGGTGGGAGAGGAGAAGTCTGAGGTTCTTAGGCTTCCCCTGGATTCGCACAACTGTGTACGGGCAGACATTTTGAAAGGGATGGGGTGACCGAACGCAGAAATTCTTGCCGCCAAGCTTCATTGAGAGACACTGACGGACCGTTTGACTCCAGACGAGGAAATCAAACTGCACGTTTTCCAAAGCAACACTCAAGCTTGTCCCACCATCATGCAAGACAGATAATCGTAAATGTGCTGACTGTACTGACACTCATTACTTGCACGTGAACCCACATCTGTCCACCCTGCTGCAGGTTCGGTCCATCTATCGGATGTTCCGGGAGAGCGGCTACTTCCACACGGTGCCTCGACTGCGCCGCCCGGCCATCATGGACGATCCGGAGCTGGGCACCCACAACTTCATTCAACTCAGCGTGAGTCAGAAACCTCGAGGGACGCGTTCGGATGATGTTGTCCACAACATTACATCCCTTTGACCGTTTGACTTCTGAAAAATTGTGTGCGAAACGACAACTGATGTTCCGGAATGTTTTGCAATTTATCTGAACACTTTAGTACGTGCAGCAACGACGTCACAGAAGCTCGCCGCTCTTTTCTGCAGGGAGTACGGCTGCACTATGTGGCGGCCGGAGACCCGGGGAAACCGCTGATGTTGTTCCTACATGGATTCCCTGAATGTTGGTTCTCCTGGAGGTTCCAGCTCAAACGCTTCAAGCACAACTACAGGTCAGCGCAGAATGATTCACTCTGGTTGTGGACTGGACAAACAAAGATTGCGCGGCTTCGGTCCACATCCAGGTCCAGAGGTTTCCCGTGTTGGAGGGAATTGAGTGTTGGCTCCACTTGATAAGTCACTGACAGAGAGTCGTTGTTCTGTCTGCAGAGTCGTAGCAGTGGACATGCGAGGTTACGGAGAGTCAGGCAAACCTTCAGGGGTGTCCAGCTACTGGCTTCCAACCCTGTCGGCTGACATCAAGGAACTGATCGAACGACTGGGTCAGTGTTGCCAAGAATCCACACGGGAAGTGGGAAGTCATTTCTGGGGCGGCCACAAAACAACGCGCGAACGTGTGCAGTTGTGCAACAGTTTTTTTTATAAGTTTCTATGATGCGCTTGTTTAAATGTGGTTCCTCCAAATCATCACAAGGAGATAACATCTGCTTTCAGGCTACGAGAAGTGCATACTGGTGTCTCATGACTGGGGCGGGGCGGTGGCCTTTGATACGGTTCTGCGCTACCCCCATCTGGTGGACAAGTTCATCTTCTGCAACATTCCGCACCCGTTATCCATGAAGGAGAACATGTCTCTCAAGCAGCTCCTCATGTCCTGGTGAGAATCTTGCGGAAGATTCTCGGACGATGTTTCTACATTTGTGAGTCTTTGGAGTCTCAGGCTCGTCCTGACGAAAAAGTCTGGAAACAAACTTGGGGTTTGGTGTATTCAATTCTTCACTCGTGATAGAACAGACACAACATGGGAACCACAAGAACACTCCAAATATTCTGAGGAACCAACAAGCTGTTACTTTTGCAGGTATATGTTCTTCTTCCAAATGCCCGTGTTGCCGGAAGTGGGGCTCCGGGCGTTTGACCTGCAGTTCGTCGCGGACGTCTTGACCACCAGGGGGAGGGAGATCCCTGGGCGGAACCGAGTCGCCGTGGACGCCGAGGAGCTCGAGGCCTTCAAGTTCTCCATGGCACAGCCAGGTGCGTCGATATCCACGTGGTTGTGCAACACCTGGGTCCAGGTCGTGGCTTTTCTTTTGGACAACACTCAGCTTTTATCCCGAGGATACGCGTGTTTCTGCACAGATCCAAACGAGCAAATGTTCATTACTGTTGGTGTGAGAGAACCCGTCAAAATTGTCTTTCTCTTCTTTTTCAGGGTGCCTCACGTCTGCCGTCAACTACTACAGAGCTGCTATGCGGTTCAAGCCGTTACCATTTCCGGAAGGCTGGACGATCAAGGTAAAATTTTCTTAAAGTCAGAGTTGATCGAGTCAGAACAGAGCACGTGTGAAAATGGCACGCGTTGTCTACGTATCAATGCAGATTAATTTTGAGTCTTTCATGCCGACGCATTCATTGTGAGTTCAGGGTGTGGCATTGAGTTCCTCGCAACGCCTGTGTTCTCACTGGCAGGTTCCCAGCTGTATGATATGGGGAATCCACGACTTTGCCCTCTCCAAACCTCTCGCCGAAGGAAGCATCAAGTACTTTACCAATCTCAAAGTCAACTGGGTGAACACGGCCAGTCACTGGGTGCAGCAGGAGGAACCAGACAAGGTCAATGAGTACATGGCCCAATTTCTGGAAAGTAAATGAAGCTCTGCACTTCCGTAGACTTTCCTCAATCCAATGCGAACAAAAGAGGATTGTCACAAATGGAGTGATGAACTGTGTGTTTTTGAAGGTGCAGTTTCACTTTGGCTGCAGATCGAAAAGTCACAGCACGCACAAGCGAAAGTGTCGGAACCACCGTGTGAAAAATACTAGATTTTTATTTCATTCAGTAACAAAAGAACAATATCAGCAAAAGGAAATAAGAGCAGCAAAAATTTGAAATCACGTACAAAAATAGCAGTTCTAACAGTGGAGTGTGTCAGAAGCCAACTGCAGCCGGAATCTTGGACCAACCCTGTTCCCCACACATGCAACAGACGCAGAGAAAATGTGTATTCGCTTGCGTTGCTTAGTTCCCGTTGCTTATTGCTATGGTTTTATCAAAACCGTACTGTTCCACTTCCGGTTGCAAGTAGTATGCTTTTTCAGGGGTTATTTTCTCACTTTTTCAAAAAAAAATGTACTACTTGACAAGCAGTACTGTTTATTTTTTCCTGCCAAAAAAACAGTATTACCTGAAAAGCAGTACATTTTAAAAAAAACAGTACTGCTTACTTCCTGTAAGTAGTATGTCAAAAAAAAAGGCAGGAAAAAATAAACAGTACTGCTTGTCAAGTAGTACATCAAAAAAAATGGTGGGAAAGTCACTTCCTGTAAAAAAAACAGTATTACTTGAAAAGTAGTACATTTTAAAAAAAAACAGTACTGCTTACTTCCTGTAAGTAGTACGTCAAAAAAAAGGGTGGGAAAAAATAAACAGTACTACTTGCAAAGTAGTACAACTTTTTTGAGTTGAGTACGGCAAAAACGACCCGAGCAGTACGGTTGAAAAGGAAAGCAACAGGCAAGGCAACGGGTTTGGTTCGCCTCCAGAGAAACGACCAAGACAAAGATTGGACATTTGGACAGTTGAAGAAGTCTTTCAATTTCATCTGACAAAACAATGCCAGAATAATGTCTCATCTTCTTTGGCTGCAAACGAACAATATCGCACCACAGAACATTCACCGAACAAAACATTTTCAAACGGTCGTTTTTGAAATGTTTGTTGTCGGTTGCGCCCAGAACAAGCCCCGTAAAAAGCCAATTCAAGCATTGTGTACCCTGGTTGTCAAGTTTGCGACTGGTTTCTGTTTTGATTGTTTCTTCAATCTTCGCAATTTTTCGACAAGAACTTCATTTGGTTCCACACACACTTGCACGCATTCGATTGTGCGTCTTTCCAAGATGCGCTGCATGCAGAGTGGTTTGATTTTCAATAAAATACTTCAAAACCTCTGATCTGGTGTGTCCATATTGTCTACCCGCGTTTTCCACCGTGACTATGCAGCTTGGAAAAGCGAAGCTGGTTTCATTCAGTGACAAAAATTTCCTTGTCTCACGTTTTGCCCACCATTTGTGCAAAGTCCCTGGAGGGCAAGAGTGCGGTTGAAACTTTTTTTTCGTGCGTGGTATCTCAGCCAGGATGGCCGACTTGTCATATCCTGTCCCATCCAATATGGGGGCACATGAAGGGGGTGCATGAAGAGCACATGCAAATGGGTGCACAAAGTAGGCGCACAAAGGTTCGTGTGCGTGGTATATTGGCCAACACATCCCGGAATCATCTGGTCCTGTCCTGTCCTGCCCCACGGGGCACCCCCCGCCCTTGCACAAGGGCGCGTGCGTGCCACCCCTTTGACAGTTGCATTACGCTCCACTTCTTGTTTTCCCACGTGCGTGTGGAAGGCCAAACCACAGGAACATCTACGAGGATCCATCATTTAATTCTGAGAATGGTCATGATCAGAACCCTCTGCTTGGGTACAAATTGGTCGCATTGCACAATAATTGCAGACTGTAAAACAGTGGAAACTGTGTCAAAGAGCTTCAACATGTGCAAATGTCCCGACCATTCTCAGAATTAAATGATAGATCCTCGTACATGCATGTGCCTTCACAACAAGAAAAGACACACAAACTATGCATGCAAAAGTCTACAGATTTGAACTTGGCTGAGAAAGTCACAGATCACAGCTTGAGCCCCTGTGTTGCAATGAAGAATTGCAGGAAGAGCAGATTCATGCAGAAACATGCACAACATGGTTGACTAGCGAAAGAAAATATACGAGTCTCCGTCGCAGCAGTCGACACCATTTGAACTTTTCAATAGCATCTTCACGATGCCCGAACGGGTGACAGGTGGGTGTGAAGTCATTTGTGTTGAAATTGTGTGCATTTTTGCATTTTTTTGAAAAAAAACTTGACCGGCAACAATACGCACCACAAGTTTTGAGACCATTTTTTGACAAAAATTGTGCCTTTTTCTTGGGCGATCACGGTAATTTTGTGTCCAAGGAGGTGCGACTGTGAAACAAGAAAATAACACGGGTACAAGCAAGGCAGCTGTTGTGACTTCCAAGAGACAAGAACGGTTGAGAAAGGACGTTCTTGCCTTCGGATTCTTCCAGTGAATGCCCATGCAATCTTGGCAGTGTTCGTTCGCGCAGTCTTTCCAACCCTTCATCGCGTTTTTTGGTTACGACTGACGTTGTTGGGCAAATCACACTACGCAGCGATGTTTTGATGATGAATGACTTCGCATGTGAATTCGATGCGCGTGCAGCAACAATCACACATGCCCATTTGCAACACCGTTTGAACTCATCTTTTCAACAGTGACTGATCCATTGGTTGAAGTCCAGTGTTTTCCATTGCCTTGTTTGCTGCGGAGCTTCCTGTGCAGGAACAAGGCTACGATCAGCAGAATGGTCACTTTTCCCCAGTGGTAGCGGAGAATCTGGAACAAAGAAGGAACACCCTCACCGTTACACCTTGGGGCACTCAACTCACGCGTGTGTTTCTTGACACACTCTGAGCAACCCTCACCCTCACAACAACCAACTTGAACCCAGACCCTTCGTCAAGGTTTATACCATATTTTGTCCAAACAAAACACAAAAGAGAAACAATTGTCACACTTTTACCAAAGGAGGCAGCCCGCAAAGATTGGCCATCAAAGTTTAGAATTACAAAGGTTTCCGTTGCAATTAAGTGCAAGAAAGTACCCCTTGCAGACTGCATATTTGTGTGCTGGTCAAAATTTTAGATCAACCTTTTTGTAAAGCGTGTCGAGGAAAATGACGAAGACGGCGTCCCAGCCGTGCCAGCTGCTCAAGTGCAGGTGGTTGAAGTAGACGTTGTATTGCGTGTCTGGGTCCACAAGGTGAACCTGAAGAACGTGCGCAATGAGCGTGTGAATCTTTGGGTTGGAAACAGGTGGAATTTTAGACCCCATTCACACGTTTGTGAAAAAGAGTACGACGAAGAACTTTGCGATGCGCTTGGAAAGGAGAGCCAGGAAACGAACCTGGTCTGGACAGGGGTAGTTGAGATAGGTTCTCCACATGTAGATCACCCCCGACGAAATGGTGTTGGTGTAGTAAGGAAGCGCGTACCTGACGAAATATAAAACATACAAGTAGAACTCAGATTTCCTGGTGGCTTGTTGCTTTGTTCACCTCTACAAATGTTGTCAAGTCCCGTTCGTTTGCGTGAACACCTGGGCGATAACTTGCAGACAACGAGTTGGCACTCTGTGCCACTACTTACCATCTGTTCTCTGAGGGCAGCCTTCGGAGGGCAAACTCCATGTACGGGTGGTGCTGCTTGCTGATCACCCAGGCGGTACCCACCCCGTTAGGTACAGTCGCGCCCATCACTACTCCAACGTCCGAACTCATGTTCCGCAGAATACTGTCGAACGAAACCTGCAAAACGCAATAAGAGTCAAAATGAGACGGCACTGTCAATTTCTCCGAATGCTGCACGCCTCGTGAGTCTTTTGGTTGCCTGCTTGTTGCAAATGACATTTTGGTTGTGGTGTGCACCAGGACGAATCAGCAATTTGCTTTGACCACGTCTGTTGTCTGAGGCAGAGCCAACGTGCCTTGCACTCCATGTCGATGTCAAGGTACATGCCACCGTACTCGTACAAGATCAGGTATTTGGCGACGTTGATGCGTGACATCTCGATGTCGTATGAGTCGTATGTGTCGAGAAGCCACGAGTAGTGCTGCTCCAGCAATTCGCGCCTGCAATGCGAGAGACGAAACTGAGTCACACGTGTTTCTCGAAGGCACAACCTGTACTGAACAGCATTCCCCATGGAGCAGCAAAACGCTACCTTCACTTTCACAAGTCATTTTGGAAGTGACCTGCATTGTCCTCGTAAAAACCGAAAACATTTTCACATAAAAGGGGTTGCATTGATCAAGCGGCGTCGTGAACGCTACACTGCAGTCACAAGGTTCTGACCTTTCTTCAGGAGTCCACACGGAGTACTTGTATCCGGGGTTGATGTCCCTGCAGTGCTGCACTGCGCTCTGGAACTTGGCTGGGATGTTCTTATCGTTCCAAATCTGGTGGATGTGCCGCGTCCACTTCTGGCTTTGCAGAGACGCCTTGTTCCCGTGGCATTTCCGTGAAATTGCAGCTAAAAGAAGTGGTGGAAATGGCGATGAAAACAAAGACGGAGAATCAGTCGAAAGGTTCAAGCTCCCAACAAACAATTTCAACCTGGTCGATTTGCGGCAAGAAGCAGGTTGCATTGTGGAAACTGACAAGGACAAATCGCTGGAATGACACATGTGCTTCTCAAGGTTTCTCGTTGTGTACATTTGGGTTTCCTCGTTTTGAGAGAACAGATTTGTGCGTGCTGCCATGCAGGCTGGAAACAAATATTTGTACTCGGTTACGTTCTATAACAGTGTCTGTCCTGGTTTTTTTCACGTCCTCCGCCTTCGGGTGCATTCACCCGTGTCCCGCCCTTGTCTTCCTGTATTTGTGCTGCAGGTACCCAACTTGGTTCACTGTTCACAATTATTGAAGTCAGAGTTGGCCCTTTTGTCTGCGCCGCGATCAGAACCACGCACCTGTCCACTTGCACAGGAAACATGCTCACGTGGCACCTACCTTGGGTGGAGGCGATGAAGCCTCTGTTGGCGCCGGTGATGACGAGGAAGCCGACGACGAGGTTGACGAGCACGAAGCTGCCGCCGATCAGCGCGACGAGCAGCTTGAGGCGGAAGCAGAGCACGTCGCGCCGCAGCTGCGCCGCCCAGCGGGGACTTTGCGCGCACTGAAGCGGAAACGGGCGTTGAGAGCGCCCGCACTGTTCCACACCAAACAACGTAAAATGCAGTTTGATGTGGCGCTGATGTACAGATTTGAGACTTGATACACTCATGCTCTTGTGCGTTGCTGCTGTGATTTTGACATTTGTCCCGAAAACCACCAAAAATGGATCACAGGCAGTCGAAAAAAAAGTTGATTCCTTGCAGCCAGAGATGAAGGAAAGGACGTCACAGAAATATTGGCATTGTGGTGACAACACGTTTGTCTCGAGTACACACTTTTGTCAGAACACAGAGTCCAAAACGGACCCGTCGTGTACCGGACTCTTTGGATCCACTTTGGTCATTTCAGTCCGGTTTGTTGTGTCTTTTTCAGAGATTATATTTTGTTGACAATACATTTCCAGGAATCACCCGAAAACTCAAGGATACCCCACAAACTCTTTCGTTTTGAACGCAGAAATTGAAGACAGAATTTATTGACACAAATTACATTTTCAGAGCCTCGGAGTTCCCAAAGCTAACTGAAAGTCGGTCCACAAAGAATCAACTCAGAAAGATCAACTCTCACACTCTACGACTCACCTTCAGCACCGAGTTCATTGCGCCCCGCAGACGCAAGTGGAGCCCTGAAATGAAGAAATGAGACGATAGTCCGGCAAAACTCTACTGAGTAATTCCGTGATCCTTCCATTCCATCAAGAAGTTGACACAAAGCGGGGTCTCAGTGTTGTGTCGGGATTTTGTGTGTTTGGAAAATGCATAGGGTAATTTGATGCGAACTTGACTCAGAACAGGTCTTCGACATGTGTGGTGAAGTTGAGTCTTGGTTGTTTTTTTGTTTGTTTTCCTTGTTTACTTGTGTGCTGTCTTGAAAGAAACTGTTCTAAGTGTCTGACAGAAATGGAATGGCGTGCGCTTGACAAAACTCAAGCTGAAACGAATTTCACATGAAAACAGGTGGATGAGGGGTGTTCCACTTCTGCTGTCCGAAGCCTGGCTGTTGTAGCGTGCGTCGCATTTCAATGTGTGGTGAAAGACCAGGTTCGAACGTGCTCAAATCCGTTGTAACCCACGCACCAGGTGGTTTCTCTGCATCGAAATTGTGCTTCTTGACTTTGGATGGGGAAAGGGGTGGGGCGCATGGAGCCTGGGTTTGATTGATTTGCTCACGATTTGATTCTGTTTGGGGCAGGCAAACCACAGCCCACTCCCACAGGGGTCAAGTCCCATGCACTGTTGACAACACATCTTGCTGAACGTTTTGCTGCTCTCGATTCTGTGGTGGTCGGTCTGTTCCCGAGTGAGAGGAAATTTCAATGACATTGATCTTCTGTCAGTAAAACTCACTTGATTCTTCACCAAAAGTCAGATGCAGATTTCTCGCCAGGTGGTTGATGTCAAGAAACGCAACCAAACCCGACAAAAATGGGTTTCGTCACTCTTGTGTTTTTGGCTTTTCCTCCAGACACCAACAAACAAAGGGGACTGTCCGGGTTTCAGAAGCGAGAAAAAGCATTTCCAAGACCCAACCCACAGCACCAGACGCGGGATACAGCATTCAGCATTTCATCACAAGATACGCGCATCAGCGGACCCTCCACAAAGGCCCATTTCAGGACACGACAGAAATCACATCTGACTTCCCCTCTTTACGCGTGCCAAAACTGGATTTCTCGATACCCGTGGAAGCATTTTGCTGCAAAACATTCAGAACTTGATCTGCAGTGTTGACCGAAAATGTGACACAGATTCAGGAGCAGAAAAGTCCAAATACACGCGGATCAAGAAAACAGACGAACAGAAAGAGCTCCGTTTTTTTGTGGAAAGGCAAAAGCAAAGGAACCCGTGTGCGGTTCTTTTGGCGCAGAATGTGAACAACAACTTCAAACCTGCAACAAACACGAAATTTATTGCACCAGACAAAACCGCGCAAAGTAAACAAGCACAAACCAACTTACGAGTATTGAACGAACAACAACAAAACTTTTAGACTTTCACCTCAGGCATTCTCCGCGCAAATGCACAAACAAACCAGGCATTCGATTGGCGTGTCAAAACCTGGGTAACTGTGGAGCTCATACGAGTATTGAAGAGAGAAATTCGAAAATGCCCATCGATTCAAAGAAAAACCCGTCGACATTCAGCTTCAGGCATGCTTCAACGAGTTCTTTTTTCGAATGCGTGATCTGCACAGTTCCTTCTGTTTAGTGTTCAGTCGAGTAGATTTTTCAATTTCTGTGACAAGCATCTATTTCAGACATGGATCAGGAAATGCAGTGTGTCGGGTGTACGTACACCCACAGGTTGGGCTTGAAAGTTGTTTCACTTGATGGTTTTTTTTTTCAGTGAAAAACGGCTGGCTCTCACAAGGTGGGGCTGTGTGCAGGCAGATCTTTCGGGTTTCCCAATCACTCTCTCAAGTTCAGCTCAGAACATTCCAACATTCCCTGAGAACACTTCTTGGTCTTGAGATTTGTTGACCACACAATTTCCCTTGGATGTGTGTTCCTGGGGGCTGTGTGTGGGTTTCAAGTCTTGTTGAACGAGATGAGAGGCAAAGAGTGCAGATCTGCCCCAAAGCCAATGTCCAGGTTGTACAGGTTCTGATACGTCCTCAGGTACATGTTGATTGACGAGACAAACACATCTTGACTGCTGCTCTGTCCAGTCAGCAAAACTTCAGAACAAGACAAATCTCTGTTGTTCCCTGAGTCTGTGTTCACTGCTTTTTCTCTTGCAGTTCTATTGTGATCTCCTGCGGAGAACATGAACATGTTGATTCGCATTGGTTTCTTTTTGACAACAAACTCCAGGGTATTCACGAAGCACCTCGGAAACAGTTCCGTCATTGGACTCAACACACTCAAGTCTGCATCCATGACGATATAAAACTCGCGAATGTCAAACTGCTTCATCATATCTTCCATTATCCTCTTGTTTGTGCAGGCACTTTGGGCGCTGACGATGCGTAGGTGAGCACTGTTGCTTTGGGAGTCTTGGAAGCTTTGACTGCTTTCCTGCGCAAGGAGCAGGACTACAATTGGCTGCCGAAGTTCACGGGTGCTGAAGATGGTTGTGATTGGCAGAAGGCGGGTTGTGAGTATGAGTATTGGATTCTTCAACCGATCCTTACTGAGTACGTGTTCCAGGACTGTGGGACAGATGTGCGAGTGATCCAAGAGAAAAGGCTCTGAAAAAAGAGACAGCACAGTTCAAATACAGTACTCCATACAGGAACACGAGTGAGACAAGATCAACTGTGTTCTCATCAGAAAGAACCTTTGAACACACTTTCATGGTGGAATCTTGGTCCTGTGTCAGCACAGTTGGCTGAACGAATTGATGTTCGATCCAGTTGCATTGACATGCCGATCCATCCAGGATCGTTGGCTGAGTCCCTGCGGTCCTAGCAGTCAAGGAGAAAACTCTGACTCACTGTGGCGCGACTCGCGTCGCTTCAGCTCTCTCCGGACGACGCTGCTCACTCTCCACATGTCCGCCAGGTGGCTGATGGTGAGCACGAACAGAGCGCCCCCTAACAGCAGCGCGGCCAGCTGCGAAACGCTCTCAACACGCCACCCGCCCAACGACCGCCACCGCTAACGAGAGACAAAAAACTATTATTACTTTCAAGGTCTCTTCCAGTGCACTTGGCCTCTTTTGCAACTGGTGAAGTCGAATTTTCAAAGCCAGTGCACATAACCTCAAAGTGCAGACCTAAAATTTCTTTTTAAGAATCTTTCGTGCCACGCACTCTACGAGCAGCAACACTATCTCATGGTGCCTGATTCCAAGAAATGTACCGTTGGTTTCACGGAATCCAAAGCTTTCAGGGGCCTTCCCATTGTCCTTATCCACAATGATATCCAGCGAAAGCATGCATTCCTGTCCTTTGAATCAAACATGTTTGCGTTGGTTTTAGGGCGTGTGTTGCGTGGCATTGCATAGCACGATCTTCTGAAAACAGGCATAAGGATCGCCACACTCCAATGGTGAACCAGGTCAAACAAAACACAGAACAACATGCATGTTTCACCACATGGAACAAGAACCACACACGAATAGATCGTACTTTCTTCGAGCAGATTCAACATTTCCTGGGTGTTTCAACTAAACCTCCCATGCAGGAAAATGTGACTCCCAACATCCTGTCAGAATTTGATCAGAGTGCAATGATTCTGTTTTTTGTAGCGAGATATTCGAAACTTTCTCGTGCCGCCTGCAAATCAAAAGCCAACAATTTGTACTCAAACAATCATCGCAAACTCATTGAACCTCTTTGTCCCAAAGTTTGCGATCATTTTGATGCACGAGTGTGTGGCTGTTCGCACGAAATAAATAATTCAGAAATCAAACTCGCCAGGCGACACGGAATTGACAAGACCTCGATTGAGAAAACAGACGGGTCGGTTCAATCGAACTTTCTTTCCGGCCCTGCTCATTCGGACTGCTTGCCATGACCGAAATCCGAGTTGCAATGTGACAATGCAATGCACTGCTTTGCCTGTTGGATTGGTGAGGGGCTTCACACATACATGTGGGAACAAACCATGCAGGAGTGCGGACTGCATCATGACGAAAAAGCCGACAAACAGAGACAAGACCGAAGCTGGCCACAGAACTCAAACTGGCGAAAAAGAACAGAAACATGGCCTTTCCTTCCACAAAGGATCAGTTGGCACTCCAAATCGTTCACAAAGTTTCTCTTCCATTTTATACCGCTGAACGCCATGCACAATTCAGCGCATCAAACTTGTGAAACCTGTTAAACCAAAGGCAATCGATACGAGTCAATTGCACCAAAGCCAATAATTCAATAACAACTGAAGTATGCACGTCTGATCAATGTGGAATGAGAAAAGCTGCGAAGAACTCATTTTGCAACAAAGAGGCTGTTCCACTGGCACGCAAAAAGAACCACCATCCGTAAGCGTCAAGACAAACAAGGTGCACAGGGCAGGTGAGGTGTTTCATTTCCAAGGCAGATTTGCCAAGACTGATCGTCAAGTTTTGCGCGCAAAGCGCTTTGCCCATCAAAGCATCGTTGAGACCGATGCAAAGCTGCTCTTGCTTGGATTGTCACCCACCTTGAGAACAGCTTTTGATAAAAGCGACATTTTCCACAGCTCACACCATTGTCCCACAAGCAGAGAAAAAAACAAACCAAAGCGACTGGCGGAGAAGGCACGAGCAGCACAGTTCGAAGAATGGTTTTGAAATTCACCTGAAAGTTGCCCGCGGCGTTTCCAATGGAGTGAAAAATCTCATTATTCTGGTTCTGTGCACACCGATTGACTTTTCACTGGCTGAGGACACTCTTGCGGCAGCGACGGGACAAAGGTGTTTCGTCAAAGCGACTTATTTGGACCACTCGCGAAACCACGACGGTTTCTGCTTGAGATGTATGTCTGGGCCAGCTTTTCACAATTGTTCCGATTTACTCCTGCTCGGTACATCTGAGATGAATTCGTTCATATTTGCCTGGAGTCTGTTCGAATATTGATCCAGAACAGTGTGTGCCCCATCGACGCTGAACCGGATCAATTTCGTATCCAAGAGCAGAAATTAACAATCAGAAATTATATTTGTCTCCTTGAGCCCATCAACCGCGGTGAATGCGAACGACACGTCGTCATCTGAGTGAAGTGACAACACCTCAGCGGCTATCAAATGTTTTTCTCCGTTTTCCTCAAAGAAAAGGAGCAGCACGCTCCAATCTCACTCCAGAGTTGAAAACCAAACGCGTGAGAAGCAAAATGAAGAAGTCTGTCTGTGGAGCGGTGTTCATGAAATGCAGATTGTGTGCAAATGTTGAGTCATGTTTTGTTTGCTCAACCCGAGAAAACTCACCTGAGCGCAATGCAGCGCGTGTCGCTTCCAAGGTGAGGCACGGCCGTCGTGGAGGGGGCGGGAAGTCGGGTTTCGTGGTTTTATTTGCGCGACACAACACCGAAAAACATATCAATTGCGGATCTGGATAATTTCTCCTTCAGGCTGTTCAATTCAGCCTGTTTAGCAAGCTGTGCACAAGAGTAACAACGAAAACGACACTGTTGGGACTTCGTGGGTCGAACTTCGCAACTGATGTAGATCAAAACACAATTTTGTGGTGCAGTTCTTGATCAATTTATGCCATTTGGCTTGTGGGTGGGCGCACCGCCCGTTTTACCTGTGGTGCTTTCATCGCGAAGGTCTTCTGATCGGAAGCCGCCCGAGGGGCAGTTTCGCCCACGCAGATGAGACGCGCATTCAGCTCGTTTGTGTACGACCGTACGACAGAACGCGATCAATGGCGTTGAGGACGTACCAACACGGTTGCAATCACAGAGAAATCGGTTGTGCCAGACCCTTGCTGAAATCGTGCCTCGGCATGCCTCACAGGTGGGAGCACAACTGCTGTTTCCACAATTTTGATGCTTCCTGTCATAATTTTTGCTCCTCAGCGCACGGTTGAACAAACACAAACATTCCTGGAAGAATCTCGTTTCTCCCTTGACGGCTGAGCACACATCTCACTGGCAGTTGCAAGATGATTGACGTTGCACATTTTGCACGATTTCCTGATGTTGGTTCGTCTGGTCTCTTGTGCGGCATGGGCACAGCTGACCCTGAACTTTGAAAATTTCTTTCAAAGATTTGCTGTTTTCAGTCAGGGATCGCAGTGTCAAAACAGACCCCCCTTGCGTGCAGGGCACACAACACACGAAGTGGACCCAAGCGAATGGGGAGAACACATGAATTGTTTGGGGTTCCATCGTCACTGCTGCGAGGCACGAGTCTCCACACGCCAACAACCTGCAGATCTATATATACATGCATGTCAACACTCAGAGACTCGTACAAGTAGTTTGTCGGTGCGAGTTTTGATGCTCGCACATTTGGATGAAGAGCGAATCAACCACAGAGACTGGTGCACGCAGCGCTGACACAGAATGCAAGTGAACACGTAAGAACGCACCAGAGGTCCACCACCCCTCAGAACTTCCTGAAGTCATCTCGTGATATCCATTGTTTTCTAATCAATATTTCAAATCAAGCTTCTCCCACGTCTCTTCTCGGTTGTACTCTTCAAACCCTGCAGCAAGTGAGCGGCCGTGTTCCCTGGGAGAGGGGCACAAGTGGCCTCCTTGCTGTCGCCAAAGCAAATTGGTCGCAGACCAAAGAACTCATACCTCCACGGATCTTCCACTTGAGTCACTAAAGTCTACCGTAGTTCTCTGATTTTTGCGTGATTTGTGCAACAAGTCCCTTTGGAGAAGGACATCAATTTGAAAATCCCTTTGCAGAGACCATCCCAGGCAAACAAAACAAATTCACACTTTTGTTTGCTTCACAGTGCGTCGCGCGCATTGCAGTACCAAGCGACACCCGAAACTGGACAAGAGCTGATATCTCCTCCGTCAATAAGTTACCCGAGCGCAACGGAAGCTGGACGTTGCTGAGCCTGATGGTACAACGGACAACAGGGCAATGCTGATCCGAGCAGAGTTCAGAATCAGCCTCAGTCATCCAGAAAGTTGGGAGTCTTTGCACGGCTGAGCGACAGGGCAAGAATCAATCCAGGGCAGCCTCGATTGCGACTTTTTGTTGCTCCCCACGAATATTTGGATTCTGTCTTTTTCCGTTGCCTGAGTTATTCAGACGCTTTTTAGCCCTTGACACGAGAGAGAACGTGGACGCTTCCAAGTTTATTTTGTTCTCAGCGATAAAATCTTTTGACGAAGACTCGCCCCCCCTCCACACACACACAACACGTCAAACGCATACCCACCCACCCCAAATTGCAAAAAATGGAGTTGCAACGACAAAAACGAACAATGCATGCATGAATCCGCCTCTGCAAGTTTCAATCCACAAGGTCCTTGCTGTTTCTTTCTTCTGTACTTCAAAAGAAGGGTCAAAGAATGACGAAATTCTTGTGCGACAAATTGCCGTGACTCGCACAACGTGAAGAGAATGTGACTTCAACGAAGGCCACGTGTTCAGATTACGAGTTCAGTTGAATCTTGGATGAACACTGCCTGAACAAAATTTATGGAGATCAGAATATTTGGCATTAGAAAGTGCATCGCGAAGACTCAGAAGGGAAAGTGAAGGATGCAGATCGTTTCAGGTGTCTTTTCGCCGCAAACACAACATCAGACTCCAGGGCACCAGCCTGCGAAGCGGGAGAATGGAACAACTGACTTGCTTCAAACGCGTGGAATAAAAAAGAACAAAATAACGCACAATTTTGCCACGAAAAGCATGCACTTTTGTTGAAAAGTGCCTGCTTGGCCTGCAGACACAAACGCACATGCAGGCATGCACACACTGCCAGACACACACGCACGCAAAAACACGAACACACTCGTGCGACTACTTTCTTCGAGAAAGCGAGGAAAAAAATATGACCACTCACTTTTGACATCACTGCAAGCTCCGATTGTTCCAGCTTCAGGATTCCGAAATCAGTGTGTGTGTATCCTTGTCCTCTGCATTCCGTGGTTGAAAGTCTAATTTTGGAGAGAGGAATATTTTTGGCACAATACACCTGAGTGACTTGCCCCAGGTAAGGCCTGATAATGTATGAAGCCCATATTCAAAGCAACAGCTTACCCTGTGCGAATGTGCAAACAAACCAATTCCACAACATAATTTGTCTTGATGTTTTGACAACTGAAATCCAGCCCGTTTTGATCAAGACACGCGCTCGCACATAAAACCAAAACGTTTTCCAAACACACAAACAATAAGAAATTGCGGTCATCTGGAAGGGAATTTCAATAAACTTCCACTCAAACAATGCACCAGTTCTGGAGCTCCAAGGAACACTTTTCAGCTGCTATTTTGACAGGATCTTCGTTTCGATTTGTCAACAGTCTGTTTACCGTGGCGACGGGGGAAAATGGATGACGCCTCCATCGAGTCGAGAGCACGGCACGCATTTGACGTGTGTTTTGAACGTTTTGCTGGGCGTTGGTGCAAAGCTTTTACTTTCAGCAGATCCAGGCGGAAGGTTCAGGTTCCTACTCTGTTTTTCAGACTGCAAAACTTTGTGATTGGCGTTCAGGAAAAAATTGTGATTTTGTGTGGTCCTCTGCAGATGTGCAAGAAACTGTCCAATTCAGGCCGATCCGAAACAAATCGGATTTCGAGAGGTAAAAAGAGCGACACAGCAAGTGCGCAAGTTGTTCTGCAAATGGAAGCAGTTCATGCACGAAACAATTGGCCTGGAAGGAAGCTGAATGAATTACTGAATTTGATAATTGTAACTAGACTGCTGTGAGTTCCCCCATCAATTTGAATGCCGATAAAATTGGAATGGATTCAAATTGAGCAAGTGCAAGAGCAAGTGCGAAATGCCCCATTGCATGCGATCGATCTTTAGGAGTCTTCGGAGTGATGTGCAGCTTCATTGACCAACGACCTGGCTCCAAACCAATGTCTCCGTACAAGTCTGATTTACGCGTTTGAAAATCTTGCAGTTTGTGTGGTTATTGCGTGCAGTCACATTGATATTCATTGTACTGAAGCAAAGGTTCGACCGGAGGTACCATTTCCGCAGTGTCGGCGCTGAGAGAGTGTCCGTTTGTCACACCGACTCGCGTTTTGTGACCTTTGTCCGAGGTTCTCATCGGTCATGAGGATGTTTGACCGGGATGGAACCTCAACCTTTTGACGCTGCTGTTCATTCATGTCGACTGCAGTTTGTAAGACACTCAGAGTGCATCCAATGGTGTGGTTGGAGCCCTCCTGAGACGTTAAAACGTGGGGTTGCCACAGCACCCCCCACCCCTCACCTTGGTTTCATTCTCAATTTGAGTCGTGCTCCCTGAGGTTGGAAGGCTCTCTGAAGCAAGCTTTGGATCTTCCCATTGCGCACCTGGCGCAACCGCTTCGTTTGACTTTTGCGATAACGCCAACGTTCTGATTTTCACAAATCACGCAAAACACCAACATGTTTTTGTTAATCTCGGATGATCTGTGGACCCACACCGAAGCAGAATCTATTTTTTGCGTCAAATAAGACTGAACCATGGGTATTTTAAGCTGTGGGGTAAAGCACACACATCACAGCGAAAGGAGGGTGTATTTGTTTCTCTGTTTGCCCCAGGATGCAGCAACAACGGACCTTCTGCAGTCAGGTCATCACCTGTGATGAGCAAGGTACCAAATATTTGTGAGAGTATGAGGGATTCTGACCTTGGGGTTGTTGGATCTTGACTTCCATTTGGAGTTTGCAGTGATGATCGTCACCAAGATCCTAGCTGTTGAAAACAACCAGTAGGTGACCCTGAGAGTGAACAAAGAACACTGACAGGCAAGGGAAAGTTCTTGACATCACGCCCAAGGACCTCTTGAAAAGCATTGAATGCTCCAAAATACAAGAAAAAGAGGGTTGGAGTTCCTGGTCAGACAGCTGCTTTGTATGAGAGTTAACTGCGTTGAAGTGTACACACCGGAGGCTGCAGTCACCTGGCTCCAACCTGTGCAAAGCAAAGTGAATGGGTAAGATGGATTCTGGTGACAGCAGTAACATCCTACGAAAGTTCACCACATCCAATCTATTTTGTGAACTTCAAAGAGCCATAATAGTCAGCACAGGGGAGGAACTGGGGAAACTGGCTCACTTTCTGTGTGGAATCCTCAAATCTGCAGTTGCAGCTCTGACAGGTCAGGTACACCAATAGCATTGAACATGACACAGAACGTCTCTCTCTCTCTCTCTCTCTCTCTCTCTCTCTCTCTCTCTCTCTCTGCGTGTGTGTGTGTATTGGGGGAGTCATAAATCTCAATGTGGTGCATCCTCACTTTCCTTTTCGGCTACACATCCGAGGAAAGATGGTCCGATTCCGCATCTATTTTTGGAGTCAACTTTGGAGTCAGTTTTATCCCAGCTTTCAAAATCAAATGGTCTTTCTTTTCACACGTTGTTGTTGTTACTCTCGATCCGTGATTCTTTTGAATTGATCCTTCTCAACTGTGTTGCATGGAAGCGCCAGCAGAACTGGTGATGCCACTGCAGATATGCAACATCAGAAGGCGACGAAGCAATGGGCGAAAGACCCAACTTGTGAAACTTTTATGACTAGTGATCTGCATGCCAACAGGGTGCCAGTTCGGTGACACAGGGGAGGATATAGACGAACTTGAGCTTGTGGAATTAAAATAAATCCCCGATAGAGCTCTCTTGGGGAAGGTTGATGGTGCGCCATGGTTGCATGTGAGGTGGAATCGTATTCAAAAATCGCACTCCCTTCGGTGTATTGCGATTTGGCTTGGTGCAGTGCAGGTAGCAAGCGACTTTCAGAATGTCTGCCATGGGAAGGTGATTTTTATTGGAAAGAAGTGAGATGGCCTCAGTCAACGTGCTCCAACCCGCAACTTTGACGAACATGCTGTCTTTTCAGAGTTCTTCAAGAGTCTTGCTCCAACAAAAGCACCTGCTCTGGGATGGGTGTTTCGGGAGCTTTGAATGGGCACGAATTCCTCACGTCACCCAATTCGCAAGTTGAAGTGCCACACGATTCATGACGACAAACCCCTAAAATTAGTATTTTGAACGGACTATTCGCGGTTCGTCCACGAGTTTTCCGCTCGTGCGCAAGGCTCAAACCGTCGCGAAGTCATTGAGGTGCAGCGGAAAGCGGGTCCTCATGGTTGGTCCTGCATTGCACAGAGGTGGGTCCTGGGGAGTTCTTATTTTCAAGCTTCATCCTGGGCGAGGACTTTGTCAATAATAAGTCAGGTGCGACACCAGTTTTCAGGTCCTACCCAGGGTGTTTTACCACAAGCTGTTGCCAATGCACAACACGCACCTCTGGATCCGTGGTGCACTGCAGGCTGCTCGCATTCAACAACAGCCATTTTCAACCTGAGACCTTCCTTTTCTGTTTCGCTGTATTTTTTTGTTTCCATGGCAACTGCGAATTCGATCAACGACGCTGAATGTCCTGAAATGAAGCGCTTTCTGCAGAAGAGTGTTTGCCAGACGTGAGATCGCACAGACTTGGATCTTCCACCTGATTCGATTTTGATCGACAAAATGCACGAAATCCGGTCGTGCAGAACTTATGACTTTACTTTCTTGACGCAGAAAATGCCCGAACGAGCGACTTGCACCACGAGGGTACACTTTTCCGAGAGGAAATATTGGACCGCTTCAAGGCCTCAGTCAACGTGCTCCAACCGGACATGCACCAAACAGCAAGACACGTTTGATTGAGAACCTTCTCGCCCAGATGTCACTTCGTGACATTTTGCTGAACACAAAGCAGAATCTCCAAAGCTCAATGCTTGGCGAAAACCACCTTTTCGAGGCGAAGTCAAACAACGAAACCTTTCAATTGAACTTTCAATGAAGTTTTGTTGGCTGAAGAATCTTCACACAAAAAAAAGTCTGTTGAATTTTCCTCGCAGATGTGTGTGTAACTTCACGGATCATAATCGCAAACGGGACACGGTTTGCAACTCTCGTTTACATTCACTTTCAAAGTCAAATATTTTCCGAGCAAACATTGCTTTGTTCGTCAGTCGAAATTCGCGCGCGAAAGTTTTCACACCGCCCACAAAAAAGTCAGAGAGTTTCTTGTTTACTCCTCTGATCACTTTGATGAACTGCCACAAGTGAAAAACGACAAACGAACAACAGATATTCCTGGACATGTATTTGAATGTCAACTGAAAGCACAGACAATTTTTCCTGATTCTCTTGGATTGCTTTGCAGTCATTTCTAAAAAAAATTCCACTGGAAAGACACAGGTAAAGAGGCAACGAAGCAAAATCCGATTGTTTGGTGATGCGGCAAGTACACAAACAACACTCTCACACTGTCAACAGGAAAAAAATTTGTTTTGAGTCCGGCCACTGACAAAATTTTGGGACTTTTTGCAAATGACCAGGCTCTGTAATGCCTCAATCAATTTGCCAGAATCAAAAACCCTAATGATTCTCTCCACACATATCTTGTCATTCTGACCCAGAATGTGCCATATTATTCCAAACAAGTGCAAAATTTCAGTCAAAAAGTACAAAATTTCAGAGCTTGACTTTGACAGCCCAGATACGCAATGTAAAATTTGTTTGTTCCATCGGCATCATGTTGCCAAACATTTTTGCACAATATGCCTGAACTTTCTTGATCCCCCACCCCCCGTCAAATCAAACTTTCCATATCAACCACTGAAAATTCTGACCACATGAACAACACACCGACTTCGACTGAAAGCCCCTCCAATATGACAAGAACAGAAACTCAGTCCAAACAATACTGAGTCAGCAATGCTGAACTTTCCACACCAAAATTTTTCAAATGTTTCAATTTGTTCTGTTGAGACCTTGGGCATTATTTAGCACTTGGAACACAACAAATGGACCACTGAACCACACACTTGGGACAAAAAACCTGACGAATTTGAATTCAATGCCTTGAGGTGATTTTCGGGTCGCTTGTTCAGGTTGCTCTTCTTGAGCAACACGAAGATGCGACCCGAAAATCGCCTGAAAATTTGCTTGCTTGTTTTCATCTGACAAAATTGTGGCGGTCAACGGGTAAGGCTCCATTCCAGTGGACCTGTCGAAAAAATTCGGAGGGTCCAGACATCACCAAGCAATGAGTTATCACAAGCCACAGACATCAGTTGCAGGGTTTTGTTACTCAACATCTGTGTATTGTTTTCTTGAGAAAAATTGCAATCATCACACAGCAAAAACGCATTTTTGAACAAAACACGGCTGCAAAGAAACAACGCAACAACTTGACAGAGATTTCCCACTTGTGTCCGTGCACAAAACACGATTCTCAGCCTGCACCCACTCAGGGGCGGAGCGCAGCTCCCCGACTGACTTCCAAAAAAAGAAACGTCCCGTAACATTGCCTTGTTTGCTCTGTGTGTGAACAGAATGTCACGGTGTGTTAAAAAACACGTGCTGGCAGCAGACAAACCAACCAACCAATCCTGAATTTTTTTTGTGTCTGGGAGTGCAGCGTTTCATTCTCCGTGCACCCAGACAAAGAACTCACAGTGCATGACGAGCCCCGTTACTTGAGCGGGACCAAGTGTGCATAATAATTTTTTCCTGTTTGTTCAAAAGAACGTTCCAAGATGTAAATTCGATTTATCACAAAGTTAACATCCCTGCAACAACTTTACAATAGTAACTCGGCAAGAATGTCACATAGATCTACAAAAATGCGCAACAAGAACGGCTCGGGTTAAGTGCCTGACGAACCTGAAATTTCTTTTTCACCTGCTACACCAAGCAACAAATGTGCCTGGACAGGAAAGTTTAAAAACAAGGCAAACTCTTCAACCCGACACAAGTTCATGATGGCAGATAGATTGGACATCCAAGAAAATATCATCAGGTTTTTATGCATCGCGAAAAATAGTTCATCACAGAGGACGGGCCCACTCAAGAAATAGTCCCATTCAAGTGAAGTAACAACACAGCACAGCTGTTTCTACTCCCAGTAAACCTTTTGTCAGGCCCAGACTGTGAAGCGGGTGCAGCAACAATCTTAAATCACCTTCTGTTCTCATTTGACACACGTCACTGGAGAAAAACAGATCTTGATGGCAGTTCGCGCACGGTGCCGAACAGAGGAGTGTAAGTTTTGGTCATGGTAGATGTACACTGTTAAAACTGATGGACCTAATTTCACTCTGTGATCTTCTGAATGTACAGTAATTCTCAATGCAGGGATCCACCTCAGCGTGCCTAAAACCACGTTCCGATGAAACCTGGGCTTGGTTCATGTAGAAACTCCACGTCTAGAAGTTGGATTCTTGCAGCGCGCGGCTGGGCTTCCCTGTGGCGGCTCCGGACCGAACGACCTGCAGAACCTCGTCGGGCTGCAGCTGCTGCTGATTGACGAGGTACTGCGTCAAGTCGACTCCGACGGAACCCAGGGCCTGAAGATGAGCAGACTCCACCGTGTGTCGCTCCCTCGACAACTCTGCGGAAAAGCGGTTTGGTACGAAAATGAACACAGGTAAACAGTGTGACTTGTGTTCCAGAAATTCTGATCCTGTGAGGTTCACATGTTTCGCAGCTGTGCATCGTGCATGAGCTGTGCATCGTGCTGTTTTCGTTTGGGACTGATGCTTGTCAGACGAGGCCTGGCTCCCTTGTAATTCCCTGTTGTCGGAGCAACAAGGTCAAACAGCAACGCAGACTGAAGCAAAACAAACTTCCCGGGGAAATGCAGCTGCACGCGCGCATTGTTCTCCTTGTTAATCGATCCCCGACCTGACACCTTTTTTGCAACACTCACTGCACTTTGACAGGAATTTCAGTTTTGATACTGATCCAAGCTGATCAGGTTCTCACTGGAAATCAGACGCTCACCCAGGTCGGTGTTGCTCTGCAGCGTCGCCAGCTTCAGGTCCACGTCGTGTGCGTCGCTTCTCAGCTGCAGCTGATGCGTCTGTTTGATGGTTTCCACGCCCTGCTTGTGCTCCACCCGACTGCGCTCCATCTCCTGACCTGCAGTCGGAGAATTTCACACCTGCATTTTCCCACACAAGAGCTCACCCCGACGTGCAGACCCACTCGTCACAAAGGAGATTGCCTCCACAAGAGAATCTCACTCACGGAGTTTGGTGCGCGCCTGCTCGCGCTGAAGTTTGAAGTCCGTGATCTGCTGTTTCTGTTCAGCCAGCTCCGCGTCGACCCGCATCTTGGCGCGCGACGCTATCGCTGCGTCCTGCATCGCCTGATCACGCGAAGCAAAGGGTCACCCTTTAATTCTTCCCAACGACACAAGCGCAAGACTATCGAGCACGTCCAGGCAAATGACAATTCTGCAAACGTGATTGCTCGAAGGTTTGCAAACTGATTCATCTTTCTGTGCGGGCCATTCACAACACACCAAAGTCGTCCATAAAAGATGCTTGTTTTGACAGCCAGTACTTCTGAACTGTGGTAAAATAACATTGTGTGACTCTTCACAACTTAGTCAAGCAATGGTAAATCCCTGGTACGTGATCACGCTTTTAGCAGTGCAAGCTTGGCCTCACCTGAAGCTGGTCGGAGGCGTGGTAGCCTCGGTACACCACCTTGTTGACCTGGTAGCCAACGCGCGCACTGCGCTGCAGCAGTTGCGGAAACGTGTCGAGGTTCGACAGACGTCCCGTCTGCGCCAGGAACTCTTGAAACCTGGGCGTGAAGGAAGATTCAGACACTCAAAGCCGAGAATAAATCGGGACTGTGGACAACATGCACCCAATCACAAGTCTGAAGATCAGAGTTTTGAATACCAGTGACACTCACGTGAGTTTTCCAGCAAAGGAGATCACGTCGGCACACACGCCGCTACGAAAAAGAAACCAGAACATCTATTATTGTGGACATGCGCCGTGCCGGAGCCTTGTACTGGCGGTGACAAGCCTCCAAATTCTGAACCTTTGACCTTCCGAGGAGCTATCTACTTTTTCAGCGAGAAAGGACGTTTTGGGGCGTGTACAGATTACAATGGCAACATTCCAGTGTGTCAGCGCAACGAGGTTTTGCATCGCAAATCTACAAGACCTTCGCCAATCTACTTCACAGTGAACGGTCTCTAACGACATGTCACTGGCGTACACTTACTTAATCATGTCTGCAATTGGGTCGTGTGTGTTGTTCAACTGCAACGACAGTGAAATAATGCTCACGTACAAATATTAATTTCAGATTATCAACAAACAAACGCCGCCAAAGAATTTCGTGCAGTGAATGAAACGACAATTAAAAATTATTTGGCACGGAAAGTGTCGTCGTGTAGTGAGTGTACCATGTACCATGCGTACCATTTCAATGATGTCCTTGAGTTCGAAGAAAATCATCAGTTTGACGGTCAGCAGGGTGTCGTCCGTGGTGCGTACGTCTCGCACCTGCCACAAACAGGGAATCGCCTTTTTTCTCCACCCAATACCAATCGCACAACACGAGCTGTGAAATGCGCGCAAAACCGCAATGGTGAGCACCGAAAACATTCAGCCTCTGCACTCACGTTGTAGTAGAATTGGTCGGGGACGGCTGCGAGTTGGTTGAAGCGCTGTTTTGCCGGAATCATGCGTCCCTTCTGGCCCGAGTCCTCGCCGTGCCATCTGAACTCGTGACACCTGCAACGATGCCCCGCGATCATTGCCACGTCCACTGTGATGAGTACATCAACAAGAAACCAAGAACAAATCTTCATTCATGGTTCTGTGTAGTTCGTGTGCTTCTTTTGTTTGGCAGCGCGACACTACAGCCCTATTTCAAGGTCCAACGATGATCGAACAAACGCACCACTCCTCTGCTTCCGGCATGAACACCGTCGGGCCCTTCACGATTCGACGTTCCACATGATTGTCTTTCAACTTGCGATACACAACGAGAACGTGGTTTGCGTCAATCTTGGTAGCAGGGAGGACTTCGATCGACTGGTATTCCAGAGGGTTGTTGAACATGCTACACGGCCTGAAAAGACAGGATGATTTGTTTCCGCTGTGAAGTCTGGAACCCGTGCTTCGTTTAAATTCCTGTGTGTAAGTGTGAGTGTGTGTATGTATATGCACAACACGCACCCTGTTTTGTGAGTGACAAAACCATGATTGTCCTTGATCACCAGGTACTCGTATTGCGTTGCTGTTTTCTGCGGCAGTTTCGTCAGTCGTTCTCGGAAAAGGAACACCTAAAACAAGGTAGTTGAGCGCTGAATGAGATTTATCAGGCAGAACATACGAGGGAGATCCCATTGCTGGCGGATCTGCAAAGCATCTTTGTGTCACTTTGGAAAGAGCCGACAGCAATGAGATCCCCCTCGTATGTGTCCTGTTTCTTCACAGTTTAGTCCTGCGAATTCGCTGCCCACTTCACAGACTCAAATCCAATCTCTACATGCAATATACCCCATACATTACCCTCTCAGGTCCGACGACGAGCCTGCCCTCTCCGAGGTGGTTGAAGATGACGGCCTGCTCTCCCTCGTGCACAGTCTTGAACTTCATTCTGGAGCTTATGGGAAAGAGAAGTGGAAGAATTGTGGAAATTCAAAGTGTAACAACCGCAATGCAAGGTGTTTCGTACTAAATTTATACTTTTCAAACAAAACCTTTGGCTCAGCTGTCTGATTGTATCTGATTGTGACGATTGCGCTAAATTTAGGAAATGATTGCACCTGAGCGATATTAAAGTGACGACAAATTCGACTTGCTTCTCACCACAAACGACGAAGGTCTCCACAAAAGTCGAGCATCCAGTAGTTCTCCTTACCTTGTTTTACCCGAAATAACGTGCAGGAAGCAGCACGTTTCTCGAAGGGGGAAGAACACACACCAGTTTCTCTGTCACCCAAACCCCGCCCACAACTTGTTTTGCGTAAAACTTCCCCCGTGACAAGTGAAAACTGTGCGTCTACCGCATTTTAAATTGAAACCCTGAGCGATAATAAAGTAGGCGTATCAAACAGAAACAAAATGAATTTGGAGCTTCTTGGTAAGATATTTGGTTCCAGTATTTCTTTGTGGAAATATGACACGTTTCTGATGTAAGAGCGGACATTCGTGCATATTTTGATCGTATATTTTCCCTCGTCTTTTCAGAGGGCTTCGGCCAGAGTTACCCAGAGGTAAGTTGGTAGTGTTGACAAAGACTATCAGAATTCAGTTGGGGAAACTGGACCCCAGTTACGTTTGGTAGGTCTCACCAACTATCTGCTGAATGTGAAAACGAGGAACTGTGAGGGTGTGTTTGGCGACATTTTGCTGACGACATTTGTGTAATTTTCACCTGCAGATGTGAGGTGGTTTGGAAGTGTTCTGTTTCACCAAGACATGTTCTTTGCACATTCTTCACGTCTGTTTTTCACAAAACCTGACCTGGTTTCTGCCAAAGTTGTCTGAGTAAAATCTCAATCAACGTGTTGTCAGGATTTTGACGGGTCCCTGGACTGCGTCAGCGCCCCTGTGACGTGTGCGTTCAACCGACGGGGTACGCTTCTGGCCGTCGGCTGCAACGATGGGCGGATCGTCATTTGGGATTTCCTGACCCGAGGCATTGCAAAGATTATCAACGCACATGTTCATCCCGTGTGCTCCCTCAGGTTCGAGTTCTCTTCGCCTTCGGTGACGCGTTTCTCCAAGCACAACCCGTGCGAAGTGACAATGTCTGTTTTGCATTTTTGGCAAAATAACGTAACAGGGTTCCTTTCCCTTTGGACGTGAATCGTGGCTCATTCTTCAAGTGAGAAGACGTTCGTACTTCTCGTCTTCAGAAAGGCTCTGTTTGCGAAAGGTCTCCGCATTGTTCTTTTCCAATCTTCACCAGTTGGAACAGGAATGGCAGAAAACTGTTGTGTGCGGCGACTGACAACGCAGTGTCGATTTGGGACGTGTTGTCGGGCGAGTGTGACAAAACATACCGCTTCCCATCCCCAATTCTCAAGGTCCAGTTTCACCCCCGAAACAGGTTCGTTGACAGCCGATCGTATCTGTGCGTGTGGTGTGTACATTCAGTGATTGTGTGGCAACAGGGTCTTAGAGAGCAATGTTTCTCAGAAGATTACACAGATGTTTACATTCGAATGGTGTATTTTGTTTCACGACCTTCTTTCATCATCCTTTGGCCCTTTTCCACAATTAGAAAGCAGTTCCTGGTATGTCCACTGAAACATCCGGCGGTGCTGCTAACTCTGGCTGGGGACCACTCCGTCATTCCTCTTGATGACGACGTAAGTTGCAACAAACGTCACCAGGAATTCCTGCAGACAGATTGTGAAGATTGCACAAAGTTTTGAGACGGCAGAAAGTTTTGATCAGTGTGTTAGTTTGGAGATCTCAAGAAGTCTCAAGCTCTGCTTCACCCACTTCTTGTTCTTCAGTCCGACTTGAACATCGTGGCATCCTTTGACAGAAGAGGGCAACACATCTACACAGGCAACGCCAAAGGCAGGGTATGTGAGCTTCGAGAACCAAAATTTATCCATCTCAAGTGAGTCGTTCAAGTTGTATTGTGTCGCGTAGCATTCGTGTCCGCAAAAGTTCTCTCTGTTTGTGGTTGGAGCTGATTGATGTCTGGTTGGCCGCAGGTGTTGGTCTACACGACGAACTTGAAGCTGGCGGCGTCGTTCCGCGTGTCGGCCGGAAGCAGCAGCTCGAGCGGCATCAAATCCATCGAGTTCGCCCGACGCGGGAGGTGAGATCCGTCCGCGTTTTTCATCGCCTGATACCATCATACTTTGACAACAAGTCACATGACTGGTCCTTTGCTTTTGTCCTGGCAGCTGTTTCCTGATCAACACAGCTGACCGAGTGATCCGGGTGTACGAGAGCGGCGAAGTTCTCGCCTGCGGACGCGACGGGGAACCTGAACCCATCCAGAAGCTGCAGGACCTCGTCAACAAGTACGTGGTGTGAAGCCAAGAGAAAACTTGTGGAAACGTTACGAGTGGCTGTTCGCTGACAGAAAGTCATGCATTACAGAACGCTGTGGAAGAAGTGTTGCTTCTCGGGCGACGGCGAGTACATCTGCGCGGGCTCGGCGCGTGCGCACTCGCTCTACATCTGGGAGAAGAGCGTCGGAAACCTTGTCAAAATCCTGCACGGGACCAAAGGAGATGTGCTGCTCGACTTAGTGGTGGGTAGACTAGTGACTCTCTCTCTCTCTCTCTCTCTCTCTCTCTCTCTCTCTCTCACACACACACACACACACACACACACACACGCGCGCGCGCGCGTGTGAACTAAAAACAATAAGGACGGTTTTGGAGGAGAATGAACAGGCAACCTCATTTCCTGAACTGCTTCTTTCAGTTCCAATGGCCCAACCAAATAGCGGAGTGAGGGCTACAGACAGCCAATGAAAGTCAGGGCAGAACAACTTTGTGGTGTACGTGCCCTGAGGGGCCGAAGCACAGATTTTCAAGGCCGGTTTATCTTGATGACTGCTGAATACAACGTCACATCACGTACTTTTATGCTTTTAGTGGCATCCAGTGCGGCCGATTATCGCGTCAATATCCAGCGGAGTCGTCTCCATTTGGTCTCAAAACCAGGTGAGTTGCGACTGTCCATGTCCAAACGATTACGTTTACGTTGGAAACTTCGGAAGGAGAGGGATAAAACAAAGCAGTCGAAACTGGTTATGTTCGGGCTCGTTCAAGGTTGCACTTGTGTTACCCGCAGGTTGAGAACTGGTCGGCGTTCGCCCCCGACTTCAAGGAGCTGGACGAGAACGTCGAGTATGACGAGCGGGAGTCCGAGTTCGACATCGAGGACGAGGACAAGGACCCCGAGCCGCAGAAAAGTAGGCTGTCCGCTTGTTTTGTTCACTAAACCTCTCGCTGATGCAAACAAACTGCTGTTGCACAACACGACAAAGGCCCGCATCATTCGTGTTGGTCACCTCCGCGACGTTCTGCTGCTCGCTGTTCCAGGCGCGGCTGAAGAAGACATCTCGGTTGACATCACGACGGTCGACCCGATCCAGGCGTTTCTCAGCTCGGACGAGGACGACGAGGACTGCAAGGCACTCATGTTCCTCCCGGTGTCGCCCGAGATCGAGGAGCCCGAGGAGGGCTGGCCTGCCGAAGGCGTGAGTTACTCTTGTCTTGTGAGGAAGTCGTACTTACAGCATTGTTTACTTTCACTGCTTGATGAAATCGGTTCATTTGATATCGAAGAAACTCGTGTGCGCATGTTGTGAGGGTGGAGTTCCAGAGTTTCTGGTCTTCAACAAATTTGGGTGTTTTGTGTCTTAGGTTTGCCAAGACGAAACGAAGATGTCAAAGAATGTTTTGCAACAACTGTTCGGCGACCTGTGATCTATTCTCCGCCATCTTCAAGTGTCTTCTCCTTGTCATCTGTTTGCAGGCTGAGGATGCTCCAGCGCCAGTGGAAAGCAAACGGAAATCTTCCAACAAAGACTCGCCAAAGAAGAAACGCACCAAGACGATGGACATCGACCTGCTCGACGCTCCCGTGGACGGTCAGTGTTCTCCGCTTTGTTGGAACTTTTATTTGTCTCTTTGCAATTTACTTTTTTGTTTGATTCGAGATTTTTTGACTTGATATTTATTGTCTTTTTTTTCGCAGAAATTCACCCGTTCCTCAATGTAAAGAAGCAACAAGACAAAGGACAGTCGAGGAAAGGTAAGAACTCTCACTTTTTCACACTTTTTCCGATTGAAGTGGTGTCATTTGTTGACCAAACATTTCTTATTTGTCATTTGCATCTCTTGCTTCAACAATTGCAATGGGTTCATTCCATTTTGGATTACAAGTTTTCGCGTACGAATGAACTTGATTCATTCTTCCTTTTTCTGCAGGAACGGGAAGAGGATCCAAAGGAACGGCGAAGAATCAGAAGCGATCCCAAGACTACAAATAGGACGCTGTCCTCTGTTGTATTGCCAAGACAAGCTGACACTGCGTAAGTCGAACTGAGGGAATTCATGGGCTGTTTGGAAAGAATCATCAGTGAGATGCACGACGGATACTCGCCGTTTGGAAGAAAATGTGTGAACAGGAGGCTGGAAAGTGTTGATCTGTGGATAGCAGGACTACAAATAGGATACTGTTTCCTGTTGCATTGCCAAGAAATGCTGACATTGCGGGAGTCAAACAAGGACGAATTCGTGGACTGTTTGGAAAGAATGGCATCAGTACGGATAGTCGCCGTGTGGACGAAAACTTGTGAACAGCAGGCGGGAAAGTGTTGATCTGATACCAGCAGAAATGTCAACATCCACAGCAGAAATGTTGACAAGGCCAAATGCAGCAAACTTTCGGGGGTGCAACTGGAAATCGCTCAATGCAAAACAGACGATGCACGGACACAGTACGGGGCGTGTACAGGACCTGTAAGTTGTGCAATTTCCATTACAGGACGTTCTGTGAATAGTTTCTGTTGTGTTCTATCATGTTGCAAAACAAGGAATTTTCGCTTTTGTACTGTCGCAATACGTCGCTTCAGTTTTGTTGGATGCAATGGTCAACGACGACGATGGTTCAATCAGAATTGCTTGATCAAGTGGCCTCCGAACCAGTTGTTGATGTCTCCGTACACCTTGGTTTGATAGGAAAACTTGATGTAGACGCTCTGTCCCCGTTGCAAGCTGAGGGAGAAAGTGCCTGTCGGGAGCTGGTAGGCTGTCGCTGTGGAGTCCCGACCCTTGAACACGACGTCTTGGTCCCTGCAGTTGACAAGTGAAAACATTCAAGGCTGTCCCGCGTTCGCGGGTAAAACAGCTTCTGGCCCCCTTGTGTCTCTCCAGACTGAACAGACTCGAGGTCACTTCCTTTGATCGTGGATAAACTGACATTTGTATGTCAGCATCTCAGATGTTTCTGGACTGATCAGATCATGGAGAATGAGTCTCTTGTTTATGCGCACCACATCGCGGCTCTTGTGCGTATTTGTTGCGCGACCGAAAGAGCGAACGTTAGCGGATGGAGCAACAAGGTTCTGAGACGCACCTGCACACGCGAACCTCGATTCCGTTGCCCTTGAGGTAGAGAGAGAAGTAGAAAAGGTAGAGCCCCGAGGTGGGGGCAACGAACGTCCCTGTGCGCGGGTTGTAAGAGCGGTCACGAGAGGTCAGCTCCACCTTGTCGAACACAGCCGCGTTGCCGGAGTTCACGGTGCGCGTCAGGCCCGCCGTGGCCAGGAAGTACACCGAGGCATCTGCAGAAACATTCACTTTCGTGAATTGGTCGTGGATCGTACGTTGTTTGCTTGGTTCGCTGATCCGAGAATAGACGCGGCGAGTAATGAGTTTGACAACAAAATCTCTCGGCCACCCACCACGCAGTCAGTTCGAACGGCAGACGCAAATTGTCATATCGTGTGACATGGATGCGAGGTGGTCACTCAGCAGCAAATGGGTGAACAAAGTGTTTGCGACTATTCAAGTTCTTGGTGGAAAGTACACGTTTTTACTTGCTGCGAAAAACTGCTTTCTTTTTCTCACCTTGGTCATGCAAACTGAACGTTGCATTCCTGACTCGCATGATTTCGTTGCTGATGTTGTGCACCAGACTGTCTTGAATTTCTTCCAATTGGTGTATTTCGGCACTCAGACTTGCTGCGGTCGCTTCCTGCAACGAGGAAAGATTTCGCTTGAGCGGTGCACGTGGCTTTGGACGCATGGGGATGTTGCCTGGACTTGAGTAATTGATTGACACATGTGCATTAAGATCCGTGCTGAAAATCTTTGTTGACAAAGCCGCCAGTTGGTATCGGAGACGTTTACATGCCTGGTTGATTCTGAAGGTGCTGAACTTGCTGACAAGAGCGTGGGTGACGTTCTCCAGATTGGTGTTGAGACGACGCATGGTTTTCGCCTCGTCGAGGAACTCGCGGCGGTAGGCGCGCGCCGTGTCCTCGCACTGCTGCTTCACCGCAGACACGCGCTCCTGCTGCTCCTTCCGCACCGTGTTCACCTCAAACTTGTGCGTGTCTTTCAGGCTTCTCATGTCCTCCCTGAAAGATAGGAATACAAGCCGAGAAAGGAACCGGCTGTTGTGTGCAGCATGTTTGGTGACGGCGTTTCAACGACCGACAATCAGATCTGCAGCCACTGGCACTTTCAGCTCTGATCCAACAGCCAAAGTCTCATTCAGAATGGATTTGTTCTGACACTGAGCCGTGCAAATTATACGCCCGCGCAAATTACGAGTGTGAATCAATTTTGCCCGACTTCACCGCGCAGTGAGGACTCACGAGTGTTTTTGTCTGAGTTGGTCCATCTGTTGCTCCAAGTCGCTGCGCAGCTGCGTCGTCACCTCCGTCAGGTTCTCTGTCAGGTTCCGAACGCTCTGACTCAGCAGCTCGATCTCTGCATGGAGAAGGGACGGAAAACCAGAGCCAACTGGAGTTCACTCAAATACAGTAGAACCTGTCAATTGTGTGGAAGCTCAACCTGTGAGCTCCAACTGTTTGTTATTTTTCGATAAACCTGGGCTGCCCTCCTTGCCATTGTCGGGCGAGAAAAGCAACGTACCGTTCTGATAGGGAGCGACCAGCTCGACGGGAAAGGCGACCTTGATACGGTGCACCTTTTGCTGCTCGTGCACCTGGACCTCGGTCCGCAGTAGCTCCGGCTCCGAGACCAGTTCCGACAGGTCCAATCTGAACAGAACCATCGGCTTCAGCGCGAAGGCTCGGCCGTTGTGGTGCAGGTATGAGGAGTGCGCAGCCAGGTAGCGGTTGAAGGTTTCAATTGGCACCTGTCAGATAGAACAGTTTACCGTGGAGTTACAATGAAGATTCAAAATATCTTGTGAATCTGCATAAGTTGTGTCATTCCCTGTGAACCGGTTTGAGATGCGCGGAATACACCACAAAGATCTGGTGGGTTGAGGTCCTGGCTGCACGGCAAAGCAACTTCATTTCAATCGCCCATTTACAAGTGACAAACACACTTCAAACCTGCCAGTGTGACAGTCCAGCCTGCGCCATAGTGGTTTTGAGGCCGTTCGTCCCAGGTCTGAACATCGACTCCGGTCGAGACGACTCAGCACTGAGGATCGATTTACACTTCGAAGTTCCTTTGTTCCAAATCCTGAAGGATTGATCCCGTTCCGTTGAATCGCAGTTCACATTGCTGGGGGAAGTTTGTTCCGTTACAAAAGATATCGCTGCTGTTAGATCGGAGACAAAAGCTCCATTGTTTTCCAATGCATCAAATTTGGTCTCATCAATGACGAGAACGCCTGTTGAGTTTTCCTTGGACCGCGGAGTGAGGAACTCGTTGAGGGTCTTCAACACTAGGTCGGGTCGGGCGAAGTTTGGCTCCCACAGCACCGAGTCCCACGATTCTTGGTTCATGAACGATGTGGACACTTCTTGCCTGAAGGTGGAACAAGAGAGGCTTCCCAGTTCATTCGCTGCGTGCAAGGCCCTATAATTTATGGCAAATATTTGAACAGTCCACATGCACCAGAATTATTTTTTGTGCATGACCGCGGATCACACGGAAATTTACTCGTAGTCTTCGTCGCTTTGTGATTGCAGAAGAAACGCGCGATTACCCAATTCTGTGAATGATCAGATCAGCGAGGGCGAGCATCTGCTGCACATCCACGTGGTGTCCGTTGTGCGCCACGGTGGAGATCCAGGTGTGCGTCAGGTCCCAGGAGAAGGACTCGAGGTCTGCAGCGGTCAGGAAGCGCACGCCCTCCTCTCCCTCTCCGGAGCTTGACGACTGCTGCAGCTGCTGGAAGGCTGGGCTTGAGTGCAGGGTCTGTCCTACAGCGAGGGGGCGCGGAGGAAAAAATCAAAAACGTAATTTCCTTTGAGTGATAAATTACTTTGAAAGATTCAAAGTCTGAGGCACGTTTTCGGAGGACCAACCGGACAGTGCGATCTCTCTGGTGACAGACGATTTTTCTGAAGTGGTGAACTCCAGATTCAACGCTCGAAACTCTTCTGGGTGCTGCAAATTGACGCAGAACAAACCTCAGGCGCAAAGTCGCAAACACGCAAGAAAAATTCACGCACATGAGCCTTTCAAAGATAGCTTGCAGAAAGTTTGCATCATTCGATGCACAACACCGAATCGAAGGGTCACTTCTTGTGGAACAAAGGAAAGACACCATCCGAGCGTGTCTCACCTGCTGCATCTCGGTTTTGAGTTTGGCGCAGACGTCCTGCTCGTCGCACAGGAAGGAGAAGCGCAGCTGGTGCGGGTTGCGGCGCGCGAGCGGGACCCAGTCTCGGGACAGGCGGATCCCGCGCGGCAGGGGGCGCGCCGAGTTCCACACGAGCCGCGCCGCCGCCAGGGGGATCA
>JAAUXT010073174.1_pt1 | contig 40199 bp, 31 predicted proteins | sample 7278171 | NCBI WGS metagenome assembly JAAUXT01 (sample SAMN14350112, study PRJNA611818) | marine sediment metagenome | isolation source: surface marine sediment (1.8m) | place: French Polynesia: Moorea | collected 2018-08
AAGCATATATATGGCATCTCCGGCAAAATGTCCCCCTTGTCCCGTCCCAGCCCATCCTATCACAGCAACTGCTTGAGGTACAGACTTGATCCAGGGCTCATTGGAAAGGTCTTTCAGTCCACATTTCAAATTTTGAAAAATGGAATCTCCATGGCAACCCCCCTAGCAACCAGATGCAAATCTCTCTGACAACCAGATGCAAATGGCTAAATCTCAGGTTCTTTTAGTGACAGAGAGATGATCTGTGGCTCATATGAAAAGTATTTGAAAGTAGTTTCAAAAGAATGTCCATGGCAACTTCCCTAGCAACCAGATGCAAAACTCCCTAGCAACCAGATGCAACAAAAAGAAAAGGAAGTGACCAACAAAGCAAACACCCCGGGGACTTTGCACTTGCAGTTGCCCTGTGCACTGCTTCTCTTGTTTCATTTTTAAAAATCTGTACATAGTTTTCAGGTGGGGCCAAGGTTTGGGTATAAATTTATGATTTTGGCAAAGTGTTCAAAATATAAATATTTGGTAATGATTTTGGCAAGCTCTGTGTGCAATTAGGTGATAAAGTTTCAATGTACAGATGATTTGGGTGCATGCTAAGTGATAAATATAATAATTTTTTTTTGCTGAAACTGATAATTTGTACATCCACTTATTTACATTTCAGTCGCTGTGTTTCAGTTGCTGTATTTCGGTGGCTTCTCAAATCACCTGGAGCTCCATGGAGCTATTTTTGTTCTTGAGTTCTTTGTGGTCAGAGATGTTGGTGCAACACCACTCTTGCTATGGACTAAAGTTTTGCACAGACTCCCGTGTCAATTGGAGATGCACAGTGGTACCAGGATTTTGAAGGGACAACACACTCGCACCACTACTTTTTCCTGGCAGAGCGCACACACAATGGCGAACTTGCAGAACACTCCTGCACAGTTGGAAAGAACCCTGTCGATTCGTGACAAGTTGTGCAGCTGTTTTCAAACCACGCTTTGCTTGGGTGTCTTTCCCCACGTGCAGCATCTCCGCAGTTGTCCAAATGGGAGCAACGGAAGATGAAGGCCAGGTTCATCACCTTCATCATGACCATAGCCACCGGACTCTTCTGGATCATCCTCGACTACGGCCTCTTCTGGCTTCTCACTCTGATCAAAGACAAAGGAAAACTCATCATCAAAGATCCATGTAAGTGAACGTCAAATTATCAAAGGGTATCGAACAAATGTGGAACTGTATTTGTTCATAGATTTTTGTCGTTTCAGCGCCTGGTTCTGTGAAAATGTCGGTGGAAGGCACGGGAGTGCTGGCTGACATGTACAGAGCCATCATTTCCAACATGGATCCTACTCAAGCGCAGGGAATGGCGCTCGATACCTCACCGTGCCTTCCCAAACCGTACGAACCAGATTACAACAACTACAAGGTCATAGGTGAGTCACGTCGATGGAGTGAACACGAGAGGAGGAACCTTCTGCACGCTGAAGGTACGAAATGTCGCACAGGTGGAATCCCTCGTTTTCTTGACTGTAGGAGCCATCTACGGGATGATACTGCTCATCGTACTCACGGAGTCGTACATGATTCGGGTGCGACACGTCGTGTGCGGCTGTTACTTCCCGGAGCGCGAGAAGGTGCGCGCCGTCTACCTCTACAACCACATCCTGCGCAACCGCCGCAGCTTCTTCGCCTTCCTCATCCGCCAGGCGAGGAGGAACGTCAAGAAGGACCAGGCCGTGGAGAAAGTCAGCATCGGCCAGCGCCTCGCTGCATCGTGAGTGCAGCTCCATTTTGTGCCGTTGGGTGGAAAGAGATTCAGGAAATCACTTCTGCGAGCAAGGGTCTCCCAGACACACAACAAACCAAATCTCTCGAGTTGGCCTTGCAAATGCAGTTATTTTCTCAGAGCATCCGTTGAGCTGCTGAGTCGCGCAGGCAAGTTTGTGTCCCTCGTTGAAGTCCCCATGCTTTTGCGAGTGAAGCTGGCCACGGCGTGAACGTAAAGATGAGGATTTCTGTTGAGATTCGTTGCGCGCGCGTCTTTTTGAATGCCAAGAGTGATACAAAAGTTGCAATCTCAGATTGCTCTGCTGATAATTCTCCAGAAACATCAAGTGCGTGGCGATCATGTTCAAGTCGTGCGCGAAGGACGACAAGTTCTGCGCCGGCTGCGGTAAAGCTGGGAAGAAGGACGACAAAACCAACTTCGTGGCGTGTCAAAACTACGGCTGTGAAGGTAAAACTGCTGGACAGGTTGGTTTTCAGCTGAACAGTGTCCGAAAGTGCCGTCCTGTCGAAAACACGTCATTTTGTATCTCTAAAAATGAGTTCTGGCATGGTGACATTCTTGCTGACTCCGACAGCCGAGTAGGCAAAAGTTGAAAACTGTTTTTGCACCAGAACTGAATGTTGTGTGTGTTTCTGTCAGGGTCTTGACCTGTTTTTCGTCCACCCAAGTCCCTTCCACCCAGAGAATCGAAATCTGCACGTTTTTGGTCAAGGGAGACTTTGTGTCCAGACACACCGGATCTCGAACTCCGGGTGTTTGAAGCCTGCACTGCCAGACAATCGTCACCCTGGAGAATGAACCGTTCATTTTTTATTTCAAATTTATATCCAATGTGGTCCTCCAGCTGCGATCAATTCACACTGAATGCACCGGTGCACGCAACGACCCTGTCCAAGGCTTTTAAAAACGGCGATCAGTCGTTCTGTCTTTTTTTTTTCCTTCTGGTTTGGTCTGGCCCAGCTTTCGCCAGGCCTCCTCATATGCACTCAGCCTGAAGACGACAGCCTCTTGACCAAGGAAGTTCGCTATTTGGGGGACAAGTTGATGTGATTCTTCAGTTTTGACCTGTCCATTTCTGGCACCTTTCTACATGGCATGGCTAACACACAGCTTCACTTTGAATACTCCTGCCAGCCACCACAGATCAAAGCCAGAACACAAGTATAGCCAACCCGTTAAATTTCCCATTTTTCCAAGGAGAATCCGTGTGAAGATGCCCAAGGATCTGCAACGATGTTGATTGAATTGAGTTGGGTTCCTGTGTCGTCCTTGAAACCTAGCTGTGTCAGCATGGCGGCATTGTGTGGCAATTGCTAGAAAGAATGAAATGACAAAACAAAGGGAAGGGTAACTTGAGGTACTGATGTAAGAATTGTTGGAATGGAAGGATCACACCCATCGAGATCGCGTTGATAGCAGCGATCCACTGTGGATCTGTATTCAGTGTGGATGAGGCCTTCCACCGAAGTGAGTGATGGTCGCAACAAGACCGAGTCCAGTCCAAAAAAATGGAGTTGCCAAAGGGGAGAAGTTTTTGATGTTTCAGTGCGGTTTTTTTTGCGGATCACTCACATGGTTTCAGTGTACAAGCAATGAGGTTGAATTGATACACTGGGACAAAGCAGTTAATCATTTGATTTCTGGGAATGTAAAAAGATGCCCGCCAGGGTTATGAATGGCCCACTTCCCGACGGAGCAAAAAGAGATTGTTGCCGCCATTGCGCGCTGAAGAGAAATCAGCATGCAGTGAGCCGCGCTCGGTTCAGCCGAGTCGTGAATGAGCAGTGTAGCGAGTATTGTTTTCTGCGTGGAAGTGGAAGGTGCAGCTCGGAGGTGCGACGACAATTGAACTGGTGACGGCTTCGCCGGCTCCAGTATCCGTATCAGATTTATAGCGTCGCCTCGCTGGAGGGTCCGCTGAAGGCGCAGTCGGCACGAATCCCACACATGAACCCACACACGAACACACACGACTTGTGCTTGGGCAGGAATGACATGGAAATATCAATCATGCAAAGGTCAAATGTTCCTGCGTTGTGTCAAAACAATAAAAATGAGCAAAGAAAAAAAAAACAAAACAAAGAAGACGTGGTTCCAAATGAAGCCGTGTTTTGTCCACACAACACAGCAAATATGGACCTCGTTTCCTTTCAGAAAATTCCACGAGCGTTGACAGTTTATTTTGCGTGCATCGGGAAGAGTCAAAGGTTTTAGTGGCCGAAATTGAGTTTCTCTGATGAAGGAGTTTCACAAAGAAAAGTTGTGGCTGGAGGTTGTCAAGCTTTGTTCAGCCGAAGTCATTGTGGATTTCTTGGGTTTGTTAGCTGGATCAGGTTGCCAAATCAGACTGTCAGAATAACTTCAGCAATTTTACCACACGAACCGTCCGACTCAAACGAGATCCAGAAGGCAGTTGTCAACAAATCTGTTTGATTCAATCAGCGACTGTTACTTGCAGGGTTCTACTGTCGGCAGTGCTACGCTGACATGGATAATACGTGCACAGCCTGCATGAAGCCTGCAGAGTACGGCGACCTCTCCGATGTCAGCGAAGAAGTGTAAATATTGCCATTCTCCTTTTTAATCACGTAGGTGCGTCCAAATTGAGTGTGCAGTTCCCTGTTGAAGAGAGAGGTGCAGCAGAGCAGCCAGCCACCCTTGGAATGCACGGTTCACGTGGATCGAAAGGAATCTGTCATGACTCCTCCATTGAAGTGATTTTCCGTGGACAGTAACGAATCTTTCCTCTGGCTCAGATTCTGATTCATCCAAGAATCCCCCCCCCCCAAAAAAAAAAAGAGAAACGGAAGGCCTGGTGTAAACACTGACACAGATTTGTGCTTGAATTATTTATGCCGTATTTGAAAGAAAAATTGTTCGGAGTAGTGTTTTGGGGGAGACACCTCGAACTGCTGAGTGGAAAAAGTGCACAAGAAAAAGCATTTGCAACCAATGGGGAGAAAGAACCACGTCTGCCACTCCCAAATGCCCTGGCAAATCTCTCCCCCTGTTTTTGGCTTGCCGGACGGCTTGCAGCGCTGATGTCCTGGGAAGTGAGCAGTAATTTTTGAAGGGGTGCTCTGAAAATTTGACGGATGATATCTCCCGGTCTGTTTCCCTTGACGACATCTCGAATCAGCCTCTTGTCTTGGTCTACAAGTCAAGTCCCACCCGAAGAGAAGGATCGGGAATGGCCAGAAACGGTACCGCACCACAAGGTTTCACCTTCCCGTGCATGCGTACTGCAACAACCATGAACTTCAGTCAGTTCAGCTTTATTCCGTCGATGGGTTCAGCCGATCGAAGTCTCCATTATTTTGATTGAACTGTCACAGACTTCGTTCCCAACTTCCGCTAATCTGACAACTACAGTCACGGACAACACTTTCGAAAATCTTGATGCGTGGCTTCAAAGCTCCTGGCGCACCTGCGAGTATATCCACCAAAACCACTCTCTGTCCTGACCCTTTCGTTTCACAAAAAGCAAAGACAAGAAAAAGAAACAGGGACAATGCGGTTTCTCTGCGGTGTCCGTGGATGCAGAAAGGAGCAGAATCAAAAACCCCGAACGCAGAACCCCAATTCCATACTGTTACTCTCGAAGGTCCGTTCGCGATCCAGATCACCCTATTTTTTGCGAATCAACATTCATGTTTCTTGTGCATTGTTAGCGACTCGAGTGAAGACGAAAACCTCAAGGAGTTTTACGAGGAATACTTTCAAGGTGACGTGGAGGTTGCGTACAAGAAAGGAGAATACACCAAGGAGCCAAAGAAGGAAGAGAAACCAAAGACAGAGAACAAGAACAAAAACAAGTCAGATGCACTGGAGAGTGACAGTGACGAAGAAAACATCAACATGTCCAATGTGAGGACGGCCCTTCTCCGGAAAAGTCGGTCCGACATCTACAGCAACCTGTCCGAAGACGGCTTGTACTACGCCTATCAATTTGTCAAGGTGAGCGGTGTGATCACAAGTCTCGCCGTGGCTACAAATGGACTGATCAAAACACGAAAAGACATCGGGCGGTGTTTGTCAATCAATCGTCAAAGCTCCCGAGCAGTTCAGATGTCGCAGGACTCACAGGGCTTCTCAGTCTCAGCTCTGTCCGAGCAAAGAATGCGACCAAGGGATTGGACAGGTCGCATCCTTCTCACTCAATTATTTTGCACCTCACGTGAAACATGTGACGAAGAGGTGTCTGACCTTTCGGTTCTGAGTCGGGGACATTCCGAGAAAATCACGACAATCACATTGGACCAGTAAACTGCTCTCAGCCTGGAGGTCCGTGGCAATAGACATTGAATCTGAACTCAGCTCGGTCACTGTATTTCTTTGCGTGAACTCGCCACGACGAAAGCAACCACATTTTGCGTTTCTGTTTGCAATTCAAACAACAATATCTTTTCTTTGCGTGAAAGGAGAGCGGCAGTTACGTCTCGGACCCCGGCGCTGATTACAAGTACCAGCAGTACCGCAGGCAGAAGCGGCGGCAGCGGCGCGACGTGCGCCTCGTCACCACCGACATCTTCCGCAACTCGGACTCGGACATCTCGAGCCCCGCCGACTCGACGTCCGACTCAGGTGCCGACAGCAGCCCCGACGACTACGACTGGGTCGACTCGGACCGCGAGGATGTCGAGATCACCTACCAACCCAGCTACAGGAAACTCAGCTTCGATTTTGTCATCTGAACCAGCTACCTTCGGAATCCGCACTGATTGGAAATTGTCCGGTGGACTCTCTCTCTCAGCGCTGTGGTTGCGGGACTGTTCCTGTTCATGCTGCTCAGGTTCCATAAAATTTGTTGCTTCCTGAAGAATGTGTTTGCAAAAGTTCTCTTGTTGTCAGTTGGTGGAACGTTGAAGTGGTTTTTCGACTCCAATCTTGTCATGAAGAACATAATATATCGGTGATTACAACAGAACCATGTGTTGTTTCATCGTGTTGATGTTCGTCAGAACGTCTTGGTGCCCGTGGCACATAGGTTTCCGTTTCCTTTTCAAATTCGTTTGGCCGGTTTTCAGAGAGAGAAACGGTGCCCAAGTTCGTCGGGCAGCTCAAAGAGCCACTGAATGCAAGGTTTCGCACCAGAGTTTCCAGAACAGCTCAGCTTGCACGGCCTTCTGTGTTGCGCACATCTGGGCAGAACAGCGTTGTTCTCCGGCACAAGATTCGCTGAATCACATTTAGCCGGAGCAACAGAAACACTCACAAGCATGGAGACACGCTACAGAGACCCGTTTGATTGCGTAGGACTTGAGCCGAACAACACACAATGTTCGGGATGTTTGCACTTCCACTGCAACCCTGTTCACCCTCGAGCAAGGAGGTTGCGCGAATACATGCAGGCAAAGAAATTTCTGTCTGCTTTGCCTGGAAGGTACCACAGCACAGCTTCAAAGTAATCGTGCTCTTGGAAAGACTCGAAACACCGAATGTCCTGTCCAGAATCAAATCTTGAATTTTGAGGACTGACCAAGTTGGCACCACAAATTGGTACGAATTCCTTTTGTCAGTGGCGTTCTTGCTCAAATTGACTACTTTTGTCAATGCTTGGGTTTATTTCTCTCTGCATGCCCAGAACTTTTGAAAAAAAGTCGAAGAGCCAGCGCGTTTTGCGCCGGTATCCGCACGTACCTCAAAGGTGTTTTGAAGCTGGATTGTGTCGTTTTCGTCGCGGGTGTCACTGTATCAAATTCGAAAGTGCGTGCAGCGCTGAAAGTGTCAGTTTCTGGTCCCTCGATTTCAAGGCGAGCAAAACCACAAATAATTTACAGAATAGCACAGTGGCAAACAATTATTGACATATCTCGAGCAAAACAGATCACCTTTCTTCAGATCTTCAGAAAAACTGGTGCTGAATCGGTTATTGTGTGAAACAATCGTTTGAAATGCAGCTGTAATTAAAAAACCCTGTGTTTCTCCGATTTGATTTGATTTGCTACCGATGCCCCTCAAGTGCGCTTAATTTTCTGGCCAAATCTGACAAAGTCGGATCGAATGTGCATCGCGCATTCAGTGCGTTGATCTGTGTGGTTCCTGGGATGTGACAGACGACAGCCAATGAGACACTAAAGCTCATCCATCTATCCGTTGAGCCGGCAGTGAACGTGCAGGCATTTGATCACCGGCATCGTGAAGCAGGTGCAAAACTGTCCGGAGAGTCTTTGTCGAAACACGCACCGAAGAGCGGCTCGACTCAGGAAGGAGAAAAGGGGGCCAAGCCATTGTTCCGGAGTAAACCGGCCGCTCACCAACAATGGCGGAGTGGAGTCTTCGGACAGTGGCAGCGGTGCAGGTAGGCTCAACAAAACGTTCTCTTTGCCGATTATTCCTTTCGAGACCTTCACGGCTTTGGTCAAATGTGTTTTGTTTCTCCAACAAAAGAGATACCCATTTCGATGCGCACCTCTGGTGACAATCTGCTTTGTGTTCGTATTGGAAAGCAAAACGAACTCAATTGTGCCCTGAGCTGAAAAAAGTGAAAAGTTTAGCTCATTTATTGACAAAAAATAAGGCGATTCTTTGCGGACGTCACGAAGACAGACACTCGTCGTTTTGGTGATATTTTTCTTGTCCTCTACGTACGTAAATTGACTAACATACGGAATTGATGACACTCACAAAATTTTTTGGTCAGTGTTTCTTGTGTTTCTTGCGAACACTATTCCTGGCAAAAGTCAACATTGTCCAAGCAATCTAACTTCCGTCGATTCGGCGTGTCGTAGCCCCAAAGATGAAGAAACCGCAGGAACAGGGTCGGTCCCAAAGATTCTGGGCAACACGGTCACGGTTCCTGAACTGAGAAAGTTCGAAGTTCTAAAACTCTCGTTTCAGTTCCAGAATCAACACCAAAAAGTCTCGGTTTAGTTTTGCAACCAACCCTGGAAAAATAACTTTTTGTGGTTGCAAACCTTCGTTGGTTCTGTGTCCTTTTCGGTGACGAAATATTTTGATTGGACTGTGACACACAATTCGGCAATCACTCACAACGGGACAACAACAAGTTTTCAACAGGACACCCGTGTACCGTACATGTCCGGCTGCAGCCTGTTTGTTTCGCAACATAATCTCCAAAATGCAGCTGTGAAAAGCTGGATATAATATCTGGTTACGGCCACAACGTTACGGTGAAGGAACGCGAACTGCCACTCCAGCTTATTGCATAACAATTTAATTTTCCCGTGTTCAACATCTGTGGACTCCTTGGTTCCTTTCCACGAAAATTACCTCAGTGAAACTTGGTTTTGGTGAAGAGCAAAAGGATTGTGGATGAGATGCAGTCGGGACCAGTGAATTTGTTCTCGTAGAAATTGAATGTGGCATTGTTTTCGAAAGGTCCGGGATTCAAGCATCAAAAGAGGTTTTCCCGAGTTGGGCTCGGCTAAAGCTTTGAGGTTGGAGGCTCAATCTGTTTTCTAAGCCACTGTCTGTGGTGATCCTCACCTGAGAAGACTTCTTTGGTTCATGCAATCAATTTTTATCTGTTCTACTTGTACGGAAAGAGGACAAACAGGAAAACAATTCGTCGGGTGATTTTCTCCGTTTGTGGTGAAGAAGGGACACAGCTGTTGGTTGTACGAGCGTGCTGATCTGACTCAGGCCCCTGTGATGCTACATGTACCTGGCACACAGCATCGCACTGGGTTGGCTGCTTTGAACACAAAAAGACTCAGTTGGGATAAACCGATTCGAACAAAATGTGACGAATGCAAGAAACGAAGAAACTTTGTCTTTTCGAACAGACAATGACAAACTGACTTTTCCCTACACTGTCAGCAGAAGAGCAAAATTGTTCTCCTGTATGGTTTAGGTGAGGTCTCCGCCAGAACCGTATCACTACGCGCGCAGCTCTATTTGTTCGAGGTTTCTCAGAAACACAACCTGCCTCAGTTCCAAGGCAACCAACTCTCAGTTGAGTTTGTTCGCTCAGCCTATGAAAACTGGAAGGATTTTTTTTCGCAGAGAAAGTGCCCACATCGGTGTGTTCCTGCAGTGTCACATTTGGCGAACAAATCGTTGTTTCCGTGTTGCCAAACGACCTTGTCTCAGAAGTCCATTTGTTTGTCGTGCAGCCAAATCAGGAAACACGTTGTTGTGTGAGCTGTTTCAGTTGGGCAGCCCTCAAGTTTCAATCATTCGGGCGGCAGCGTCAAGTAACATTGCAGGCAGATTGACACCGCAGGCCGTCGAGCGTTCGCAGCCTTAAACCCTCCCTGCCCTTTAAAGGTGCTTATTTCCGGCAGTTTGCAGTTGTTTGATTGAAACAACCAAACCTTTGACTCCTGCAGGTGATCTCTCAGATCCAGCTTTGTTTCGATTTTGATGTTGATTGTCTGCACTACGCACACAAAAATCGCAATTTTTCTGTGCTCGTCAGTTTCTCGTGGACTGAATTCTCCCGGCAAGTTCGAGAAAATCGCTGATCTCACTCGAAAATTCAAAGCCGCGGTGCTTCACAGTGGTTGTGCATTTCGTGTTCTGTCAGAAATCAAGATCTTTCAAGAAAATTGAGCACCTTGTGTGATGAGCTCTTCGGGAGGAGCACCCGAGGTGGTTTGCTGAAGGTGCATGGGCGTGCGGTCCTACAACCCCCTCCTCCAAGTTACCCCTCTCCCATTTACCCCACACAGCCAAGACCCCAAACAGGTTAAACCACCCTGCAGCCAATACCCCCTGCAGCCAACACGCTCCTCTGTAGTCAAGACATTGCACCTACAGATGCCTTGAGAATTGCTTCTCTTGTTCGAGCTTGCTGTCACCGCAGGAGCCTGGGCAGTCCAGGTGACACAGATCCCGGTGTCATGAAACCCAGAGCCACCGACCAAAACTGTCGGGCTGCCTGTGTTGGGTTCGGATTTCTGTTCTCCTAGTTCACCTGTTGTGCGACCCTGTGCAAAGTGAGAAACACGGTCAGTGACAAACACGAACCAAACGAACGGACGGTGGCAAACGAACAAGGTCAAAACCAAAAAGGATCCAATGCTTTCATTTCGAGTTGAAAGTATTCAATCCCACAAAAGACCAAGTGCCATCACAATGTGGGGTTTCTGGAACAGATCCGAGGTTCGTCGAGGAGGGGCAGAGGACTGTGCGAGAGCTGATTTGCAATTGACTCCTGAGTGGGAAGAAATTCACATGCACCGACAGTCCAGGTCGAGGGGTCGAGCCTCTGGGGACCCGAGGATCCGCAGGATGGGACACGGAGTGCAGGTTCCACGAAAAATCAAGTCTTGTGAAGCCCATTCATGAAATTGAAAGACTTCGTTTGCGTTGTCAGAAGGATGTCAGTGTGCTACATTTTCCAATTGTTGTGACATTTACATTCGATCTTACAAGCTGAAACTCGGGCAAATGAAGACTGATTAACATTACGACAAACTCGGACATTTAATGGACGTTTTATGTCACGCTAAACAAGTATAAAGAACATTAGTCAAGGGAGTATCCGTGACCATGGGTCTGACTTTGTCGGTTAATATTCCGAGGAATAGAAAGCCAATGGGCCATTTGAATAGAGCAAGGATTAGTTTGGGCGGCGCATTGATTGGAGAACTCAGTGACTTTGGAAATGGACAGCTCATGGAAAACAGAAGGAAGGTCAGGAATGCAAGGACATGTCTGTTGGGTAGTGCAGCCGTCCACGTGTTGCTGTGTTTGGTGTGAAGGTGTGACATCCTTCCATGCGTCGCCGTCCGCTGCGCTGCCTGCAGGTGCCGGGGTCGGTTGGGCGTGTTGGTGCAGGGCGGTGCAGGGCGGTGCAGGGCGGTGCGGTGCAGGGCGGTGCGGTGTAGGGCAGTGCAGGGCAGTACAGGGCGGTGCGGTGCAGGGCAGTGCGGTGCAGGGCGGTGCGGTGCAGGACAGCACAGGGCGGTGCGGTGCTCCAGCTGCAGGTGCCGTGCACGTTGATGCACGATGCGTGTCTTCCGTCGCAAGGTTTCGCCGAGGAGACAGAGCAAGTTTGAAATGTCCGAAATCAACAGCACAGACATGGTTCTCGTCTTGCAGGCTGTGCTTCCTTCCATGCGCTTTGTGAGTCAGGTAGAACCTCACTGCTGTGCAGATTTGCACGAACGTGCGAATGCATTGGGATAAGTTTATCACGACTGCATGTGACTCTTTCAGACACAAGAGGAGGTGATTTTCCTTTGTCTCATGTATTATTTATTTCGAGTGTGTGCAAATAACTGCTGCAAAATGACTTTGATTCTTGCCGCAGTCAGACAGGGGACTTGGACTCTGATCGATCTGGTGTCTCCCCTAAAGATCCTTCCGAAAATGAACAAAAAAAATTTGTACTCCATTTCAAGGAGCGAAATGCCAGTTTTTGCGTCAGCATTTTTTCCGGTGCTCAGGTTCGGAGGACAAGGACGTACATTTTGTCCCCGAGCTGACCATTCTGAGAAGTCGTTAATGTACCTTTGTTTCGAACGAGACAGCTTTGGTGAATTTACGAAGCATTCGGAGTGGACAAGAGGGCGTAGGAATCCGATGCTCCTCTGAGATCTGGAAATGACCTCGAAATGCTAACAGGTGCTTTTATGATCTTCCAACTGTAATGTAGTGAAAATCAAACGACCCCAACCCCTGAACCAAGCCCACGTTGAGAGCCTTTCCTGTGATTTGACGTGGATTTTGTTCTAAAGTTGGAACACCAAACAAACAATTCAGGGCAGATCAATTAGATCTGAGACGAAATGGATGGTCACACCCCGAACCTGCGCCCGAAAAGTACCCGGACACCACTTGTTCGACTTGAACCTACAATTTGCATTCATGTGCTGCAGTGACCACCTTGACGGGAGTGGTTGGTTGTGCTTGCAGGTGGTGTGTGTGCTGCTGGCGCTCGTCACCTCAGAAGACGTCACCCCCGGAGCCACGAGTCTCGACCCAGACGACCCCGGCTTCGTCGCCAAACTGGGTAGGTCACCTGCAGGCTGGTTTTGAGAAGGAATGTTCCAACCTGGGCTGAGTCAGTGAGAAATTTATTGCACCGCAGAAAAACAGAGAATGGGTGTGTCATGGGATCAGATGGGCCGTGACATGCACCTGAGGGAGGGCGTTCTTTTGGCACACGATTTTTAGTTTGTGCTCGACAACTGCTCCTTACAACCTGGGTGGACAGAATGCTGTCCTACCAAGAGGGGGGGCAGGATCAACTTCAAAATTGAGGTGGTCCCACCCCAGCATCTGCCTCAAAAATGAGGGTAGGTCTTACCCCTAGGTCTCACCCCAAGACAAACACCCCGTGACTGCGCCCGTGAACCCGTGTTCAAAGCTATACAGGCTTTCTGTTTCTTGTTGCAACTGGGAACACTTGTCAGATTTGGTCCAATTGTCCGATTTGAGATGAGGCGTGATTTTTGTGTTCCAAATTCGCACAAACTCGTACAATGTCATCGCCACCGAAACCGACGAACTTCAACACCAGTTTTGCTGGACTTCAATTGCAAGGGAAAGCAGATGTTTGTGTGATAAATTATTCTCGCGAAGTTCACAACCAGCTTTTTTCGGTCTCGGTCTCAGAGTGCTACTTTTTTTTGCCTGCACCAAGCCTTCTTGCAAGAAATGCTTGACTTTGGTGACGATGTCTTCCTTTGAACTGGGTGCACCTGCATTAAACCTTTTGAAAGAAGACAAGTTTGGCAGGGCCTCCAGTTTCTGAGGGGATCTGCCTCCAAAAGCACTAGAAATTAGGCACGTCCAAACGAAAGTCTGCTTTGTGTGACTCCTTTTTCGGATACACTCAAGCCGGAATCGACTCAGATCTGAAGGACAGTTTCAAACCCTCCAAATTGCAAAGTGTTTTGATCATCGAAATCTGTTTCAGTTCATTTTCATGTTGTTGAAAATTTTGCTGTCAGAGGAAACGACGGCGTGTTGGGTAGAGTGTTGTGCTGGAACTGAGGGAACCACAGACGTTGACAAGACGCTTTCGAGTTGTTGGTCTGATCACTTCAGTGAACTGGGATGTATGAGTCCACAACATCTGTTGATGAATGAGAGAATACTTGGGGGACTGGAACGCAAGTGATCCAAATGGGTTCGCGCGCAGGTGAAGAGTAATGCCTTTGTTGAAGGGAAGATTGAATTTGGCGGGCTGGATGTGTGCAGTGTGGGCCGAATGGTGCCCTGGGCAGTGGCACTGAATTTGACACCAACAAAGAGAATACCACAATGTTCGTCTGTCTCAAGGATTGAACCGAGGCGTGCATCCACGAAATTTGTTCCTTGGTACTGAACTTGTCTTGTCCTGTGCACTTGTGATGTCATTTTCTCCAACTTCTGTTGCAGCTGGAATGCTCAAACTTCAAGTGTCAATCTGGGGGCCAGAAATAGCAATCGTTTTTGGTTGACGTCTTTCCCTTGTGAATTTCGTTGAAAAGGTCATGCAAGTTTTTCTCTTGATGCCTGGACTTCTCCCTCAAGGGATTCGGCAAGATAATCTCACACAGCACCAGTGCTATATTTGAGGGGCGTTTCTCGTTGATTACTCGAAAAGTGTTCAACGATGGCACTTGACCTACAAGCCAGATATTTTTCTCATCCTCACACACCATTCGGGATGGAACGAATCCCCATTGCGTTTGGATTCGTTCAATGTCTGTTGCAGATGAGCCAGGTGGTTCCACATGCCTACGAAGCGGTCCACTCGGTCACTGACACAACTTTCTCCAATGCAGCATTTTGTCGCCCCTCGGTTTGGCCCCTTCTGTTTTGGCTGGGTGTCTGACACAGGATGAACCCACCGGCAGTGAAATTGGTCGTCTTCACGTCGAGGCCACAAGGTGCATCCACCGGAACCTGCAAAACCTTCTGAACAACTGAGAAACATTTCATTCTTCTTTTGGTGAGCTGGCACTCTCAGGCTTTTCAACACACGTGTGCAAGAACCAAATGTGCCAGAATCGTGTTTAGTTCTTGTTGAATGATGTTCTTTGATCAACACCAAAATGACTGATGCTGGCGTGTAATTTTGTCTTCCAACACAGTTTCCGTTCAATAGCTGAACGCATAGATTTGCCACTAGTGGGTATTCTTTCCCTTAATTTATTCTCAATCAAATATTTATGCTGTTTGGCGAGATTAATGAATTAGATTTTGGTATTGTGGTGTATTGGGCGGTCTGTGCTTCGGATCCGAATGCGTATTGAGAGACAAGACGATCGATGCTCTGACTTGGCGGCGGTTACTCAGAGACTAAGTGTACACAACCAAAGGCCAAACATCACGAACGCAATTTCAGCCACGACACCGCGTTGCGAGGCTCGGCTTCCTCAGCGCAGTGAACAGCTGACCTGCAGGAACTTCACGAACTGGATCAATGTTGCGTCAATTTCTCGCAACAGTCCATTTTGAAGGATGACGGGGATTCATTGCTTCAATAAAGGTTGGCTTCCATCTGGAAAATAAATTACCGTCGATGTCTTTTCCTCGTCGAAGAGAAAAACGAGAAGACAGAACGAACAGACGACTTTCGTCTCCTGGAAGTTCTTTTCGATGCTGGTTCGCGGAGGACAAAAACTTGCAAAAGCGCAAAGGTATCAAATGAATTCCACTGTCGTGTGGAAGAGTTGGCTCTTCCCACGCGTGCAATCCAGCTTTCGGACGGGGTGCTGAGTACCGATGAAGCCGCTTCAGCGGAGCTGCACGAAGCTGAAGCTGCGCACCAGACTTGCAGCTCAAGCTGCCTATTTAAAGACGCAACTATGACACCCTGCATCTGTCGAGAGCTACCTTGCTTGAGACAGGAGTGTAATAAACATTTGAAGCGTATGCTTGAGTTTGACTCCACTGCGGCAGTCCAGCCGAGCCGAGGCTGCTCCTTACCTCGGTGCCGCAAGCAGCGGTGGTTGTGAGGACGGGTTCTCCCGGGACCCGAACCGCACACAACACCACTTTTTGTTTCCCCAGCTCAAGCGTCTCTTGTTTTAAAACTCACTGTTCCGCTCGGATAAACATTTCATGGGGAAACCACAACTTGCCTCATTTAAATCCGAAGCTGGGGAAATTATATAAATTTCAGTTCTGCCAACACAAGAGGTCAGAGGCCTTTGACAATCCACATTTTTGGTGACGAAACGTGTTGACATCAGAGACGTCCACACAATTTTTTCTTGGTCAAAAATAGCAAGAAAGGATTCTGTATTGTGAGTATTTTCCGTGTCCTTGCCCTGAGAGTACACGAAATTGAAAACGGGGAAACATCTGTTGCTGAACGTGCCACGAAACAGGAACTCCCCTTTACTCAGGAGCACCACAATCCGTATCCATGGGAGGTTGAAGGAGATCACGTGAATTTGTATTTCAACAGATTAAAGTTTCAAGCTGGTGCCCTGTCTCATGTGCAGGTGGCTAGAAAATATCAGGTGACGTGAAAGATCGAATATCGGGCGAAAATGAATCAAAGCAATGGAAGAGCACAAATTTGTGAGCAGAAGCTCAAGAAAAGGTCGAGATCCCTCGTCTGAATGCTTTTTGCTACAGTGAAATCAAGGTTGTTGAAAGAACACACGTTCTCGTACGACATACCCTCATTGGAAAACACGTGTCTTTTGATTGTGAGATAATTTTCTTTGTATGGGTTCTGCTTGTTGGGAGGATGAAAGCAGACAAGTTCAGCCTAATGAGAGTCAACTTCAGCCCGGCGCGTTCCAAATGGACCTCCTCGCGAAGCTGTCAAATGACCGGAAGAATCCTTGGTTTGCGTTCACCAAAACGACTTGGTGAGCATGTCGTTTCTTTCGCATTTCTCATGTGTTTGGGATGTTGTGTGCGGAACACCCCTTGCAGGTTAGAACTGCCCCTTCATGTTATTTCACGAACCGAAGCCTTCGCCGAGTTCGCCTGCAAGCTACCCAACAAGCCCTACCTTTCAGGAACACTCATCGTTATGACCACTTTTTTCAGTCAACCCCAGCAAACCAGCCTCATTCACGTTGCACTCTCCGTTAGTTCACGGCATCCCGACCACAAGCAGCCAAAAAGGATTGGTCCACAAAAAAGGACGGAAATGTGGCATCAAACAAGGAGATCCAAGAGTTAATGCGGTTGGACTGACTTTTGTCAGGTGAACAAGTCCTTTCGACACACCGTGTGCTTCTCTCGTTTCTGTTGAAAACATCTTGAGTCAGGCCACATCTGGTGGAGTGCTTTGCTCGTGGTGATCTTGTCAAGTGCCTTTTTGGAGGCTCTTGTTTGGTTGACAAGTTTTTTATGGCGCATGTGAGACAAACACATTGACTTGGCGATTAACTATCAATTTATATCTGATCATTTCCCATTGACAGTTCTTGGCACAAGTGGAAACTGGAGTACTACGGCAAATTGCTGAAGTACACAGTTGTAGGCGGACAAAGATCGATGAATCGAGTGTGATTTTGTGGAGGCTGGGTGGGTGGGTTGGCTCACGGTCGGAATCTTCACCTCGGGGCAGAGAAGCTGTTCGGACGTGTGACGTTTCTGCGCGTTTCCGACGGTTGGCGAGGAATCAGCCAATAGAAACAGTGGATTTAACCAACGTCATCTCACTTGCAATGCACTGCAAACTGAAACCTGTCTGCCCACGAACTTTTTGTCTCGTTCTCCAATCTCCAACAATTAGGGTACTGGGATCTTTCACTACTGGGACGGACCAAAAACAGAAACGACACTCAAACAGAAGCCACATCTTCTCTGATCGGACTTCTTTGCGCCAACCACAGCTTCGGTGCAGACTTTGTGAACTTGACAGCTTCGCGCCGAAACAGGAGAATCGTCGCAGGTTTAATATTAGTATTCAGAGATATGGCAGGCCTCGTGGCAGCTATGAAAGTTCCCGTATTAGCAGACTTGTTGGACTCGGGAATCACTTCCATCCCGGCTACGAGCCGATCGCTCGCCAAACTTATGATGAATTTTCGCAGTTTGAGCTTACTCGCAGTCCTCGTACTTTTGATCGTTCCGACAGAATGTTTCACAGGTGAGTAAACGCTTAACATATTCGAAAAGAAACAAGAAGAGGTTGACAAAGAAATTCGAAGATATATATGAATCATTGTTGCGTCATTTTCATGCAATGCCTGCAAGCAGATGGGCATTTTGATTTTGATTTGATTTTGAAAATGTCTTTTGTTCATGAATGTTATTTTCAATGACTCGACACACACACTTCAAAATTTATGGCAACAACTGTGATGATGACATTTCCCTTTTTCTTGACAATTATTCAAATTGTTTTGTTCTGATTACAAAATATTTTTATGTCAAAATTAAACTTGTGTAAAGTGTTCAGGGTGAGTAATTTTCAACATTGGGATTCGTACCTTCCGACTTTCGCCACGTGTTGTTTTTTGTTTCGCATCATGTTGAATTGAGTCGAAAATAATCGGACATCAATTGTATATAGTTGTTTTGAAGGCATTCTGAAGGGACCATCGAAATTCTGTGCGCTGTGTACAGAAAGGCTTCAATTGTTTTCAGACTGCGAGAGTGCGCGGCGCAGATTTTGGAGCCAAAACACAAGAAGCCATGCAAGCACTGAAAGACAATCATGATGCATGCACGAACTCTTCAGGAAACTTTGTTTCCAAGAGTAGAGTCTACGAGGTAGTTGTGCGGGTCGCTGCTTATTTCGCGATCAAGCCGCTGGTGACGCACTGTGGAGCTTTTTTCCAGCAGTTCGTCAATGTGTCCGTTACAGCTTTGGAGTTCTGCAAGTTGATGAACAAGTTGATGTCGAGCTGTGAAGTCTTTTTCCGCCTCAATTTTGCTAAGTGGAGCGAAGGCACCTGATGTTCTTTGGCACCGGCACACATGTGCTTCGACCCAGTCTGATCTCTCACAAGCTGTGACAAGGCTCTGTAGGTTCGTGAAGCTTCTCCGAACAATTGACCGTACTCGTCTCAGGCAAAAGGAAAAGATTCTTCAAGTCAATGCGAGACCCTTTTTCACCCATCCACTTCTTCGGCTGAAAATTGAAAAAATATGCTCATGTTTTGGTGAAAAACAATTCACGAAAACTCTCTTCGCTCCACCTGGGTTGTGTCCTTGAGTTCCTGGTCAAATGTTTTACGAGCCGTTTTTCGCTGAAGGAGATTTCGGTGTATTTTATGAGGTGAAGTGCGGCGGGTTGATACAACGGGTCATTCATCATCTCGACCAGCGCAGGTTCCTCCGCAGTGCAAACAACTCGCCTCGGAAATGAAATATCGCAGGGAAACTTGAAGCAAATGTTTGCGTGAGTTTGGTGGAGAAAGGGCTGAAAGTCAAGCAGGATATTTTGATATCCTGTGCTCTGTTTGAGAGCATACTTGGCACGGACGGTCACTTGACAACCTTCTCCATGTTACTTGAACAGATCATTGCCTGCATGAACGCTTGTGGGTCTCATACCCATGTCGGGTGGGGACAATCCAACGATTCTGTCCCAGAGCAGCAGAGTCGCACCTCAGCCGAGGCCGACGCTGTTCTCCAGCTGCGCCCAAACTCCGCTGACCTTCTTGCAAGTTGGTTCCAGGTATGAAACCAAGGCTCACTCCACTGACCTGTGTGGTACAGCTGTCCGACAGTCTGACTCCGTTTTGTCTTGAAAGGCGTTGTTCACGTGCAGAGGCTCCTTCTTTTGGTGCAGATCGGATTCTCCTGGCTCCTTCTCTGGAAACCCCATTGTCTTGCCAGAAGGTTTCTTTTGGACGTGTCCAAAAAGCCACGCCATTTGATTTCACACAGGTTCAATGAGCTTACCATCGAACTGCCAAAGACTCAAGCAGAAATCCTGCAGGAAAATGGTGGCAGGGTTTGCTTTTACATCTCCCATGTGTACCACCCAAGACAGATTGAGGAATGCAACAAATCTGCACTGAATCTAATTTTGATGACAGTCGAAGAGATTAAAATTAAGGGCTTTGTTACACGAAGTTGAATGAGGACTAAATTGAACAGAAAGCTAAGAACAGGAGTTTTAATGAAGCAGATCACGTCGCTCTCCGCGTTGACATTTCAAAAAGCAAATTACAAGTCCCAGCCAGGGCTGCTCAACTGGGGACGTCCTCTGAGTGCAGTTGGGCGAAACCATCGTCATCGTTTGCGTCGACCCGAGTCTCGCGGGGAGCGCTGACGGATGTGGCGCGCGTCTGTGCGCAGAATGGGTTTCGTCAAGTGCGTGTCTTCAGAAGGAAACAAATGGGAGATATACCGCCAGAATGTTGAGCGTGAAAATTGTGCGTGTGGTTCGGAATGAATTACACCAAGAGAGTTTTGTTTGTCATTCCGCGGGCCATTGGATCTTGACTGTGACTCGAAGAGAGCATCCACACAGTGAGCAGTGTTAGATTGTGATGTGTGTTCACCCAGAGAGCATCAGACATTTTCGCATTAACGCTGCAAAGACCACGGTCTTTCCGAGTCTGAAACACGGGACCGATTTCTTGATTTCCTTGAAGCGTCGCCTTTGGAGGACTTTTCGATTCCTGGGTGCACATATTGTGGACGACACCAGCGTTTGTATCACTGAAGCCAGATATCCCAAGCACTTTTGAATGTTTTCGACAAGTTTCTCCCGCAAACGTGGTGGACAGAGTTGTGTGTGTGATCATCAAACTCCTTCGCGTTTTCGTTCAAGCAGAACATCTGGATTTTGTTGGCACCTTTGCAATTTCTCGCGTCAGAGCACGTCGGAAGCTGTTAGTCCTGCTGGAATTGTCGAAAACAAAGATCCTTAGAGTTTCCCTGGACAGAACGTGTCAGTCTCCGCAAAAATCTCTCAGTTTTTCCCCACACTGGTGCGATCTTTTGTTGGTCTGTAGGATGTACTCGTGGTCCACGCAGCCGGCAACAGCCGGATGGAAAACGTATTCAAAACCAAATTCTAATTGGACGTCTGTCTGTTCTTAGCTGACCTGAACAAAGGTTCCATGGGCACCAACTGAACCTCATGGTTTGACACGTGCCTGCATGAGTTCGAATCCAACGACCATTTTTTCCGACTTTTGTTGGGACAGCGCCCCACGGTTCACGGTTTGCGGCAACAGCACATGTCCTCAAATCAGATTCCATCGTGTCAAAAGTCTCATTCTGATTGGTTCTTACCCACTTTTTTCGGCAAAAACCGACCAGATAACCAAACTTTTGAAAGTGACAGACATCATATCGAACAGATCTTCAGACACAACGCGGTTTTGCAGCAGATCCGTGCGATCTTCCGATTTCTAGTCACCTCATTGCTGAGATTGGACAATTGATCAGTCGGACAAAACACACTGGACGAACATTTAGTCTCTTCAAATAGCACGTGCGGTCTGTTCTGCTTCCAAAGTCAAAACAATATGTTTGCGCAAAGTTCAAAGAAACTATTTGCAAAAGAGAGGTTGTCACAAGGCCCACTGAACAGTCTGAAAATTTTAGGGCGCTACGTCGAAATTTGACCAGGCTGCTGAAACTCCCTGTCAGTTCCTTCTGTGCAGGAGAATTGCTTGTCCTCAACTGACCGCGGAATTGAGCGAAACATCCCAAAGGGAACAGCTCTGTACGTGGTGCCCCTCAGCTGTAGAATGCAGAAAGGATTGCAGCACAACGGGACTCAGTTCTGACCCTTTCGGTGTGTGCGCTGCGATCATGTGCTCGGAACCCGTCGTTCAATCGTATGATCACATGATTACGTAATTTTTCACGATGGTTTCAATGGTTTCGGATTCTGACTTGTGCAACGTTCACAACAGCAAGCCCTGTCTCGGTGGGAGGTCGGTGGGTGATTGTATCGGTTCCGAATCACTCACCGCGCCGGATCAACCGACATGATTTGTGATCAGTGATAAATCCAGCTCCGGTATTTGTTTTTAGACCAGGAACATGCTCTTCGCCGACTTGACCCTTTGGCGGAATTTGCTCGCTCAGCTACAACGAGGCTTGAAAACTGAGTCTTGAATGTTTCGAGTTTCATGACACACCTGGGACGGAGGGATCAGGCTCCCGCACATCACCCTCCATGCAGCGCGACGCGCTGTCTCCACATCCATTGAAGTCCACACACAACACGGTCGATGCGATACAAAAATTCCAAAACTGTGCGAACTGGACCCAGATTGTCGAGAGAATGGACGTGTGTTGGACTGGGTTTTTTAAACATGACAGCCTTGTTTTTGCTCCCCCTTCCCCCATCACACTTGCGAAGGAGATAAACTACTTTGACCCGACGAAACAACGGACGAAAAACTGACGCATTGTCTTTGAACTCTTACCCAACTGTCAAAATCATAATGAACACGTCAACACCAAGTTTGACATTGACTCACGTGAAGGACAAAACAAACGAGTATTTTGTCCAGAGAAAACAATTTGCAGTTTGATCAAGCAACATTTCTTATGCGTGCACAAGCAGATGGCTTTCGTGGTTCAAAGGACGAGTGTTCCATGTTCGGCCTGACAGGGAACGTAGAACATGAGCAGGGATCACGGGTCCTTCACAGATCAGCAGGCTTCTTCCTGGTCTTGTTTGCTCCATAACACCTGGACATGTTTTTCAACCTGACCAGTTCTGTGAGGAAACGGTTTCACCCATCGGTCGCGGAGATTTGAGCGCGCGATGGACCACACGTTCCTGAGTGTCAGCATATGGAGTCCAAACGACACATTTGGGAGAGTGATGGATTGGAATGCCTCCACAAACTTGTTAATTTTATTGTTCAGCTCCGCAGCCTCCCGAGCAACTCCAGCTGTCAGCTGCAGCGTGCTCAAGAGGGTCTCTGTTTCTTCAATTGGAATCATGGAACAATTGAGATATCACTTGAAATTCACGCACTTGACGTCACAAATGAAATGAAAGGCAGAGCGCTGCACGAGATCAAAAAGAGAAGCGTCCAAAATAAAAAGATCAACGAAGGAATCCTCAGGTCTTTTTCAAATGATGCGCAGGAGAAAAAAGACGAGACAACAGAAGTGTCATCATCTTGGTTTGAGCAATCGATAGAATTGCAGGTGCACGTTGAGTGAAGAAATGTGCTTTGTTTCCTTTGAAGTGGTGAACTGCAGTTTTGCAACTCTGCGATCACAAAACCTGTCGTATGTGCTCGCCTCCTGATAGAAATGGGCTCTCACTCAACAACAACAGCTCCTGTTCATTCACACAATTTTTTTCTTGACCAGAGGTCTCGAAAAGTCATACATGTGATTTCACAGGAACCTTTTTGTGCCGTGTGAGAACCTTGTCACATTGCAAAACTCCAAGCGAATCCTTTGGCCGACGGATTGGGTTCAACGTTCCTTTGGGAGGAAATCCCTGGGAGCGCTCAACCCCGTCAGCGCAGTTGAAATCAGGTTACGCTCACGAAAATACTGTTTGCTGAAACAGAGAACTCTCGGTATACCACGCTGGCAGTTTCTTGAACGCCGGAGCCTTTGATCTGCCGTTCAAGTTTATCCACGTACGGGCGAATGCAGATGGTTTCCTGCGCCACAGTGCGACTTGACGCACGGAGAAAACGTGCCTGTCAAAGGGATAAAGACCCGAGAAATTGCGCTCGCCCTGAATTTTGTTTGGCTTTCTGGGTGTCTGTGTATCTTGTTGCTGTGTGTCTGAATTATGCATCAGCAGAACCCCAACTCGTACAGCCTACTTGTCACTGCTGGTGAATCAAAATGATCCTGAGTGGAGTTCGTCAGAAACGCACAAAACACGCAAAGCGAACCACGATAAACATTTTATGGAGAATAGCATAGTATTGAATGAACCTGAATAGGCACCAACGTTTCAGAACGAAACGCTCAACAAATATCACAATTAAAGTTTTTGCGCATAATTCATGAGGGTGACCACTTTACGCACACCCGACACAAAGGAGCCACGCAAATCCTGTTTTCATTATTAATTGGCCGGTGAGGTCTCTTCTCGCAAAACTAGCGGCTTTTTGTGTCGCTGTGCGTGGATTTCAGAGATCGGTGAGACAGGAACCATCGATCATCATCCTCACCGCGAGCGAAGTGCATGGTGACTCAAATCTCAGGGTTAACTTGATTCGTAACGTTTTCTGAAACAAAGATCTTCTTCTGACGAAATGATGATTTTGCCTGATTTCAAGCCACGAGCGCGACTGCAACGCGTCATTCACAAACACGTCGACAAAGGTGGTGAAAACTATTCACCGACACTTTTTTCATCGCCACAGTCCAGAATTCGACAGAGCTGGGTGAGTCCCCATCGGGAAAGGTCTTGAAGATACAAGACATCTCTTGAATGTCAGAAACGTCAACGGAGGAGCTCATTCTTGAAGCTGGGAGGGCGACGCGAAATCAGGCACGCTGTGCACGAGAATAATCGCGGAGACAAATCATTGTCCACTTCATCCCCGAACCTGGCTGCTGGAGAATACTCGGAAGAGAAGACTATTTGAGCTTACACGCGGTACAACCGCTGACGGTGGATCAATTGAGCCTGATTGTGTCACAGAGACCAAGAAAAAGGTGCTTCAAATGCGCGTGAGGGAAAATCGACTGCAAAAGAACGCACAAAGCCCTAGAGCAGAGACAATAGAGCCACAGATGGAAAGAGTTGAAGTCTGTAATTGAGAGTCTTTCATGACAAAATCGGGAACTTCAAGAGCAAAGAAAATTTGCTTCTCTGTTTCTCATTGCCAATCGTGATGGTGGCGCTTTCTCGCGTTGAGCTGCTACTGAACATGACCAGGGTGTGCGTGAGGAATGTCGTCTTCTCAGCCCCTCCGCAACCACGCTGAGCCGATATCTGCAGGGACGTCTTGAGCGTAAGGATCTTGGCCCTTTCTGCCCATTGACGAACCCAATTTTCCCACCGTCCTCGGAAAATCCTCTCTTTTTTTCGTGTGAAAATGTTCAAAATTGTGTTCGGGCATTCGAACGATCACCCCAACTCTCTCACGTCCAAATCATTGATCAAGGTCCACTTGAAGGTACAGACCAAGAAGCACACATAGGAAACTGAAAAGTCCATCTGGATGTTTGAAGGTCGCACTGGTCAGAGGCTGGAGTTGTTTTTCTTGGTTTCCTTGTCGCACAAGCCAGTTTTCAAACCAGACCTCTTTCCCGGCCCTCCAGTTGTGCGCCTTTGAAAGCTTTCTTGTGCTGTTTAGAGTCCACTTGAAACCTGAAAAAGACCTGTTTGCACGAACTTTTGTCACCACTGCATTTGTCTGTCGGAACACGGCCAGAGTGCGACATGCTTTTGCTTTCTTCAAGTTGACAAAGAGCGAGCAAACTTGTCCAACACACTGATTTCACCATGCGCAGCTTCAGTGCCACCCACTCATCTCATAACGAAGAAGAAAACGAACAACAAACGCACAATGACCACGAACCTTTGACTCCTATCTATGAAACCTGGAGACCCGCCTGATCATTATCTCGTGTTTTGCAACTTGTGTTTTTCAGACCCGGAAGAAGAGCGTCTTAACTATCTCAGTCCCGACAAGCTGCACATTTTACAGAGGATACTCCAGAAGCAAAAGCAATGGGATTTAGATCCGGCCGTCCAGCAGCGGTCGAGCGGCAGGTTGTTCCGGGACTCGAAGCGCGGCGCGAGCTCGTGCGTCAACAGCTGTCTCAGCAGCAGCGGCATGAGCTTTGTGCGCTGCAAGTCCATGTGCCACTGGTAACCGTTCCTTTTCATTCCTTTTCATTCTTGGTGACGACTGGATTGGAAGTGGTGGGGTGGAAGACATCGTCGGAAGGAGAGTGTCGCGGCGACGAATGAGATGCTCGTGACACAAGAATGAAACTTGTCTGCATGTGCAGGTCAAGTTGCCCCACCCCCGCCCCGCGCCTGTTGTGCGATGTTATTTTTGGCCAAGAGAACACGAGAGCCACTCGTATGTGGTTGTCACTGAAAGAAATTGTTCGCATCCCAGCTCAGCCGCGTTGTCTCTTTGTCCCCGTCCAGTCCCTTCCATTGCGTCAGAACTGTTCGATCCTGTCACATCCCTCCCCCTTGTAGGGGGCACTGTCAACGCTGTATGTCAGCTTAATTGCATCATGCCCTGACCCATCCCAAATCAGCCACACAAAATGAGCGCGTAGTCATTTTTTTGGCATTCAGGTTGGCTGCCATATGTCCCATCCTTCCCAGGACATTTTCGGCACTTTGTTGAAATCATGTGGACCTGGCTTTTTCCACAAATGAACGCGTGTTTTTGCAACAGCACAGCAACAAATTATGACAATGCTTTTGTTCTTTTGGGTTGTGACCACATTCAGACAGGAATGCCATTCGTCACCTAAAAACTCTCTTTAGAATAAGTACTACAACCTCTTTCGCCGTTTGTTGCAGAGTTTAACGACACTTCCTTTGGATTAGCTTTGCTAAAACAGTCACCAAACAGCAGCAAATGACAAAAATTTTTCATTGTCGTTGTTTTGGACAGGCTCCTCAGCGAAAATCACGCGCAAGCAAATGTTTCGGTGCTGGGGAAATGCATTTTCTTCAAAAGAGCCCGACACAAAACACCACAAGGACATCGCACCAGCAACAGACTGCTTCTTGTTTTGCTTTCAATGTAAAACAGACACAAGATTTTGCTGCTTCGGTTGTCAAGAAACACCTTTGTCCTGACTGCAGGGACAGAGAGATGTTACCAGATGTGCTCCGTGGGGCTTTGCCATGTTGGCAGCTACTTGGATGACGTGTCTGTGGTGTACCATGTCCAGCAAGTTCTCCCTGGGATTCTAATTCCGCCCACTCACCCCCAAGATTTAGTCGCTTTTAACAAATGTGGTCTTATTCGCAAGAAACAAAAGGAAGAATTTGGTATGACTTGTTGGACACGCTGGGTGAAAGCTGTTTCCCGAACAAAACAGAAGTTTTGAAATCGTTGCGCCTCCATTTTGCAGATGACGGCGTGCCGAAAGTTGACCAGATCCCGACACGATTCGCTTGAGACGTCACAATGCGAACAGAGACAAACAACGAGCCTTCTACTGGACCAGAGTCACTAAAATCTGCAGCAGCAGCAGCAGCAGCAGCAACAGCAGCAATCAGACAGAAGAAAGAAAACAAGAACGCAAAAACATTGGGAAGACATTCAGTTTATTGTTTCCACTGGTCCACGTTCTTACATATGTGAATAGACACTTCTGATCTTTGTTGTCTGCTTTGTTTTGTCGAGAAATTGTCAATTCCATATCACATGACTTCACAATAATGTGTAAGGGCTGCTTTCCTGCATTGTACTCCCTATGACATCACGCGTTTTTAAGAATCACTGCGTTAGTACAAAGTGCTTTTGCAAAAAAAAACAAAACAAAACAAACAAAACGGAAACCGTGGCAGGTTCGGTTGTTCTGAAGAAGTGCAAAAAATTCCTGTCGACATTTTTGCTGCGGTCAACAGAATGGATTGAGTGAAAATTTTCTCGCTTGCACTTTGCTTCCTCTGAGGTTCACTCAAACGTACTTTTGGGGCCACATGGGCCGAAGTCTCAGAGGCAACAGAATTGTCTCACGCATGCACTGAATTACGGAATCTTGTCTTTTGCCCGTTCGGTCCAAACTTTGGGAAACGTTTCGATGTTTAAGTCTTCACACTTGTACAGGTTGTGATCGCCGCTGAGAGTGAAAAGATTCTCGTGAGTTCGAAATCAACACAATTCAAATTCCAACACGTGAATGTTTTTCATTGATGTCCGCTGTTCTGAAGCCACATATGTCCATTTGACATTTCTCAAAGGCTGCGACAAATTTATTGTTGAAAACGTGCGAACTGTACAAAAGTGTTCTTGTTTTCTTTTTTGTTGTGGTGCAGAGCAAAAAAAAAACAATAAAAGTTCAATTCGAATGGTAGAATACCTGCATGAAATGTTGACAGTACATTTGACGATCTTTTTTGACATGACGTTGGATCCAAAGAGAGGTTTCTTTGCAAAAAGACATGCCGTGCCATGAGGGAAGGGATCATTATGAGACACACATTACATTCGTACGTCCCTGGTCGAAAAACCATGCCTTTTCTGTTTTGTTGATGAAACTCAACTGGGAAATAACGTTTCTAAATTCAACAACCTTCCCGAGTTCGTGTACCGAATGCATGTGCTTCAGAAGATGTCTACGAAAGGCACTTGGTTCACGTGTGATGTCGGAAAGGTAACAAGAAGGATTGCGGAAAATCAAGCAGAAGTGAGTTCCTTTCAGCTCAGTCCATGTGTCTCCCGGACTTGACCTTCCGTTTGGGAGTCATAACACATGGACACAACTGTCTTCCCATTCAAGGCCAAAGTCCTGAACCTTGCGAGTGCTCTAGCTGCCGTCGTCCTGTGCCCATTACAAAGAAACAAACCGCCGTGGCCTCGTACTTCGGTCGCAGAACAACGCTTCCATTCGTCTCCAGGTCACAGATCCGTACGATTCCCATCAGATCACTGTTCTGTTAGTCACACAGTCCCAATCTCCTTGCTCTTTCTGTTACGTGGGTGGGGTTGTTGCTGTACCAAAGCTCCGAGGGCAATCCAAAACGGCCAGCTTCTGCACATTCCCTGACCTTTGTCCTGATCTGGCTCTGGCCGCAGTCCTGGATCAGCTCAAGCGCAAACCTCAGTCATCCCCTGCAGGTCCTGCAACCTCAGGTTCCAGTCCAAGGCATGCATGCTCGTGACCCAACTCCCAACAGCAACACCCAATCACGAGGGATGTTTTTTTCACTGCTTGCCAAATACAGCAACTTCATGTCGTTTGCATGAGATGGACACACCAACCGGAGCCTTGGTGCAGATGAAGACAATGCAACTGATCCACATCCCCAGAGATGCTCTTCTCGTCAGCGTTGATGTTTGCTCATCCAAGAAGAAGGGATTGGCTGAATGAGTTACGAACGATCTGAAGGTGCTGCAAGGCATGCCAATGATCTCGCTTTCTGCCAGTGCACCAAATCGCTCAAACTCCCTTTTCATGTTGAGGGAGCGGTGCAGCCATGCACGGATCAAATGTCCCAACCTGCAAGACCGCCAGCTAAATCCTTTGCGGGATTCGTGATCAAAATAACAGCACTGAAAAGTGGAACCTCTCGCCGAACAATCTGTTCGTGCTTGGATCTGCAAATCACTTTTGCAAATTTGATCATCAAAATCTTTTTGTTTTTTCAAAAACGTGTGTGAGCTGTGAGCCCACTCGCACCTTGAAAACAACACAGGATCATCGGACCTTCCTTTGCAGGCAGTAGCTATTGTCTTGTCCACTTTCTTGACAAAACTGTCTTCTGCATCTGAATGCCTGCTTGAGTTGAGTGCAGGTGAGCCCCCACAACAGCAATTTTCCCAATGCGATGTGACGTGGCTCTTGACCCGAAGCGGACGGAGCGTCTCCAGCCGTCAGGATCCATCCGTCACAATGCCCGCCATCTTCCACACACGGCCCGGACAAAACCTGGTCCTTTCATCAAGATAAAATGGTTGATTGAACCGTCCCTTGCACAGGTCTGAGAAAAGGAACGTGCTTCATTTTTTGGGTGCAGAGCATCCCGCACATTTGATTGATGTGATCAATCTCTTCGGTGCACATGTCACAAAGTGCAAAGGTACAGATGGTGGTTCCCTGGAACTCCGGGGCTGATTCAGATGGTTGGTTGCAATGGGAACGTCGGGGATAACGGCTTCTTCGGCTTGATGTTTGCGTCCTTTTCTGCAGGTTGATCACGAAGTGAACAGTAGAGCTTGTCAGACCTCGCACTTTGAAAAACAAGCTCGGGTTTAGGTTTCAAAACGTCGTGCCGAAGGCATTTGCGAAGAACATTGGCCTGGTTTTGTTTGTCTTTCAGAGACGTATTCCCGTGAGCCTGCAGGCATGTCTTGACATTCAGCTGAAGAGAGCTGCTGCCGACTGGAGCCTTTTCTTCAAAGCGGAGACGGAGATTTGCTACCTGCGGTTTTACGTCGAACAGCAACCAAGGGAGAAATTTAGTGAATAGGAAATCGACTGACACGCCAGTGCAAGAAGTATCGTGCCCAAATTGTTCCCTTTCTTTCCGTTCTGCAGTTTTTATCACGAGCCTGCGTGACAACAATGTCCCTGTGTCACCAATCTGACCGTTCCGAGGCGCTGGAATTGAGCGAGGCAATTTCTGTGGAATCATTCTGCACAATACAAGTCTCTCATTCCTTCCCTTTGACCCAAATCCGGGGTTTATACTCCATTTGTGAACAAATGTGGCCAGTGGGAGACCAAGCCATTTGCTGTTCATTAGACGTGACACATTTCTCTCCCTTCCCAATCATCTGCTATTGACGAGTTCTCATGCTGCGAGACTTTTGTAAATTTCATTTCGTGGGAGCACACGAGGCCAACTGTGTCCTTGCTGACTTCCTTCGATGTGAATCAATTCGAGCTGTTCCTACATCTTGGGCCACTCACTTGGCTCCTTCTTGTTCACCTCTGCGGCTTGCTTGTCGGCGAGAAAGTACGTGGCACACTCAAGTTTCCCTGTTGACTTTTGAAATGTTTTCAACTCTTTCACTCAGGGAAAAGTATATTTTGTTCACGTGTGATGCATGCGTGGTCACGCCTTCAAAAGCGCGAAACGGAAACTTTTCCATTTGCCTCGTGTGGTGCAGCAACACATCCAGTTCATTGGCTTTCAACGCTCGCTCCTCGTCAGGAAACGACTCCGACTTCGGAGCTGAACTGTTTTATGGGCGACAACTCACACAACTAACAAGATGCTGTGTTGTCTGAAACACTTTTGCTCAGTGCAAGTGAGACATCGGAGAACCGTTCGTCTTTTCATCAGTGTGACTTATGCGTCCCCTGACGCTATCTCTCGAGAAATCTTCCTTTGGATGTCGTGTGCAACTTGATGTGTTCTGCGACACCAAAGGCAACCTCGGAAGGATCCGACGCTGTTTGAGTTTCGAAGATCTACGTCTTCGGACACAGTGTCGAGACAAAGATGTTTCTGCTTGGGCGATTTTTCCGGAGAGGGTTCAGAGCCCCCGAACCCCCGTGAACATCACAAGCTGGTTCCCCCAAACCCACCGCAAGTGTGGAATTGCAAAGCACCTCAACAACCAGATCCCCAGCGTGTGAACCCCAACGTCTCCTCCTGGGCTTTGGCCGGGAACAGCGGCCCCCAGCAGTGAAGATAAACATGTTTCTTTCCACTCTGACGAGTTCATTGCCCAGCTTCTTCATCAATATTCCAACTGACACTGGGTTGACGAGACAGAAAATCTTTTGATTAGTCCTAAATGAGTGTAAGTTGGAACACATATCCAGCAACACCGCAGTCCTTCTTTGTGGCTTCACCAGGAAGATTGCGTTCCTTGTAAAGAAAATTATGGATGTAATTATCCGCACGGCGGACACGTTTGCGTGCTGCAGGTTTATCAGGCAGGGCCGTCTTCCGTGAAAATGACTTTGCTCCGGATGGAACCTGCGCGATGAACTGCTCTCCACTGAGATAATTTGGCGATAAACGTTGAACTGTGACCAGATTCGTGAGATAATACTCACACCATGCACACGGACAACACTGCAGTGCCTCTCCCCCGTGCGTCGTTCTTCTCAGCTTCGGACTCGAAATAGGAGGCTGAGCAGTTTTTACGGAGAGAATTATTTGCGTCGTGTGAAAAAAAAGAAACACAAAAAGAGAAAATGACACAATTGCGTGAGTTTATCCTTTTTTCCATTTCAGTTTTGTTGTGTGTGCAATAACAAGGAATCCACGTGGAGTGAAAGCCTCAAAAGGCCTCAGATATTTGCTTCGCTCTGTGATGCTTTGGGAATGTGAATGTGAATGTGAATCCCAAACCACCATCAGTCAGTCAACTTTCAAAGGGAGAGAGCGGAGTTTCGTTTGCCAAGCTTTCGGAAATTTACCCACAAATGTGTTTGGTGCAGACTTGTACACATCACAGAGGCTTCTCAACCGAACGCCGCCAGGTTCAAAATTGTACAATCTGAAAGCTTCCAAACATGACGGACTCTTCGTTTGAAATCTGAAGCAAGTTCTGTCGAAATTTTACTTGTGATATCTGCAAACTGCACCTGCCACCAAAGAACTCGGGGGTCAATTGCTGTGAACAGCACAATATCAAAATCTGAACAGCGAAAGTATGACTAGAAACTAGAAACGAATGTGGTGAATTTTTTGAAAGCTGTATGAATGTTCCGTTTTCGCCCCTGCACCCCAGAGGCAATCTGCAGAATTCTGCACAGTGGGCTTAGGATACAGAAAAACAACAAAGGTGCAATCACACCAAACAAATGTGGGAACAATTATTGACAGTCCGAGTTTCTCTGTCCTCCGCATCCTGACATTTTCGGATTTTCTTCTCAGTAGGGAACTGCCTCAAGTATTGGCAGTAAGCACCATTTTTCCTTGCCCCTCTGAATAAACACACCCCTTTTCTCTCAGGCATTTTATTCGTCTCACCCAAAGCCAGCACAAGGTATACCAACACGGATACTGATGAATGACTGCAGTGATCCACAATATTTTACATTTCATTAGTTTTCCCGACGTCGCCTAATGCCGCGGTTAAGTCCTGATTACCTGACAGGAATTGCCCATTTATACTCACCTCGCCGAAATAAAATTGGCCCCTGGCTGCTCCTGTGATCCCAAATCTAATCTCTGCTGCCCGCTTTTGGTCACTGTGAACATTATAGCACTTTACAGCACTTTCATTGCGGTGGAAAACGTTAGCACAGGAATTACAGGTTTGTGTAAGTCTCGCGCTTCCTCACGTCCAAAAAGACACAGGATCTTGAATATTTTTTTCCAGCGAAAGGTAAACTGTCAAGAATCACACGATGGTTTGAAACGCCAAAGGGAGTGCAGGACGGACCCAGGACTGCTTGAAAGAATCGGTCCCGCAGGAGCGGCGGCAGTTCCGACTTTCAAACAATGATCTTTTCACACGAATTGGGTTTCAGGGGGGGGGGGCTCCCCCTTCGCTCTGCCCGTGCGAACATTTGGTTCGTAAAGCCACACAAATCGCGTAAACACCATTTCATGAGAACCTTTCAACTGATTTGGACGGCTTTGTATCAAAGCCTCTGAGGCAGCTAACAAAAGAACGAAATTCCATCAGGGTCGATTTCGTGTTATTTTCAGCCCCGGTGAAGGTAATCATCCAGATGATAGCATCAGCATTGCGTGTTGGTGGCAATTTGCAGACCAGTAAAGCTCACAACCACGCTGCGTGTCTGTTCCTTCAAAACAACGCTCGGGAGCCACGCACCACGTCCGCACGACATCGGCACTTTCGTTTTGTGTTCGCAAAAGACTGGCTTGAAATCCTGGATGTGGCAGTTTTTCGCAGTCATGTGGCAAATGCTTCCCGTCCGTGATGTCTGGAGAACAAAGCACAGTGAGGAATCTCTGGAGGTGTTGCGTTCAAGATGTCCGGCGCACCTTCACCAGTGAGACTTGTACGAGGGGCTATCAACTTCTGCCGTCCGAAATGTAGTCAAGATACCATTGAAATCAAATGGTATCATGGCCATTTTTCGGAAGGCAGAAGTTAATAGCCCCACACTCGTACACTGAACATCCTTCTTCGCAGCGGTTGGGAACCAATGCCATTCATGAAATTGACAGTCTTCTGTGGCTCCATTCTGTGCTCAAGGACAACAGCAACGAGATACGACGACTCCAACCGTGGTTTCCACCACACATGCAGAATTCCAATTCATTCTGAGCAGAATTTAAATCTCCCAACGGTTTTCAATGTCATGAATACTTGAGAAACGAAACATTGTTTGGAATTAATATCCTGAATCGTGGAAGCCTCGGTGGATTCAGTGTTTGAATAGTCTCTCGGCAAACTGGTTCCTCGTCTCACGTCGGCTTCGCAATGTTCCCAAGTCGCCCGAAAACCCTGACACTCGTTCGTGTTTCGTGTTGTTTCTTTGATTGCGTGCACCTGAAAACCGAAGTGTTTGTTGTTGATTTTCATCGGTGAGAGGAAGGTGCACCGGCCTCACTCAATCGGACTCGCTTGCTGCACAAACATAGCTTGTCTCTGCCTTTCTCAGAACCAAGTACATTTGTCCCAAAGTTCATCATGTGGCTGAATCCTGAATTTATCTTGTTGTCCGGACATTGCCATTTTGTTCCAAGTGGCGACACCAGGATTTCGTGGAGTTCTCAAGAAAGGACTCTGCAGCTGCGGACAGCACCACCACGATCATGCGTGCAGTGTTGGAGCGCGTCGTCACAGAAGCTCCACTGTTTTGTCTTGTGAAAATGTTTATCGATTCATCAGCGCCTTGTCGAGTTTCGCATCTCCCAGCGTAAACACGTTTTTATTAAATTTGTTTCTCGCAGAATTGCGCGCCTCAGGCGAAAGAGGTATTTAGAGCTTTTATCCTCGTGCAGTTGGATAGTGATACCTGGTAATGGAGATGTGAAAGCTGCCTGTACGACAGCCTTTTACGACCGATTCCATTTGCGGTTCTGATTAACTCAAGATCCATGCGGAAAGTACCAATTAATGAACGGCACTGTTCACCTGCTATCCCACACTCGTGTCTGCAGTGTGCATGAAGCTCACTGGTGTGTGCTGGAACAGACCAAGCGATTCCCCGACTCGAGACGACATCTTCGTTCCAGGCGCTTGATTTGAAGTCCCAGAATGGGTTGAGCTCCGTTTGGAAGTGATAAAACCCCCCAAAATGGGGAAAAAACACAGAATCAGGAACATCATCAGACGCAAAGAAACCTCCGAGATTTTTCACAGCCGGGACGGGGTCTTTGTGTGGGTCGGAGCTCCATCGATCTGACACTGGGTCAGACCTTGTGAGGTGTGAGAAAACGCCAGATGGAGGGCAAGCCAACGCCACCTGCCTCCCTCGTGCGGACCACAGATCAGTGCGTCCCGGGACGAGCCACTTCCGCCAATTAGACCCGGGGTCCTTTGTGCAGTGTGTTTCTCCACACTTGATGAGCACCCAATTATCTTGTTTGTTGCGGACCGAAGAAGCTGCCTTCGTTAGGGACTGAAGGATCTCGCTTCAATTTGGTTTGTCGGACTTGTGATCACCAGGAGGCATTATATTTGTAACGTGAAGGAACCTTGCAGGTAAAGGGGGATGTTTGAGGTACGCTGGTGACGGACGTCAGGTGCTTCAAGATCATCCTTGGTTCCTCGCTTCACAAATGGTCATGCAGTGCGGTTGGTGCCTTGGCCCTGTGTATCCTGAGACAAAATCTGTTCACGTGGAGCTCACTGGTGCAGAAACGTGGTCGTTGCCACGGAAAGAGATTCCTTCATCCAAACCACTGTGTTCATCCAGGGCTAAATCCAGGATCTGGTCGAGGGGCAATTGGAACTTGAAAGCGTAAAGATCCTCAACAATGGAAACACTGCTCCCCATATTTCTTTTTGTACTGGCTTTTCTCATTGCAATCCACTGCCGTCCGCACCTATTACTAGGTTGTTTTGGTTGTCTTTTGGTGGGGTCGGGAATATTTGGTGAAGGGCAACACTTTCACTGGTCAAAATCCACGCACTTGCTTGTTTCACTTGAGTTCTTGCGACAATTGAGTTTGGGCTGTCTCAGCATGGGGTGCGAGGTCTGATCCTGGTTCAAACTACCTTTCGTGGACTCGTTTGAAGAATGAACCCTCTCACGGCGGGTTCATAAGACCTGTTGGCACCAACTCCGCACGAGTCTCTTGAGATTCAACTCAGGACTGATACGAGTAAACCTGACACACATTGTGGAGGGGCAGAGTTTCTGCAACCAAAGCAACGGTATTCTCAGAGCAATGTGCTCGCTGCTCCTTTCAGTACCACAAGAAGTCTTGAAACACCTGAAAGCAATTCACATGATAAAGCACAAGTGAACGGGAGGTTTTCCTCAGGAACCTGGTTGAAGAAGACAGAGCAAGAAAGCAATTTCGCAGAATGATGAAGTTGCGTGCTCTTGTTTACTGTGCATAAATACCTACCTCTGGGACGTGACATTCAAAGAAAATCTTTTTGCAAAATCAAAGTGAAAAATTCGTCACGTATCTTTTGGCTTGGTTTTTCCTTCGCACAAAAAGATGCTCTTTCCAGAATCCTTTCTTTATAAAGCAGCTCTCTGTGTGTGTTCGCCTTCACCGGTGACTGTGTGAAAGTCGTACATTTCCAGGGGAGATCTCGTCTTCGCCTTTTGTCGACACAGGCGACAGAAACGCTCTTGTTACTGCGAATTGAATACTCTCTCATAAGCCATTTGAAACTCCGTAAAGCCATTTTCAATGGAGTCAATTTGGGTTCAATTTCAAGAATTGGCTTTGAATTGTGATTGAGGGAAGGTAATCATCTCAGGGAACAGGCGCCTTATCTGCGCAATTGATATCCTTCATGTTCCCCCAGATCCACTTTGTCAGGGACCACTCCAAGCTGCAGAAAGTTATCTACCCTGAACAGCACCGTTTGGGTGCCTTTTTTTTGTTTTCTTCTTTTGTTCGTGAAAGAACCGAATATGGAGCACAGCACTCACCAGATCCGTGCATCAGAGAGATTTCCTTCTTCTGATTTGTTTCTCCTGAGGCTGTGTTGCCGTGTGACTGACGCACAAACGTACGAGCTGTCGGCGTCGTGTTGTTTTTCTTTTCCAGTGGAAGACGGTTGTCACGTTTCTTGTTCAATGCTCAGGACTCACGACTCCCTCGAACCCGCCTGGCAGGGGCTGGACACCACGACCCAGGGCCCCACACACGGTCAGAGGTGCTGGAACCAGAGCGTCTCTCTCCTCATGACCCAAAAATCACCTTTCTCACCACTCGTCTGGGCTGCAACAAAATAGACTCTTGTGGGACCAAAGTAATAGTGCGATGGGCTACTTTCTAAGTCCTGGCGTTGTTTGTAGCTGTACAAGAAATTTGAGTCCATCTCTGAATTTTTACGTGATGGGGCCTCTGAGCGGATTGATCCAGATCTTCACACACAGGGTCATCTGCACTGCGAGACGCTTTGAAGCGTCAAGGATGGAAGGAGGAATGAATCCCTGAAGGACCACCACACAGTTGGACGAAGCCAAATATACAGCCAACCACGTCCAGAATGTTGGGCTCAGAATCCAGCTCCAACAACCAGCTGCCCACAAGCTGTTTTCGTCGCAGATCAGATTCATGGAAAGGTTTCCAGGAAGAATACTTGCTTGAAAATTTATCGCTGTCATGTCCGCTTCATTTGGCAACATCTCTCAAAGACAAAGAAGTCGTGACTGGAAGCTCAGATGTCGCTTTCGGGACACAATTAATTAAAGGGATCGCAACGGCTCCGAACTGTCATGAAGTCACGTACTTCTGCAGAAGCGATCCCGAAGCAAAACAATGGTCTTGACAGGCTGTCAGGAATTTGATTCTTTTTGCAGGGCTCGACTGAACATGGAAGTCAACCTGGCGGTTGTGACTCTGGGAGGGTGAGGTTCGTCCACGAATTATTCCGCGAAGTTCATGGAAAGAACCTCACAGATACGAGTATACCAGGAAAGAATTGATTCAAAGAACGAGTGTAACAAGAGAAATTGGGCTGATGTTTGGTTCTTGTGGCCAATGAGTCCAAAAGGGTCCATGGCTGAAGATCCGTTTGAAACATTTCTTGCGTCAATGTATCAGGGGCGAGATTTAATCAATTAGGTCGGTGGGAAGGCGCCTCGGCGGTGTGCCAGTCACCGGAGCTTCGTTCCCCGTCCCACGCATTTTGGGCCCTGTGTTTCAGGCAAAAATTGAGACAAGCTGAAAGTGTTCAGTTGTCGACTTGAAAGTCAGATTTGAAGGAAGCTTTACATTTCAAACACGAAGGAAACAAAAGAAAGAACAGGGGACAGACAGACAGACAGACAGACAGACAGACAGACAGACAGACAGACAGACAGACCACCTTTCTGCTGGCTCTTTTTGACCGTCAACTTCAGAGCGATGTCGGGATAAATCACGAGTCCCTCTTCTCCTGCTCCCCGGGACGACAGGACGTCACCTCCGAGACGCAGTGCAGTCAGTCAGGACTGCGGAATGTTCCAGACTTTACAATTGACCATCGTCCACTGGAAACAGCAGCAAACAGACGATCGGACGCCACATTGATCTACGTACGTGTCCTCCTCCCGACAGTTTCTCTGATGCCGACCGTGAAATTTCGGTTGAGAAAATGGAGACACTGACCGCAAGTTGAATCAGCCCACCGTGTTCGTTTCAGGGGTTTCAAGAATTGTAACGAGCTCCGTGTTTTGCTTGATGTCGATGGGTGCCAATGTGTACTGCAGCTGAGGTGGACTCACAGGATTTCCGTTCTGTTCTGAAAGTGACCAGGCCCCCAAGAAACATCATCTCATCAAAATGCGTGACATTGCGGAAAGGGCACCAGAAGACACAAAAGTTGCCTGTTTCAATTCATGCACTGAGGCAAAAACAACAGCACGCCTGGGATGAACGAAGTCGAGCTGGATTACAAAAAGCTAAGTCACAAGGATTGCACGATCTTGAAGACAGACTTGACACAGCTGTGACCTCAAGCGACACCAAAATTTCTGAAAATAAGACGATTTGTCCTCCTCTAGCAAAAGGAAGCAAACAGCATCTCTGAGCTTGAAAACCGTCGCATCTGTATCAGATCCTTCTCCGCAGAGATTTCCCTTTTCTGCTGCAGGAAACCGAGCATTTCTTTCTTGCCATCAACTCTCATTGTCACAGAGGGAATCTTCTGATCTGATTTTCACAGAAACGTTGAGCCCAAGAGATGAGCAAAACAAATGAGCCAAATTACTCGCCAACATCAAAGATCATTTCTGTCGTCAAGTGTCGACAGCTTTGCATGTTAATCTCTCAGCCTGATTTTCCTGCTTCCCAAACTGCCACATCACGCCAGATGTGGGTGCACTGTGACATGGAACCCGCTGAACAGGACGAACCTTCCCCTCCGGGTGGCGCCGGAAACCTTTGGAGAGGGGTCGCACTGACATCCACACCGCACTAATTTCACAGCGGTCAGGCAAGTCTGTCGGTGTACGAGTCAGCTAAAAGGAAAGTTTTGCAGTGTTTGGCTGGACTTTTCGACACTCTGACTTTGTGGGGCAGCAAGGCCAAACTCGACACAGTCACATTAGGGCCTGTGGCTACAACCTCGGAAATTCAGCTTTCACAGTTTTCTTCTTTTTTGACTGGCAGCGAGTCACCGTCTGTCCTCGTGTTGGCAGTGCACAGATATTCCTGATGGCTTCTGGGCCTCAGACCATTTGAGCGCTGCGATGAGAACTGGCATTCTGGCTCGCACGACGTGCATAATATTTACATCGGCTCCACGTTCAACTTGTGCTTCTTTTTCCAGTTCTCCCCCTTTTGATGAGACGAACACGTATGAAAAGTGACCGAACTTCAACTCGAATTATCTTTTGTTGAACTATCCGTATCGCTCGTCACGAAGCACACCAAACGCAGAAAATCAGATTGATGTGTGTCTTCACAGATTCCTCTGAACCGCTGAACCAGCAAGAGGGAAAACCACAAGAAGACCAGAGTCTTCCGTGAATTCAAATTTCTTGGGGGAAAAGTGCTCATCGTGTCTTTACAAGCTGAGGCCATGCTGAAGACAGGACAGAAAGTCTGAAGCTCACTCTTGAATCTCAGCAAAGAATGAAAGACCCATGATAACGTAGTTTGGTGAAGTTATAAGCAATCTCTTAATGTGATAGATTGCCTGCAAGGTAACTCAGCATCCAGTGATTTAGGAGAGACTTTATTGGAGCAGAGACATGGCGATATTTTATCGAATTAAGCCTCCGCTGACAGGTCATCATTTCCGTCGGTGTTGCCAGAAAGGATCTTCGGGGAATGGATGGAATGCAAGCCTGCAAGAGTCTGGAACTGTGGGTCAGACTAACACTCTTGACAAAAACTACGATCAATGTGTGATTCACCAACCAACAAGTGCACACAAATGTGTCCCTTCGTCCTCTCGCACCCTTGGAACCAACACATTTACCTGGAACGCTGGAACAACGTCGTTGTCGCCCCAAAACGAGCGTTGAAAAGTGGTTTTCACGTTGGGCGCTGACGTCGTCATTTTTCTCGACTGCAACTTCACTTTTGACGCCGTCAGTAAAATGAAGTTGCAGTCGTGAACGGTCCAGACCATTTTTTGACACCATCAGTAAAAGTACTAACAGCGTCATGAAAATACATATTGAAAATCTATGTACAAAAAGTTGATGCCGTCTTCACTTTTGCAGTTGATGCAGTTGATGTTGTCGGCACTCTCAATGTGAAAACAAACCTGCTGTCAGCGTAAAAAAATTCACTGACGACATCAAAAAAAGTTGCAGTCAGCACCAATGTGAAAACCCCTAAACGAAGACAGAATTTTGACTTTGACCTCTTTAGTGATTTGCACTGCCAGGCACCGGTCGAGCGCGAACACTATAGGCATCCTCTTTCAAAAGTATGTCAGCAGCAGTTTCTCCATGAAAATAACACTCAATTGTGTTCATATTTGGTCTGTAG
>JAAUXT010106768.1_pt1 | contig 40180 bp, 32 predicted proteins | sample 7278171 | NCBI WGS metagenome assembly JAAUXT01 (sample SAMN14350112, study PRJNA611818) | marine sediment metagenome | isolation source: surface marine sediment (1.8m) | place: French Polynesia: Moorea | collected 2018-08
CTGGCTCATGCATTCTGCTCCGTGGACTTGTCTCAGCTCTCTCCATGTTTGGATTGCCATCTTCTTCTGTGCTGCGTGGAACTTGATGATGGCTCTTTGCTCCAAATGCTTATGCATGCTTCCAAAAGTAATGAGTGAAAACTTCCAAACTAACAAACACAACAAAAAAGTGACTGAAAACTTCTGAGCGTTCATGTAACAGGAAAGGTAAAATTGCATGTCGATCGAGGTCACAACTTTAAGGCTGGTTTTTGGATCAATCTCCTGAGTCGGTGCATTCAGGCATGCGATGGCTTTCATCACATGAGTAAGGCTCAAGGTCATGTCGAGCCACTGTGAAAAATCCAAAAGGTTCGGACCATAAGAAGTGCCCGAAATCCGGTGTCGATCACAACTTTTGGAACCCCCCTCGTATTGTACGTTCTGGCTGCATTTGAAAACTGGATCGACAGCTGTGGAAAATTGGAATGCAAACTTTAGAGCTTGTGCCTTTGGCCAAAAAAGTCACCACGCCTTGCTCAGAAAGAAAACATTTGCTTGTAAAGAAAATCACAAATTCTTGTGAAAACCAACAAGAGCACACAACAGCGAATATCAGCACTCTGTGGAGTTTTCAGAGACTCTGCACGAGAGGGACTTCACATCGATATCTGGGTGTGTCCCCACCTCTGCCTGCTTTTTGCTGGTCCACTTCCAACAGTCAGCCAATTGCGCGCGCACGCAGGATGCGTGAAAGGTTTTGCAAAAGCTTTGAGTGGATTTCAGTGCCCAAATTTGCGCATTTCTGCGCATTTCGCTGTTGGCGACTTGAATCGAGAACTGGACACCCAAGTGACTCTGAGGCATCTGCAGCAACCATCGTCAAACACTGATTGAATCCAGGAAGGTTGTTCCCCCACCCTGACAATTCCAAATTGATACATCATCAAACATTTGATGAGATTGTATCCACTAAATGGGCAAAAACAATACATTCATTGCGGACAAATTAATATCCCTGACACACATACATCACGCCGCACACGCAGGTGCACCCTCACATCCAGTCTGCATGAAAGGAAAGCACGTGTTTGTAGTGTCCATGGTGGTGGCATGGCACCATTTCCAAGACACAACCTGCAACACAACTCCTGAATTGTTGAAATGAGAGGAAACGGCTCAGCCCGTGTCATTCTTGGCACTCTCGCCGTATCACAAACACAGTGAATGTTTCTGGGCGTTGCCCTCGGGTTTCGGGATCAGAACAACCAAAGGCTGCACGAGTCTCAACAACAATGCACTTACCATTTTTAGTCAGCCAAAAACTTGTCTCCTTGTCCCGGCAAAGCTCTGACAAATGATGAGTGTTCAGGGTTCGGCTATTGCTGCCAAAATTTCTGGCCTGCTGAGAAGTGTGGAAGAGTTTCCTTTTCGCTTAAATTCCTTCAAAACCACGTTCCTTTATTGCTTCGTACAGACGAAATGTATCTTGCTGAGACACAGATTTGTCTCATCAGTTCACCATATGTTCAATCAGTAAAATATCCAAATGCTCCAACCACAAAACGATAAAAAGTGGCTTGGTTTTCTTGTACCAAACAGGGTGACTAAGAGTTTGTACACTGCCTCTGTGTGTATCACAGCCCTGTTAGGAGAGTTGAACACAACTGGTGATCGTGCGTGGCTCGACAGATCAGAGGAAACCTTCAACACCTGTGCGGAGCCTGTGGATAATGACAGGCTTCTGAATCTAACGTACCGTGTGTGTTGACACTGTGAGTATTGAAATCGTCATTGGTGCGTGCGCTTGTAACATACGCTTGCACACAGGTTAAATTTTACAGTCCTGAGAAAATGACTCGACAACGTCAGAGCAGAGTCGAATGTTGCGACTTCACTCCCTTTGCCCTCGACAAACCATGTTACCTTGGCTGCGAACGGAGGACGAACCACAACTCCGAGACAAGGGAAACATCAGCCTATTTTTCCCTCAATTTCCAGAAAAACACTGCCGAACAAGCACCACCCGATACATGTCACTTTTAACAAAGTATTTTCGGGCAGTACACGCAACCATAGACGTTGCATGAGTGAGGGTACTTCTTGTTACTCTTTGTCCTCGGTAGTACTGTTACTGTGAGCGCTGTCATGCAGATGGGAGGCCCGGGCCTCGCAGGTCATTGACGACACCCATTACGCGCTGTCACTTTTTTCCATACCTTCCACAATTGCACAAATTGTCAGTAGCATTCAACGTACTCGTACGCAATTGACAGCTTGTTAATCCGTGATCCCAGTCATCGAATGGAAAGCGCTCACACATCTCACACAGCTCACACAACTCACACAGTATTTGCGAGTTGCCTGAACTTTGGACCAAGTTCGTCAAGAGACTCAGAGACTTCTCTGACTTCTCGTTCCTTCGCAGGGCAACACGTGGCGCACGGGTGCCTTGTGTTGGGGAAACAGAAATGACAGGTTGATCAGAGCCCGACACACGAAGCACATGCCCATTCAGAGCCAGAGAAACGGTGCCTTCTGAAATTCAACCAGAGTATCATTTCGTAAAGCATGGTGTTTGGTACCATTCCACAGAAGCTTGCAACTCCCCATCAGAAGATGAGGACACCACAATGCGACAAATACCGACTGCTGCCCTCGAATGAACGCTTCCATCCATCAACTCTCCACAGTGTAGTGCTGAAGAAGAAAATTTCAATTTGCTATCAAGGGAGCGCGACCCTTTCATGTGGCGTCGCAGAGGTCTCGTGAGGTGGACTCATCTTGTCGCAGGACCTCATTATTTGCATTATTGCTCTGCAGGTGTCCAACTGGCGCGTTCGAAGAGCCGCACCTCTGACCTTTCGCAGAAATGCTCTGGATATGGGCAGAGGCCACATGTTTGCCACGCAGGACGTCGATTACAGTTGGTCAACTTCAAAATGGGGTTCTCTGGAGGCTCGTTACGTGGTGGTGGATCCACAGCGACCCTCGGGGTCCACCCATGAACTTCATTCGAAATTGAGAAGTTCGGTTCTAGTTAGCCCAAAAGGAGAAAGTTTCTCTTTCTGCAAAGGGATTTTGTCACTGATCTGTCAGTGAACCACAGCTGTGATTCAACATGCACTGAATTCTTCTTGCAAGACCTCCGAGCGCGCAGGTTCCACATCCGGGGTGGAGTCTGGTGTAACTGCTCAAATTCAAGATGAAACTGAGGGAAGAAAAAACAACCCCCCTGCATCCCTCCTGCATTTCCAGGTGCAACTGGCACTGCAAATGGCAACTCAAGATCAGCCTTGTGACACATGTGCACCTTTTGTACTCATTCTCTTTTGTTTTTGACACATCAACCACGTGTGACTGACGTGAACTTGGCGCCAGAAGCGGGCGATGAGCCACGAGATCTGTCACAGCAGTAGAGATTAGGCCGATCTGTGTTCCACGAGTCCCGCGTTTTCTCCTTTCCCTGTTTGACTTGGCACAGGGTCCTCCGCAACAAACTTCAATCGACACACAAGACGCACAATTCTCACTTTCATCAAAAAAGAGAAGCGCGGGTCTTGGCAACAGGTTCAGCGCAAAAATGGAAATGGAATCAGGTATTTTTGCAGAAACCTCGGTATCCATCCAATCAATTATTTTCACCACGAAACAATATCAACCGGATCAACAACTCTCAAGTCTTGGTTCCGTTCCTGAGAGCGTTCACTGCAACGCTTGCGAAGACTCGTTTGAAGGGAAACAGGACCCAAGATAGATTCTATCTTCAACAGCACATGTTGCCAAGTTTAACAATATCTGTGAATGTTCAAAGTCGTCCTGAGGTCCTTGCAGCGTCCTTTGTTGCTGTTTCAGTGTTTGAAGTTCATGTCGCTTTTTACTCTGCTGTCCTTCCTCACGCAATGTTCTGTGTTGCAGAAAAATCACAACCACTTTCAACATATCTTGTCCGCATTTCTTTTTGTGCCACATCTAACATGGATGATTTTCATCTTCAATGCCGTGAACACGAAGAGGGTGGAACATGTTTCTGCTTTTGGTCACGACGCATCAGTTTTTGTTTTGTCTTTTATCTCTAGCAATATGTCCATCTCAGCGATGTGATGAAGTCGTTTCATCCACTTCTTTTTGTGGATCCGGAAGTGCACACTGGTACAGACCTCTCCACAACACGCGGTGCAACTTTCAAAGCTCCAGCAACAGGCTTGATTGACCTCATCCCAGTCATTTACTCGTGTACACACAATGATATTTACAATTCCTTCCATCCCCTTCCCATATGGTCTGTAATGACAGGTTTGGCGTTTGGCAATTCCAACCCCCATCACCTTTGAGCTGACCGAATTCAGAGCAAAGTGCATGTTACGAACCTACGCCTCATTTGCGTCCATATCACAGTTGACTGTCTATTTGTAAAGCCCTGCGCAGAATGTCAGAGTTTTCTTGGCGCAATCACTCGCCCCAGACGCTTTGAAAACTGCATCACTGAATGAGTGCAGTCTCGGCAACAAAGGCACAGACAAGAACTGGACCACAACCTGCAAACGCAAACAGGAGCCAGGTGCTCCTGCAGGCCATTCACTCCAATTGCAGTGTGCTCCCAACCCAACGACACTTGGTCTCGTAGACCAACAAGGACGCTGCAGAAAGAACATCAGAAAGAACTCCGTCCATGTAAACCTTCAACACTTTCCGTCATTGGCGCTGTGCTGTGACCTTCAGATTTGATGCTGAGGATCTGATCGTGCTGAGCACAGTTCAAACGTGAGGCTCCCTCCCCGGCAGCGAGCGCTTCCTCTTCCCCATCAGCTTCCTGTATCACTTTCCCCACACCATCCAACTTCAGACAGACCCACAACCTTTTATAACGTTGCATCATGCAAATGCCAAATGGTCACTAATGAATGCGCACAGACGCACAGAGCCCAGTCAGACACGGCAATGATTCTATCCATTGCTTGATCCTATCACCTGATGCACTCGAAGATTGCCTCACAAAAGGTCAGATTACTCATCAGTTACCGAAGCAGCTTTTTGTTTGTTTGATTAACGGGTTGATAAGCAGCTTGGTGTGGTGTTGCATCGGACAAACTTCTTCATTCCTGAGATTGCATTGAAAACTCCCCGACATCAATGAGTCAAATTTCTTGTACGTGCGGCAATTGGTCATTTGAAACTATGGTCGCAGAAATAAACGCAAAAAGTCCCAAGACTGAAGAAACGCGACAATAGATCAGACACCTACCTCTCACGACGCTCCTCAGAACCTGCAAGTCTGGCGTCTCAACGTGATCTGCAGCTGCAGAAAGAGAAATGGACAGATATGAATGAAAACGGCGCCTGACTGAATCCACCTTGAACTGCTCTACGGAAAAGAAAACAGTCAAGTATCGTGCAAAGGACGTTTGTTTGTGACAGGTTTTGACACGTCCAGTGCGTTTTCAGAGTGTAGATTCCCATCTGCGGAGCTGGCGAGGCGCGGTGCGTGTGATTCCACAGAGAAGCAGGTGAGAACGGCGGCGACGAAGCGAGCTAATGCGCGGGAGTCAATGTGCGGAGAACGAGCAAAAACTGGGTCACAGCGACGACTGACGACAATCCGCAAATGGACAGTCATCCGCGGAGACTGTCAAGTCTGGCCCGCGCGGAAACCAAGATCCAGGGCACCTCAAAAGATCCGCCATTATCCTCTCAACGACACTCTCACCGAGACTCCCAAAAATTCCCAAACGCGCGTTTGCCGTCTCCGTTTCCTCCTTCACAGAACAGATTCCCTTCTCCAGGAACCTTGGATTGCACATTAACAGACATTCAAGCTGTTCACTTCAAGGCCACGATTGACACATTTTCAAAAAGCACAGGAATAGAATTGATTTTCTTTTGGATATGTTGCGCAGAAGTTTCAATGGCTCCCGAGATGGATTATTCATGGCTTGAGACAATGTGCGCAGGTACCCGTGCTTTGAGTACCTGTCTCTTCACGCGGCTTGACGCCTCAATGTCACAGAGAGGCCATCATCCATTTGATGGATCCATCTCCTTGCAACTCCCCTTTCAGGGGATGTTTTCCAACGTTTCTAAAGGTTGTTGCGACTCCACCCTGCCTTTCAACAAATACTGGAATAAAACTCCTGCGTTTTGTACAGGGAAAAAGAACTAGACAAACACAACTGTCTCGCTTTCCTTCATGGGTAAGGCACTTTTCTTGGCCCAAATTCTTCGGAAAAGTGAGTTATTTTCAAGATTCAATCCAATATTCCATTTGTGAAGCTTTCAACTCTTCTGGTCTGTCTTGTTCCTGCACAAGCCACAATCATTTGAGATTCCAATTAAATTTCTTCAAGCAGAAACCACCGTTTGATGTGCAACTTTATCACGAGTAGCAACACTTCAACACTGTCGAGTCAAACGCTCTCTCCAGCTTTCATCTTTACAACAGGAAAATTAAAATTTCTGTTTCCATATTTTCGTCGCGTCTCTTGTGACCTTGAATTTGGCTTCTATTCAATCGCGAAGGGAATTGAGATCTTGATTATTGCCCTGGTTGGAGTCTGTCAAAAGGTGCTCAGCAGGGAATTTTCGTGCAGCAGAACGCTCGCCGTTGTTGAAAACAATGGTCATCAGAACGAGGGAACACCTTCACCTTGGCGAATGCCATCCTCTTGAATGCTTCAGCACGAGTGGATTTTAGCCAAAAAGGGAAGGTTCCCTTTGAGTGCCATTTCACTCACAGAGAAGGCGGACTGAACATGGGAAGAATTTCATTGTTTCAACAGGACTTCAGCACCAGAAGTTTGGGGTTTGAGGTGGGAAAGGGGTGCGTCTTTACTTGGGTGCGGCTCATGGACGGGTGAAGACGGCAAGAACGTGAACGAACAAAGAAGAAGTACACTTGTTCCCTCACAACAGGAAATTCTTCAAGAAAGTTTCGGGAAACAAACACGATGAACACAAGGAGCAAAAGGCTATCTTCCGAGATCTGTGTCTCCGATGTGAACAACAAGACTCTTCACACCAGCCTTTCCGCCGTGTGACCTCAGGCCTTCGAGATAACACACACCAAACTCACATTTACTCAAATACCATAGATTCAACTCCAACAGAGCAAGTTTTAGTGTGTATGATTACAGAGAGGCTGCCTGGGTAGTTAACACCTGATTAGATCTATTTCCAAAGTCAGGACCCATTTTGGTTTCCTGTTCCCACTGTAGGTTGTTCCTCGCACTGTCAGACACCTGAAGGACCCGCCCCGATGCGATGGAGATGTGTTGGAATCAAATGCAATGCGGTGAATCAAAGTTAGAACCTCTCATCTCTTCTCTGAAAACCTGCAAAGTCTGGGACTTTGTTCATGAAAGCAACCAAACGGCAAACAAAAGAAGCACTTCCAAAAACCACATTGATCAAGAGCCTGACCACATCGATGAGCTATCGTTTTTCAATCCCTCCCCTTCGAATGCGCCCTCGCAGACAGTTCGCCCCTGGGGTGAATTCTACGGCCCTTTGCTCTGGTACAACACCCCGAGGCCTCGCTGTAATTTGGGTTGTAATTTTGCGACATTACATCTCAGTTTCCTGCGTTCATCTTCTCCCATTATAACTCTATGATCATTATATCTTCTTCCTTCCACGAGAAAATTGCAAAAAGATTTCGCAGAGAAAATTGCCCTCTCCCCCGCACCACCAACTGTTTGGGTTTACACAGTGCAGACGAACGTTTTGTCAAGCAGCCACATCAAGATGCGTCTTCAGACGAACAAAGTGAAGGTCTTCCAGATGTATCCAAGATAGACTTTTTCATTGTCAAAAGAGATCATTGGGGATTTGCCTCCAGCCTTTCTTTGATTTTGCTCCAAAGAGGCATCACATGCAACACCCAAAAGCAAAAGAAAAGCCTCTTCTGATTCAGCCAGAGACGAAAGTGGGCTAATTTCTCACAGATAAGGCGAAGCTCTGTGCAAAACCCTTTGACAAAGAGATAAAAAAGTCTCTGAGAAAGTTTCTTCAAGATTTATTTGTGACACGAAGAAGATGTATCTTGAAACTAGATTGCACGCAATGCTGTACCGTTGGAGCTTTGAGCCCAAGTACTGAGTCAACCTCAGGTAAAAAAGTCTTTTCATGGCAAATTATGAGGATTCTATTCCATGACAATTACGTCGTGGTTTATGCAGTCTCGATGTCTATGGGAGACTTTTCTGCTTTGGAGATCTATCGTTTGTTGACAAATGTGAAAAACACGCGTCAAACAAACTCCAACGGTTCTGAACACTTCTGTTCAAGCAACGAAAGGTTCGTGTTGAATCTATTGGCAAAGCAGTACGCCAACGGCCGCATTCGTGGCTCAGTTTTGAACCATTTCGACTCAGGTCCTCCAATGGTCTGTTCACAGTGTCTGTCTCAGTGTGAACGGTCCAGTTTGTTTGCACCTTCTGGTTTGAACGTCAACGTGCGTTGAACATTGCCAAACTCTTTTGAATTCGGACCAATCTCAACTTTTGTTCCCAGCTGTTTGCATTTTGGAAACAGCCCAACACAGCAGAAAGAATCAGAGTTTTCACAGGTATTTGCCAGTTCCTCACAAACATTTGCAGCATGCAACTTCGAAAACTCACAAAACAAAACCAAGGAAGGAGGACACAACAGTTTGCAATTTGAGTTTCGTGCGTTGAACCCAGGTCTGTGCAGTTAGGGTCGTAAGCTCAGGTACAATGGTATACCACTGGGGTGAAGTGTCAGTGGTGTACCCAGCTGTAATTGCTGAGTAATAACACAGGGTATGACAAATACACCCTACACACGCACATGAAAGGCCAGAAGAAGATACCACAGCTATTATTGGACATGTGTGTCCTCAATGGTGAGAAGCGGTGCCGTGTTTCGTTCAGTCCGTCTCACGTCTGTCTGCTCCGCTTTGTCGGGCTGAAGTTCAGTGAGACAAAGCGTATCTTCTCAGGGCAATCATTTCGTGACAACTGTTTGGTGGGGAGCACCAAGCAGGTGACTTGAGCTCAGAGAGGGGTACATCCAAGGTTAGTTTTGCCAGCTCTGAATTCAAACGCACCTGGTAAGGAGCGTTTTGCAGGAAAGTACAGTCTGACATCAGGTGAGAAAGGGACTCAGACCAGACCATTTTGCGTGGGAGTTGACGGGACGGGCCCCTTCGGAGCGGACACACACAGCTGAACCTCCCTGTTCAACCTCTGCTTCTGGACAACGACTGAGACTTGGGCTTGAATTCTGAGGTTTGTCAACCTACAGCCAGTCAGTTTGTCCACGCAGCGCGGAGTGAGTCTTCACCATCAATACATTTTTGAAACGGACGTTGCAAGAAGCTCCAACGTTGCATGTTTGCGTGAGTGTCAGGCCCTGACGACGGGGTATCAATGGCCTGTGTGTTTAGCGGTCTGAGCGTCCGCGGTCAGACGAGGCACCAGCTTGTTTGACATGCACAACCCCAGGGTCAAGAGAGACGGAGGGGAGTAACTGTTGAATGCATTGAAAACCCCTGAGAAACAAACACAATTTTGCCAGACCTTTTATCAGGGTCACAACTGGTGAATTGAATCAAACATAGTGAAAAACATGGCAAATTGAAGCACAAAGGATCGAGATTTTCGTAGGCCTGTGAAGCCATCAACTGCCACACTGCATGGTACACGAACGTTGCACATGCGGGTTCAACATTCAAGGTACTGAAATCCAGCCTTGTCCAAACAAAGTTTCGTGGTCTCTTCCGTATTTGGTTTACAGTCACTTTGATGGCTCATCAGAAAATTGAAGATGACACCGAGATCGACAGCAACACGAGAAGACACAGCTTACCTCCCAAGTCGCCTTCAGCCAAGCCACGTTGTCAGAAGAACTCCAAGTAAACCTTTGTCAAATCTCATTTTCCTCTCCCATCCACACTACGTGCGTCACGAGATTAAATTGTCACGAGTCAGGGACTGGACTTTGACACTGTACCCTGGATATCAGTGAAAAACAAAATGAAGTGAGCGCGACTGACTACGACTCAAAAAGCGAAGTGGCGTTCCCCAGCACGATGAAAACCAATTGCACAGCGAGCCTGCGGCGTTCAGCTCTGTCACTTGTCAACCAGAAGTGAATCCATCAAACAAACCAGACACAACAATTGAGAAATCCCAGCCCTGCGACCCACGAGATAACACTTGACTGGAACACGATTGTCACAGTCACGGCAATTTCCAAATGAAAATCCCCAGACGAAGGCCACAGAAAAGCGTGAAGTGAACTACAAAGCTTTTAGTCCTGTTGGTCACCAGGGAAATACCTTGGAAATCAACGAGACAATATCGCGAGGCTGCAAAAGATCATCAATTGATTCTGTCATATTCACTTGAAATCTTTCCTCTGTTCAAAGTTCACTCACCTGAACCCGTCGCGAATGTACAGAGCACATCAAATCACAATGAAAAAGCGCTGAATCCATGTCTCTGTGTTCAATGAAGACGAAAACAACGCACACGTCAGATATATATATCCTTCGCTTGATGAATTATGCAAACCTTGTTTGGAGGCGTACATAATTCAGAAATGCACAGGATCCAGCGAACCTCTCACATCAGCTGATTCCTGAGTTCTCCAGATTCGCAAATTGTGAACCTGACGGAACAAAAAGAACGTCCCTGAACAGAACCAAATCTTTGTTTCGGGGCGGGGGGAGGGAAGGTTGTCAGCAGTCATCAGCTTTGACGTGCTAAGTTCGGGCGTTGATATTGTCTTTCTGGGTGCAAATCTGCGACTCCAAAATCCGCCACCGAGGTCTTCAGAATCTGTGACAGTCGTATCAAGTGTATTTGAACAACAAACCCAGAAACGTCCCACGGGGACCAAGTCAAGAGCGATCAGGTTCCCTTGTGTTTCCGTGTCATCCTATGAATGGGGATTTTTCACAGTCACACCCTTGCTCTCCGATCTCCAAGGATACGACGCATGGGACAGTCTGACAACAGAAATCGTTGTTTTTGGTGTGGCTTTGAGAGTTCAAACCTTTGTTTTTCTTCTGTTGCTCACCCGAATTCTTCTTGAGTCGTCGCCGAGGTAGAGTTTGAGCTTTCACACTCCGGATTCATTTCATCAGCATTTGCACGGTCAATGTTTGTTTGCGAAGTGGTGACACCAATTAAAATCTGTCTTGCGTCACTTGACATTTGCTACTGATGACGATTGAACCTTTCCGAGTCTGATGTCAGATCTTCGCTCCCATGACAAGGATGAAAAACTCAAAATGCTTCGACGCTGAGATTTGGGTTCCATTTGTTGACAGAGCGAGATACAGTTTCATCCGAACGGAACTCGCAACAAGAGTCGCTCCTGTGGAACTGTTCCACAGGTTTGTGTCCTGCATGCGTGATTCAACATGTCTGACACTGCATGAACAAGATCATTTTTGAATTTCAGCAATTTTGGGGGGACACCACGCAACCGCAGAAATCTCAATGCTTTGTGTTCCAGTGAGTGTGATCGCTGGTTCCCGAACAAATAAGCTTTGTTGGGTCGATTCCGATTGTTTGATCGGATCACAACGACGCTCAACACGATCAGACGTCGCGACGGACGAAGCGGTACCGCAGCGCGTGAGAGCAAAGCTGCCGGTTGCTCCCACAGACACCGCAGATGGGGCATGGGGTTCAACCAAAATTGTCAACAGGCTTGCAGAAAAACGAGCTCAAAAGGCAATTGCATTGAGAGCCCAAATTGTGAGAGCAATTTTTTTCAGGTCAGGGCAGCCCGCTGTATCTGTCCCTCTGTATATCATCTCTAAACATGGCTGAAATCCATAAAATAACCTTTCTGCTTGGATCGAAATGTTGAGTGTACTCACCTGTCATGCATGAACTCCAGGATAATGCAAGAACTCCAGGATGGAGGTTTCACCCAATTTCACCTTCACTTGCCAGACCTGAAATGCACAAAAGTGCAGTTCGAGTTGAATGTCTGCCGAAGAGAGACAGACGAGCAGCACATAATGAACCTGCATGCACTTGTTCTTTGGAGCAACCAAAGGCAAAATGCATAATCCATCACAATAGAGGAGATCGAAGAGGATTTGTTGTTTCACCACCAGCGTGCGAGAAATTCCCTGTTGCAGAACGCTGAGAATCTCTTGTTTCGGGAGGCAGATCATCAGATAAGGAAATGTGGAATCGAAAAAAATCGCAAATTTTCAGTCAAACAAATGGCTTTAGCCACAAAATCCTCGAGATTGACTTTTTAATCATCACGTTTTTCAGCCAGAACGCCAACTTTTTATCAGACGAGCGATTCTTTTCTCCAATTGAGCTGTAATTATTTTGATTAAAATGGATCGCTGTTCAATTGAAAGTGGCGTGAAACGTGGAAATTGGGGCTGACACGGGATCTGATAACAACTGGCTGCATCGCCGCGTTCAGTCGACAGGCGTCCGGAACATTTCCGATCCTGGGGTGCAGGGACATGTTGACTCGAGTTCTTTCCGTGGTGTCTGTCACAAATTACCAGACTCACACATTTTGATCAGAAACAAAGAAAAATTATCCATCTCATACAGGGACAACACAGTGACCGTCAGAAATATTCCCCTCACGCCCTGCAGCCGAGTTTCTCATGATTCATGTGAGTCAAAGTCATATGAATTGAGAACGTCATATTCTTCCACACGATATTCAGATGCTCATTCTCAGCCAAACCCACACGTGACACACCGCGCCACCGAGAAGTCATGAAGCAATAAAACTTGTGATTTCTCATCAGTGCGGCCTCTCTGTTTGTCTTGGATTTCCTCGCAATGCTCCCGCGACCTGACATCGTTTCTTTGATCAGCAGAATGACCCACGGGCACCACGCATTAATTAGCCTACAGACGCTCCGAGCAGCAATGTGGGTCAGGTACCTGCGACCAAAGCACATGAGAAGCTTGCTTTGACTCCGGGCGAAGAAACGAAAACAGATCTTGTCTCACATGTAGAAAACCAAGACTCTGATTGAATTCTGTGTCCACAGTCATCAAATGGCCACTTTGCTGATAAACAGCAGGACGCAAATTCTGACAGCCAACGCTCATAAGCATGTTTGTCGCTTGGCACCAAAGAATATTCAACTGCATTTGTCTTGCTCACGCCGACGCCGTTCCTTTCAGCACTCAGGCCAGAAAAAAGCGAGTCTGTCCCAAGTTACCTGAATCACAAATATTAACTCCTGACAATGCGAAGCGTCACTCAAATCAAAGGGAAAACAAAGATGCCGAAAAAGCCATAAAATCACGCGTAGGCTTCTTATGAATAATCAATTTGTCGTTCAAACAGTCTGTTTACCACTGTTGACACAAAAAAGTTATTTTCCATTGGGAAAGTTACTTTTTCTCTAGTTTGCGCAGTTTTTTCTGGCCACAACAAAGAGTTACAACCCGATGCCTGCTGTTTTCAATACAATGAGTAATTTGACTCAAGGCACAATATTTGTCTCTTTTTCTCATTTTGTCCCTTGACATCAATAATTGGAGGGTTGTTCAGTTTGGAAACTGAGACCAAACTCCAATTACGTTGTGCTTATTGACCCAACATGGAGGCACATAGCAATTTCACTGATAGACGGGTGTGTGTGGTGTGTGCGGACCCATAAGAGTCGGTCACCCTCACTTCAGCATCAAAACTTTTTTCAGACTTTCTGGATTTCCTGTGTTGACTTTGAGAAAATGTCCTTTCAGCGCTGTGCCCTTTTCAGATTTGCCCATTACGACAACAAATAAACAAATGTTGATTGTTGTGCAGCAGGGAGTGACTCAACCAGAAATGTCAGTTTTAATTCCAAGTTTCACGTCTGGTTGACTGGAACACAAGCAGAGGCTGCGTCATATCTCTGACAAATCAAAGTTCCCGTCAGTGTCGGTCTTGTGCTCCGCTGATTCCCCGTGTGTGCGGAGCCTTGAACCACTTCCGGTGCGCATCACACAAATTTTTCTTGAAGTTGTCAGGAAAAAGAACCGGGAAGAATCGGAAACGATTCCTCGCACATGCCAACTGTCTGAAATCAGATTCAGGTTTCCCAAGCGGCACACCCTCCAGGAGGGGCTGGTCCTCCTCCTGCAGCCTGGTTCTGGACCCGCTGTGGTTCCTCCTTGTTCTGTCAGCTCAAATAACATAGGTGAAACACCAGTCATCACCGCAACCACCGCCCACAGCACAGCACCTCCCTCAACGCAACTGAACAATAGGGCGGAGAAAGGCCCAATTTGTACCAGTTGTCACCTGGAGGCTGTTGAGAGTCTTGTGGTTCCAGCTGAAACAAGGGAACTCAAACAAAGGACCTGCCAACCAGACAGAGCTTTTCGCTTAACCTGCAGTACTGATTCAGATTTGACTCGTGTCTTGCGCGATATCACAATGAATTTATTTCACATAAAATCAAGCTGAAATCCCTCTGTGAATTCACATCAACAGCTGTTGAACGGTTCGATGTCATGAGCTGACAGGAGTACAAAGAAGACGTCACAACTGCTTTGAATTTAAAATCGTATTTCTGGTAGCTCCTCGTCATGAAGCATTGAAACTGATAGTTTCTGTGGTCAGCTGCCACCACCGTGACACACACACCGAAAAGACTCATGTGGAAATAATGGGCATATTCAGCGCTGGACACACAATGATGAAGTCGTGTCACGGCAACGTCTCATCACCACAGGTCAGCGATGCCAGGCGACTCACCCTCCGTGGATGTGCAACTCAAGCCGAGCAACTGCTGTGGGGCGAAATGCGAGGGGGCGGGTGACTGTGGGGTGAAATTGGAAGGGGGCGGGCAAGGATAAAATTGAGACTTTTGTGGAACAATGACTGCACAGGTGCCAGGTGTGTGTGTGTGGAGGAGAAGGTCGGGAAACGACACGCCGCGTGGATCTAGTCTGGGAAACTACAGCGACGAACACCTGTTTGCCTGGACAATGTCCCTCCGAGAATTGACTGAACCTGACACAAGTCAAAATCTTTCTGGTCACTGAACTCCACAAAATACATTCGTTGAGCAGTACTTGTACTTGTGGATTACTCACAGAATCATGCAGATTACACCGCAGAGATTCTCGACGCCATGTGTTTGCGAACACGCGCACCCTCATTTCTACACAATAAGCAACAGGGAAAGTTCATCAGCCTTTGTCATCCCCTAATTGCAGCGTGTACCTTTTGCTTTCCAGGTGCTGCGCCCCTGCTGGTTACAAGGTCTGCCAAAATGAATTCTATTTGTTCATTGCATTGGATTAAGCAAATATTTTGCCAACCTCTCTATTTGTGTTGCATTGCCTGATTTTTCTGTGCGCTTCTTATTAAAAATGTATGCGCGCTTTCACAGACATGGGGCATGCCCGAATTTCGGTGTGGGGATTGCAGACTTGTGCGTGCGCTCGTTGAAATCACTTTCCCTAACAAGTTTACATTTTCCCTCCCTTTTCCAAACAACAGATGCCATTCAGCAGGATTTTTCCCATTGACTGAGTAATTGTATTGAAATGTATCGCAAATGCAATTCGCAAACAACCGCAGGCAATCAGGGAGCCAGAGCCACAAACTCAGTTTCAGTACTTCTTTTGATGAGTAACACGTGTCATTTCGTCCGATCATCACATTTGGCCAAAAAATTTTGCCTCATCTGACTGTGTGAAATTTTGCTCTTTTTTGTGAATTTTGCCATCTGCACAACGATTTCTAAAGAGCACCTTGTGTCATCCATGGATGTTCTCGACATACAGTACAACCAAAAGTTTTCATCAGTGTGACGTCCAGCGACACTCTCTGCAGACTTCAAGTGAATCAATGATTTGTGTTGTCTCCGTGGGACGAGACTTTGGACAAAATGCAAGATCTCTTCGTGGAACCACGGCTGCCCCACAGAGTGTTATCGCAGAGTTCCCCCCCCAAAAGACTTTTAACCCAGTGGAAACAGTTCAAACAAAAGTTCAACAAACTGTATCGAAAGCCGAACTTGTGTCAGCTCGTAAGTCATCTCCTGGAGCCGTGAGATTTACGGCTCAGTTCAGATCTGCTCAGCCCTTCGCATGTTTCTCTCCTTATCAGCAGCGACCCTCGGCTCCAGGGGCGAGATCCACTTCACTTTGAGGTACCTATCGGTTTCAACCAGAACTGTTACGTTCCGAGTGGCTTCTGTTGAATTTGAATGGCGAACAAATCTTATCGCAGGAATCTGTTCACCAGTGACTCTCCGCTGAACCTATCGCCTTTCCTTTGCCTTTCAACACATCTGCCCACCGAGATTCCCAGACGCATTCCTGCATTGAAATCTCCACTCAAGTTGGTGTGGTTTCTTCAACCGAATGAATGCAAGGGATTTCAAAAAACTTTTGGAATACAATGAAGATCTTGATCAAATCCTTTTACAATTCGTTTTTCAGGTGCGGGAAAGAACCTCAAGGTTTTCACCGTCCGAGTGCATGTATTTCAACAGGATATCGCAAGTAGAAACCCACTGCAGATATGTTCGAGACATGGGGAACAATCTGTCATGACCAGTTATGCTTCGCGAAACACCCGAATTAAGCTCTTTTGTCGCTTTGGTGGTCCAATCAGTTTTGTCCCCATTTGTTCACACTCCGTCTGAAGAAAGCACAAAAAACTCATCAATACCTGTTCTCTCTCAATGCGTTCTGCACCTTGCAATATGACATGTTACACAGCCCTGCATGCACTCGGAACCACCCTTGACACCCCCAACCCCATGATAAGTTGATTCTACACCGCGAGTGCGCGAGAGATAGATCACCTTGGGATAAATTATGGCCTCTAACCCTTCCTTTCTGATGTGAGGTTGCAACGAAGGTTCAATAGAATGCAGTCAGATTCCAAGACCGATAGGTGTTTGGCTCTGTGTAATCTGACTGAGACGACCATCACTCACAGTGAAGAATCCTTTCCATGGGGTTTCAAGGGACAGAAAGAGGGTCATAGGGGCTGGTATCAGGTTCCAACGTGCCAGAGATTTGCTCTTGGTGAAACCCTGGTAGTTTGTTCAAGAATCAGAGCGATGCAATGTACGGAATAATGGGTGGAGTGCTGTGAACAAACCTGTCTGGGGCAAGCTGTCTGAAGCCCAAAAGATCCATTTATCAAGAGTTGCGTTGCAAAACTGAACGGAAAGCCTTCACAGTCACAAGAAAATGCAGCAAAGGCCAGCGTTGTGCTAATCCTGAGGACCTTCATTCTGTTTCAGCAACTGATGATGCGGAAAAAAGTCATCACAATGGTTTTGACTCACACGTTCAATGCACCTGCACTGAAGTCTGAAATTTCAGACTCTCAGGGAGAGGGATACATGTGTCGCTTATCAGTTCGATTCTAATGAAGTGAAGGTTTATCCGTCTCAGGAACACCACATCCCCGGCTTGTGTGACAGTCTCCAGTCAACATTCACACAATGGGAATCTTCTGCGCCTCAAACCCAGTGGTCAGTGGAGCACACTGTGAAAAAGTAGAGGCTTTCCTATCCTTTTTGAACGGGATGCGTGTCAATGTCTCTGAGCCAGAAAAACGAGAACGAAGCCGTCATTCTTCAGAGTGCACCATCGTGGTGCTGGTCACTGGAAACTGTCAACCTGTGGCCATCCAGCAAACACATAAATATTTAAGTCCGTTAAGCCCTTGAGTTAATATTGGATTTAGCAACGCGTATTTGCTGGGAAACTATTTGAAGACCGAGATAAACAGAGAAAGAATAGAAAACACCTTCAATGACGCTTCCTTATCGGCATTTCCACATTCTGAAAGCACCCAAATTGGAAGACACAATGTACGTTTTCCCCTCAGCCTAAATGCTTGCGAACGGAGGGTGTGCTAGAAACAAGACTGTTTTGCCTCACAGCAAAGACACCGAAACCTCTCCAAAGCAATGTGTCGCAAGACATTCGAGGTCAAAAGATAACCTCAGGTTTGTTCATTCCCACTTTTCGTTTTGAAAAGTGACATACTTGAAACACTCTGCATTCTTCAAAAAATGAAACAAGTGCCTTCAGGAGGCTGGTTTGTCTAATTTCACTAAAGGACTCTCACCCTTTCCTGTTCAGTGGCCACTTGATATGTTCCCCAAAGTAATTCTCGCTCTTCCCATTGACCCTGGGTTAAGTTGCACGAATTTATCTTCACACTGAGGAAAACAGGAGAAGCATTGGAAATGAGGCAGTGTGTCACACACCGTTGGAAAGTGTGACAATTTCAAACCGAGCATTTGCAGGTGTTGCAAACATGGTGAAGGATTGAAAGGTTCAGACAGGGCCAAACCAAACCAAAATTTCAATTGCAGAGAAACTGTCAAGATTGTCTTGTTTGGCGTACTTTGGAACTGTGGAATTCAGTCCGACTGAAAACATACTTCAGGACTTGACTGGAACATTTGGGTTCTGTTCAAGTTTGCAACCAAAGGAAACAAAAACACCAATTCAAATTTCTGACAGCAGGCTGGATCTCTTCCTCGCACTGATATCTTTGATTTTCCTTTTTCACTGGCAGTATCAATGCCGGTTCTTTGTTCAGCAAAGCCCTGTTTTGCCCGCCTTGGTCAAGCTTCGCGTTTCTCCCCCACTTGACTTTTCGCTTTGATTCGAGGGTTCTTCACAAACTGGGGCCACGCTCAGCTCAAACTCAACCCAAATCCCCTTTCACCACCCCACGCTCCAAAACTGATGTCGCCATGTCATTAGGGCCACATGCCCCATTCACGATAAGCCTCTGTATTTCACTCTCCAGAATTATTGCTTGTCAGATACAAGATATTAGCCTAAGATAGGCACGTGTTCTATTTACCCTTTACAGCCATCGAGCCCATTCATATTCCTCCATTTAAATTCCACTGTTGATGTTGTATCTCCTAAAATACTGTGTTTGAGATACAGTGAAGATTCAGACTGCCTGCAAACATGTTTTTGTTGTTCCTTTTGGGGCTTTTAGCTTCAGTAAAGGACAACATGTGATGTGTAAGTTTTCATTGGGTACGTGGAAGTTTCAAGATTATGGACGTTTAAAAGTCTAAATGTTGTCATTTGACGATAAAACAGCATGATTCGACTCAAGGGCAAATATTTGTATTTCCTGAAGTGACCATGAGTTTCATTGGCCGCGTTTTGGACGAGTGTACCGGTCGAGCTACGTACAAGTCTGCAGTCAAATCTACCACTCCACTGAGCGTTTCTTTTGAAAATTTGAACAAAAAAACTGTCACTCCAATCAAAGGAAACAACGTGCGTCTCCTGTCTGTAATAACAAAGAATTCTCGTCAGTGCCGTCACCTTTCAGATTGCTCTCGTTGAAGTCGTGCAGAATATCCAGTTGCACAATTCCTAATCGATGCAAAGGAACATCAAAGTTTTCAAGCTAAACCTAACGACAATCCCCACGGCAGCATATGGCCTTTATCAGTGTTATCAGTGGATAATACGCAGATAGTATCGCTTCCCACATAAGGGTTCGAACCTGACTTCTGATACCCCAGCCCGGTGGGAAGCCCATCACAACGACAATGGCTGAGTCCTCGGCAACCCCAGAGATTAGTTCACTTGGACTCCCTGAAAACGAGAGCCTCTGCATACACTGCAGCTTTCGTGTTGGCGAAACTTTCAAGACGTGAAGTGAAGGCTTGGAAGAAAGGCCTGTGGCACAGTGTAATTCTGTTCCCAAGAAGAACTTTAATGAACTGTCCATTATGTCAACCTCGTAGATAAGATAGTATTCTCGTTCAACCACAAGTATCTGCCTTTCTGTGGTTTAGTGCTGAGGTGAATGTTTCCTTGAACAAAGACCACAGCCCGTACTCATCGCAAGGTCAGAACCACCAGATCTGTGAAAGCGACTTTGGTTGGTTCAGAACCAGGCTGGTGTCCAGCGGTAGTGACTCCACTCCATTCCACAGACCCTCACGTTGATGTTGCCTTTGTAGGTTCTTCTCCAGGGCAGAAGCCACAGATCTACGCCTGATCAGACTTGGCCTTTTTATTGCACACGACATGTCTGCACGGCCGATTAGCTCCAACGTTTACAAACACGTCTTCAATTACTTTGTGCTCCTGCTCTCTGAAAAAGTCCAGTGCGGGGTGAAAGATTTCTGTACAAGCCAGCTGGACTGTGTTGGCCACCGAGGACCTCGTACAAGTACCACAGTACTCTTCCCGTGTGAGAATGGTGTGCCAGACCCAAGGACCCAAAGTCCGTCGTTGGAAAAAGTTTGTCACATCTTTTGTCGGAAGAAAAGCAGCCATAAATTCCACATCATCAACAGCACCCAATGCAACTTCTGCATAGTTGTCGCAATTACGTCTCATCACACCTGAGTTTTACACTGTTTTGAGAGTGAAGCAGGAGCCCTGGTCTTTCCTTGGGCTGAGTTGACACCGAGATTCCATGGTTGATCAAGCGGACAAAACCTGGTTGGAAAGGCGCCTTGATCAGCGAGATTGTTGAACGCTGAGCCGAAGAAAAAACACTTTGTTGTGGTGACGGTAATTTGTGCGTGTCTTTGAGTTTTGCAGTGCAGAAGCACCAAGCATCACAGCACCAAGGAGGTCTTACAATTTTGAATGCACTTGAACACGCGAACCGAAGGAAAAGATCCTCGCGATCGAATCGTTCAAGAGTAAATTGATAGTTCTCGTCACAATGTGAAACTTTCAAGAAACAATTACACAAGAAAGGAATTAGATACTTTTGAGCCAGTGACTTGAAACAGAACTCGACTTGACTTCAATTTGATGCACTTTTGAAGAATTACACATTTCCCAGCCACACCCTTCGGTGCGAAAGTCAGCTCGTCAATGATGCACCGAGTTTGAAAACTTTTCCGCTTTTTCTCTTTTCCTGCTTGTCAAGTTTCCCTTTTGTCAAGAACTGGGTTTTTTGCTTTGCATCTTGTCGAACAGAACAAAACGCAGTTCACTCGAGTAGAAATTGTCAAACTTTTTCCCAGCAGTAAAGATAAGGTTTTCTATGCATCAGGTCCCCTGACTTCCAGCATCCCATTGTAAGCTTACATCAGCCTTGTTTCCAACTCACTTCATTAATTCTAAATTTCAACCCCGATTTCACAAATGTGACTTCTGCACATCTGAGCGGAAACTTGCTCACAATACTTCTGGTCAACTTGAGCCCGAAATTCACTCAGAAGGGTAAGTCACCTGTTCAATTGGCCGAGGGGTAAGTATTTATCAATTTCTTTTTCATGAGTTTTTATTGTTTGTTGTTCAGAATCCGTGAAAGGCTGAGCTGTGGGAAAGTCCTATTTGTTTTCACCGTCAGGTTGTCGGGTGCAATTGGGAACAACGGTCAAAGGCTGACCTGTGAGCAGGTGATTTTTCCGTGTATGAGTGACTCTCAAAACAAGTCTTCAATTTTTGTTCTGCCAATTTTGACTGACATGTGTCCACGCATCGTGGACTCTGCCGGGTCGACTCTCCAGTGTCGTTTCCAAGCGAATCAATGGCAGAACGGCTGAGCTGCTCGACGCTTGTCAAAACGATCACTTCACAGCAGATGCGCTGTTGATACTGGATTTGTTCATTGCACCGTGTTCGTCGGACACGTGTCCTTTCTGGAAATTTTACCTGCCTGAATCAGGGATTTTGTTCTTTGGTCCTGACTGTATCAAATGCAAGGAGAAATCCTGCAGCTGCAGAAATGTCACGACATGTTGAAATCACATGTTCTGATCACGAGAGCATTTTTGGCATTGTCACTGACCCCCAAGAAACAATTCGGACCTGCTGCAGAAAACAGAAACATTTCTCTCTGTGCCAAAGGTGTGACACCCCAGAGGAGTATCAACTGACACAAGAAATGTACCCCAAATGCAAGAGTGGCATTCCTCAAGGTTCAGCCCCTACACCAAACTGCGGTCACACTGAAACCTGCAGGTGCTTGCTTTTTGAACTTTTCTGACAACAATGTGGAAGGGTTGGGTCTGAAACAGCGTTGAGTGTCTTCAAGCCCAAGGAACCAAGTTTTCATGGAGTACTGAATTCGCAGAATTGATACAGTGAAGCATATACCTCATTAACCACATAAGGCTAATTCACAATGACACAATCCACAAAGGCTCAATGGTGAATAGCCCTGCTTAACCTCCAGCGGCAGTTAATGCCTATTCAGAAAACTTTCAGCCAAATGCACATCACATAGAGAAGGGGATTCCACAGCATAAGTTGGCATGCATTGAGAAACTGCAATGGTAAACAATAATAATTAGTTTATGGCCAATATCGATCAGGCTAAATGTATGTAAAGTGGTACGTGTGAGTATTTGCAATTAGCTACAGTTGGACTGTTCAATTTGGAGTCGAGTTGCAGAAACGAGCCATGTCATTAGCATTAAACGCTTTCAGCGGGTAAAATCGTTGCATCACAGGAGGGTTGTAACACACTAATGCCCCGTGCTGCCAAAGGACTGAAAATGTTGACAGCACCTCAAGCTGTGAACTAAGTCTCAAGTTCGGTGTTCGCTTTCAGGCCTGAACTCTCCACACAGTGAGCAAAATGCGTTTGTACACCTGAATGTGAAAAGGGGAACTCTCCACTACAGCTCGCATGTCAGATTGCGCGCCTCCAGATGAGCACTTATCGTCGGAATGTACTGAGAAGTTACAGTTGGAATTCGCTTCATCTTCATCCGCTTCGGCCGGTCCGCCCAACGTTCAGAAGTCTCACAGCAAGACTTCCATCAGAGAAACGCAGGCCGAGGCCCAGTTCACCATGGATGCGTCCTCTACTGTGTCTCTGAAGTCAAGTCAATGGGCACTGCTCGTTGCTTGCGACGCAGGCCCCTCTTTGACTTGCACAGGAGCGCAACGCAAGACCCACCTGTGCCAAGCCAACTTCTCAGCAGCAACAGTTGCATTCAACAGATTTCAACCAAAATCTACCTCGCAAAACCGGACCTTTCTGTTTGACCGTTCCCCGTGCCATAAAGTGGATTCAAAGTCCTGTGCATGTGTCTTGGGGCAAACCAACTCATGAATCTATCTGCGAGCGCCGTGCACCTCGGACGATACCGTCTGCGCCCCGTCCGTCACGGAGCGGGCGCCTCTCCGCGGCGCGCAGCAGGGGCAGGACACGGGTCGCCGCCCGCCGCCCCGACCCGCGCCCCTCCGCTCCGCCAGGGCCCGACAGGCCCAGCCTGTACCCGTCTTCACAAGCTTTCATCTCGAGACGTAAATCACACCACTTTCTCTTCATTACCTCAGCAGGAAAACTCAGCATCCCAAAGACAACTCTTTCAAACTGCAATTACTTTGCAAATGCACAAAGTCTGAGGCTGAACACAGCGATTCCGTTTCTCTCAATTTTTGAACTGAAATTTCACCGTCAACTGTAATTGTGAAGACCCAAGTCAATCTCACTTCAGTTCTCTACCAATTACAACTCTGAACGATCAAACCCTTTCGGCTTTTTGTTGGCTTTTGTTTGGTTCGTACGGTTTTGCGCCGGTGCGTTACCATCTGCAGGTCATCAGTAATTCAGATCTGAATTTGTTCTGTTCGAATGATATAACTTGAGCAGTTATTGCACAGAACCAGTCATTCAGATGGATCTAAATTGGCCAAATAGCGTTTTTCTTCAACTCTAGATGAAAGGGGGAAACTGCATTGCATGTGGCACAAAGGACAATTTTAATCCCAGCCGTTTTGAAATACAGAATGATGACCAGGGGTACTCGAGTCCCCTTCAATCAAGTACTTCTGTGACGCAACGAAACAGTACAATCACAGGTGCCAGACGTGCTTTATGAGATCACAGGAAATTTTCAAAACTATCGGGTTGATTTCACCTGTACAATTCCATCAAACGACGATCAACCTCAAGCACCAACCTTCAATCACAGCTGTTCCTGGACAATCAAACTCTGCGGGTGGTGTGCGGTCTTTGTGACTACAGGGTTCATTCAACCTTTGCAGGAAATGATTGCTCTGGGCAGGAGCATGAAGAACAACGAAACATTGCGTGTGTGTGTGTGTGTGTGTGTGTGTGTGTGTGTGTGTGTGTGTGGTGTCGATGTGTGTATGTGTTTCCACGCAGCACAAGAATTTGGGAGTTGAGCTCCTACCTTGATCAGCTGGTAAATCCCTTGAGCCTGGCACCTTCAGCCACGTTGCTGCTCAGTTACCGACTCCTCGTCTGAAATGCGCAGACACGAAGGTTACAGCCACAGCATAATTGAGAAATGTAGTGAAGGCCCCACTGAATGAAAATGTCCCACTGACAAACTTTCACCAAGACTGAAAAAGGTCCATAAATTGCATGAAATGACGACCCTAACCCACAAGTATGTCGGGAAAACTCAGTTAAGTATGCTAACACACAAGCATTTTGAATTAAATACGGCACAGGAAGTCATAAAGGAGATTGTGTGACGCAAGAAGATCAAACCTATTAAAAGATCAAGGCAGAGTTGGTGTCTTCTGCCTGCCTGATCACATTAGCTTTCTCTCCTCAGCCATGTTTGCCGTGTTTGCTTCGGTTCCTTCAGTTGGGCTTGAGACCAAACAGATCTCAGCCAGAAAATATACAGCCGTTGCAATAACGTGGATCTATTTTCACCAAAACACTGTCTGAGATATTTGACTGCCCTGAGTTAAATTTGGACCACACAATTGTCATTGGACAAACTGCACTGAATTTGTCAGTTGACCTTCAATTCGTTTTTTCGACAGATCCTTTGCCTGCCCATTTGAAACCGGATCTGATTGCTAAAGTGAGATGCGACCGTCTGGATTCCCCACTGCAATTGAGCAGCAAAGACTGCACTTTAGATGCGGATCTGCTTACGTACCTCACTTGATTACTCGCAGAAGCCTTCACAGAGCCAAACAAACTCCGAAGTTTTGCCTGATCAAAAATCCCCCAGGATCATCGTCGTCTTTGATTCAAGTGAACACGCACTGCTTGAGTGTTTCTGTCTCTCATCCTCCCTGTTCAAGGTGCGAATGTCAACTGTCAGTCGGGAAACACATGCTTCGTGTATTCCCTTCAAGACAACTCCATTTACGCTGTGAAACCTGCAGCGGTTCCACCAGCCCCCGTTCACGTCTTTATGTGCACAGCGCCACCGGGTTGTGTCCACCATGCAGAGGTCAACGTGATCTTTCCATTTTCACTGTCCCACGGGACACCTCCCGTGCAAAAGGTAGGAAAACAAATTTTCTGAGCAAAACAAGAAGGTGATTTGCAAAAAATGCAAACTGGCAAAGATACCGTTGAGGACTGGGCCACAAAGCTCTTTTGATTTGCTGTTCGCTTTTTCACCTTTCCAGAGGTAGAAAATGTAACAGGGAAGTTTTGGGGGGAAACCTCATATTCACATACTTGCTGTGCACGAATGTTTGAGAGTGTGGCAGTTCCCTTCTGGGCAGTACGAGTAGAGCGCACATTTCTGCGCCTGAAAGGCGCTTCCCGACTTGTGCAGCGAAGCGGAGCCGAAACTTGCGGCAAGGTCAGTGGCGGATCCGTGCACGTGTGGACCGTGGTGTGAAAAAGTTTTGATCGGTCTGCTTTGTCTTGCGTTCCTGAGTCCGTGTGGTGTACACGAGGGTGGAAGGATGACCGTCCACAATCTTCGAAATATTGGGCAGAACTTTTCCAGTCTGCTTTCACTGATTTCGCCAATCAGAACTTCAGATCACGACAACAAAGCGTCCTTCACAAAATGAGCAGATAGACAGATAAGATTTTCCAAGAGAACAAAGTGAAATCAAAACAATAGCTTAAATGGACATGATTCCACCCAATTTGAGGCCATTGCCTCTCCTTGAGCAGTTAGCACCCCTCGACCCTTTGAAGACCCAATCTCTCTCATCTCGGTCTTCAGAACTATAGACTGGGGGTAATTGTCAATTATGGATTGAAAGTGTGCCGTTATCTTTTGCACGTCTCGACTGTCTTTGAAGGGAAATTTTGGAGCTTTCTTGTTTCCAAGGAAAACTTACTTTTTTTGCACAATCTACGAGGAGAAACGCAAACGTTGGCACATGTCGAATTCGCAGTGTTTTGCTTCATGCAAATTTCGCATCAACCCAACGGAAAATTCTTTCAGTGAAATTCTTCATCTTGTGATTTTTGTCACTGGTGACAACGCATCACCCTATTATCACCTCGCTACGCAATAAAAGTTGCTCTTTTGGTACACCTTGCGTGTTTAACTTTCCCCAATTGTCCCTCCTAAAATTGTCAGTTCCCTTCACCAGCCAGCAAAAGGTGTTTTCAATCGGAGTGCCATTCGATTGACTGTTGAGTTAATGAAGCAGTGAAAATTGGCGAGTCTGTTGGGACTTGGGCAATCTGCTGTTGCGTCACTACTGCTCACTTCGTGCTCAACGCACCGCACACCAGCCCGCAAAATTCCAAACCAAATCTGTGGTACGTTAAGGCATATTCTTCACTCAGTCTTTCGTTCACAAACCAAGGAGAAGGGGTCATAAGCTAGATTTTTGTTGCCACTGTCCAAATCAGGGTGTGGTCCCTCACGCAAGAGAGTGACGAATCTTTGGTTCTGGACTTGACTGGATCTGGACCGTCTCCAGGTTTTGTGAACTGGAAATTGAAAGATCGATTGCACGTATCGAGCTTCCCACCGACTACGCGAACAGCTGAGAAGCCGATCAGAGCTCGTGTGATGACACGTGGAAAATCCCGTGAACTTTGCAGCTGCAACAGACATCAGAGTCAATGTCACGACTGTGAAAAGTACCAGTTGCCCAAAAAATAATTTCTGGACGGCTTTGAACATTCAAATTCTTTTCCAACAAAACAGGACACTGATTGGCTTCACGAACGTGTTCTCCTTGTGACTTCATTTTCAACCTTTGATTCCCGCAGGCAGAAAACGATTTTTCCGTTCACCTTCGTGTTTCAAAGCGTGTGCCCAATTCCCTTTCATTCAAACTTTTTTCATGGCCTCAAACAACGTAACACAGAGGAAGCCAAAATTCTGCATCGACTGCTTTTTATGTTGCGATCCCTTTTGATCTGCCCTCAGATCGTGGTTGTGACCTACACATCATCCAGTACGATGGTTCTGGATCCCCAGTCACGACCCTGATTTATCAACATTGATTATAATTTCTGGATGCACCACGACCAGTAATCCGCACGCGATCACGGTCAGAAATGCGCCAATCACGAACAGATCGTGATGTGTGTGCGCGTGTCAAGCGAGTCACAGGTGGTTGTGATGATGCGTTTCTTGGATCAAACTTGAACTTGGGGGCAGCGCTACGATTTGGCCCCACATCTGAGAAGTGAGCCCAAAAAATCCTGGTGGGTCCCCACCTTTGGGAAGATGCAAATGCTTGACAAAGTGTGGGTGTCCGCTTTTGTCTGGAATGCAGATTCACCAAAGTTGTCTTCATCGGGAAATTCAAAGCACTCAAATCACTGCACAGGGGAGAGACGGTCCGTCTGGCTCTGCTGTGGATCTTGGTTCCAGAGCACGCACAACTCACAACGCTTTTCCCCGAGTGCGCATCTCTCGGGGTGACGAGGCTGATGACCTCAGTGCGGTGCGTGTTCACTTCGCTGCCAACAGGCGATCGGAGATCAATCGAGGTTCGTGAGGCGGGCGGGCACCAGAGCCACGGATCACACAACACATCGCCGCACCTGGAAAACGCCCTCGAGTGAGCAGGGGCAGATCCAGCTGCAATCGAGGGGGTCACAACCCCATTTCAAGGATTGGAGGTCAAAGATACTCTGAAATTGGTTGAGTGACCATGGGTCACATCTGGACTCCATCACAATGATTCAGAGCCGCCAGCCACTGAACCAGCAGGAAAGTTCACGGGTGAGCCTCACGTGCATTCATCAGATGGTTGATCCCTGTAACCAATGATGGATCCCCATCCTGGACGGCCACGTCTTCAGAGTCTAAAGCTCTTTTTATTGAGGAATGTCTCGGGAGACCGTCGTCCTCTTCTCGGATAACTTGTACCCCAAAAAATGGTTGGGTCTTGCTTGTTCTGATTCTCTGAGCGCGCCAAAACGTGCACCAACTCAGTTGACTCGACTCTGAAACCACGGTACTCGCCTGCGTGCAGTAGAAAAGGCACGCAACTTTCTGACAAGAGTATTAATAAGAGCCAATCAATGCAGATTTATAGCTGTGCAATTGAACGCCGGCAACGCCGCTTTGTGATACACACGCCTTGAATAGGCGCTGTTTAATCACACGAGCGGAAGCCAGAGCGCAGGTCGTTGTCGTGTCAGTTGGGCTGAGAGAACGTCACGAATCTACAGCTTCCTGGACGGTGTCTCACGAAAGTCCGGAACACGAGAGGACTTTGGTGCACTGCCCCTTGTGGTGGACACCCACTTTGAGAGAACTGTATTCTCTGTCATTTCAAGGGCTGTCCCAAATGATTATTTCATGAACGCCGCTTCTGGCAAAATGCATGCAGGTCCCAGCCCACCTTTCAACCCTATTGTAGTTTCTGCATGCACCTTGTCTCTGCAGGGTGTTTACTTATTGACGGATGACACAGGATGACAGTGATACGCGGGCCAGGGTCACGCACGTTATCATTTCATCTTCCACGGAAGCCGGGCGCAGCACGTGTGTTAAACAATGCAGGACCGGACAGCTGAAACGATAGCCGCGCGCGATGCGTGTTGCGGGGCAGGGGACCTGGATGTGTGTCGTTGTCAACGCGTCGGGCCCTGGGGCAACGCGTGTGAGCTCAAATGTTGCAGCCCCGCCACGAGAACAAGTCCAGATTTGGAAACTCGTTTGAAGAATGAAGTTGAGTTTCAGTTCCAGAACCTTTGTTTTGCTCTTTGTCGTGAATTTTATGCATTGAATTCTTGTTTCATCGAGACGCTGCTTGTGTCCTTGACAATGACGAGATGACAGGTGACCAGGGCAACCGAATTCGGTCATCTCAGGGGTCCTTGATCGTTACTGAACAAAGGTCTCCCATGATTTTGAATTTTTAACTCACAAAAACGAATTCTATTGACTTCAAATTGAAAACAAAAAGCAGACAAACAGAGCCCACGTGAGACCCATTTGTCTGTTTACTGTTTGTTCGGTGTAGGGTTGCGACTCCGTGTTTGGTTGTACCCAGAATAACCTGTAATTGTCTGGTGAAACGTTATCTGCCTTGCAAATGAGGTTTTAGTGGTTTACAAAAAACAAAACCTTCATGAAGAGCTCTATTCAACAGGCACCTCTCTTGTTGAACCATGAATGGAGAAACACAGAGAGAGGAAAAGTCAAAGGAACACACAAGGATGCAGAAAAGCAAAGCATTCAAACAGTCAGTCTCGGTTTGCACGGTCTCCAAGTCTGCTGTTTCGGGACATTTTGTTGGTGAACGACTGCTGTGGTGAGGTAGTGAGGCAGAATCTGTCTTTTTTTCCACAAAGGCTTCTTCAATTTTTGGGAGATCTACTGAGGACCGATCTCGTTGCACACTCCATAGATCTACGTACACTTTGCTTACATTGTGTGCCTCCAGGCACATAAATAGGTCTCTTTACCTTTTGTTCGCCGACACCACGAATAACGAAGCTGCTTGAACTTTTTTGTGTTTTCTGTTTGCAGTTAATGAGTACAACATATGTTTGCTGTAAAACATGATTCTTCGTTTCTGTAAACGAGCTTCGTTGGTTTCTGCAGATCAAAACACAGGCACACGAACAGGAAAAACGTCTCCTTTGTCAGATGCGCAAAGGAGGTGGGGGGGGGGGTGAAACACAGAGCACACAACAGGAACTCGTTTCTCCCTTCCGGAAAAATTTCAGAAACGCCCCTTGACAGGATCTTCCTTTTCGACACACTGCATGGTGCCTGCAGCTCGATCTCGTCATCTTGCTCAACAACGCTGAGAGTGTCTCTGTGCTCACAATGCAAAGTGGTCACGACTATTATGACATTACTCGTGACTTTTCCCACTTATCACTTGATATTCGACACCCTTTGTACAATGGCTAATTTCCCCTGGTAATTCTACCCAACAAACGACCAAATATTATGTGCAGCAGTCAGCCTCTGCACTTACAGTTTATCGAATGGCTTTTTCCTTTCAACACATGGGCCTTTTGTAGCAGGGCTATTGTCGGGAACTCTTTCATTTGGGGGTTTTGACAAAAAGCTTTTGGGTTTTGATGTAATTATCACTGTAGGACAAACGAGAGGGCGAGCGTGCCTCGCATCAGAGTGTGGCGAAGGTCCAGAGATCCAACCCAGAACAGCAGGACCCAACTTTTTAAACAGAACTCACGCGGGGACGTTTTGGATATCGCGCAATTCAGCGTCGAGACAAAGACTGCCAACGAATCGTATTCAAGTTGAAATTTCGACGTTTCTGGTGGGTGGGTTTGATTCCAGCTTTGCGAACGACTCGGAAACATCAATAAGCACACCCCACCTCCCTTTTGAGACAAATGAGCAAACAGGAGCCGGAAAATGGATCCAATCCCTGGATCCGCCGGTCCTGGAATCTGCCGGGAAACCACCTTGAGCTTTATCAATTACACAACCCGAGCAACGTCACGATTTGAACCTTTCCATTGTCTGCAGACTTCAATATTAGAACGTATCGAGTTTCGGGGAATTATCCGTCAGCACAAACAGGTGTAAGTGAAGCTGCGATACACTCCACGACGCAGTTGTGTTTGGACAATGCAGCTTGGTTTCGCCATGAGATGCTGAAATCATGACAAATGTGAAGTTCGCGGGTAGAAATTTGTCATCATCATTCATACAGTTGTGAATCTTAATTGTCTCTTTTTGTTGACACAAAGTGAAGACCTACAGCAATTGAGAGAATCACAAATTGTGCCCAGGCAGGCAAATGCTCTTCTGCAAAATTTAAGTTGGATGGTGGACGCCTTTTCTTCTCAAGGTGGAAACACAGACTCCACTTTTGGAGATCACCTGAAGCTTTCCACCAGGTAAAACAGATCCTGACTCGGTGATATGTATCACTTTGTCTCCTCAGACAAGACGCATTGACCTGAAAAGGCCGCAGACGTTTCCCCTGGGAAGTTTTCATTCACACAGAAACAGGTCAATCGACTGAGTCCTGCGAGCAGAGCCACTCCCGTCTGTGTGTCGCACGGGGTCGAGTGCGGATCCAGGACAAACTGCAGAAGGATCAAACAACAAACAATTCCTGGCAAATGATGAAACCCTGGCTCGCAAAAAAGGGGAAAATTCAAGCTGCCATGGTCCAAGTGAATTGGCGTGATGGCAACCTGAGGATTGATTTCAGTGTCTGATTGTGTTTCAGTCGTGCCCAAAAGATACATTCCAAACCGTTTTGCAAATGTTGTCTGACGTTAATACGCACCTCACACACACAAACACAAACAAACACACACGCACTCACACACACTTCAAAAACGCGCATTGCCATAAACCTTCGGGTTGTTGAGTCCTCAATCCACTGCTCTCTGGATCGACTTGGATCTCCATTACAAAGAAGAGCAATCCACCTGCAAAAAGGGTTCCCCGTCTGCGGGTCTACCTGTTGTTACTTGACCAAGTTCCCCTGGATACAGGTTGATAGGACTCAAGCACCTGCAGACATCAAAGCGATTCGGGCCTGTGGTCAGATTGCCAGAGGCAGGGAGGCGATACCTGCATCTCAGGTGAAAGCTGTTGTGATCGGATTCGTGTCCTGACTAGCTTTTTCTGGTGTGTTTCACACGTGTCTTCTCGTTTACGGAAAAGGCGAGAGAAACTTTGCAGCTGCAAGAAACATTTTGCTGAGTGGGGCTCAGGAGGCTGCAAACAAGTGTCGTGACATACCTGCAGACACAACATCTCAAGATGATAGAGACCTCAGATACTCGCAAATGGACACAGCCCTTTAGCTAGTTGCACAAAAATGGACGGAGTCGACACAACGGATACGTTGAAACTCACCTCAGGAACAGCAACAGAAGAAATTCCTGGCAGCTTCCTCCAGCTTTTCGCAGACGCAGAAAGTTTGCGTGTCTTTTCCGTAGCACTTTTGCAAATTGTGATCCATAAACTTGTAGATTTCGTGCGAAATGTCACACTGTCATGGAGTACACAGCAGCTTCGCCAAACAACGGAACCTTTGTTTGCAAAAACGATGAACAGACGACGCCAACCACGAATCCAGTTGATATCGTGAGACAACTGTGCGCGAAACCTCACCCTAGGTCTTTTCGTGAATTCTTACTTTCCAGAGCAGGGACTGAAGCAATCCGAAATCTCCTTCAAGCCGGACTGACTTTCAAAAGCTGTTCCTCAGCTGGACAGAACGGAGACTCTGACGCCGCTGTTGATGTGGTCCGCCGGCGCAGTGCACTGACTGGCAACTGAGCAACTTTCCTCACCTCCACTCCCACTCATCCACACCTGAAGGTTCCAGTGCGTGAAGCAGCCGTGAATCAACGGGAGCACTTCACTCTGCGTGTGAACGAGAAACAAAGATTGGAAAGCACAAACAGAAATACAAGTTCAGCAAAGAAAACCACGTCAACAGTTGAAACCAGCTGGTGGGAAAAGAATTGTTTGACTCGATGCCTAAAAAAACAAACCCCACATGTCAGTTTGCTTGAAACCAAACCCAGTTGCTGAACAATTGTGGTTACGTCCCAAATTGGAGGAAGGTGTGTGGAGACATGTGCCATGGACAGGTGGTGGGAAACTTTTTCACTCGCAGTTTGCCGCAAAAAGTACATAGAATGTAGTGTGGCTTCCAGTCTGTTAATTTTCAACAGAAGTTTATTCATGATGACAAAAACTCGCGACTAACTACTAATTATCCTAGGCTGTGTTTGTTGTATGTTTGTGGGTCACTTTTTCTGAAGTGCCAAAACTCTAATCAGAATGTCCGCACCTGCCCACTCGTCACCATGAAAAATTAGGTGTCGAGAACAGAAAACACCTTTTGGGACAAACATGTTGAGTAGAGGAGCAAGTCTTTCGGGGCATAAAATTGTATTTTTCCCACAGGTATTTGTAAAACACCCCAAAACATGGTGAAATCTTCATTGGAATACTCTTGGTCCGCCAAATTGCACACGTACTGTTCAGGAAATTGGTCCTGCAGGCGAGGCGCTCCAACCTTCTGTTGTTCAGGGTTTGAACAGGAGACCCAAGGACTGTGGTGGCGAGAAAACGGTGGGGGGGGCATCCTGTAGTAAAAGTTGACTGCAGAAATTGTTTTCCTCATTTCGCTGTTCTCAGATCCAGGCACACCCTCAGGAATGATCAGGTTGTTTTGCGCCAAAGCCGTTGCCGACACGGATCAGTTTCTGAGTGAAGATGGGGATTTGAGCGCAACGCTTCCACACCTGCTGTTCTGGAGACAATGCGCCATGTTCGTGCAACAGCGAGGTGCATCACACCCTCTCACGCTTTTTGTCAAGAAAACAAGACAAGGATGAGATACGAGGTCTGTAAAAAGTGGCGGAACTGAGGAGACTTAGAGCTTTGGCTAATCCGAGGCTGATGCAAGTTGAGCGAAAGAGACCAACATTAAAATCAATCTCCTCTTGTGTAAAAACGTGACGCAACAGCAGCTGCCGGCTATTGTCTTCACCTCTACCTGCGACAACACTTGATGGATTCAAAAATCATTGACTTGACACACACCTGCAGATTTTGTACGGCGTCCTGGGCGTCAGTGATGTGTCCTCGTCGGGTGAGAACAACACCTTTGACACAGCACTCAGAGAACCAAATTCATAACTGCTGGGAAAATCCCATTTGAATGTTTGCAACCAAAGAAACTCTTCACACAAAATGTGCCCGGACAACAGGAATGATTCTTTGCTCAAACCAAAGGTGACAAATGGTTGTGACAGTTCGCACCTTGTTCCCCTCCCACGCAAGACTTTTTCTCTCATCACTCTCGCTCCGGGGGGTTCTTCTGTCTTCAGACACTTTGCCAAACCATCTTCCTTCCCAAGTGTTTGCGAGGCAAAGGACAAAACGCTGTTGAGGATCATCTTGCTTGGCATGTGTCATCAACGGGGATAAATTTGCGAAAAGTTTTGCTCGCCTGTGTGTGAGAGGTTCAAACCCGCAAATGTTTTTGACAGACCTGGTCTGGCAGCGGAAACGCTGTTTTTGAGAAATGGTGCAAAAAAAGGTGTTGAGTTTCATATTGTTGGTGTCAGGTGGCACCCAGTGAAGAGGAGCCTGCCAAGTGAAAGGCAAAGTTTTTCATGAGTTTTTTCTATGAAAAGGGAAGAGTTCACAAAGGATATCCTACCCTTTCAGAACAAATGTGGCTGACGCGAGGCATGGAATCAAATTGTTTTTCCGAAGCAAACTCGCTGCAATACAATCCACCCTTTTTGCAATCTATGCATGTGCATTTGACGCAACTGGATTGATTGTCTGATAACCGATGCTTCCTGCATAAAAATGAAGTGATACAACTTGAAAGAAAAGATGAAACCCCAGTGACACAGAGCGAACAGAACCAATGCCAGTTGTGCATTAATTCCCCATTGATATTAATCACTGGTTTCTATCTGTTTAACATCAGCAACATGAATGCCATTTGTCCGCAATAAATATTTCCCTTTCTTTGCCATAAAACGCAGGTGTTGGGATGAGTCTATCTGTGGACACGCATCCATTGTGCTTTGTCATAATTACACTGTCAAACTGTTCCCCACCAGGCCAAACTTTTGAAACCCGATTTGGAAAGGACAGAGAAAAACGACCCAAATGCAACCACCTTGAGCAGTAAGCAAAACTTTTTTTGGAGAGTGAAACTTGCGAATGGGCGTTTGTCGTGACGCGTTGGGACAAATTGTCTTCCTTCTGTGGACTTAAAATGCCTGGTGCAGCTGTGGGGACGCCGACAAGTCATCGTCGGTTGTCTGACTGCGATTGAGGCAGATTACATCTTGAAAACAAATTCACCTGCAAAAACCACAATGTGAAAAGAAACTTCTTTGGCGGGGCGTGATTCGAATTGCAGCACTGGAGATTACACCACCAACGACCAAGGGACACTTTCCCTGAACATGCAACACACACACCACACACACCACACACACACACACACACACACACACACACACACACACACACACACACACACACACACACACACACACCCTCTCATGCAGCCTGAATGCGATATTTCATGTCACCAGCAGATTTATCTCGCGGGGCGGTGTCACTGGGAGGACGCGCGGTGTCGACGCGCGGCGCTGCGGGTCAGAAACGGTACAGAGAACCACGCGGGGTGAAGGGTGTGTTCGATTCACGTGTTGCTATGTCAGAACACACAGAACAAACACGTGAACATTTCTCAAAATGCATTGTCACAATTTGGTGCTTGGGCAGGCTTTGGTATATATGACAAGGACAGTTGATCTGACGCGTCATCCCTGTCGAACCAGTTTTGACAAGGGACAATTTCTGGCTCCTCATCAAGTGAAACTGCACCTTGGTGTGTGAAAAGATTCAAACAGCTGCGCACGGTCCCGAGGTGGACCGAGGTGAAAATCAGAATCTCCAGGAAGGTCTCGTCTCCTCCTCAGCGGTGCCCATACGGACGCGTGGAGCGGGTATCACGAGCCACATCTGACACGGCAGCTGAGTCCACGGAACCTCCCTATCTCCGCTGTATCTCCCGTGACACAGGGTCATTAGTAGAGAGGTGCTGCTCACCTCGAGGCCACATTTGTGTCGGGAAAGGCACAATCCTTCACATGGCATCAGTGAAGCGAAGTGAGCGACATGTGGCATTTTGTGACGCTTGAACACGACAAGAGCGCACTTCTCTGAGACTCGACATTTTTCTTCTGGAAACAAAGAAAGAGACTGGTGGCAGCTTGTTCTGCTTCCATGCAACGTATCAGACTTTTGATACCTGCAGGGTTGGGTCTGAATGAGAAAGAAGCAGTGCTCAAAGCAGTTGAGATGACAATGCAGTCTTGACATTGTTCCGCTTTGTCTTTCGTCTTCTTTTGGTAAGTGCAGCAAAAATTCTGAGGTAAGCATGTCGATTCCTGGAAAATGCACTGAAAAGGCAAGGCATAAGATCCTGGGTCTCAGCTTGCGTAAGCTGCACCGGGCGCGGATGTACTCCATCACCCGGGGAAGTACCCCAGTGTTTCCGGTACCACGGAGCAGCAAAGACGAATGCACGAAGGGGATTTCGAGATGTATCTCTGTGAAGCTTCGTTTGGGAATACAGAATCTCTCTGATGCTTTTCACTTTAGCCTGTCGTGTGGTGGTAACAAAGCAGGGGAAGGAGGATTGTGTGTTGCTGAGCTATCATACGTGCAGTTCCACACTTTTTCATTCCAGTCCCCACATCGTGCATTCACAGCACTTTTCGTGTCATTTTTCTCTCCTGCTCCCTGTATTCACGTCTCGCTCCCACACTCCAGCTGTTTGCTGAGAGCTTCACCACCCCACATCAAACAAACGTAACAATCTGCACAACATGAAAGGCAAAAACTCCCTATTCAACGCACGGGCCTCTCATCCAGGCTCTGCTTTTGTGTACAACAGAAAGACAATGTGCTTCAAGTTCACAAAATTAACCTGTGAAAGTAGAGATCTGCCGATGCATGATGTTGAAAAAATCAATGGTTGTTCTTGCCAGAGGGTCCAAAGTGCTTGAAAAAGGTGCAGATTGATCAGCACCCCCAGCTTTGATCCATTGTTTCAAAAATTTACAATTTATTCGATTATGCCCGAAGCGTTTCGGACACTGTCAAAATGTTCCTGGCAGTCTGGCTCAACGCAATTTTTCAACTTCGTTTGTGGACACCTAAACCAAACCTCGTTACACAAAAATCACTTGCTGCACTCCAAGTTTTGTGTTCCTTTTGCCATTGAAAAGATACAAATAAACAACGTAGGTGTTCATTGTGAAGAAAGGAGCTTTGTATGACACCTATGAAGGCAAAGGTGCTGAAGCGAGTGATGCAGGTCCATTATGGATGAAGCTCCTAAAGAGATGAATGGCATCGAGGACCCTTGATTTATGACCCGAACAACGCGCACAGGAATGACCTATCTGCAGAACACAGTCCTGAAAGACTGGTGGCCTGGGGGTGAACCAGGTAAAAAATGGCACACACACGCACAAACGCACTGAGTTGAGTTTTATCATCATTCGTGTTATTTTCCGTGCAAGGTTCCTTTGTGATTTCGCACCACAAGTCTGCAATGGAATTCACGTCAAAACTGAGCGTCACCTTGAGCCAGTCCAGAGTGAGAGCAGATTCGAGAGCGTGCTTGTACGCAGATCTTGTCGCAAGATTGTTGAAGATTGCTGCGCATGTTCAGAATGAAATTTTGCCACTCAAAGAGAAAAGAAACTTTTTTTTCACTTTGCGCGCACTCTCTCACAAAAAGTGTTGAGCAATAAATAATGCTGAAAAATACACAGCATCAATGATGCAGAGCAGAGATAATCTCTCTCCACCGCCCACCCCGCCCGTCTCCCTCACCTCACCGCGACATGATCCGAGCAAATTATGATTCACAGACAAAACCATGTGGTGTTGCAAAAACTCATCATTTCTCATTATTAATGTATCAGTGAACAAGGTTTGTCATTAATCTGAACAAAGGTCGTTTCCATCTGTCCGTTCCTGGCAATTACGCGTTGGGTGTTCTTTTTTATCTGAATCCTGTGAGCCAATTTTCTGGCAACGAAGTAACAGAGCAAAAATATTGTTTGCACTGGGCAACAGTGTGAAAACCTTCAATTGAAAAAGAGGTACAGGGGACCAGGAAACTCCATTTCGAGAATCTTCTGTTTCCAGAATGACTTGGGTACTTTTTGAGAACCCCCCCCCCGCCCTCCTCAAAAACTGGGGTTCTGAAAGGCATCCTCTGCTTCAGTCGTACCAGGACATTGCGTTGCAAAGCTGACCGGGTCGGTGTGAAAGCGTGACCTTGGGATTTTTCAGTGCGTTGTCAGTTCCAAGGGTTTGGTGCCTTGTCGTCACATACGCACACGTACAACCACACACACACACACACACACACACACACACACACACACATAGAGGCTCGCAATGCCTTTGAGCATTTGCCTCCAGGCATGTTCTGTCTTCAGGGATCCAGGTTCGCGCACCTGCACGTTGCGTTACAGTATCGACTCTTGTGTTATGTAATGACAAAAACGTAGATCTACGAGGAGGCAGCGACCTTCGGCTTCTGCGGGGCTTCTGCCTTTCCCGTCAAGGTTTGTTTGCTTTTCATCCATTCAGATGAAGGGCAAACATTGCAAACGACAAAAGATCAATGCATAGAAAACGTTTCAAACTCCGTTTAGACCTTCATTTCTTTTTCAAAAAGGTTTCATTTTTTTTGCACACAATCCAGGGATGTCAAAATGCGTCTGCCTGCAGAGAAGTTTCTGGCTGAACGCAAAGTTCCTGAAACTACGGCACTGAAAGCACTTTTGTGTCTTACCTTTTCTCGTGGCTCTGTTGTCCACTCACATGGCCCGTCGCCAACGCGGTCCCCATCCGTGGTCCACGGATTGAGAACTTGACGCTTCCACTTGATCTTCTGCAGACACGTGCAAACCTGGCACGACTGGCTCAGTTTCAGCTGCAATGCACACACATGGTGACATCTTAATGCACATTCGCTGGGTGTATTGATCCCAATATTCACACCTTCAACAATTGAACAGGTGGGAAATCGAAAAAAGCAGGTCTTGGTCTTTTGAAATGTTGCGTTTATTGTCTTGTGGAAGGCTCAATGGAGAGCCGGCATGGAGGGAAGTAGTGACAACAATGACAACAGCGGGAGTGTTTCTTGTTGCTCAGCTGGACTTGAAACAATACCTGTGTTTTCACAGAATTCACAATTAAACCCCCAAACTTTACCCAGTTTTGTTTCCAGATCTCTGAAACTATTCACGTCTGCTCATCATCGGTGTGTGTTTGTTGACGAAAGCCTCACACGTGCGTGAGGAGCCCGTTTACATTGATCCTGTTTGGCCATGAATCAGGTTCCTGCATGACAAAAGTGTTTGCAAATGAATTCTGAGAAGCCTGAAGCTCCCGAGCAGAAGACCTGGATTCGACTCAGAGGCGGTTTGCCTGCGTACGTCTCACACGGATGAGCACGCGAAGAGTTGACCCGAAACCCGACATGGATATCCTCGTGCATGTGAGCGTTTGCTTTCAAATTTGAACAAACCCAGAACGTCATTGTTTTTTGCTTGATCAGTTGGTGCTCATGTTGCATTGGTCTCCTCATTGCATGTCTGTCAAACGCATCGAAGTTGTTCTCTCTGACGGCTCAGAGAGTCAAGTCACTTCTGGATGAGTCGCGGATCTGTTGCGACGCGCTCAAAACTTTTCATGGTCGTCTTTGTATTGGGTCAGAAAGGATTGAAGCACAGATTGACGCAGAACAACAATTTATGGATCGCTGCCCAAGTTCACACACAAAATCTGCCGAACAAAACAGGCTTCTGGCCTGATCGAAGCCCAAATATTTGACCTGATCAGTTGATTCAGATTTTCCTTTGCATGATTTGGTGCGACAGGGGACGTTGGATTTAGTTTTGAAGCGGAGGACCAGAATTGCGGATGTCGAGCTCCCGCAGGCCATTTGCACGCTTGATTTGTGCTGGTCACTAACAGAACTGATCTGTCACGGATGACCACATTAATGACCATTGAAGAACTGACCAGCCCGGCCAATTACTGACCAGATGCCTCGGGGGAGTAGTGACCAATATGGTCATTTGTGCTTGATTTGAATGCTCGGTCTGGTGGTCAATCAAGTGAAATCGTGAACAGCGATCACACCAGGAGACATCTGCAAAGCACATTTTCCTTTGAATTGTGAGTGCAAATCCGTCGCATTTGGTTGAATTTTGTATTGCGTCTGCAGCCGGACAGATTCATGCATCTCCTGCATTGGGGTTGTTCGCTGCAAGGCTGAGCTGGTTTGCACCTTCACGGGTCCTGGCCCCTGGTCTTTTTCCATGTGAAGCCAATTGGACACAAACAGCATCTCGACAATGGAGACTGAATTATGGACGAAACTTTTTTGTCTTTGCTGCTAATTGATGGTCGCGGTAGCGGCCATCTAGGTCCCGCTGTTGGCTTAAAAACCCTTAGGATTCATGTGTGCGTCTGTCCACACTTTGGAATGTAACCTCCCACCCCCCACCCCCCCACCCCCCCACCCACCCACCACTGGACCCCACCCACCCACCCACCAACACCCAC
>JAAUXT010149370.1_pt1 | contig 40157 bp, 47 predicted proteins | sample 7278171 | NCBI WGS metagenome assembly JAAUXT01 (sample SAMN14350112, study PRJNA611818) | marine sediment metagenome | isolation source: surface marine sediment (1.8m) | place: French Polynesia: Moorea | collected 2018-08
ATTTTATGCAAAAATAGAAACATTAGTTTTTTAGATTCATTTGAAAAACTTTTGATTTTTGCCAAAAGTTTTTTCCAACAAAAAATTACTTGTTTTTACTTCATTTATTTTAAAAAAAGGGTACTCAAAGTCTACAAAAAAAGCTAAAAAGTACTTGGAAAAAACTTTGAAAACCTGGAAAAATCATGGAAAAATCATGGAATTTTGTTGGTCAGCTGCAGTGGGAACCCTGTTGAGTCCAACTCGTAAGTTGTGGACTGAACCTGACTTGTAAATCTTTCTGCGGGATGATTCCTGTGACACGGCCATACAGGAACCGGGGCCGAATTGCCAGCTTGGGAAATAGACCTGTCAAAAGTATTCTGGTCCACAAAATGGCCGTACTGCTCCACAGAGCGCACAAAGGCAATTTTGATGTCTGTGTGGTGGTCGTTCCCAGAGATGGGTTTGCTTGGATGTGAAAAGCCATGCGTCAGTTCAATCTTGGTTGTGATGTCCTGGAGGAGAAATGCTGTCGCTGATTCCAGTACAACACGCGTAATGAGGGAGCAGTGCGGCCTGTCACGTCCGAGATCAAAGTCTTGAGGATGGAGTGGGACTTCAGACGGAGTCAGCGTCACAGCGCGCTGCAATATCGCGTTGGACTGGATGCAAGGAGCACCCAGCACCAAAAAGAATTCGTGATGTGAATGCAACGCACCTCGATATCTCCACCCTCCCAATTTACCCACGTCCTTCCATTAATGAAAGTTGCTTGGGTCGAAACAGCTTGCGCAACACATCAACAACATCACCTCAACAGATTGAGGCATGTCACGAAATTGACAAGTAAATTTCAAGTCCTAACGAGCCGAACAACGTGAATATTGCCTCGTGTGGGAAGGAATGATGACTCGCAGACGGGAGCTGAAAACAACTTCAACTCCAAGTATTGCACAGTCAGACTATCCTGAGTCTCAAGTGGAGGTTTTGGTGACTTCACATGAAGAACTCGTCCGAACTCTCACTCTACCTTTGAAAACTCAGGGGCTTTGACACTTCCGTTTTTCGAGATGCGCTTCTGGATCCCAAAATTGAGGATCAAAAGAAGGGGTGCATTGGGTCTGGATGAACCACGGACCTCAGCACCACAAACTCAAAGTGTAAATGGGGTCCGTCTGAAACACGAGTGCGTGTTCAACACGAAACTGTACGATCCTACGTGTTGACAGGACCAGTTTGCGAACGTTGCAGATACAATGAGAGTTCAATTAGGAGCTCAGTGCCACAAAGACGAAGGCAAAATGCCTGAATGTGTCTTCAGCATGGATGCGCATCTTACACAATGAACCCCTATACAGCAGTGACATGACCTGTGTACGTTTCGTTGCAGATGCGATGAGACTGCCGGCCTCGACTCGCTGGATGACGTCGCGCCGCCTCGGCTACTTCCTCTGCGTCGTCGGCTTCTTGTGGGGAGTGACGCTCATGAACATGACGCTCGTCAACTACACCGCCAAGGAGAACCAGCACCAGCTCAAGGTTCGTGCGCGTCTCGGAGCACCGTATTCACCCATCGAAAAGGCGCCCCTTTCTGTTCTGATTGACCGTAAAAAAGGAAAGGGTGTGTTTGTGCAAGGTATGACTTGACCATGAGTTTAATGGGGGTTTGACACCGAAAAATAGAGGGAGAAGATCAGGTGCGCATTTCGTTGGGCGTGACGAATACACGGGTGAATACGGCAAATGTGTGCAGTTGGGAAGACACGTGGTGTCGGCAAATCTATCGCAAGGTCACTCCAGCGCGCGTCATGGGCTACGGGGTGATCGACTGAAACCCGTTTGCATCACTTTTGGATCGAGTCCTTGCTGTTCTTTGTTTTGAGGTGCACGTCTCTTGACTTTTCCTGACTGGAAAGACAAAACGTCAATTCCCAGACAGTAAACTGGGCGGGATGCGAACGTGGGATGAAACAAAACAAGTGTGTGGTCAAGTGTACGTGCTGTCTCAGCTGTTGCGATCTCATGCAATCCGAAAAGAGAGCGCAAGGGATCGCAAAAGAGATTGCAAGAGATCGCAAAAAGAACTGCAAAAGATACCGAGAAAGACATTGCAAAAGAGATCACAAGAGGGTTTGTGAAAGAGATCGTAATCATTCTGTTGGGAGTAAAGTCACTCTCCCACCATCAAGCCTGACTGCTCAAACACCGCAAAACAGTGAGGCAACGAAAGAAAAATAAAATTTCATTTGCAAATGCGGCTTCACGGGGTGTTTCCTCAGACAGCGTTATTGACCAGGCAACAGACCGAACCGGAGTGAGGATTAGGCTCACGGGACGGACGCTGAGATATGAATACGCTGATTAATGTGTGGATGCGGGCGGGTCCCTGATCCACGGCTCATAGCTGGATGAGTGTGCGGAACGAGACAATATCCGCTGGGATGTGAAGCAGAGAGAAAGTCGTTTCCGTCCTGGACTCTCCTTCTCGTGTTGGGTCGCAATGGTGACTGCCCCTTTGCTGTTGTGTGCCCCACGAAGCCTCATTCACACTGATGTATGTGTGTGTATGTGTGTGTGTGTGTGTGTGTGTGTGTGTGTGTGTTGAGTTGCACGCGGCACTGCGACGTCTTTATGCCGCAACGTCATGGAAGTGTTCACACTGACTTGGCATTGTGGTGTTGTTCTGCAGTGATGCATGCAATGCACAATGTTGGCGTCTGTATTCATTTGCCACACACAACACGCAACGGAATCTGTGAATTCGGCGCAAGCAACACTTGCAGTGTGAATTGGGCGCAACACTTGCAGTGTGAATCAGGCGTGATACTTGCAGTGTGAATTGGGCGTGATACTTGCCTGTCTCTATTGCAGGAGGAGATAGTGAAGCTGAGTGAGCAGTACGTCAAACAACTCGCCAAGGAGACCAAGGACACGATCGACGGTCCGTACGCTGGGCGCCTCACTGGATACGGTGAGTGGAGGCAGCGATATTTATGATGCTCAGGTGGTCGTTGTTCAAAGTGATTTGCTGAACAATTTCAGGTTTGTCCCGGTGTCTGTGGTGAAACGACCCAAGGGAGTGAAGCTGTGTCGCGTTGTGTCCTCAGCATCCGCACCACACAATTCTTACATTGTCTTACAGAAACCCTCCTCACGTTCGTTTTCGATTCATTATTGGGCGCGGATTATGTTTGACGATGGGCTCGTATTTGCACGGAAATTGAGTGTGTATTCGTACTTGACGTCGCAGACTTGAAGAAGACGATGGCTGTGTTGCTGGACGACATCATGCGGCGACTGGACAAACTCGAGCGACGCGTCGACAACCTGCAGGAGAACGGTTCTGTACCCAGACCCGACAACCAGAACTGGGTGAGCCTTGAATTTAGAGCTGCATGCAGCCATACTGGACCAATTCGAAGAAAGTTTGTGAAAACGCACCTCCATTTGGAAATGCGTTGTTATGTGCTCGGCCAATTCGGATATTCGGCAAATTCAAGTGAAAAAAGACCTGTCAATTCCAGCTGAGTTGGAGTGCATTGAGAACATCCCATCTCCATCAATCCCTGTCCAATCCCGTGACAAGGCATTGAAGCCTGAATTTCTCAAAGCGCACTGTTTCGTGAGACACGCTCAGTGCGCATGACAAGGATTTTCACGAAACAGCGAATCGGCGACGCTTCATGTCAGTCTCGCAGGCCTCATCTCCTGTCGGCGGAAGACTCAGCCCATTTACTCCATTTTCCAAAGATTGACAAAATAGGCGAAGAGAGGATGCTGAGAATTTCGTTAATTTGCGACAGTTTTTCCTTCCTGTCGGAGAGAAAATTGGTCATTATCTCCGTAACTACTTCGTGGCCTTGTGTCTGCCCCCAGGAACGATTTCCATTCTCGGCTGCAGCGCCAGCAGGTCATAAAGGAAAATTATGGCGAGGGCGTAAACTACGCAAAGATTTTCAGCAGCAACAAATATCGAGTACTTGCAAAGAGATTGGAACATCATCCAAAGTTTTCCACAAAAGAACAATTTCTGTTGAAGAATTGTGTTGATCCAATGACTGACAACCTTGTCAGTGAAAAACAAACTGGACGAAAGAACTGATGCTTTCTCAATTGGGATGTTTAGTTGCAACACGTGTGACGTGCCCGTGCCATGCGCGACGTAGCATTTCACCCTGGAAAATCTGTGCTGAATCTTCTCTCATATTTGGTGGTGACTTGTTTTCAATTCTGAATTACTTTTATATTTAAAATGACAAAAAAGGCAAGGTTTTTCCTTTTGTGAAAAGAAATTGCTGTGTGTTAAATCAAACATGTTTTTCAAAATTTGAAAACAAGGGAAACTGATTTCCAGCCTGTAATCCCACGTTGCACGTCACACGTGTGGCCTCCCACGTGTTGCAACTAAACCTCGCTAATGTGTTTGTGACGCGCTCAACGCTTTGTGGATGATACTCGTTTTGCACGCGTCGGCTCCTCGCAATCAAAGCGCGTGAAACTGTCATTCACCGTCCATCCGGCTTTCCAGTTTTCAGAATCTTGCAATGTTTTCACCTCTGCAAGAAAGTTTCATGACCACCCCGCTGATGGTCATGTTGCAGTGACAGTCAATTTATGAATCTGAAGAAAATATTTCTGCCTGTACCCGCCTCTTGAAGAGTCAGATGAAACCCTCACCTACCAATTTTCGACTTTTGATTGTGCGTGCGAGGACCATTTGCCAGCGGTCAGTCGGGTGCGTAGCGTGTCTGCACCGGCACGTGTTCTTGTTGACTGTGTCATGATTTGCACACCTTGTTGCGCAGGACAACCCGGCGGTGCCGCTGCGGCCGGAGATCCCCCGGGACGAGGCGCACCCCGCCGCGCGCCACGACGCCATCCACCGCCTCAGCGAGGACGACGAGAAGGCCAAGACGCAGGCCGCAGTCAACGCCAAGAGTACGTGACGATCAAGTGGAAGAGACGGACGCGGGTCTCCCTTCAGTGATGTCTGCTTTTGTCCAACACAAATATGGAAACCTGCGCATTTCTTTTGGTGTCGTGTTTCTCTTCATTTTGTCGCCTTCGGGAAGCAGTGTTCATGTGTGTGTGTGTGTGTGTGTGTGTGTGTGTGTGTGTGTGTGTGCGCGCGTACGTACGTGGATGTGTGTGTGTGTGTATTGCACAGTCAACACATTTTGCTGTAATTTTGCAGACTTGATCCTGGGGCAACAGGAGGACTGCACCATCAGTGACGACCAAAACAAACACTTCCCGCACTGCCGAGGAAAAATAGCAGTGAGTCTTTGAGACACTGACGAACCAGCATCTGATTCCCAACACCAAAAGAGTTTGGCCGTGAAAGTTCTTGAGAATTGTAATCTTTGTCGTATTGTGATGTGTCTTTTCGTGATTGGAACTGGTGTGCGTGTTTGCAGTGGATGACGACGCACTGGCGGTCGGACCCCTGCTACGCAGCGTACGGAGTGGACGGCTCCGAGTGCTCCTTCCGCATCTACCTCAGCGAGGTGTGTCCCTCTCCACTCACTCGAGCTTCACTTGTGCTGAAGCCTGTCGACACAAATCTTTTCAATCGTGTGGACTGTTGTTGCAATTGGATATGGAAGTCCGTGGAAACCCAGAACACAGCGCTAAACTTTGGCAGTGCTGACAGCCGAATTATGTTGTGCTTAGTGACTGCTACATAAAGTTCAAGGCCTGAAGCACCGTCTCGTGTCAAGCTTTATTCGTGTCCCTCTGTAGGTGGAGCACTGGTGCCCTTCAGTTCCCGGCCGGCGTCCCGTTCTCTTCAACAACTCGGAACCACTCTCATCGAAAAAGGTGCGATTTACGAACATATTCAGAACACAATTATCACTGGATTTTGGGCTTCGTCAAAAACGTCAGAATTTGTGTTGATACAAGGTGGAATCAAAGAAGACGGAGACTGTGTATGGTTGGTCGCCAACTAGTCATGTTAATTCCCAGAATTCCTTGATACTTCTCGTCTGAAGTTCCCTGGCAGGTCCTTCTGAGGTTGGTGTGACTCGTCTCCACAGCTTTGCTTCAACCTGTGTATTCGCATATCTCTTCGCAGGCTGAGATCAACACGAACCTGGACGGGCTGTTCGCGAAGCTGCAGGACCCGGGGCAGCGGCAGAACTACGAGTGGATCCGGCGGCGGATCCGCAGCCTCTGGCCGCGCTGGATGGCGGCCGCCGCGCAGCTCCAGTCCAAACAAGATGGCGGTAGCAAGCGAGTCCAGAAGCGGGTGCGTGTTGTTGGAGAAAGTGTTCACCGTTTCAGTTTTGAACAAAAGGGTGTTCGTTGTGGAATCTACCAAGAAAACCAAACAATCTGGACTTGTTCACAAGTTTTGACCAAACGAGACAAATGGAACGTTCTTTCGAAATTTGTCCCTCTGTTGTCAGGAAGAACGTGGCTTGTTTGTTTTTGCCCGTTCTGAACACAGTTGTGTCGTTTCAGACAATGATCGAGCGCTTTTTGCTGTGACATGAGCTCATTTCCGCAGAAAGAATCACGAAATATTGCACGCAGAACGCTCACAATGGTTTCTTGCAGGTGCAAGTGCATTTAGGTTTGCTGTCCAGGACAACAGGGTATCACATAATGGAACGAGTGGCCACCGGTTAGATTCCATTCTTGTACCGGTATCTGTGGCTCACAAATAACACTTGTCTTCTCAACGCAGCCGGTTTTGTCACAGTCTGCTGCACACGGTCGACGCGTCCTGGCGCCTTCGCTTCAAACAAATTCGGAATTTTAGCTTTTCTGTTCGTTTCCCGATACTCCCGAAACTCTCCCTCCGCCGACACACACACACACACACACACACACACACACACACACACACACACACACACACACACACACACACACAGAAACGCAGCGCACCGCAGCTGACTGTTGGGGCTTGAGGTTCATATGTGTTCCGGCTTCATCACAGCACGACATTCTTCGCTCTTTTAACACCTCTAGATGGTTTTCCTCCTCCGCACAGGTTGTGGTACATTTAGGGCTCCTCACCAAGGCATCAGGGTGGAAATTTGCAGAGCGGGCCTTCAAGGGTGAGCACGTGTGGTGATTGGTTGTTGGTTTTCATCCGAACGACCAATCCAAGACGCCCGTTTTCTGACAACAGACTGTGTTTGTTGTTGTCTCGACCAAGCATGGGAATGTCAAGCTTGTTTCATTGGTTGTTAGATTGTAAGGCCTTCATCACGAACTTCAGCTGTCCGACGTTTTGTGACGTTTTGCAGACCTCAGATTGTTGTGCAGCTGAAAACATGTTCCAAAACGTCCCTTTTACTAACTGCGTCTTCCTTTGTTTCACCTCACATCGTCTCGTCTCATTATCACCTCTTGTGTTTTGTTGCAGTTTTTTGCACCCGATTTGCCTTTTTCACGCACAGATTTTCTCACTTGTTAACAGATCTAACTTTGCTGTTTTACGTCGCCTTATTGCCAGGTTGTGGCACATTTGGGGCTGCTGACCAAAAAGACCAAATGGAAAATCGCAGAGTCCGCATTCAAGGGTATTGTAGAGCCAGACATTGCACACGAAGTTTGATTGAAAGCTTCGCCTCAAGGTGCTCCCCCTGTTCTGTCCTTTGTGGTGGACTCTCGTCTGATTGCATCGCACTTTTCAATTTCAAGATTTGGGTCTCGCTAGTTGAATTACGTCAGTCGATGCTCCGAATGTATTCCTCCTTTTGTAGCTTTTTAGCTGCCCGACAGCTGTGCATGTCATAGGGCTCCTCAATATTTTTGTGCACCAATTGAGCAGGAAGTAAACAATGTGTTCGATTAGTTTGAAGGGTTGAACATCGCTTGATTTCTTCGCATGCAATTGAACCGAATGCGAACAAATTTTCTGCATTTGATCAAAGTTTTATTGTTCCTACACCTTTCCCATCTCGCCAGAAGGATTAGTCACACTTTTGCGATGTTTCAATGCAATGGTGGGGTTTCCCCTTGATAAGCTTGTTCGTGAAGCAGAAGTTTTGAAAAATGAAATTTCTGCATTTGTCCAACCACAAAGCAACTACTGCTGTGCCCAACTGTGCGATTACGTTTTTGTCCGAACAGGAGGGCCGCTGGGAGAGTTGGTGCAGTGGAGCGACATCATATCGGCGCTCTACATCTTGGGGCACGACCTCGTCATCACCAGCGAGGTGGAGCAGCTCCAGGCGTGAGTACATCCACAGCGTTTGGGTTCTGTTCAAGAAGAATCGTTACGATACGGGCAGAAAGCGGGAGTGCACAAAAATTCTACATGCATTGACTTTTTTGGTCGAAGAAGAACCGGTTTGATGCTGGAGACTTGTCCAGTTGAACGCGAGAGCGTCCCCGTGGCACGAACCCTGAATATCACAACACCGTAAGAAGCGAATGCAAGCGAAGAATGTCCTTTGAATGCAAGGTCGATAAGAATAGAGTCGACAAGTTGAAACTTGTGTGTGTCGCTTGAATGTGTCAACATGCTGCGATGAAGCGCGTTTTGAGATTTGCAGGTGCAGGGCATTTCACTGGTCTACAGGTCAGCTCGGCAGCAGAAACATGCACGTTCGCGTTTGTTGCCAGATTGTTGATCGTATTTTGCCTTCTCCGAACAGCTTCATGCTGCGCTCAGGCCGCTCAAACTCGGGCAAAAGTCTTTGCCCGGTGAAAGTGCGCCGAAACGTGCAGCTCTTCTTCAGTGATATCACAGGATTGCGGCAGTTCCGCAAAATTGTGCGCAAGGTCTACAACGAGTATAGGTTGGTGCGCCCGTTCGTTCGTGAGCCTCTCCAATTGAGTGTTCGTCCCGTGTTCCTCCGTGTCCGTCTCAGCTGGATCATCTTGTGATGCAGACATCACATGACACTCCATCTTCAGTGGTTGTCATCAGTGTTTCTGCAAAACTATGCTTCTTTTGTTGAAACCGTGTTCTTGAAAGGATCAGTGTGGACAGGAGCCATTTGCTGTGCATTTCACTTCATCCAGAGCAACAAAGTCGCGTGGTCTCTTCAGACGCTGAAGAAGTCAAATCTGCAGGGGGATTGTGACCTGTTGCTGTGACGCAGTTCTGTCTTGCCTGGCGTTAGTACATAGCGCAGGCCGCGTTTGACCCATAGGAACCTGGGCCTGGCGAGCTTCTCCGTGATCTGTGGCTTAAAATTCTGAAAAGGATACTGTGTTGGACAACGGTTCGGATGGAAGTTTTTTTCGGCAAATGTTGACAAGATAAAGCCGCCTTGCACCGGATTTTAGCAGCCTCATCAACGAGAATCTGCCGCTTCCAAATTGCGTTTTGTGTTGGGACTTCCGTGTTGCGTGGTGTCATCTCTTTCAGCTCGTTTTACCTGTCCTGACGTGACGTGGTGTCGGCACTTGCCTCTCATGTGACGCTATTAACGCATAACGACTCGTGTTCTCCTTCGTAGAGCGTAAAGCTGCCCAGGAATGCTGACTCTTTGCATCTGGTCTGCGAGAAAATAAAACAAGACGGGAATGTCTCAGTGCATTGCGCAGTCAAGCAATGAAACAGGACAGCGTTGAACGTGCAATGTGTTTTAATCTGCAACGCTGACCAGCCTGTTTGACAGATGCGAAAATGTTAGCAAAACAAAACGCGCTGTGTGTTCAGGCGCGGGCGTCGGCAGATCTCAAGCGGCGATTGCGACCTATTTGTTTGCAGTTCCTGGCATCGATGCACCTTGACTCACAGGACGCCTTTTCCCAGCTGTGGATTCTCTACTTGTGTCTTTGCGAGTGTGATTCTGTTGGATCTGCATGAGTCGCCTTGTCTTTGCAGGATCCTTGCTCAGTTCCCCAATGCCGAAGCTCAGTGCCAAAGTCGGGAAAAGTTGCCAGTCCACATGATTTTCACTGACATAGTTGGTCTCAGTCAGTTCAAACGGAAAGTGAAAAATGGCTACGGAAAATTCAGGTAGTACACTCGTAACAAAACAAACCAAGCGTCAAAATAACACCAACAAAATTTTTTGTTTTCGCTTCGTTCACCCACTTCCCTGCACCCACAGGCCCAATGATATTTGCTAGAAGGTGCATGAACTTAGACACCCCCAACCACACACCCACCTTTTGATTTCAGCTTGAATTGCAAAGTTCACCCCGCAAGGGTTTCGTTCTTGGGAGGATTTCTTTGCTGCATGCAACTTTGATTTTCGATTGCCTTGGTGCGATGGCATATTTTCGCTTCCCATCTTGTCAAGCTGTGCACTTTTGTACGCATAATCGCAGTGTCTTTCGTTCGTCATTTTCGTTTTGAACTCTGCATCGAGTTTTCTTTTTGAGCTTTTGTGTTGCGAAAATAAGCGCACAACAATTGTGTGCCCCAGATCTGACAACGCTTCTTGCTACACTGTGAAGTGCTTTTGAAATTGACAACCGTTTGGACACGAAGACATGTCCGCGAACGCTTCCCACAAGTGATCTGTTCACGTTTCAGCTGTTTGCTGCGGATCGTCGATTCGTTTGGGACGGAGCCGGCGTTCAACTATGAGCCGTAAGTTCCTTCCCTCTCTGTGTCAGTTCAGAAATTGACGTCAAACCAAGTTCTAGCTTTGGGAGGTGCAGAAACACGCAAGTCATCACGTGTGCAAAAACATTCCTGCATTTTGCTCTTGTATTGAAGAGCGCCTGGCAGATCTATTTCTCGCAATTGGTGTTCCGGTTCTATCAAATTTGCCTGGGAGATTCTGTTCAAAAGTGGTGTTGTTTCAGGTGGGCGAAAACGCACCGCATGAAGACGCAGTGGGGAATGCAGAACCTCAACCCGCAGCAGTTCTACACCATGTTCCGTACGTATCACATCAATAATCTTCCATGGGGGCCAGCCCCTGTGTGTGTGGCGTGGGAAGCAATTCAGAGCATTGCGAATGTGATTTTCGCTTTTGGTTACATTTGCTTGTGAACACCCACACGTCTTCCTTTGGTTTGTGGTCATCAGAAACGTCGAACTTTCTGCAAGAGTCACGTGTTTGTTCTTCGCTGCAGCTCATTCGCCCGACAACTCCTTCATGGGGTTCGTGGTCGACAATCACATCAACGAATCGAGTGCAACGGAAGTGTCCCGCCAGAACCAGGCGCTGGTGTACGGCAAGGCGGAGTACATGTGGGATGTGAGTAGCTATATGGAAGCGATCGATGGTAACGCAGATTTGGCTCGTTGTCCATTGAGCTCACAAAATTTGTTGGCAAATGCGTCGCCCATTTCGGGCGCAATGACACATTCCCATGACCAAGTTGAAATTTGCGGTGGTTCGTCTTCCACCTATTGATGCGTATTTCCTGTGACAATATTTGGGGGACTCAGTAGTTTTGTTATTGCAGGGAAAGGCGGATTACCTCCGCATCGTCAAGGAGTACGTGGATATCCATGCCACCGTGTTCCTGGAAAACGGACGAAGCAGGGTCATTCCAGGTAGATATGCTCTCTTCAGTTCCGGGTTCTCTGTCTTCTGTGGCGTTGACATCGAACGTGAGTTCCACACTTCAGGGCAAACCTTCCAAGGAGAAATGACTGATCTCCACAAGAGTGGCGCAATTGTCTTTTGTACATCTTGGTATCTTGTGGAACATTTGAAGGCGAACGTGCGTTATAAACATCTGGATCTGTTCCTTTTCAGATTTTGTGCAAAATCATGGCATTTTGCCCGGGGTGGAGTTGCATCAACTGCTACGAAAGACCAAGGTAACAATTCACTCTGCTTCCCTCATTCCTCACAGTTCATCGCGGGTCGCCCAATTCTTTCGGATGAGTCCCAGGCCGTTCCTATGTGTTCTGTTGTGTGTGCCTTTCTTGTGGGTTCGCACACAACGACAATCTCGTGTGTGACCCCATCGTGGTGGTCAGCTTCAGGGCGACTGACCACAGCTGTCGATCAGTGACCAGGAGATCAAGTACCTGATTTATTGTTTTGTGTGTGTGGGGGGGGGGCTGTAATAGGTGGGGGTTGAGACTTCAGGAAAATTTCGGAGAGCAGCGAGTCTTCGTTGTGGGACAATCACTTCACGACAGTACATTGTCACGTGATAGTTTCTCACCTGAGATTCGCTGTGTGTCTCGGCAGCTGTTCATCGGGCTGGGCTTCCCGTACGAGGGTCCGGCGCCGCTCGAGGCGGTCGCGCAGGGCGCCATCTTCATCAACCCCAAGTTCAACCCGCCGCACAACTCCGCCAACACCAAGTTCTTCAAGGGGAAACCCACGCTCAGAAAGGTACGCTCAGAATCAGGGTCAACTCACTTCGTCCAGGTTACACAGCAATTTTGGTAACGTGTATCATGCGCAACCGCGTGATCAATGCAGTGTTGACTCGCTCTATCCAGATACTTTGACTCCACATGCAGGGTGCAGGCAAATTTTTCTCCCCTTCCCATTTGTCTGGAGAATTTTTCATCACGAAGAAGAGTAGATCTAAAGCATCTCGAACTTCGCTCGTGTCAAAAACTGGCAAACTCCTTCCAATGCCCTCGGTTCCTGTCAGTTTTGCTGAACCCCATTGACCCTTGCCCGCTCTTCGTAGCTGACGAGTCAGCACCCGTACGCGGTCAAAATAAGGGTCTGCTGACTTCGTGGCCAATGCAGCGTTGACTCGCTCTCTCCAGATACTCCAGGGTGCAGGCAAATTTTTCTCCCCTTCCCATTTGTCTGAAGAATTTTTCATCACGAAGAAGAGTAGATCTAAAGCATCTCGAACTTCGCTCGTGTCAAAACCAACAAACTCCTTCCAATGCCCTCGGTTCCTGTCAGGTTTGCTGAACCCCAATGACCCATGCCCGCTCTGCGTCGCACCGCAGCTGACGAGTCAGCACCCGTACGCGGAGCAGTTCATCGGGGAGCCGCACGTCTACACCGTCGACGTGCACAACGAGCAGGAGCTGCGCCGCGCGCTCGAGGACGCGCTCAAGGCGCACGACGCGGGCAAGGTACAACACTGCAGGGGGGGGGAATCCAGGATGAAAGGGGATTCCGGCTTCAACTTTAAAAATTTCGACACAAATTGAAAGGCCCGACATCAACTTTGTTCACGACCGGACCTGGGATCTAGTCGTGGGGCGGGTGTCGAAACAACTTCGAACAAGTTGACAAAAGTTGAAAGGCCCAACAAAAACGCTGAAAAATTTGACAAGAAAGGAAAACGTTTCGTGCCAACGGCACAAACAAGAGGAAGAGGGTGGGAGGCTAAATTCATATTCTTGGGGATCAGGAAAGCCCAGGGATCTCAACAAATTCGAATGGCGTTGAAGGCAACGATGGTTGTGGAGTCAGCAGCAAATTGCTACCGCAGAACGCAGCGCCCTGTGAACCGCCTTTGGTGTGCAATGGAACGTGACATTCCCAGTCACTGAGCGTTTCACGTCATGAACCGCAGGTGAAGCCGTACCTGCCGTTCGAGTACACGGAGGAGGGGCTGCTGCAGCGCCTCGACGCCTACATCTCGCACCAGGACTTCTGCTCGCCGTTCCCGATGCCGTGGCCCGATGAGAGCGCCATCACCGTGCTCGCCTCGCAGCCCGGCCAGTCCTGCAAGGACACGTGTATGACCGAACGTGAGTGGGGTTTTGTCTGACAGGAGTGGGACTCTGTGTTCATGTGTGGTTGATGTGAGAGAACGTGAATGTGTGATCTTGTTTCTTTCGCGACAGCTGGATTGAGCGTTTGGTCCAGCAAAGAGGGAAGGGCGAATGAATGACATGGCTAGATCATGAACTGTGTGTCTGAATGCGATGAGCCCAAATATAAGAGGGGAGAAAACAGTGGGCATTTGTCTTGTTGCGTCGGAGTTTGGATTGGATTGGCAGGTCCTGTCCAACAAGTTATTTCTCACTCAACAGGGTTGATCTGCGAACCGTCGCACTTCAAGCGCATCAACCAGCAGTCGGAGGTGGAGAAGCACTCGGGTCCGTGCAGCAGTGTGGCGAGCGTCGAGGATATCTATTACCCCGCCTTCAACCCGAAGAGCCACCAGTGCTACCTGCAGCAGCAGTCCATGCTCTTCAGCTGCGTCGGAGAGCACCCGGACTTTGTCAGACTGTGTCCCTGCAGAAACTACATGGAAGGACAGACTGCTCTGTGCAGCACGTGTTCATGACGTCAGCAACGTTAAGTTGCTGACGTCATCGATAAGTGTTCAAGGTGATGGAGGTGATGTGATACTGTTTTTGCAGGATGTGTGTGACACTGCGACGAGTGAGTTGACGGCCTAAGTGGGCAGGTTCGTTTGGACAATGAACGCCAAAGACAAATGACATGACCAGTTAGATATCCAGAGATTTTATCGTTGAGAAATATTGTGTGATATCACACAGGGGTGTGTGGAGTATGACTTGCCTTGTGACGAAGCGTGATGTTGAAAATGTGCAAAATATAGGAACTTGACGAACCACTACGTAGTGGGACAAACAGGCGGTAAGGGCAGTTGTTGTCAACACAAGTGCGTTGGGGAGACAGAGCACTTCATCCATTCAGTGTTTTCAAGAGAATGTTGTTGTCCAAGGTCACATTTGGATATTTTGGAGTTTGACCAGAAATGCTGACCATATTTGTCAGCACCAAAATGCGAAGCATTCTTTGTTGGCAGCTTCAACGCGATTTGCCGATTTTTCACAAATCGTTGATCGCTCATTTTGATGTGAAATACATTCATTGCTCTGACATCACCGTGTCTTTCCGACAACTCCCTTCCTCTTGAAGATGAATTGACCAAGCTGTCAGCAGTTTTGTTAAAATCCAGCCCGCGAAGACATGGCAATCAGTTGTTTGTTGTAGTATCGATAGACTTGATGACTGTGAACTGGTGCAATGCAACGCGTCATCTCTCCTGCATCCTGGTTACCTCAGCATGTTTGTCTCTGTTCAAAGTGTTGTCAGTCCACAGATTTTAAAGTTGATGATAAAGACTTCGTTGTTGGTGGCATGTGGAGCAACATCGAACTATATCGCATCCAGTGCTGTCACAAATTGCTCTGTTCGAACTTCTACAAATGATCTCAACAGCTCTGGGCAACCAAAAAACTTGAGAGGATGGACCAAAAACATTGTTCGAGATGATTTCATGTCTACTGTCTTGTTGCGTGACGGTTTACCGTACTGTCTCGTGTGTAAGACGCACTCATGTACAAGACGCACCTCAACAGAGGCCCCTTTTCCTGGAACCAGGGCCTTATAAAAACAATGAAAATTTGTACTCATGTGTAAGACGCACCCCTTCTTTTGATGTCCGAGTTTGGGGCAAAAAAATGCGTCTTGTACATGAGACGGTACGGTACCAAAAATTCAAGTTCAGTGCATGTTGCTTCGTGTTTGTGCGTGCGCTAGTATGCTCAAGGTTACAGCAGGCTGTCCGGCAGTTGGCGCAGGACGCACCCCTTTGCAACCATGAGGTGAAAATGTGATAATGATGGAAAAGAAGTGCCCCCCCCCACCTCGAAAGTTGAGGAAATATTTTCAAACACGTGCACCCGTCTCCCTCCCCCAAAGAAAGGTCCCTTCAGTGGTGGGAACGTTCAGGTAAATGTATTCCAGAAAAAAGAAACCCACAGGGAACAAATTCCAGAAAAAAGTTCCAACATAATATTTCCAGGAAAAAATGTTTCAGAATTATCCTGTTGGCAGGCTTTGCCATTTTTGCTGGCGCGTGTCTACACTGGCAAGTGATGCTTGTTTGAACGTACTTCAGTGATTGGGAAGCTCGGCATTGCAAGACAAATTGACCTTGTGCTATTCAGGGCTGCAACAAGGACTGTCGACCAAACAACAGGGCAAAACGCTCAATGGCATTTCGTGAGGTCGTTTGTTTTCAAAATTGACTTGTTGCACTGCGCCGATTTTGTTGCAAAGTGTGAAGTTGCTGTTGTGCGTGGCATTGTTTCTGTGCACCAACGCATTGAATGTTTGGCTGTGTATGTCGTACATTTGGGTGCGGCATTGTCTGGTAGCTGGGAAGCAGCTGGGACTTCCCGCGCGTCAAGTTGTCTGTTCTTCTCGTTGAGTGTGCTCAAGTGACTGTCGGCGCTCATGCCGTGGGGACTTCTGGGAAATTCTCTTCCTTGTGGCTTCGTTATTCTGCCTGTCTGCACCATTCTGGTATCTGCTGTTGAACACGTCGCAACTTGTCGCTCGTTTTCCGATGAACTCGCAGAATCCACGGAAATTTACAATGCTCGACTGTTTTTATCTGAAAATGCCCCGCCTCGAATGTGAGCGGCTTGGTTCCAGCATTGATGGCGGATGTGTTCTGAACTTCAAAATGTTTTGTCTTCAAGCGTGATGTCTTTTGTCTCTGACTAAGATTGTGAATTCTTTTCTGCATCTTGCTATTGTTTTAGTGCTCGCCATTGTTCACCTTATGTTCAGATTTCTTCATTCGCATATCACGAATCACCTGCGACTCAGTTCACGTGATTTTTGCAATAAAAAGTTGATTCAAAATGCTGAAAACGTTGTTTTTGTAATGTGAATATGAACCATCTCAAAACGGTTTGCGCGCTGTTTGTTTGACGTGGACGTTGCCATGATTTCTGGCCCAAACTTCGTTCCCGAGGGGCAGAAAAGGACACAAAAGTGAAAAAATTACACATCCGGGCTCGGCTGATACGAGCTGTTTTGACAGAATCCGATTTCTCGCATTGTCTGAGTGAAACTGTGCTTGCAGAGAAAGCGATTCATGCATGGAACCAAAAATATTCGGAACAGACTGAAGTAAAAAAATTTGCCGAGCCTGAATGAGTCGAGCAGTGTGTGCTGTGAAAATCAAAACGTTCCACTCTTTCTCTGAATTTCACGCTGGGCGCACACAGAGCGTCGAGTCAAAAATTTTGACCCTGTTTTCACAAGGCAAATGTTGAACAAGGAGGAATGGAAGTTGAAGGGAGATTTTCTCTCTAAAGTTTTCATATCTTTTGTTTTGTTATAGCTTGTGAAAACCTGAAAGTTCAACCAATGATTTGACTGCAATCCTGACGGCACCTTCTTGAGGCTCAAAATAGCGTTGAACGGCGCGCCGTGCGTGACCCCCCCCCCCCCCGCCCCCTCAGAGGAGCGCGGGGTTGGGACACGGGCCCGGCATCACCGTCACGTCGTCGACGGCGATGAGCCCCTTGCCGCTGCCGACGGTCGCCTCGATGAAGACGTGGCCGCGCTTCGACCCCGGGATCGTCACCTCGAGCCGTCGCCAGTACGGACTGCTGTTCACCACGTGGCTTCCTGCAGCCAACCAGAAGAACGGGGCAACTGGGCAAGGTTCTCTCATTCGGGCAGCCTCAGTGCCAAGGACTCTGCATGTGCCAAGGTGCATCAAATAGTTCTGAGACTTCGCTACAGGGAACGCCTTTGTCTCTGCTGGTCAGCTTTTGTCTCGAATCAGTCTCACCTGAGCCTGAAAGCTCGGTGGTGAACTTGTTGATACACGTACGCCTTTGTAATCATCCGAAACAAATTGAACAAATTCTTTTTCAAAAAATAAACTCTGATGTGCACTTCTTGAAGTTTGAGTCAAGCCTGAAAGTGTACCTTCTCTCGGGTATTTGTACAGTCTCTCCAGAACTCCGTTGAAGTTGTACACATCGTGCTTCAGGAAGAATGGCGACATGTAAACGCCAAGGTTCCCCAGACTCCCGGCAGTCTGGTAGAGAATGTAGTCCAGCTTCAGACCTGTGGAAGGAAAATCATGTTGCAGAGTGATTATGTTCTGTCAAGATGGCAAAAAATGCGAAGGCGATTGTTGAGGCAAAGCGCAATCTGAGGCTGTTCTGAGGAGTTTTGTCTCTCAACGATTTTTGTTACAGCAGTACGTGTTCCAACAATGGAACTTCTTTCCTTTTGAGTCGTCTGTCTTTTGCAATTCTTCAGAACGTACACTTGTCATTTCCGTCTGCAGCGTACTGGTGCGAAGTCATCAGGTACGCCTTGGTGTAGGGTGGGGGACTGATGGAGTTGATTCCAACAGGAACGTGCAGGAAGTCCCCTGAAGACAAAATCAGGTTCAGGAGACGACAACACAGCTTTCAAACGAAATGCACAATTGACATTGCTCAGCATGTTTGGGTTTCGTGACCCAAGGTTTTGAAGCGAGACCTGTCACCCTGCATAGACCCGAACTCTGTCGTCAAACACGAATGTTTGCAGACTTCACGCCTGATCAAGCAAGTTCAGAACAAGAGTTTCTTCTGTGGAAAATCAAGCAGTCCCAAAGCACAGGATCCCTTGCAACCCTCCCCACAGGTTCTTCATGGTGTCCCTGTAATCCTTGACCCGCCCACTTGACTCACCGCGCTCCTGATCGTAGTTGAAGGTGATGCCGAGTTCGGGCGGGTAGAAGCCGGTGTGCGTCCACTGGGCGGTGGCGATGGTGAAGGTGGGCGGCAGGTTGAGCACGTTCATCTGCCACAGCCCGCCGTTCACGTCGCTGTGGAAGTACGGGCCGCCCTGCCGGAAAACGAGTCGACAGGCAGGTGATGTGAACGTGCACGTCGAATTGATCAATTCCGAGAAATGAACAGATTGGGAATCTGACAGTTCAATTTAACAACTGCAGCATGCGTTGTTCTTTCACTGAATCCAGTTCGAAGCAACATTTGATTTGAGTCCATGACTCGTTCTGTGCGCGGATTCCGTTCAGGAGAAAAGTCTTCGAAAAATTCTTGAACTGCGACAGGACACTGCAGTCAATCTGATGCCAGGAAATCTTGAGCGTCCTTTTGTTGGAATTTCTCACCCTGAAGAATATTTCGTCGATGATAGAGGGCGTGGTGGAGGGTCTGCGCCGAGGAAAGCGGGTCGTGCCGTCCCTGGGCGGGTAGGTGTTCCGGTAGCGTATCGTCGTGCGGACAGGCTGAAACAGACAAGGGCATGCGCTTGACAGAGTGCACATTGAGGAAAAAGAGAAGGAAAACCTCACAACCGTGAATCTTCATTCAGACCGGGTGCGCCAGCGCATGACGCACAGCTTTCTTGTCAGGAAGACCATACGAGCAGTGTATGGTTTGGGTCAGGACACTTCTTTTGTCATGGTGGGACAGGTGTGAAAGTCACAGTGTGTCAGTGTGAACAAAACCATATGTATGTGTGAGACCCATTTTGGTGCGCTGTGACTTTGGTGTGGGAGGGGGGGCATCCAGTCTAAATCAGGGTGAAAGAAGCTGAGGCGTCAATTCAATGCAGACTCACGTTTGGAAACTCAGGGTAAGGCCTGGTCTTGAAACACTCTCCTTCCAACACGACAACGTCGTCCAGAAGAACCTGGGCTCCAGGGTAGTCCTGCTTCCCGGCAAACACGAGGTAGCCAGAAGTGTACGGGGGAATATCCACGGAGACTTCCCGCCAGTAGCCAGCCAGGGATTCTTGAAACAAAAAGATAGATGAACAGCCTTTGTGGAAGGGTTCGTGTTGTCCAGATGCAAGGTTCCTGTGTGTTGCAGTGCTGACTCGAACTCGAACTGTTCAAAATGCATTTATGGGCAGGTGTGTACGTACAAAGCAATGGGCGAATCTTGAGAAAAGTTCCCACGAACTGGTCACCAACACTTGTTGGGAGGACCTCGTCCATCTGTGGTGTTGCCACTTTCCCCTCCCATTCACAACTTTTGTACTCTTGCGTCTGTCGGCCCCAGGCTGCACTCACGAGATTGCGGCTGGGAGAAGAGGATGGAGATGCTGGACGGGAGATCGTCGCTCCAGATCTGAACCTGCAGCCGAGAGGACGGGAAGCTGCTCGTCTTGTAGAAGAACGACAGGCACCTGGTGTTTGAAAGAGGCAAAAACACTGCTGTCATGGGTGGGAATGCATCCAAAGCAGCGATCATTTTTGGAATCAAAATTCCGAAAGAGGATCACAAGAATACGAGGTTGAGCCATTCATCAATGAAGCGTTGCACCCAGAACGCACCTGCTGACTCCGTCAGCTCGGAGTGGAGTCGTGCTCCTCAAGTACGCCTCCACATACCGGTCGTTGTTGTTCATGGGGATGTACATGTAGGTGACTGCAATAGCACCGTGGAACCTTGCACGTGAGTTTGAAAGCGAAATGCATTGCAACAGAAGGAGGCACGGTACACCAATCGCCTGACGAGCTTGACCAAAGCAATGACCAATCTGAAGCGAACCACCGGTGTTCCCGGACACTGTCACCCCTTCTCAGGGTTCCAAGACCCTTTGTGGCCCTCAAAAGGCCTCATCACCTGCAAATTTTCATAAATGGGAATCTTTGGTCGACTCCACTGGATGGCACATTGCAAACGTCCAGGAGGGAAAAGTCACCCATTTCAGTATTCCACCTTGGGGGTCGAGGTTTTGGAGCACGAAAGTCGTGTGACCCGTACAAAATCTGCACTGAGAATTCTGAAACTCCTGCAACGGCCGGTGAGTCGGAAGGGTGCGGACCGATGTTGTTTTTGTACACTGCGAGTATGCATGAGGAACCGGACTCACACTTTCCGCTGACTGACGAATCCCAACGCCTCCATTCGTGGCTCACCCTGGATCCCTGCAGGTACTGAACGCTCTGGAACGTGGTGCAGTCTGTGTCAAAGTTGCACTTGCACTCTGAAATGGAAAGCGGTTGTTTTGTTCACCTCTGACTGAAACGGTCAAACGCAAAAAGCCAATTTGACCTCGAAGCTATGTGAGAGGAACAACATAGATTGACTTTCATACTGTCGCAAGACCTGTGTCGTGATGACTTCTAAAACCAACGAAATGGAAGACTTAATCTTTGAAATGACTCCAAACGAACACGTCTGCCTTTTGACCAGTTGTCACTCAGAGTAACCCTGGTCCCTGTCAACTCTCTGTCTGATCTCTGTGTGGTTCCCCTGGTCTCTTGATCCCTGGGTGGTCCCTGTTACTTTTGCGGGCAGACAAAAATTGTCTCTGTCTCGACCAAAATTGTTCTCTGACCGCGTGAAATTTTCATAATTTTCCAGAAGGTGACATTTGTTTTCTGACCACAAGGGATTGTTGGGAAATTTTTGCTTGATTTTGACATGGGGTCGGTTTGGCGGCAGTCGGTGACATAAGCGTCCGTTCAGTGGAGCGATAAACTGAGAGTTCCTCAGCTTTATGGCAAAGTAAGTGTCACCATTCTCTGGAAACATTGAGAGCGATGTCGTCACGACTGAGCTCTTGGTTTAAACACAGGTCTCACACAAGACAGCTCCCAGTCACGATGATAAGCTCCCGGTGCAATGAAATGGTCAGACCCCAGAAACCAGGAGACCCCACTGTCTGGTCAGTGTTGCTTTGCCAAGGGGTAATAGGGGTCTGGCCAAGGGCTCCAGGCCCGTCACCTCATGCCTCCTCATTTTACTTCACACATTGAGATCATTTGGTACCTGTCACTCAGAGCCTTGACTGATTTCCCTCAGAGATGTGACCCAGGGTCTGGCCATTTCAGCCCACACCCTGAAATGACCAGACCCCGGGTCTTGAAAATGCCAGATCTCCTCATTAAATTCCACCGGAGACGTGTTGCTCTGTTTTAGCCTCTGGCTTCGACCTCCTCCAATCGCCTCAAGAACAACGATCTCACAAGGAACTTCGAAAAACAAAGAACCTTGGTTTTGAATTGACAAAAGATAAGACTCACCGAATGTGAAGGCTTCCTCCAGCATCAGGGCGAACAACAACAATCCTCCCAGGAATCTCATCTTGGCACAGCGTGGATCTCAACAATTCGAGGACTTTCTGTTCCTGAATGTAGATCCAGGATTGTCACAACCTGGAATCACTTTTTCACGCATGATTGCCCATCTAGAAAAAAGAGAAACAGAGCTGGAGTGTGCTACACCAACGATACAGAAACACACTTGTGAGCTTCTGTGTTCTACGAGTCTTCCTGGGATCAAACTTCTCCGAAACAACAAGGGGTGCATGAATGTTCCTCGTCCAGCTGGAGAGGGGGGAACAGCGTGAAACAAAGGACCACAAGCGCCAATTGTCAATTGGTTGGGACTGTCTTTCAGCAGATTTTTGCCTTCTTCCAGTCTGAGACAATTGCATAAGACCCACCCAGGGAATGAACATTCAAAAGTTCCAGAATTATGAAGACACTTGGTCTGCATGATCTCCGCGGACAGGGCAATCGATCGTGCGCTTTCCTTTCTTCATTCCTTGCAAGATCAAATACTTCGAGATTACATTTCAAAACAGTGCGTGACAAGTCAGTTTTCTCCGGTTTCCAGTTCACATTGTCACAGTGCAATCCCAGACGGGATCAATGGCATGCAGGTATTGCACGTGTACCGGAATCTTGACCTGCGCGAGGGGACAACGCGCCTGTGCCATGGCTGCCGCCGCACTGCACGGAGCGCAATCAAACGAGACAAAGGTGTCGGTTGAAATTTGTCCTCTCCTCCCGGGAGTTTGGCATTTCCCTGACCACAGGAAGGCCTCCATCAGATTGGTATCAAAGTGGGGGGGGGGGCAAAGACGGAAGAGGGAAGCGGAGATTTGACCGTGGGTGGCGCAGTCTGGAACACAGCGCGCTGGAAAACAGTCGATGACAGATCTGCAAATTTCCCACAGAAGACAAGAATAGTGATGTGCGTGCAGCAAACATTTTTCACTTTTGGAGTTCACGTTTCTGGAGGATCCCTTGCAGGTTAAAATCCCGCTTGACTTACTTTGTGTGTAGAACATGCGCACCAGCCTGCCAAACTCCTGGAACTGCCCCAATGTTGCTTTTTTCTGCACGGACAAGTGACATAATATGTACCAGTACTCGGACATCCAGATTGCTTGAACTGAAGATTCACAGTTTTAAGTTCGCTGAGCCGTGCATCGTGGCCACACGCTCGTACTCGTACGAAGGGGTCAGGCCCTGAGTCCGAGGAAACTGCTGACAGGTTTCTTGAGCATCTTGTAAACAACGATTGTTCGAAATCGAGGACCCCCATCCCCGTGCGACATGGCTGCACGTATACACGTGGGCATGTTTTTTCGGGATTGTGTGGAGGTGGAGTGTGATGCGCAGTGGCGGCGCCGTCGACAGGGGCGGCGCAGCAGACGCGGTCGTCACGACTCGGACCTCCGATCGAGTTTCTCTCCGTATGGGCAGTGGGCAGCAGCTCAGGGTCCGAAGCTGCCGTCCATCGGTGCAGGGTGTGTCCTCATAGGTGGAGTCTCGAGAACTTTAGGTTTAAAATCCGTCAGCATGAGAAATTTGTGCAGCAAGGTCACCCGTTGTGACAAATTCTTCAAGCCTTGAGCAAAGTGTCCGAAAAACGACAAAAGCTGCGCGAAATATTTTGCGGGACAGCGGACGTGGCTGCACACAATTTTCAATGTGCAAAAGTTGTTGCCAAGGAAACAGTTTTCAGATCCAGCAGCACTGGCAGCGAGAAGTTTATGGTGAGTTTTCAGCAGTATTTTGAGGTTTCAATGTCAACTGCTGCAGGGCCCACCTCTGCCGGACTGCGAGCCACTTCAACAAGATTCTTTGTATGGAGACATTGCCGCACAAAGAACTATTTTTCTGTCGTACCTGAGGTTTTCGTAAGCGTCAGGCCTTGGTGCTGCAGCAGCTGAATCAAACACCGAGTCACGCGGATTGTCTCGTGTGTCATGTTCTCATGCTGACCATTCTTCCAGCAGCTCCTGTGGTCGTCAGGCAAACCAAGAACCGCGGACAGCAGCAGTGGTGGAACACGAAATTGACACAGACAAAGCAAGGAATCCGGGAAGAACTATATACTCGTACCGATCCACAGGCTCTACCGTTCAGACTTGGGTATGTAACAGAAAGATAACTTGATACATTCAGTGTTCCGTCAGTCTTCCACATTTGGCAGATCGTTTGAAAACAGAAATCAAGTGTCAACACAAGGTGGATCAAAGAAATGAGAATAAACACCACAATTTATACGAGACCACAACACTTAGAAATTGAGGCAAATGTTGCGCTGTGTCTTCTGTGAGTGTGATTGTATGTGTGGGTGAACGAGATATTTGCAAGCGAACACACAAGGCAAAAATTTATGTCAAATTTAGTCTTTTGCGCTGCATGTGTTCTCGTACGCCGACGATTTCTGCCAATTTGGAGCCGAGTCCTTGGTCCAAATAATTGTTGTCTGCACACTGGTGCTGTGTCAGGATCCTCCTGAGGTGGATTGTGCCCAGATCATTGTCTTGCCTGCGACTGAGAGAAATCTGTCCCCCCCCCCCCAACCCTTGACGAAATCCTACTGGAGTGAGAATCAGTGGATCTATTTCTATCGTGTAACCGTCAGTGCCTGACTCAACTTGCGTGAAACTGGGCGGGACATATCGATTGGTTGAGAATTTTGTACCACTCAGGTGAGTAAAATCCTGCGAAAAAAGAAACGAACAATGCAACACAAGAGCTTTTGAGCACGAAACATCGTCTTCTTCACCGAAAGAACAACGGAAATTTGAACACTGGAGTTTTTATCAAGTCACGACGAAAGAAGATTCTGAAAGATTCATGGCGCGTGGTTTTTGTGTCTGTGACAAAGAAGGTACGAGAAAGGATAGTTCATTTCTTTCTCGTAATTTCTTCTTTTTCGAGTCCTTTGTGCCACCAAATCCACCGCAGACTGATTTTTTCACCATCTGTCTGTTGTTTTGCATCAGTTCGGACTCTTCTTGGTCCCAACAACGAAGAGCCAGAACAGTTCCAGCAGCACCTGAGGGATGAGGTGGGGTGTTTTGACAAGAACAGTCAAGATGCGACACGATGCCTTTGGCAATTGGTTGATGTTGCAAAAAATTCCCATCTCAGCTTTGTTCATGTGCACCAAGCAAGTTCCCCGTGGTTCGACTGAACACTGTGCATTTTGATGGCAATTGGGACGCGAGGTTCAGCCGTTTGGGGTTGTACCTGAAAGGCCAGACACCAATGTCTCTGGGTCTTGGGTCCAACCTGAAAGAAATGGCTGTGCATCCTTCAAAATTGGCACTCTGAGCCTTGGTGAGGACCTGGTCATTTTGGGTTGAACCTGAATCACCACACTTGTCTCCTGGTTCGGGGGTTTCTGGCTATTTCATTGTTACCGGAAAATTGGGAAAATAGCCTTGTGCAGGTCTGGTGGACTTTTCCAGCGACGTCCTCTTGTCTTTCTGTCTCGGTGTGCTTTCACTGGCCTTGCAGCCAACATGATTGAGTGTTGACTCTGACAAAGCCCGTGATCTCTCTGGGGAAAGGACGTCAAGAACTTTGCACTTGCATCCTGGTTTCAGACTGCGTGTGGGAATCTTCACCGTCTGTGCTGACTGCCTGACCGATGGCAGTTCGCACTGGGTTGAAGTGGCTGCAGTTGTGGACCTTCGCATGGGCGATGGTAACACTGGTTCAGATGGACAGGAGGAGTCCAGGAGTCAAGGACATCATCGGTAAAGGTAAGTCCCACTTGTCTTTGGACTCATGCAGCAGCTGCACTACAGTGAACGACCGTGATTGACCTGAAGGCATTGAGAAAAAGACAGCACAGACGGTTGATGTTGTCCCAGTGTCTTACTCCTCGGGAAACCAAGATCGGCGGCTCTGTGTGGCTCACGAAAAATTTTCTCAAAATATTGCTTGATGATCTCTGCTGAATCTGTCCGAATTCTCTCTTGGCAGGAATCACAGACACAGAGGACGACAAACTCATGGAAAGGCTGTTCGAGTGTGTGAACGGAGAATATATTTTGAGGGTACGTGCGTGCAGTTGTGCGTGTGTCAACGTTTTACTGTGCCAAACAGAGAGTCATCACTGCAAGACAAAATCGTCGGCCAAGACACTTGGTGCAAGATTCAATACCTTTGTCAGTGCAGGGGGTTCTAGAGATTTGAATTTCAGATGCTCATTACAGATGTTCCTCTGCGACGGGACAAACGACTGTTCGGACAAAACGGACGAAAGGAATTGCAGTGAGTAACTGCGACCAAAATTGTTCAATTCAGAAATTTCCACGTAAACTTTTGCCTGCAAGAATCTTCTCGGTCAGGTTCTAAAGACGTCATTCGTTGGACACCTTTGTTGCAGGTCTGCATTTTCCTAAAGAAGTGGGAACGGACCAGTGCGACCGAGGTCGCTTCCGCTGTGACATAGACTGCATTTCATATTGGGGTGCGTTGAACTGCCTTGTTGGGAAACTGCATGGTGGGTCTTCCAAGAACATCCGAACGCACAAGTTTGAAGAACGTAGTTCAACACTCTGATGAGAAAGTTTCTGGAGCCAGGTTGCCCCCGACCCTGCAATTGTTTTTGCCCCTCGAAGTTTGTACTGAGATTTTGAAGGTTGGGTTCCCTGATCCTTTGAAGCAAACTTGCCGCCTTTTGGAGCTTCTGAGGGTCAAACGTCAGGTGAGGCTGAGGTCGGTCCACCTTTCCCCTTCCCGACAAGAAGTAACGAGATTGGAGTGAGAGGTGTGAACTGCACTCCTTCACTCGTTCTCTCTGTTTCATGTCTCAGCTTACTGCAACAATCGCATGGATTGTGGACGCTCCTACAAGGATGAAGAAAGTTGCAGTGAGTAGTTGCAAACCTACTTGTTACTTTCAACCGCTTTTGAGCCAAGTTTTCATGTGATGTTCACCTGGTTCATCGAAGTTCAGGACCCGGGCTTCGTTCGACATTGGTGAAAGAAGCAATTCTGTGCCTCAAAAGAACTCAAGGACTCGAGAGTACACTTGTCCTCTGCTTATTGGATCTGCTTTTTGGTCATTTCTGTCACAGAATGAAAAAGTCAGGCATCTGAATGCAGGATTTGTGTGGATTGGCACCACTACCCCTCATGCAGTGCCTGAGTGTTCTCATGCATTCCCACAGCAAACCCTTTCAAACCTTGATTCTGTGCGTAAAATTACCAAACTCAGAAGCCAAGTTTCTCTACAATACTGGTTTGGACTTCCCGTGCGTGTCAAGAAAGGAACACGTGCCGTTGTTCTCTCCTGAGCGCTGGTTTCCTTGGAAACGGGATCTCGGTTTTGGTGACCAAGATCAAGAAATTTCAGTGGACGAATTGATTGTTGGAACAAGAGCGGAACCCCCAAGGATACTCAAAGGTATCCTTTTCCCCTACTGGATTGAGCCTTATCTTGAGTCTTTTGTCTTTCAGGAAGTCCCAATTGCAACGAAATTCCGGGAATGGTGCATCTGCCATCAGAACGAAACGAGTCGGACATCTACAAGATTTCTGAGGAATGGTACCACTGCCCCACAGTACATTCTGGGTTCTCCTGCATTCCCAAGTCTGCATTCAACCAAACCAAACCTTACTGCCTCGATTTTGTGGACAAGATCGCCAAACCAAGAGGTGAGCAAGTCTCTCGTCTGGTGTGTAAGCCCCATTGCCAAAATCTATAGGAATCAACTCGTGCAGAAGCAGAGAGCTTCCGTCACTGATAATTCTTCTGGTATTTTATTCCAGGTCCACCCACCGGGAAGAAAGCAAAGTATGGCGACTGTAAATACTTGATTGTGGATAACAGACGGAAGCACGAGTGCTTCGGTGAGTTGAGTTGGTGAGACACTTGATGCGAGAAGGTGTCCTCTAGTCGCAGAAACAGCTATAAGAACTGTTGTTTTGAACTGGGTTTTCAAGTTGCGATGTTGCAATAACCAATGGCTGTTGTGTCCCTGCCTCACCCTGTCATGACAACGAAGTTGTCCCATTCATTCAGCATTGTTGAACATGCAACTAGGTTGGCACAATTCGCAAACACATAGATCTGCATGGGCCTGTCTCACCCTGGATCACAGCAAACCAGATTTCACGGGGATCTTCTTGAGATCCTCCAGTCTCTGCAACTGGTCTGGCACGTTTGGAGGTTTTCAAAATCACCATGACATGGCAAGACAAACCAATATCTGCAAACTGGACGAGGAATACAGAACATCAGAAATTGCTGACATCCTTGTGCAAACTTTGTGTGACCAATTCCGTTTCAAACTGCCCTGCTCATTTCAGTTCCAGGACCAGCAGGGTGTGTTCCTGTTTTTGCTCATGAAACTCCATGCTTAGCTGAAGAGCTGAATGAATTCTTTGTCCTGACAGACTCCGACACGCAGGGCGCGCAGTGGTGTCCGAGCCAAGGGACTGACCGATGCGGGTTCGGCGATGACCACTGTGTGCCGGAGACTTTGTATTGCGACGGGGTCCCACATTGCGACAAAAAGAACGACGAAGACTATTGTGGCGGTGGTGGTGGTAATTTGCACACACACACACACTCACACACACACACTCACAGACACAGACACACACACACACTCACAGACAGACAGACAGACAGACAGACAGACAGACACACACACACACACACACACACACACACACACACGTGTTTGTGCAAATCTCATTGAGGCTCGTTCCAACATTCTGCACTGTCACGAACTGTTTGAACCCTTGATGTTGCAGACACCGAATTCAAGTGTGCGGAACAGTACAAGTGCAGAGGTACGCGCCACACAACGAGCAGACGGTGCATAGACCTGGAGAAGGTGAGGGCTTTCTGTGTGAAAAAAACATTTTGCAATTTAGAATGCAATGTTTGGTGGGGAAAAGCAGCAGTTCAGAGTAGATATCTAAAATCTTGTTTCAGATGTGTGATGGAAACGTGGATTGCGCTGCGGGAGAGGACGAGTTCGGTTGTCACCTGAAGTGTCCAAAGGGCTGTGACTGCGTGAATAGTCTGTCTTACTATTGCATGAATGCCTCATACAGGTACTTCCCTGCAATACAAATGCAGTTTTCAGTGACTTTGGTTGTTGAACAAGATCAATGGACAAGCTGTTGCATGCACTGACGGAATACCTGCACACCCAGGCCAACGCGCAAAACTTATGATGCCTGCCAAAAAAACAACAAACAAAACTGAGGCTTGTGGGTGACTTTGCAATGATCGGAAACCGTATCGGCTCAAAAGCGTTTTTCAATTTCTGTTTTCTCTTGCAAATATGCACGAAACCACACGCTTGCAAGTAGTTTGAGGAACATGCACGCACTTTCCACTCTGTCCAGCGCGCTGCTGTTTCGTTGCAGCACCATCCCGGAGGAGGTGGACAATGGAGCCCGATACCTCGATCTCAGCTTCAACCAGATCGCGTGAGTTGTGTTGTTTTCAAAGTTTTCGAGATTTCAAAGTTTTCAAGCTTCAGCCAATAAATTTGTTCCCCTGAAAAACTAAATGGTTAAGAACGAGCCAAAACGCACCAAACAATTATTTTTCCTATTCTTTTGCTCATTTTCTTTCTGTTCATGAATTTTCTTGACACCTTGCAAAATGGCCTTTCTTCATTCGATCCCACCATTGTGGTTTTGCAGTAATTTTTCGGAGGTGAAGATGAGGCTGTTGCACAACCTGAAAGAGCTGAACTTGTCTCACAACCTGATCGAGCACATCCCTCACCGCCCGCTGTGGAACTTCACCAACCTCTACTCCCTGGACCTGAGCCATAATTTGATTGTGGACATCAAATTCACGTGAGTGAGGCACGCAAGTGATGCAAAGTGGAACACAACACACTCGCACACTCACGCACGCACGAAAACATGCACACGCCTGCAGTTGCTCGCACACTGGACTGGAACACACACACACGCACACACACACACACACACACACACACACACACACACACACACACACACACACAGCTACAGAGGCGCATGCCCGCGCCGCAATTCTCTCAGACATTTTCAGACATTCTGGCTTTCAATATTTGTTTTCACTGTGTCTCATTTTTTCCACAATGCTTGCAGTCAGTGCATTTTGTCCGTCTCTTGCAGACTGATGTCGGGCCTGAGGCGGCTCCTGTACATCAACCTGTTGGGTAATCCGCTGCAGCTGAGCTCTTCTGTCGCCTTCGCCCACATCGACGGCTACAAGATGCAGCACTACCTGAAAATCGATATCAACGTCTCCTATACGGTGGGCGAACTCGGAAAAAATTATCTTGAGTGGTGTGCCAGAATGATAAATTTGTATTATACCCACAAACGCCTGCCTGTGGACTTTTGCGAATGCGAAAACACAAGGTGTTGTTCCCGCTGGGGCTCACTGGATTATTCTTCTGAACTCATTACGAATCTTCTGGTTCTTTTTTTTTGGGGGGGGGGTGTTGGAGTGTCATTGCTTGGTCTGATCAAAACAACAGGCAGGCGTGTCTACATACCCTGCGTGGTGACTCTTTTTGCACGCAGATGTGCTGCGCGATACGGACCTTGGTGAGACAGGAGCCTTCGTGCCCGGTGAACCAGACGCTGATGTCGTGCGACGTCATGATCCCCAACATCGTCAGCGAGACGGTCGTCCGCATGATCTGCATCTTCACCATCCTCTTCAACTTCATCCTCATGCTCGCTGAACTCGCGCGCAAGTCGCATGATACGTGAGTTTCCTGCCTCCTGCAACATGCTCGTTTGTCCTGGAAATTGCACGCGCATTTCAGCAGATGCAGTGTTACTCTTTGCTGATCCCAGGCATGGACCTGGCAATTTCGTCGTACAGGTGGCAATACGCTCTCGTGCACGGATGACCTCAACATTTTTCTCATTCTCAGTTCCGAATCCAAGCTCCAAGGGTGCGACCCTCTGGCTCTGTGGGTGTGATCTTTGAGCCACTTGGGAGCAAGGATTTCAGGGTTGCACTAGAAGAGCCAAAAGGTCCCACATATGGCGTCGTACGGAACTGAGTCCAATGAAACAATGTGCATTTCAACTCCACTTCAGTTTCCGGTTCTTCGTGCTGTTCACCAAGGCGATCGCCGGTCTGTTCGGCGGGTTCTACCTGACGCTGGTGGTGGTGGCGGAGAGCTACCTGCTCCCCTTCTTCCTCGAGTACAGGTCCTGGCAGTACGGCTCGGTGCGTCTCTTTTTTGCTGTGGTTCCCCAGAAAACGCATTGAAACGCATTTCTTGTGTTTACCGTTTTTTGCACCATACGCACGTCAACTTTCTCCAAGTCATTGTTTGAAGTTGAGGTTGGGCCCCTGATTCCCCCCCCCAATCTAATCCCCATAAAAAGACGGCATGGGTGAGACTCAGGTCATCTCCTGGCCCGATACTGGTTCCGCCAGAGAACCTCAAAGATCGAGACTTGATTTGGAGAAAGATACTGTTCTCGCGAGGATTTGGCTTGTTGAGACGTTTAGTGGCTCAAAGCATTCACGTTTGTGTCATCCAAGTTGCTCGAACTCATAGTCCTCGTACTTTAACCTGAGGCACAAACACGCTGTTCCTGTTGTTCTCTGGTTTGTTCTTTTCCGTGACAAACAAGACCGCCTGCATCTCGTTACACACAGACGTGCATGTTCGCGATGTTCATGGCGAACTACTACACGCTGCTGAACTACGCGTCTCTGCTCGGGCTCATCGCGCACCAGTTCATCGTGGTCAACATCGAGAAGATCCGCACGGAGCCCGTGTTCCAGAGCATCGGCTTCGTCTGCACCATGATCTTCGTCATGTTCATCCTCCCGCTGATTCTCGCCATGATCCCCGTCTGCATCGACAGGACGTCGGCCGACTTCATGTCCATTAGGGACGACATGGGTGAGTAATTTTCTGTGGATCTGGAACCGAAGTGTATGAGAAACAACTGTGAGAACCAGGTCACTTCTCAAACGGGCGCAATTTCTGGAAAAGCTGAGAAAGGGTCAGGGAAGTGGTCAGGACAAACTAGGAACCCTGAGGTAGAACCACATGCATCTTCCTGCAGGCGAAAAGCAGTTCCGTTGAAGTTGACCGCAGACTGCAACTTTGTTGACACGCGACCCTCGTACGTGTGCACTGTTGTTTGTTGCAGGCGTGCTGTGCCACCCGTACTACGCGCTGGTGCACCCTCCCACCGGAAGCTCCGTCATCTGGAGCTACGCCGCCGGACTCTACATGACCGGATTCATCGTGTGCGCCATCGCCATGATCGGTAGGGACGGACAGCCTGCAACGTTCTGCTGCATCGTGCGCTGGGCTCGACACTGTGTTCCTGTTTGATCGTGCGATTCACCATGCCTGCAGACCTCAGATCTCTCTCTCTCTCTCTCTCTCTCTCTCTCTGGCTCCCCCTCTCTCTCTGTATGTGTGCAACGAAACAATCATTTAGGGAACGTGATCTTGTTGGGGCCACTTGGGATGTTGAGCTCCCTCTGCTTCGTGTCTCCGTCAGGCTGTCACAAATGGCGCTGCTGTGATGTGGTGTGACAGCGCATGTATGGTTGTCCCACCCCACCCCAAGCTTGGACTTCTTGGCGCACGGCCCAAACCCCCCACAGCCAAGCCCCCTCAGGCCAACCCAACCCCCTCAAGAACCATTGCCTCCCAAACACGGGGCCTCCCACCATCAGTTGCCGTGGTTCTTGTTTCTCAGGCTGCTACGCGTGGGGCTGCTACGTGCACGTGACGCTTCTGAGCAAGACTCCTCTCAGCGATGACGCGCGCCAACTCAACTGGGAGTTCGCCGTCAAGGGCGGCATCGTCTCCAAAAACCTCATCTTCATCATCATCTTCAACGTCGCTTTTCACATGGCTGAGGTCATCATGGGTATGTGCAGTCACTTGTTTGGCTTCTTCGTGTGAATGACTGCATGGCAGTGTTCGATTTACGCGTGCGGCCAGCTGCTGGGGAAGTGGTGCCATTTGCGGTGTGTGGTGCTCCTGGCTCAGAGATGCAGCAAAGTGCAGGGCCGAAGTCAGCCATTTGGGCTCACTCAGCTGGCACACGTAGATCAAATGTGCCCATTGTGATTTCTGTGAACTTGCAGATTTTTTGGGCCATTGGCAGTGGTCCATCGGAAAGTTGACGAATTGAACAGCAAACCATTGATTTTGAGTGTTCCGTTTGCACATTCCTGCTGGCCAAGTAAGCCAAGATGTCTGACCTTGCCCACTTCGCCCCACTCCAACCCAGGGGCGAAGTGGCGTCACTCAGCTGCCGTCAGCTGCACGGGCAAATGGAATGCGCGCAACGATAGAAGCGCGGCGGGCGAACCTGGTTCAGTTGTGACCGTAACATGTTTCAGGCCTGGGCACCAGCATGGGGACGCTGGGCCCGTTCGAGGCGTGGGAGCGGGTGATCCTGGCCGGCGGCTTCGTCCCGTTCCTCACCGTCTTCAACGGCGTTTTCCTACTGGTCGACACGCTCTGCGATCCCCCTGAGTGAGTGGCTGTGGGTCTCAGGCTACCAAGGTTTGAATGAGTGTTGTTCCCGAGACCTGAGGTTTGAGCTGGTTCTGGATCACAGCACAATGTCCACTGAGATATTTTGACAAACACTGGTTTCATCCAGCTACGGGTGCCTGGACCTTGCAGATAAGAACCTGAACAACCAGGTTTCTAGGTCACAGGTCCAACCTAAAATTGCCAGCCTCATCCCCCCTCTCTGAAAAGCCACCCAGAGCTTTGAGCACCTGGTCAATTCAGGTTCAGATGCCTGTGTCTCTTGGTACATGCGTTGGTTGCGAGGGCCATAGGACTTTAGGTCTTACAACAGACCTTGTGTCTGCGAGTGTTGAATGGGAATTGTTGGTCAAGCGGTTCTTTTGGCTCCTTGAACCTGGTTTTGTGGACAGCACCAAAACAGAATCATTTGGCACATTGCAGCACCGGAGTGATGCCGGTTCCGTTCACCGTGCGGAGACCGTCGAAGATCCGCAGGAGCAAACTGCTGAAGCGTTCGCCGAGCAAGAAGTACCTCAAGCTCAACAAGTATCTGGGTGAGTACACATTCTGACTGATCTTCTGTGGCTTGTGCATGATGCGGCTGAGCCCGATGCAGGTGAGATGCGAGTTGACCACTCGCAGAACTTGTTGTTGGTGTCCATTGGTGCGAGGGAGGTTTTCTTTTCACCTGCAGAGGAAGGGAACAAACTGACCCCGAGGGAGATGTTCCACGCGTGCAACCGGATGATCGACCTGATCACGGATTTCCACGAGGAGGGGCTCGTCTGCGACTACATTGACAATGGATACCTCATCCTGGGCCTCGATGAAAAGGTCTTGTAGAAGGAGCAATGCGCTGGAATCAATGTCTGTTTTTCTGTTTTCTGAAAATCTGGCCCCTGTGACCAGATTGCTTGAACTTGCAAAGAATCGTCCTTTCATCGCACCCATTGCAAGAGTGAGCGGACGGAGAAGAACATTCACGGATCGTGCAAACTTTGGCGAAAATTACAATGTGATGTGTTTGCCTCTGTGTGTGCGTTTTTGTGTGCTTGTGTGTGTGTGTGTGTGTGAGTGTGTGTGTGTGTGTGTGAGCAATTGTGTGTGTGTGTATGTGCGTGTGTGTGTTCCCATTCTGTTGCACCTGCATATATTTGCTTTGCCCTTTTTCCAGAACTATATCAAGGAGATTGAGCTGGTCGCGAACACGGAGGTGCCCAAGTTCGACGTGCACGAGTGGCGCAAGCAGCGCGACATGGAGATGTTCGGCCAGACGATGATGGGGCTCATCCCGCACTGCGTCGCGCAGGTCAGTCCCTCTACCCCGGCCACCGTTGTCTGGGAACAATCTTCGCTTCGCAATTTTTCAAGAAATTTTGATTTGTTTTTGGAACAAGACATCCGGCTAGTTCTCAAGTGTTGAAGCTTGACGAACTTCCCTTCTGCAACGATGAAATCAATGCAGACGCAAACATTGTGTTGTGTGTCAAATACAATCTCGTTCAAATGATGCGACAAACTTGTGTCAATGGAACAGACACTGTCGTCTAAAGGAGTTTTCACTAGGCGCTGTCGGCGTCAGAAAAGTTGACGTCGACATCCAAAATGTTACTGTCGACGTCAATTTTGACATGGGACCCAATGGAGGACGTCAATAAAACCTGGTACAGTCCGTTCCTGACGTCAGCCCGTATACGACGTGCGTCACCAATGTGAAAACCGCTTGTCATGCAACAAGACTCTGAATCTTTGTTCTTTGGTGCAGAAATTCCGGCCGGTGCAGGTGAAGCGGCGCCCTCCGCCCGAGACGGACCTGGAGACGCTGGCCGAACTGGGCATCAACGTGACCACGGAGTACGACGAGAACGGAGAACCGATCGACTACATCCCCGAAGTACCCGAGATCGAAAAGGACAGACCCGACGTCATCCCGCCGTACGAGTAGCCAGGGAGTGCGATGGTATCTGTATTGACGCAACAACAGGTGTCCCGCCCAGCAGCTGACGTCAGTCGTGGGAGGAGTTTCCATTTTGATGACCAAATGTGGAAGTTGAGGCAGAAAGGGATCTTTTTGCGCGTGCGTTGTGAGTCCTTCGCGGAAAATAGTCTGTCTGGTCAGCAATGAACTTCTTTGTGCAAAGACGACACAGGACAGACCTGCCAAACCACCGTAGTCTTGAATGTTCTTTTTGTATCAGAGTGAACAGTATTGACGCTCTTTTGATACTTGTGCACAGATGTCGGTCTGGATGTAAATACGAGCATGTGTGAATTGAATTTATGACTTAACAAAGAACGAGTGTTCCTGGAGAGAAAGGATTTACTTTTTTCTGCGTGGTGCAAGAAGACACCTTTTTATTTGGTGAATGTTGTCACTTTTAGGAAGAGAAACACTGCAGATGCACTGATTTATACTTGAGCTTTTTATTTTTATGGAATGACAGGGTGGCATTTACTCAAAGTGCTGTCTATGTTTTATATGCCTGCCTGGAGACCGCTTGTTAATTTCGTGATGCAAAGCCGATTGTCCAGGACAGCTCCCAGGTGCAGGAGTGTTTAATTGATTGTTTCGCAGAGACCCTGATTCCTTCTGTTCACTTCAAATATAGACGTGTGTAAAAAGTTCTTTTGTTGCCTTCAGTCCCTGGTCTGCCGACTTTTCAAGAGTTCTGCGTGTGCAAAAACTGAGCCCATGCTTGCTGGGAGCTAACAGTCCACTACACAGATGCCCGCATCACGCGTGCGTGCGCATGCAGGCCAAAGGAATCCCCGTCAGTATTGCGTTGGTGTTGCTTTTACTTTTCATCTTGGATTATGCAACATTTTTTGGCTTTCCATGCGTTTCCCATTTTTGATTGGCAAAGGCCGTACCTCAGACGCACGTCATTATTGACCAGAAAATGGACGTGTGCGTGAGTTTCGCAGAGCTTGCACTTTTGTAGTTATGTGAAAAATGCAAGGGTCGTTCGTGCAGGCGACATGCACATCAGGGGGCCTGTCACTTCACCTACATCCGATAAGATTTGACGCAAAAAATCTGATAACAAGTCCCCGAATAGATCTGCACCAAATTAAACGCAAATCAAATACGAATTGTCGGAGTTCTTTATCAGTCCCGTGCCGCAAGTGTTTTTGCTTTTGCTGCTGCTGCTTGTTTGACAGACAACAGACTTGGTAAGTTTTTGTCCTTTTTCCACATGTGCATGCACTTTTTGTTATGCAGTCAGTCACTTTTGATCAGTACAAGGTGTTTTGTACCGTGTATGTTGCTGTCAATTTAGTGTGTCACACAGTGCATTTCATGGTTCAGAGTCCATGCATTACAACCAGTTCTGCTCCAGAAACAGAGCCATTGCAAAAACCGTGCAATTGAGTCTCCGTGCAGTGTTTACCAAGGAAACGTGCCATCATTTTTGGGGCGCTGGCACAGTTCCTGCATGAACAGAACATTTGAAGTACTGTGCTACATATAAAAGCAAAACAGCAGGGATCTGCGACGTGTATACAACAGTCTGAGGCAATAATTTTGATACGTGCACGGAACAATTCGACTGATTTTACTCTTGATTGAAGGTATTCAGACAAGTTTTTGTTTTGAATTGGCACCAATGCAGACGATAGAATGTCGCAGAGTAACAGCAATCACAATGTATCTCTCTGTATAATTGCAATGCTTGCAACATGACCCCTGCAAAAAGTTTGTGCATTTGAATCGGCAGGCTCCCGGTGGACCAGGACCACGTCTGAGTCGGAGATGGCGGAGTTCATGGGGCGATGGGAGCAGCTCGAGAGAACCAACGTCGAGCAACTCGTCAAGGTTTTCGGTCAGTACGAGTGTGCAAGGGTTTTGGTCAGTGTGCAAACATGAATGCACACAGGACTGCAGGGAATGAAGTTGTTTGCAGCCAGACTGCACAGTTGTGGTAGCCATGCATGCGTGGTCATTTTGGTTTGTGTGTGTGTGTGTGTGTGTGTGTGTATGATGTTTGCATTTGTGCGTGTGGATGTGTTCGCACGCGCATGCGTGCGTGCGTGCGTGTGTTTGTGTGCTGTCTTCGAGTGATGTAGAGTCTACGCCTCCGGGTCAGCAGAGACCCACACATTGAGTTGCTGTTGTTGCTAAACTTGAGTGAAAGACGTTTGTGTTCAAGCCAACTCGGTGCATGAAAACACCTGGGTTTGACCTGAGGGTGCAGACACCAAAACCGATTTGAGCAAACGTTGGGTGACAACCACAGAGAATGATCGTGTTCCTGGTCGCTGAGTCCCAAGTGGTCCGACATTGGGCCAGTTTTCACTGTCATCGGGCCAAGTCCTGTTCCAAAGTAGGGTGTCGCTCCGGCACCAAGCCACGTTGTCCCGATTCCGAGTCAAGCATTGTGTCAAGATACTACAAAGTGCGCGCCTGATGCATTGTTCTTTGCACAATAACCTTCCACCTGCGTGGATGTCTGGTTCCTTTGATACATGTGCCACAATCCAACACCAAACCGTGTTGCAGGGATCCCAGAGGCGAAGCGCGAGGCGGCGCAGCGCGACATGTGCCGCGAGACGATGAGCGTCTCCCGCGACGGAGACTACTACGTCTTCCGCATCATCTCCCCCGTCGGCGCCCGCGAGAACCGCTTCAAGCCCGGCGAGGAGTACAGCATCGAGACCAGCTTCGCCAGCTTCACGGTGAGTGGGAGGGAAGGGAGGGACGGGGTTCAAAATCTGCTTGCGCCGATGGGGACTCTTCTCTGGCGGGTCCAGAGGACCGTGTCCCACGCTCCCTTCTTATCTTGAAACAAATACTCACTTCACTTTGTTGTGTGCTGTGGCACATTCTTCGCACCTGTTAAAAATTCAACTTGACGCTGCAGCCCTCCTTGATCGCATTGCAATTTGAACTTCTGAGGGTCAGACTCCGGCCGAGATCCAGGTCAGGTCCTCTTGTTCTGTTGTATTTTTCCTGCATTCGCTAGAGGCCTTTGGTTTGTGTTCTGACGCAATTGAACACTGAAAACTCGTGGTTTTCTGGAGCGACACGGCAGACCCTTGTTCTGAACTTCTTGGGTGTTGATAAAACGCCAATCGCTTCTCAGACAGGAGAAAAATCTAGTTTGGGTTCTTGTTGTGGTTCTCGTGTTGGGGTTTCCTCATGTGTACCAGGTACCCTGCCCCCAGCACTTGCGGATTCTATTCGAGGTAATTTTCTGTGACTCAACGACCTTGCCCTCACCTGCAATTCGATGCTGGCCTGGCGTATGACCACACTCACCACAGGCTCCAAACGCGAGAACCATTGTTCACTCGACCCTTGTCACAGTCCCCCAACTGTCCTGGCAACATCTGCGTGCTCGCGATCTCTGTTTTGTGCAGACCCCGGCTCGCACGATGAATGGAACACCTTTCGCGCATGGAGCAAACAAATGTTGTGACACATATTGCACATGTGTCGTTGCAGGGTGTGGCACATTTTGAGAACGCAAGGAAGGTGGTGCAAGAGCTGAGGAACCCTCACACCGGCCAGAAAGTCGGAGTCGCCATCAACGAAGTCAAGGATGATACGATGCACATGGTGAGTTTATGCCTGACCACGCACTGTTGAGGGTCAGACCCAGTACAGGATTTCATCAACGTGGTCAACTGGAAAATGACGTTGTTGTGAATCATTAGCAGTCAACACTCTCTCATTGTTTTGCAGACGTTGAAGATCGCGGGAGTGGAGAGTGTGAGCACCTTCCAGCGAGTGTGAACTGAACGATCCCTGCAACGGGCGGAGTCTGTTGAGAAAGAGCGGATTGCTTGTTCTTGTCAATGTTGTGTATCAAAGAGCTGCTGTTTGTTTGAGAAGGCACACGAAAGTGTGGAGTTTCGTTCATTTGTGTTCTTTGTGGCTTTTTCAGTTTATCCCCAGTCGTGAGCCTCGGACTTTTGTGTCGCAGGGTAAAGAGTTTTGAATATGCATGTGCAGTGAGCCACCGTGTAGAAAGGTGGGGGGGCTGAACCCGTCCCCAGCCCCCGAACAAATAGTCACACAGTGTAAATTGTGTTGAGTTTGTATTGTTCCATTGTTCCTCGCCCCGCCCAAAGGGCCACTGAACGCTTGATCCGTCCTGTGTGGTGTCTCCGCACAAAAGTGAAAGGATAAAAAGTGTTCTTGTAGTCTGCTTTCGGACAGGCAAAATACAAACAGTTTGTAAATTCGACATCTTAGTGGCCTCCTTTCTGTCTGCCTTCGATTTCCATCTGGACATTTTGTATATCATTCGTTTCAGACAAATTTTTTCGTGAGAAAAGTTCAAGCGAATCTGTTTGGGTGCCAACTGTATCTGTTTGAGTGGCGTCCTGAAACGAGGACGAAACAAGATTTTTGCGCTGTTGTGAGGCTTTCTTTCCAGAGTTTCCAAGTCATGCTGTAGTTGTGGTTTGTTGCCCTGAATAAAATATCTGTTGCAATGTTCTCAGTTTTACTTTGTCGCGCGCGCGCGCGTGTGTGTGTGTGTGCGTGTGTGTGTGTGCGTTCTGCATCAGCCGCGATGTTCTTGCAATGGACTTCAGGTGATGTGCCACCTTCTGTATCCCACTGCAACAGTCGTGCTGCGGTTTGTCTCCCACCTGAGTTGTTGACCGTATCGTGTGTCAAACTTGAAGCTGCAAAACGTGGTTCGGTCTCTTCATCACGCGTGAAGTGGACAAACTGGATATTTCAACTTCAAGCACGTCAGATCTGGTTGCTATGGAGACGAAAACCTGGCTTTAAACTTGAAGAAAAACACGGATTAGATGTGGTTCAATCAAATATGATATGACCATGGGTTGAGCAAGAAACCAAGGGAACGAACATTGTTTCGTGTGTCAAAGTGAGGAACCTGGTCTGGACATTGGGTTGGAAACAGTTTTATGTAATAGATAAAGAACGAACACGAGATGTTTCACAGGCAGTTATGGAACGATCTCAGTTGTTGAACAAGTGCAAGTGGAGTTCTATATCTATCATATACCACAATCTTGCAGTTTCTTGAACAACTTGTCCAAAACAGCACTATTTTAGACTCTTGCTCTGAGAAGTTTTTACAGTGTCAA